>Ga0209161_10001993_pt1 | contig 16751 bp, 17 predicted proteins | sample GraSoiAngelo_155_FD_186169 | JGI IMG/M metagenome (GOLD analysis project Ga0209161, IMG submission 186169) | Grasslands soil microbial communities from the Angelo Coastal Reserve, California, USA - 14_1009_13_30cm (SPAdes) (version 2) | ecosystem: Environmental > Terrestrial > Soil > Grasslands... | reverse complement strand
CAGTCATAGAGAGACCTCCTCCTAGAGTATTACTACTCCAGGATTCTATGGTTGGAGGCAGCTTTTCGTCAATCACCTACAATCAAGACGCACACCTGTGCGAACCTGCCGAATTGACGCCACTGCTTTGCCCCTCGTATAGTCGAAGATTACTCTGAACGGCCTACATGCGCCTAGAACAGGCGGGCCAAGGCCCGCTGCTGGTTGGGAGAAATGTATCGGATGGCTCGCGAGATAGCAAAAGCATATGAACCGCAGCAAATCGAGCCGCAGTGGGCAGACTTCTGGGTGAAGGAAGCGCTGTTCCAAGCGGATGCGAATGCGCCCGGGCCCGTGTTTTCGATCGTCATTCCCCCGCCGAACGTGACGGGATCGTTGCACATCGGGCACATGTTGGAGCACACAGAAATCGACATTCTCACCCGTTGGTACCGGATGCGTGGATACAACACCTTGTACCTACCGGGTACTGACCACGCAGGGATCTCCACGCAACGCGTGGTGGTGAAGTACTTAATGGATCTGGGTATTGACTACCACAAACTTGGACGGGAGGAATTTGAAAAACAGGTTTGGAAATGGAAAGAGGAGGCAGGCAGCCAAATCACTCAGCAGATGAGGGGAATTGGGGAAAGTTGTGACTGGTCGAGGGAGAAGTTCACGTTGTCGCCGGAAATGTCGCGCGTGGTGCGCGAAGTGTTTGTGCGACTGTACGAAGAGGGATTGATTTACCGGGAAAAGCGATTGGTGAACTGGTGCCCGGTTTGTTTGACGGTGCTCAGCGATCTAGAGGTGGTGCACGAAGAGCGGCAGGGGCACCTGTGGCATATCAAATATCCCGTGGCAGGGAGGAAAGAGTTACTCGTGGTGGCCACGACGCGGCCGGAAACGATGCTGGGAGACACGGCCGTGGCGGTGAATCCAGAAGACGAACGGTACAGGCATCTCGTTGGCAAGAAAGCGCTGCTGCCGTTGATGAATCGGGAAATTCCGATTATCGCGGACGCGATGGTGGACTGCGAGTTTGGGACCGGGGCGGTGAAAATCACGCCGGCGCACGATCCAAACGACTTCGAAGTGGGCCGGCGTCACAAATTAGCGGAAATCGACGTAATGACGGACGACGGCAAAATGAACGCAGCGGCCGGCGCGTACGCAGGGATGGACCGGTTCGAGGCACGGAAAAAAATTGTTGCGGACTTGAAGGCGCTGGGCCTCTTGGAAAAAATCACCGAGCACACGAATGCCATCGGTTTGTGTGAACGCAGCAAGACGATTGTGGAGCCGCGGGCTTCGACGCAATGGTTTTGCAGAATGAAGCAGCTGGCGGAGCCTGCCATCACGGCCGTGGAGCGAGGCGAAATTCAGATCGTGCCGGACAACCGGCGCGAGGAATATTTCAATTGGATGAGGAATATCCGCGATTGGACGCTGTCGCGGCAACTATGGTGGGGGCACCGGATTCCGGCCTGGTACTGCAAGGAGCACAAACACGTCACCGTGGCGCGCGAGAAGCCTGTGAAGTGTCGAACGTGCGGGTCGACGAATCTCGAGCAGGATTCGGATGTTCTGGATACGTGGTTCAGTTCGGGATTGTGGCCATTCTCGACACTCGGGTGGCCGGAAGAAACGGCTGATTTCAAGAAATACTATCCGACAAGCCTGCTGATCACCGGATACGACATCCTGTTTTTCTGGGTGGCGCGGATGATCATGATGGGAATTCATTTTACAGGCAAAGCTCCCTTCCGCGCCGTTTATCTGCACTCGCTGGTGCGCACCGGGAGCGGCGAGAAAATGTCCAAGTCCAAAGGGACGGGACTGGATCCAGTGGCGTTGAACCAGCAGTACGGAACGGATGCGATGCGGTTTTGCCTGGCGTCGATGGCCGCACCGGGGACGGACATTATTCTTTCTGATGATAAGCTCGCCAGCGCACGAAATTTCGCGAACAAAATATGGAATGCGGCGCGATTTTTGTTCGTGAATCTGGACAAGTTTGCGGAGCGTGGAGCGAAGCTGGAAGAATTGGCGGCGCCGGACGTGCGCGTGAAAGCGCCGTATGCCTATCATGGCGTTGTTCCGCTCGTGGATGGATGGATGTTTGCCCGGCTGGCGGCGACGGTTGAGTTGGTTAATGACGCACTGACGAATTACCGGTTTCACGAGGCGGCTCAGGGTGTTTACCAATTCTTCTGGGGAGACTTCTGCGACTGGTACATCGAGTGGGTGAAGCCGGAACTGCAGAGCGCGGACAGCGAGCGAGCGACCGTGGCATGGAAGAATTTGTTCGCCGCGTTCGACGCCGCGCTGCGGTTGCTGCATCCGTTCATGCCGTTCCTGACGGAGGAGCTATGGCACCAATTGCCACAAAAGGCGGGCGCGAAATCGATCGCTCTGGGGCAATTTCCAGAGGTGCTTGCCCATTGGAAAAACAAAGACGCCGTGTGTGAGGCTGACGCGATCCAGGAAGTGGTTACGACGCTTCGCAACATTCGAGCGGAACTGAAGCTTGATCCCAAGAGAAGAGTGGCGGCGGATTTCTCCACAAGCGATTCGGGAATGGGCGAGTTGGTTCAAGCGAACCGCGGGGCGATTGAGAGATTTGCGGTTTTGACCGAACTTCGCGCGGCTGCACGCGGGCAGTTCGATGGTAAGGGCGGCGGCGCGGTGCGCTCCACTGCTAAATTTGACGTGCGCATCGCGTATTCCGACACTGTGGATCCTGCGGTGGAGAAGACGCGGCTGAAGAAAGAGATCGAAGGGTTGCAGAAGGCCATCGAGTCAAAGGAACGACAGCTCGGGGATAAGACATTTCGCAGCCGTGCGCCAGAGAAAATCATTAAAGGGCTGGAAGCCACGCTCGGCGAGCAACGCATTGAGCTGCAAAAGTTGAAGGCTCGCCTGTCGCAGCTTGAAGAAGGTTCGTAGTTTTTTGGGAACTCATGGACTGGAATTCTCGCTATATTGATGATCTTGTGCGTCGCGCACTGGAAGAAGATATCAGCACCGGGGACGCCACGACCTCGGCAGTGGTACCGCCACGGGCGTCGGCGCGGGCTAAAATCCTCGCCAGACAAACGCTCGTTTGCGCGGGTTTGCCACTCGCCGAGAAGATCTTCCGCGCGCTGGATCCGGAAATACGCGTCACCTTCCCGCACAATGACGGATCGTTTGTAGAACCTGGCGCGGAGATCGTGCAGATCAAGGGAAACGCCCGGGCGATCCTCACGGGCGAGCGAACGGCGCTGAATTTTCTCGCTCATCTTTGCGGAGTTGCCACGCTGACGCGGCGCTTTGTGGAACAACTGGCGGGCACGAAGACGCGCATCCGGGATACGAGGAAAACGACTCCTGGATTGCGGGCGCTGGAAAAGTATGCAGTGAAGACGGGTGGCGGCAGCAACCATCGTTTCGGGCTCTATGATGCAATTCTGCTGAAAGAGAATCACATCGCGCTGGCCGGGGGAATCAAGGCGGCGCTGGACAAAGCGCATACCTATGTTTCGCCGAAGACGCCACCACCGCGGGCGGCCAGCGCCTACGATGCGGCCGGACTGGACCCGGAGGTCGTCGGCCCGGGACCCTTGCCGGTGCAAATCGAGGTTCGCAACCAAAGAGAAATGCTTGAGGCGCTAGGGGCCGGCGCGGAGGCAGTGCTGCTGGACAATATGCCAGTGGAACGCGCAGCGGAATGCGTAAAGATGGCGCGCGGGATGCGCCCAGAATGCGTGATCGAAATTTCCGGAGGGATCACACTGGACAACGCGCGAGCGTATGCTGAGACCGACGCCGACTTTCTTTCTTCCGGGATGCTCACGCACTCGGCGCCTGCGGCAAACCTCAGCTTGCTTGTGGACAGCATCGAGGGAACGTAAGCTTAGGCGGCGCGAAGGGACGCAGCAAAATCCCGATGACTCAAGAATCCTTACCAGGCACGACCGACCGGCGGCTGGCCGGTTTGCTGACGTTGCTGGCGGAAAATGCCACTATCGTGATCAGCGGCGCGCGAATCGCGAAAGAGATCGGCGTCTCGCGATCGACAGTGTGGCGATGGGTGGAACGGCTGCGCGGGCTGGGCGTGAAAGTGAAAGGCCAGCCGGCCACAGGATATTTTCTGGAGCAAGTCCCCGACATCCTGACACCGGACATACTGAAGCAAAGGCTGAAAGGCAGCCTTTTCGGGAAACGCATCTTTCATTTTTTCAAGACGGATTCGACGAATCGCGTGGCGCTAGAATTAGGTCATGCCGCAGAGCCGGAGGGTGCGGTGGTGCTGGCGGAAGAACAAACCGCGGGGCGCGGAAGAGCGGGACGCAAGTGGCATTCCGAGCGCGCGGTGGGAATTTATGTGACGCTGCTTCTTCGGCCAAAGCTGGCGCCGGTGCAGGCTCCGCTGCTGACCATGATGGCAGGACTCTCCGCGCATTCCGCGGTGCAAGCAGTGACGGGGCTGACCGTAGACCTGAAGTGGCCGAACGACCTGCTTATTCGAGGCAAAAAAGCGGGTGGAATCCTGACGGAGATGCACGCGGAGCCGAATCAAGTCCGATTTGTGATTGTGGGAATCGGTCTGAACGTGAATCAGGAAAAATTTCCCGGCGAGCTTGCGACTCTTGCGACTTCCCTTCGGGCGGAAACGGGCAAGCCACAATCACGCATGGAACTGTTGGTGCGGTTGCTGCGTGAATTCGAGAGTGATTACAATCGATTCGTACGCGAAGGCGTGGGCAGCGTAATTACGCGCTTCGAGTCAGTATCGAGTTATGCGAAAGGCAAGCGCGTGCGCGTAGCAAACGGAACGGAATGCTACTCCGGTACGACGGCGGGGCTTGGGCCCGAAGGATTGCTTCAGGTGGAACGGGAAGATGGACAAATCACGACGGTGATTTCGGGCGACGTCACGGAGGCACGCTAGATGCTGCTGACCATTGACGTGGGGAATACGAACTCCGTGCTAGGCGTTTTTCGCGGCGAAGAACTAATCGCAAACTGGCGTTTGACGACAGCGCGGGAGCAGACGACTGATGAATATGGTGTGCTGACACGGAATTTGTTCACCCTGGCAGGCCTGGACCGGGACGCTATCACTGGAGTGATTATCAGCTCGGTGGTGCCGCCGGTGAACCGGACACTGGCGGAGATGTCGAGAGTCTATTTTGGGAAGAAGGCGCTGTTTGTAGAAATGGGCGTGAAGACCGGGATGGCCGTGCTAGTAGACAATCCGTCAGAGGTTGGCGCGGACCGGATTGTGAACGGCGTGGCGGCGTTTCATCAGTACGGCGGGCCGTGCATCGTGGTGGATTTCGGGACGGCAATCACCTTCGACGTGATCTCGGCGAAGGGCGAATACGTCGGCGGGGTGATCGCGCCGGGATTGGGGATTTCGTCGGAGGCGCTGTTTGCGCGCGCGGCGCGGCTGCCGCGCGTGGAGATCAAGGATCCTGGGAAAGTGATCGGAACGAACACCGTTACGCACATGCAGGCGGGCTTGTACTACGGCGCAGTGGACATGGTGGACGGAATGCTTGCGCGGATTAAGAAAGAAATAGGGGAAGACGCGACGGTTGTTGCGACCGGCGGACAGGCGAGGCTTGTGTCGAAAGGGTCGAAACAGATCCAGCACACCGATGAATTCCTCACTCTGACGGGGCTGCGATTAATCTGGGAGAAAAACCAACCTGCGGACCATGGCAAGAGCGCAGCAGCGACGCCAGCAAGGAAGGCACAGAGTTAAGTTGTGCCTAGGGGCGGTTTAGGTTGGATCGAAGCTCACTAGTGGGAATTCCGGGGCGCCGCCCGAACAAAATGGAAGGCTGGAACTACTTCAACTACTTCACGGAAATCGAAGAGTATTTTTGGAAGAAACGCGGGGCGCATCTGCTGGTATCGCCACTAGACTGGGCGATCATGGAAACGTGGCAAAAAGCCGGGGTGCCGCTGGAAGCCGCGCTGAAAGGAATCGACAAAGCATTTGAGAGCTATCAGAGGTCGCGGCGGGGAGCTGGCAAGCCGCTGAAGAACTTGGCGTACTGCACGGACGCTGTACTGGAAGCCGCGGAAGAGCAACAGGAAGCGGCCGCAGGAAGCGCACCGAAAGTTGTTCCTAAGGCGGCCAGCGAAGCGTTTTCGCGAGATGAATTGAAGGTCTATTTTGCGAAGAATGCCATTCGCTTAAAACATGCAGCCGAAAGAGCTTTGGCGCAACAGCCGGAGATCGCCAGCCGTTTGACGGGAATTGCGAATTCGCTGGAGTCCACCACAGATATCCTCGACACGCCGGGGACGTTGGATTTGGAGGATTTGGAGCGGCGGCTGACGATTCTGGACGAGAAGATACATGCACTGTTGACCAGCCATGCGCCGGAAGAACTTATACTCAAGATAAGGCGCGAGGTGGACGGTCAACTCGCGAGTTACAGGCGGAAGATGAAAGCGGAGCAACTGGCAATGGTTGAAAAGCAGTATGTGCAGAAGCGGCTGTTGGAAGAGTTTGGAATTCCGCGCCTGAGCCTTTTCTACGTGTCCTAGCGCAGACCGGCCAACTGCTTCGTCTTCCGGAAACAAGGTAGGCGGACTCAGCTCCGTCTGCAGCGGCCTTTCGTAAAACAGGACAAAACTAATGGCTGATGAGTTAAGATTATCGATTGAGAAGCTCATTTACGGTGGTGACGGCTTGGCGCATGCCGATGGAAATACGGTTTTTGTGCCTTACGTCTTGCCTGGGGAAGAAGTACGCGCAAACGCGAAATCGCGAAAGAAGAAATTAGTCTGGGCGGACCTGCTGGAAGTAATGTCTCCCGCGAAGGAGCGCGGGAAAGCAAAGTGCGCACATTTTCAGAAATGCGGAGGCTGCCATTACCAGCACATTCCGGCCACGGAACAAGTAAGGCTCAAGAAGGAGATTTTGCGGGAGACGCTTTCGCGGCTGGGCGGAATCTGGTGGGAGGGAACGATTGTGGAGCATTCCGCCGCACCTTACGGCTATCGAAACCGCGCGCAGTGGGCAGTGAGAAGCGGGATGCCCCGCGCGCTTGGATACTTCCTTCCGGAAAGCACAGTGATCGTGCCGATCGACGAATGCCCGGTGCTTTCGCCACGCCTTGCGCGCACCTTCGCGAAGCTTCAAGACATGGCGCGTTCCGGCACATTACCCGCGGGAATCCAAGAGATCGAAGCCTTTGCCGACTCAGCGGACGAGAAGATAGCGTTGAACGTGGCGTTTGAAAAATTCTCCAAGTCTGCGGCAGAACTGGCATCCGCTTTCCGAACGGCTCTGCCAGAAATCGAGAGTTTGCTGCTCTTGGACCAAAAGAAAGATCGCTTTGAATTGACGGGGCCTGGCTACTTGACGCACGAAGCCGACGGATTCAAATACCGGGTCAGTCATCTTTCATTCTTTCAAGTAAACCGCTTCCTAATGCGCAAGGCAAGGTGGCGCTGGATTTGTATTCGGGAGTTGGATTTTTCACATTGCCGCTGGCAAAGATGTTCGAGAAAGTGGTGAGTGTGGACGCCAATCTTGCCGCCACGCGAGATCTCTATGCCAACGCCGAGATCGCCGGCGTCAAAATCGTATCGCACAACGAACACGTAGAAGAGTTTTTGAAAAAAACGGACGAGAAACCAGACATTGTGATCCTTGATCCGCCCAGAGCAGGGCTGGGCGCGGAAGCCGCGGAGAAACTCGCGGAGCTTGGCGCCAAAGAGATTGTGTACCTTTCGTGCGATCCTTCCACCCTGGCCCGTGATTTGGCCGTATTAACGAACTCGCCCCGCAAACCGAAAGAAATTACCGGGCCGAGCATCCGTTACAAAATCGCGGAGATGCACCTCTTCGACCTGTTCCCGCAGACATTTCACATCGAAACGTTCGTAAGGCTGCGAAAAACGGCATGAGGCTGCCGGCCGTAGGCGATCGCCGCGGCATTTACCAGCGGCATCGCGTTCGGCCTGCATCCTGCGGTGGCGAGAAATGCCTCTTCTCACATTCTTCGTTTTTCTTTTTTCATTGCGATAGCTGTTCTCATTCTGACCGGAATCAATTCTGCTGCCGAGAGACGCCGAAAAACAGGTTGAGCGTGAAATTCTTTCCGAGAATAGCGCCGAGGCAATGCGCGCCGATGTGCTTAAAATCGGGCATCACGGAAGCAAGAATTCGACGATGCCTGAATTCCCGGCGGCGGTGCAACCGCGGGTAGGAATTATTTCCGCTGGTGAGAACAACGCGTACGGACATCCCGGTCCGGAACTTCTCGAACGATTGGAGAATGCGGGCATTCGGGTCTTGAGGACGGATCGAGACGGCGCGGTGCAAGTCATGACGGATGGCCAGCAGCTGGAGATCAGCTGCTTTGTTGCATGCCCCAGTGCCGTAAACGCGGCCCCTTCAGCGGAGGCGCCAGATCGCAAGCAGGACCAGGAGAAGAAATAAAAAGCCAACGGCGGCCTGCCATTCGTGATTCTTTTTGTACTGGACAATGGAGAACGAACCGGCGGAGTCTCCAGACAATTTCGCGGCGGTTAGGCGCGGAATAAAGAGCGGGACGGAGCGAGCGTACTCTTCATAAGATGCGCCGTGGCGGAGGCAAAGCTCGTTCACTTCCCGCTGCATTACGATGGAATAAAACACCGCGAAGTAGATCATCAGGATTAAGCCGGAGATCCACGTGCAGGTGGCAATTCCGGCGCCAAGGGCCAGGATGGCGCTGCCGAGATAAAGCGGATTTCTGGTGTGCGCGTAAGGACCTGTGACGGTGAGGACTTCCTGTTTATGAAGATAACCAGCAGCGTACGCACGTAACCACAGACCAACGATTCCTGTCAGGGCGCCGAGCACAATGCTGCGAGGAGTGGGCCGCGAGAAATACAGAACTGCTACGGCAAGCGGATAGCCAAGGCGAACACGCCAACGCACAAAAAAACTGCCGGTGGCACTCATCGTCGAGACTCAAGTTGTCGGCGAACGGCATCGAAAACGGCGTCGACATCGATTTCCAGAATAGAAGGCGCGGCCTGGTCGCCCCTTTTGTAGGTGGTCACTGCATGCGGACTGCGCAAGACAATGTCAACCGGAGAAACTTTGCCAGAAGGGCCGCCTGGGCGATAGGGGCCGTTACGCGCCGGATCCGTCGGGCCAAAGATGGCGACGGCGGGCGTTCCAAGAGCGACGGCCAGATGCAGTGGGCCGGTGACTGCGTTGCGTTCTGAACTATGGCCCGGGTGAAGAGCCATGAGCTGAGTGAGGGACCCATTGTAAGCGATGGGGTCAGCCTTGCCACTCGCCGCTTTGACCGCGGAGGCGAAGTCCTCTTCACCCGGGCCATAGTTCAGTACGCAACGCAGTCCCAGAGTGTCAGCCATTCTCTGGCACAGCGCACCGTAGCGATCCGGCGGCCAGCACTTCGAGCGCCAGCCGCCAGCGGGGCTCAATACAACGTAGCGTTCAATGGAGAATCCTCGCAGAAGCCGCAGTACGAAGACTTCTTGAATGGACGGCACCGAGAGCGTGACGGGCACAACGCCGTTGCGGGCCCCTGCCCGCTGTGACAATTCCCCGTTCTGATCGACGATGTGAGTCTGGGTGCACTGGACGGGATCGGTGTAAAGGACTGGCACCCCGAATTCACGAACTGTTTGGGACGAGAATCCGATTCTGCGTGGAACGCCGCCTAAGAATGGCAGCGACGCGGACTTCCACAGCCCTTGGTAATCGATTGCCGCCGAGAACTTTCTTTTGCGGATTCGTCCGATAATTTCGCGTAGGGATTGGTACGAGCGAGTTTCTGTCTCCCAGATTTCCGTCGCGAGTTCGCTGCTCTCAACCAGGGCTTTCCAGCGGGGATGCGTCAGCCAAAGGATTTCGGCTTCTGGGAACGATTCGCGCAAGCCGGCGACGGCGGGAAACGTGTGGACGATATCTCCCAGGGAACCGAGACGCACAGTCAGGAAACGCGGCTCAGGCATGCGGCGCCTTGCGAATGGAATCCAGAAGTTCCCGTGTGGAGTGATCCTTGGGATCACCCACGATAACCACGCGAATGCCAAGCCGCCTAGCGACGGCACGTTCTGGCACGGTCTCGAGCGTGTAATCGGTGCCCTTCGCGTGGACGTGTGGCAGCAATTCTTCCAGAAGACGTTCCACGTTGGGTTCAGCGAAGATCACAACATAATCCACGCAGCGAAGTGCGGCAACAAGCCAGGCACGCGCGTTTTCTTCAAGGATGGGGCGACCCGGGCCTTTGAGATTGCAGACGCTGGAATCGGCATTCACACCAACGACGAGAACGTCGCCTTCGCACCGGGCGCCTTCGAGATAGCGAATGTGTCCAACATGAAGCGTATCAAAACATCCGTTTGCAAAAACGATGCGCTGGCCGTGGCGCTTGTGTTCGGCAAGCTTTTCGCGCAGTTCTTCCCTCGCGACGATCTTGGAATCCGCCTCGCGCATGACTTAAGAAGCGGCTCCGGATGCCTCGCCGCGGATGGCGTCGAGGAGTTCCGCGCGCGAAATCGTGGCCGTGCCACGTTTCATAACCACCAGGCCTCCAGCGATGTTGGCAATATGTGCCGCTTCCAGTGGGGATGCTCCGCAGGCGAGCCCCAAAGTATATGCGGCAAGGACGGTGTCGCCCGCGCCGGTGACGTCCACGGCTTGGTCACTACCGTGAACGGGGATCTGCATGAAGCAATCACCTGGCTCGAAAAGAGCCGCGCCGTGCCGTCCGCGTGTGACTAGGAGCGATTGCAATCTCATTTCGGAAAGAGTTGCGCGGCCCGCGCGCGCCAGCTCGCCGGCGTCTCGGCCAATGGAGGTGTGGTGCTCCGCTTCAAGTTCGGCCTCGTTTGGCGTACCGGCAGTGATACCTGCCTTCGCGTAGCGGTGCAGATGGTATCGCGCGTCGAGGGTAACGGGCAGCTCGTTCCTGCGCCCGCTGGAGGCTTGCTGCACCAGCTCGGGAGTGGCGACTCCAAAACCATAGTCCGAAACAGCCAGAGCATGGGCCTTGCGCAGGCCTGCGGCAAGCCGTTGATGGAGTTTCTTTCGAATGGCATCGGGCGGAGGTGATTTCGGTTCGTAGTCAACGCGCAGAACCTGTTGCCCCACGGTATGCGCCCACCCGGCGAGAAAGCGGCTCTTGGTCGGCGTCGTCCAGCCTCTCACACGAAGGATTCCGGAAACATTGACGCGAAGGCGACGGAAATGAGCGATCAACGCGTCTCCGGCGGCGTCATCGCCCACCGCAGTGATGGGCAGGACGCGGGCCCCGAGCGAGGCGAGGTTGTTGGCAGCGTTGGCGCCGCCGCCAGGAACAATGTGCGATTCCCGATGCTTGAGGATGAGCACTGGGGCTTCGCGCGAAACACGCGAGATTTCGCCATACTGAAATTCGTCCGCGACGAAATCGCCAAGGAGGACAATCGTTTTTGTGTTGAACTGTTCGACGCACTCGCGAAGCGCGAGAAGGTCGACCGAAGTTGATGCTGGCTCTTGCGACCGCGGACGCTTCATTTGTGCTGCCTCAGTATCCAGTCTGCCGCTTGCGCGAGGTCTTCAGCGACAAAATCAGGCTGTACGGGCCACTTTGCCGAGTGCCAAGCGAGTTCACCTTCACCATAGCCAGTACGGACGAGGATGCTACGCGCGCGCGCGTTTCGCGCAAGTTCCATGTCGCCATAACGATCGCCAACTACAAAAGAGCGCCGCAAGTCGAGCACATGCTCAGAAGCCGCACGTTCCAGCATGCCGGTTTTTGGCTTGCGGCACTCACAATTGTCGGCCGCAGTGTGCGGACAATAATAGATTGCATCAACTCTCGCGCCTCCCTTGACCAGTTGCTGGGTCATCAAATCGTTGACCGCATGTACGAGAGATTCCGGAAAGTAACCGCGACCGACGCCAGACTGATTGGTTACGACAATAACGGGCAAGCCCGACTCGTTGAGCCGATGAATGGCAGCCGGGACAAAGGGAAACATACGAAACCGGCTCACGTGATTCAAGTAACCTACTTCCTCGACAATCGTTCCGTCGCGATCAAGGAAAACAGCGGGGCGCAACGCCGACTGCTCAGGCAAGCTGCACCCTAACCGACGACAACCAGGACCTTGCCGCAGCATCCACCATGTCAGCTGTGATTGTGGTCATGCATCGATGGTCGGTCGGACAACGACGGAGAAAACACGGGCTGCAGTACGGCTTTTGCTGAACGATGCTGCAGTGCGGCGTAACCGGAGCCGTGCCGTATGGATCGGTTGGGCCAAAAATGGCAACGATAGGGAGGCCGACAGCGGCGGCGACATGCATAGCACCGGAGTCGTTGCCGATGAAAAGATGGCACTGCGACAGCAGTGCAGGCAGATCGGCAATCCCAGTTTTCCCGGTGAGGTCAATTGGCGGCCGGCTCATTTCGGCAGCGATTGCCGCAGAGACGGTCGCCTCGGCAGCGGTCCCAAAGAGGATTACATCGGCACCAGTTTCCCTTTGCAAGCGATTCGCCACATCCGCAAAACGCGAAGGCGGCCAGCACTTCGCCGATCCGTACGAAGCGCCAGCTCCGATTGCAGTCCGCAGCGCGCCTTGGCGAACGCCGTATTTGCGAAGAAATTCATCGGCACTCTGCCGCCTTGCTTCTGAAACGTGCAGACCGATGAACGATTCGTCCTGTACGGAATCCAGCCAGCCCGCGCGACGTAGCAGTTCCAGGTAATAAAACTTTTCATGCGCCGGAATTTCCCCTTGCCGGGGAGGAGGCACGGCTTGGGTCAGAAGGAAGCTGCGGCCGTCGCGCGCGTAACCAACGCGTTCAGGAATATTGGCGCGCCAGACCAGCCAAGCAGCATCAAACGCGTTTTGCAGCAGCAAGGCCATGTCAAACCTCTGCGCGCGAAGCTCAGCCGCCAACCGCTCGCGGCCGGAAAACCCCCCGTGCAAGCCTTTCGGATCGTACGGAATCAGTTGATTGCAGATTTCTTGATCGCGATAGATATCCGCGACGTAGGGCCGTCCCACGATCGAGATTTCCGCGTCAGGAAAACGCTTGCGGATTGCACGCAGCGCAGGCAGGGCCATGATAGCGTCCCCCACCCAGTTCGTGGCGCGTATTAGAATCTTCACGCGGCCGCTCCCGCACCGATTGCCAAAGTTTGTTGCAGTACATTGTGGAAATCAGCCTCGGGTGCTACTACCAGATCGATTACAGCGACGTAGAGCGGAACTTCATCGAACATGACACTGCTCAGATTCTGCGCATCTTTTTCCGTCGTCACAAATGCGTCGGCACCCACACGTTTCCCAGCCTGCTTGACTGCTGAAATGTCCCGCTGGGTGTAGCGATGATGATCGGGAAAAATGGCTTGGCTGCAAACGGTAATCCCCCAATTCCCGAGATCGCGGAAGAACGCATTCGGATTGCCGAGACCGCAGAACGCAAAAAATGGGCCGGCGCCGATTTCGTTGGCGGAGAGCAGGGTGATCTCTCCGCCAAACCGGCGAAACCCAAGCAGTCGAGTGGATGCGGCGAAAACCGGATATTGGTGGAGCTTCCCGACTGCCTCGAGCGTTCCAGATGCTGTTTCGGCGCGGGTAAAAATAATCAGGTTTGCGCGGCTCATGGCAGAAAGTGGTTCCCGGAGCTGGCCAGCTGGCAGCAAAGGCTCCCCTGCAAGCGGCCGCGAAACATCCATCAAAAGTATATTCAGGTCGCGGGCAAGTTGCAGGTGCTGAAAACCGTCATCCAGAATAAAAACATCGATGGGCTGCTCGGATTCGATTCGATGGCCCCCGGCAAAGCGGTCCTTGCCAACGCCGAAAACGACTTGGCCCTGGAGGCGGAACTTCATCAATTCGATTTCGTCGCTGGTCCCGTTTGCGCCACGGTAGCCCCGGCTCAGAATCGCCACGCGCTTCCCTTCTGCAAGAAACTTCTCAGCGAGCCAGATAACCATGGGCGTTTTGCCGGTGCCGCCGACGGTAAGATTGCCCACGCTGATAACCGTTCCTTTCAGACGCTTTTGCTTCAGCCAGGCGTGCGCATAGAGCCAAACCCGCACCCGCACAACTGCCCCGTACACGACAGATAATGGCCAGAGCATCATTCGCATTAGCGGTGAAACGTTCATCGCCCGGCGCCGTCCAAACACTTTGCGATCTCCACCATCGCGCGGTCTGTCGCCCCGCGAGAGTCCGCCACTAATTGGCGGGCCGTCTCGCTCATTTTTTTCATACGCTCGGGATCGCGAAACAATTCAATCCACGCAACGCCCACATCTTCGGGGCTTTCCACTTGAATCGCGGCCCCGGCGGCTACGAAGCGCGAAGCAATTTCCGCAAAGTTTTCCATCGAAGGGCCAAACACCGGAATCTTGCCGAAGGCCGCCGGTTCGAGAATATTGTGACCGCCGGATGAAACGAGCGAGCCCCCCACGAACGCGCCGTCGGCCAGTCCATAGAGTGAAGCCAGTTCACCGATGCTGTCCAGCAATAGGACAGTAACGTCATCGGGTATTGTGGCGGCGCTGGAGTTGCCGTCCGATTGCCTCGACGCCGGCCCCGGAACCGGCAATCGCGAGCGCCGGATGAACTTGCGGTGCGACTCGTCAATAAACTCCGCAGCGGCATCAAAGCACTCCGGCTTGCGCGGCGCAAGCACGAGCAGCGCCTTCGGGTACTCGCCCTGAAGAGTTCCAAAGGCGATAAGCGCGTGAGGCTCTTCCGTCGCAACGACGCTCCCTGCCACGATGATCGGCGATCGGCCGCTGCGCTCGATTTCGGTGGCAAGCCAATTTGACAAAGGCGTGGGTGAAGGGAGCTCAAGATCGTATTTCAAATTGCCGCTGACCTGAACGCGATCGGCTGGCGCGCCAAGCGCACGCGCGCGCTCCGCGTCCTTCGCGCTCTGCATGAGGAAGGCACTGGCATTCGACAGTGCGCTTCTCAGAAAGGGACACAAGAAATACCCAAAAACTCGGAAATAATTTTGATAGCGCGCGAAGGAGCGATCGGAAATACGCCCGCTGACGAAAACCACGGGGATCTTCCTCCGTCTGGCTTCGTGAAGAAAGTTTGGCCAGATCTCTGTCTCGAGCACCAGCACGAGCGAAGGCCGTACGGCCTCAAGCGCGCGACACACGCAGAAGGTCCAGTCCAACGGGAAATAAATGACGGCGTCGGCAAATGGCATACGTTCGCGCGCCAGCGCCTGCCCGGTCATTGTCGTCGTAGAAACTATCAAAGGCCGTCCGGGATAGGCCTCCTTCAAACGCCTCGCGAGGGCAACGCCGGAAAGCGCTTCACCGACACTTACTGCATGAATCCAGATTGCGCCCGCGGAATTCGCCGGCAGTTTGGCAAGCGCCGGAAAGGAGAATCCCAGGCGTTCCCGAAGGTTCGAGAGATACTTTCGGTGGCGCAGCCCTTTCACGAGCCAGTACGGTATCAGCAAAAGGGCTGCGAGACCCATGAGAAGGCTGTAAATGAAATACACTTAGCGTGGCTCCGGTCTGTTGTCACTCCGCAGCATGCGGCGCGCGACGCAGGGCAACCCTGCGCAACCCCCAGGAATCGAAGGCGTCGAGATGAGAAAAGTCTATTATAACCCGATGCGAAAACTAACCCTCATCGTTGCCTTTCTTGGTGCGCCGCTACTGAACGCTCAACGGGGCGCCTCTCAACAGCCTGCTTCGCTCAAAACTGCATCGCTCGAATCTCATGAGGGCATGACGATTACAGCGCGGCCGTGGATCGATCCCGCGCTCTATAAGGCCAAATTCCCGAAAAAGTCGCCCTTCGCCGCCGGCATCGTGGCCATCCAGGTGATTTTCCGAAATGATTCAGATGACAGCATGAAGATCAACCTGGAGCGCATTCGCCTGAACGTTACGCTTTCGGAGGAAGATCATCAGTCGCTCTATCCTCTCTCATCCGAGGAAGCAGCCGATGTCATCACGCATCCGGGGTCGAGAAACGTAACCATGAAGAGGCTTCCCATCCCCCTAGGGGGGCCAAAGGTGGGGCACGACAAGAAATGGGTGGAAGTGGAGAAGAGCTTGAATGACGCCGGCGTGCAAGCCAGCATTGTCGCGCCCCACAGCACCGTGGAAGGGCTTCTGTATTTTGATCTTCGAAGTCAATTCGATCTCTTGAATGCAGCGCACCTGTACGTGCCGGAAATCGTGGCCATCGAGAAGAGTCATGGCCTAATGTATTTTGAAATTGACCTGAGCCGGTCCACGGAACATTAGGCCATTCGACTTGGCGGAGAAATTCGCCTGTTTGCGCACATCGCCGTCGTCAGCTAACATGACGTGTGCACACTTCTTCCCAACACTCCGGACACATGCTGACTCTACTTGACGAATTGAACCCGGAACAACGGCTTGCGGTCGAAACCACAGATGGGCCGGTCCTCATCCTGGCCGGTGCTGGTACCGGCAAGACGCGGGCCATCACGTATCGCATGGCGAACCTGATCGCGAATGGGGTTTCGGCGGAATCCATACTCGCGGTGACGTTCACCAACAAGGCCGCGGAAGAAATGCGCAATCGTGTTTCGAGCCTGCTGTTGCGCGCTGGTGTCCCACCCGCGCAACCCTGGCTTTCCACATTTCATTCCCTGTGCGCGCGCCTTCTGCGGCGCGAAGCAGCGGCAGCTGGCCTGCCGCGGGATTTTTCCATTTACGATGACGACGATCAGCTCGCGGCCGTTAAACTGGCAATGGCCAAGCTGCAAATCGATGACGACAGCTTGACG
>Ga0209161_10001991_pt1 | contig 16758 bp, 12 predicted proteins | sample GraSoiAngelo_155_FD_186169 | JGI IMG/M metagenome (GOLD analysis project Ga0209161, IMG submission 186169) | Grasslands soil microbial communities from the Angelo Coastal Reserve, California, USA - 14_1009_13_30cm (SPAdes) (version 2) | ecosystem: Environmental > Terrestrial > Soil > Grasslands... | reverse complement strand
CGATCAGCTTCAGCTCCAGCCAAAGCCAGCGCGACTCCCCGGGCTCGCCCAGCTCGGCGAAGCGCGGCGTCTGCCGGGTCGAGGACTTGAAGCTGGCATTACCCCGCCCGCCCCGTCCTCCGCGCCCGACCACGAGCCGCTGATTCGCCGCCACCAGGTCCGCGATCGTCTTTCCTTCCTCGTCCTTGACCAGCGTGCCCGGTGGGACCTGCAGGGTGAGGTCGGCCGCGTCTTTGCCGTGGCGCCGGCTGCCGCTGCCGCGTCCACCGCGGCCCGCAGCGAAGTGATGCTTGAAGCGGTAGTCCTGGAGCGAGTTGAGCTGCCTGGATACCTCGAGGATCACGTTGCCGCCGCGACCGCCGTTGCCGCCGTCGGGGCCGCCGCGCGGCACGTACTTCTCGCGCCGGAAGCTCAATGCGCCGGCGCCGCCATCTCCCGCCTTGATGAAGATCTTCGCGCGATCGATGAACATCAGCGATGCACCATCAGCGTGGCCTTCGCCGCATCATGGACACGCCCCGGCCTGACCGGAGCGCCAGGCGCTAGACCGCTTCGGCGAGCACGGACACCTTCTTGCGCCCGTGGCCGGTCCGCTCGAAGCGGACGACGCCGTCGACGAGGGCAAAGAGCGTGTGGTCCCGCCCCATGCCGACGTTGGTCCCGGGAAAAATCGCCGTCCCGCGCTGGCGGAGCAGGATGGTGCCGGCGTTGACCGCCTGCCCGGCGCCCGTCTTCATTCCCAGCCGCTGGCCGACGCTGTCGCGTCCGTTGCGTGAGCTGCCCGCGCCTTTCTTGTGTGCCATGCCTTACTCCTGCGTTGTTGTTTTTGCGTCCGCCGCAACTTTGCGCCGACCCCGACGGGCCCCGGCAACGGATCGCTCGCCGGCTCTGGGCCGCGCAGCCGGCGCCGGCCGCTCCCCGGCCGCCGGTCGTGAAGCGGTCGTGCCGTCGGGCGCCTGGACGGCGCCGATGCGCAACTCGGAAAGCTGCTGACGGTGCCCGGTCTTGCGCCGGTGACGCTTTCTCGCCTCGAACTTGAAGACGATGATCTTGTCGCCGGACCGGTGCGCGACCACCGTCGCCTCCACCGCCGCTCCGGCGACGAAGGGGGTGCCGATCATCGGCTTATTGTCGCCGCCCACCATGAGCACCGAATCGAGGCGCACGGTCTCTCCCACCTTAGCTGGCACCCGGTCGACCAGGATGCGGTCGCCCTCCGACACCTTGAACTGCTTTCCGCTGGTGGCAACAATGGCAAACATGGCAAAAGCGCCCGCGGGCGCGACAACGTAGTTTATCACCTGATTGGCTCCGGCCCCTTGTCGACGTGATTTTCGTAGAAGCGCGTGATCTCGTTCTGGTCGTAGGCGTCGAGGAAGTCGACGTAGTGCCAGGCGACGAGGGCGATTTTCTTCTGCATGCCCTTCGAGTAGGGCGTTATCACCAGCTTGACCTCGCCGAACTGCGGCTCGGCCGGAGCCAGGTTTTTCACGTAGTTCTCCAGCTGGGTCTTGAGGGTCGTGCAGTCGTTGCCGCTCGGGCAGTTGTAGAGGATCGCGATCCCACCGTGCTCCAGGTTGTGCACGAACTGACCCTCCACGAGATTGTCAATCGTCTGCCAGGGCACCGGCGCGCTCCCCTGCAGGGAGTAATGCGGGCCCGAGGTGGGCGGATAGAACTTATAGGTCGGGGTGGTCGACGGATCGACGTGGGTGGCCGGCCCCTCATCGGGGATCTCCTGCCCGACGGTGCCGGTCACCGTCTGGAAGGGCAGGCGGTTGACATTCGACTGCTGCTCCTGATGGCGCAGGGCAAGCGCCACCACCAGAATGACAATCGCCGCCGTGCCGAGGATGCCCCCGATGATGAACAGGTTGCGCCGATCGCGGGCGCGCTGGCGCGCCGCCGCGTCCTCTCGCTGCTGCTGGCGCATCGCCTTCAATTCCCGTTGTGTTCTCGACATCGCGTCCTACATTCTCTCAATTCACTCGAACGTGAAGGCTGCCTAGTTGGATGTGACCGTCACGGGCGATTGGTCGGATCCTCCGGTGATCTGCGCGTTGCTGCTGTTTCCTGAGACCACATTGGGATGCGGCCCCAGCGCGGCGCCATTGACGTTCGCGGTGAAGGTGATCACCAGCGTCGCCCCGTTGAATCCTCCTGCCGGGATGCTGAACGGGCCCCACTGCGGGGTCGCCGAGCCGGCGGCCGGCTGGAGCCGCGAACCGGCATTCTTCCCATTGATGACGATGCCATTGGTCGACTTGAAGCTAAAACCCTGCGGCAGGGTGTCGGTTACGGTCACGCCCTGGGCGGCGTCGGTGCTGTCGTTCTCAACCGTGATCACGTAGGTCACCGTTCCGTTCTGGGAGGCATAGGGCGCCGTTGGCGCGACGGTCATCGTGATCGGCACCCTGGTGCTCTTGCCGACGGCCACCGGCGCAGTGTTGCCGATGGTTTGCGCTGGAACGTCCTTGATGCTGGTAACCGCTGCGGTGAGGTTGTAGAGGCCCGGCGCCACCGCCGGCAAGACGCGTGCTGCAAATGTCAATCGCAACAGGCCCGGGGCGCCGTTGGCGGCACCCGGGATATCCCATGAGGACCACAGGGGGAGCAGGCTGTTCGCGGGCGGGTCGATCGAATTCACCCGGATACTGTTGCCCTGGTAGCCGGTGGTGGTGTTGTAGAGGAACCCCGGAGCCAGGCTGACCGAAATGGCGACGCCCTTCGCCACGGCTGAGCCGACATTGCTCACCGAGATCACGTACGTTGCCAAACTGCCGGTTGTCACCTGTCCAGTCGCGGCCGCAACCGCCAGGACGAGCGACGGGCGCGGCTCGACCACCAGCCCCACCCCGTCGCCCGGGTCGATCTCGGCCGCCGTCGAGGTCGTCAGCTTTACCTGGTTGACATAGTCGCCGGGCTTTACCGCGGCCTGCACTTTGAAGCTGAGAACCAGGGCACTCACGGTGTTGCCATTGCCGGCCGGTATGGTCCAGGTTCCCCAGGCCGGGTTGCCCTGCGCGGCCGGCTCGCTGGTGGCGGTGCGGATCGCATTGCCACCCAGGGTGGTCAGCTCGTAGTAATGGAAGCCCGCGGGCAGCAGATCTTCGACGGTCACGCCGCGGGCGGGCCCGGCGCCGGTATTGCGGATGGAGAGCGTGATGCCGGTAAACGATCCGGGCGAGAGGTGGCCCTTGTGGTCCGGTCCGCCGGGGGCGTCGGTGCTCTGCGTGATGACCAGACGCGAGTCCGCCCCCGGACCGCATGCCGCCAACGCCGCCGGCGACAACAACAGGAGACTAACGGCGAGTCCGGCGAATTGCCGAGCTGCCCGACGGGAGCGTGGTTCCTTTCGTGACGTAGTGCTGCAACCCATCCGGATTCTTCAGCGGAAGGGGGATCCCGCATTCGCCCAGCAACCGCGTCAGCAGGCGCATCGGCATCCCAACGACGTTGTCGTAGGGCCCCCGGATCGAGGTGACCAGCCGGCGACCTTCGCCCTGTATAGCGTAGGCACCTGCCTTATCCTGCGGCTCGCCCGATCGTACGTAGGACGCGATCGCCGACGCCGAAAGTTCACGCATAGTGACGTATGTGCGCGAAATTCCGTGGGCGCGGCATCCCGAGCGCCCATCGATCACCTGGACGGCGGTGTACACGAGATGCGTCCGGCCGGATAGGGCTAAAAGGAAATCGGTAGCCTGGCGGGGATCCGTGGGCTTGCCGAAGATTCGTCGGTCGAGGACCACCTCGGTGTCGGCCGCCACCACCACCGCACCCCGGACCCGGCTGGCGACCGCCTCGGCTTTCGCCTCGGCCGCCCACAAAACGAAGCGGACCGGACCGAGACGGCGGGGCGGTCGTTCATCGATGCCGGGGATGATCGTGCGGAACCGCACGCCGGCCCGCCTCAGGATGTCGATGCGCCGAGCGGACGATGACGCCAACACGAGGATGAGTGGTGCTATCGTCACGGGTTCAGAGCCGGAGCATCCGGAGCACCAGGGCCGGGGCAATGCCACAGGCGATGGAAACGACGGGGCCGATCCATCGAAGCGAGGAGCGAGGTCGCTCGGGTCCCGCGGCCAGGGCATGCCGGTCAAGCAATGGCGCCAACTGCAGAACGGCGAACATGATCGCCGCCAGCAAACCCAGTACGAGCGAGGCCTGCAGGGCGCCGATCATCGCCAGGGTTGCTCCCGCGAAGGTGGCCGATGGTGGCCAGTTCGATCGCGCCAGCGAGATCAGCCGCGCGCTCCAGCCCGATACCGCCTCGGGCAGAGCGTCGATGCGAACGATGGCCAGGTCGATCAGCAGCAGAACCACCGCAACCGCTCCGAGCCCGAGAGAATCACGCGCACCGATCGCAAGTAGCAGGAGGCCGAGGAGTAGCTGATCTCGGATGACCTGGCGCCGGCGGCCGTCGATCAGGGTGGTGAGCAACGGCTGCGCGATCAGCAACGCCGCACCGAACGCGGCAATCCATTGGAACCGAACGAGGTTGCTCGTGCTGAGCGAGTTCACCGCCAGCATCACCAGCAGGGTGACGGCGGGCAGCACCAGGACGCGGAGCATCCCCGCGGTCGCTGCCGACACCATCACAACCAGTCCGGCGGCCAGGGCGACCGCCTGGACTCGCGCACTCCAGGACGGCGAGGCCAGCGCCTGGAGAACGGGCACCGCACTGAGCACCCCGACCGCGAGCCAGGCGAGCCGCTCCGCATTTCGCTCCAGCCCGGTGGCGACGGCGACCAGCGCTGCCAGCGCCGACCAGCGCAGGCTGGGTGCGGCCGCTATCAGCGCCAGGACACCGAGTAGCGCGGCCCACTCGGTGCCGACCGCGCTGACGGCGGACCCGGCGATCAGCACAATGGCGGTGGCCAGCAGCACCGGTCCACTGGTGTCGAAAGACAGGTCGTCAACGCTGAAAGGTCTACTGGCGGAACTCGTGACCGCGAGTGCCGCGGCGGCCGCCGCCGCCAGGAGCAGCATGATGCTGAAGGCCGGACGAAGCCGTCCCGGTATCCGCCCTCGCGCAACGGCAATCGGCATCAGGGCCGTCGCTCCGGCAATGCCCGCCGTGATCGGGCCTGCCGGCACCGCGACGAGGATCAGGAGCGCGACGGCGGCGACCATCAAGGCCTGGCCCTGGAGCCGCTCTGGTTCGTCGATCGGGCTGGTAAACCAGGCAGCCCCAAGCGCGGCCAGGAGCCACGGCACCGCGCTCAGCAGGATCGGGTTCTCCCCGATGGGCAAGCGGGTCGCCAGAAAGAGCGCCACCAGCACGGCCACGGCCAGGGTGACGACGCGGCGGGTCAGCCCCTCAAAACTGGACTGGGCCCGCTGGCCAGCGCGCGGCAACAGCAGCGTTGCAGCGATTGGACCGATGGTCCACGTCCCCGATCCCGGATCCACCAGCAGCACGAGCGACCAGCCGCCGGCGGCCACCATGGCAACGGTCGCCGCCTGGCGCCGGAGCCCGGTGCTGCCATAGGCAACGAGCAACCCGGCGGCGAAGAGAAGGAACGGAAAATAGACGATCACGGCCGTGCCATGGCGATGACGACAGCAACCAGGAACCCGCCCCAGAGCAGGAACCGACTCCAGGCCGGCACGGGCGGCGGCTTATCTCGCCACGGTGATGGCCAGCCGGTCGGCCAGCGGATGACGCGGCCGCGGGCACGGCGCAGGGGTAAGCGGCCGCCCAGCCTAAAAGCGCCGATGCCCAGCAGCGCTGCGGTCGCGACGGAGACGAGCAAGGCCGGCAAGGCGCCGAAACTTGTTCCAATCCCCCACGGACTTGCCGAGATGCTCCCGCGGGGGACGAGCCGGACGGTGGCGGCGGCCGGGACCACGATGGAGTTCATGGCGACGATGGGGAAGGCAGCGACGACCAGGAGCGCACTTGCCCAGATGCTGGGCGGGTCGAGGCGGATGGCGCGGATGCCAACGGCACGGCTGAATGCCGCGACCGCCAGCAGGACCACCGCCACCGCGACGGGAATCATGCCAAAGAGGAGCCCAGCGGCCGCCAGCGCCAGGCCCCCCAGCCACAAGCCGAGGAATCCGATCGTGCCGGGAATCATGGCCAGGTTCAAAAGCGTCAGCGTCTCGGCGAGGGATCGGCCGGCGACCCGAACGCTGACCAGCCCGGCGAGCGGGATGAGCAGGAGCCACAACCAGGTGCTGGCCACGGTCATCAGCGGCTCGCTGCCCGTCGACAGGCTAAGGGCGAGGGCGGCCTGGGCCGCGAGCAGCGGCGCCGCCAGGCGCAGCCCGACCGGCCGGCCGAGGGCAAGCATCGCGAACCCGATCGCAACCAGGGCGCCGCCGCCGAACAACGCAACCGCCGTGGTGCGATCCGGCAACCGGCCGCCCATCAGCGCGAGCAGCCTCAGCAGGAGGTAGCCGGCAGGCGCGACCCAGGCGATGGCCGGCTCGAAGGTCACGGCCGCCTGCGGTCCGCTCGAAACCCAGGCGAGGGCGGCCACCCGCACCGCGACCGGCAGGAGCACGAGGAGGAACGTCGCCAGACCGAACGTGTCCGACGGCACTCCGGAAAACGCGCTGGTGCCCACCGATTGGATGGCGCTGGCGGCGGCCAGCAGGAGCCCGATGTCCGCGATCTGCACACTGAGACGAAGCCCACGCCGACGTCGAGCCGTCTCATCCAGGGCTCCACTCCAGGCGAGGGTTAGCAGCTGCAGGGCGATGAACAACAGCACCAGGTTGTCGGCGAGAATGACCGCACATGCCGCTGCGCTGGTGAGGAGCCATCCGAACCATGGATCACGCCGGTCACCGCGAACCTGCTGTCGGGTCAGCATCAGCGCGGCCGCGGTGATCAGGGTGGTGGCGGCGAAGGCCAGCGAGAGCCCATCGAGCCGCACCGCAAGGTCGGCGTAGGGGAAGGTGGTGAGGTAGGGAACGTCGACGTGCTCGCCAGGGGCGAGTCGCAGCAGCTCGACGAGGGCGATGATCCCGGCAATTCCTGTGGCGCCGGACGCGATCCAGCCGTTGAGCCTCCGGCGAGGGCGCCACCGCACGAAGGCCGCCGCGGCCAGCAACGCCGCCAAAGGCAGAAGGGCCTGCGCCGCCAGCGGCATGCTTACTGGCTTAGCAGGTCAGCGCGGCTGGACAGCGCATCGGCGCGGATAAGGCTCTGAGCTAACTGTGTTAGCGCGCGATGCGCGGCGTGGGGACTGAGCCTTGCAGCGGGACTTCTTCGGCGCAGTACGGGCACACGCTCCATCCCAGTTTGAGCTGCTTGTTGCACCGTGGGCAGAGTTTACTGAACTGGGTTTTGCAGTGCGGACACAGAACGTACTGCGAGTCGATCGGTTCGCCGCAGCTGGGGCAGGGCCGCAGCTCGCGCGCCGGTCCACCCGGCTCGGCCAGTGCCTGGGTCTCGAGTTCCAGGGCGCGGCGCTCGGCCATCGTGAGCGGCGGCCGGATGATCATGTAGATGAAGAGACCGAAAATCGGCAGCACCAGGGAGAGCCCGGTGGCAAAGACATGGAACAGCACGCTGTTCGAGCGCTCGCGGGCATCGCGGAAGGCCCAGTACGACAGACTGAGCCAGAAGGCCAGCAGATAGAAAATTACGATAGCGAGCAGCGGCTTCAGCGACGTTAGGTTCGGCAACGCGCCTCCTCACCAATCAGGGATTTTGTCTCCGCTACCTTACCCTAATTCGGGATTTTCGCCCAACAGCCCGCGCAGCCGTTGGGCGGCCTCCTGGGCATGGGCGAGCCGGGCCCGCTCCCGGTCGACGACCGCGGTCGGCGCCTTGGCAGTGAACTGCGCGTTGCTCAGCTTCGCTTCGATCGCGTCGATCTCGCGCTGTCGCTTTTGCAGCTCACCGCGGAGCCGCTCGACTTCCGCGCCGCCATCCGCGGCGAGGCCCAGGCGCACCGTGGTCGGACCGACGACCACCACGGCCTGGGGCATCCCTTCCGGCAGCTCGCCGTTGAGCTCGAGCTGGGCAAGCGTGGCCAGGTAGCGCCGGCCCACCGGCTCAGCCAGCAGCTTCCGCGTCGAGGTCACCTGGGCCGGCTGGCGCCGTGTCCGCGGATCCGAGGTGTGGCGTAGGTTGCGGACCTCCCGAACCACGTCGAGCAGGTGGCCCATCTCGTCCATCAGCTGGCGGTCTTCGATCGTCTCGTCGGGCAACGGCCAGGGCGCATAGATGATCGTTTCGCCTTCATGCGGCAGGCGCTGCCAGAGTTCCTCAGTGACGAACGGCATAATGGGATGCAGCAGACGCAGGGTCGTCTCCAGAACATCGATCGCCACCGCCTGGGCGGTCGCGGTCGAGGCATCACCGGCCTGCAGTCGCGGTTTGATCAGTTCGAGATAGTCGTCGGCGTACTCGTGCCAGGCAAATTCATAGAGAGCGTCGATCGCCGGCCCGAACTCGAATCGCTGGAAGGATTCCGTCACCAGACGCGTCACCGCGCTCAGCCGGCCGAGAATCCAGGTATCGGCCGGCTCCAGCACGGATTCATCGATGGGCATCGGTGGGGCGCCTTGCGGGAGCTTCGATGCCAGCAACCGGGTCGCATTCCAGAGCTTATTGGCGAACAGCTGGTAAGACTTGATCTTTTCTTCGGAGAAGCGAATATCCTGCCCGCTCGTGCCGAAGTAGGCACACCAGGCCCTGGTGGCGTCGGCGCCGTAACGACCGATCATATCCAGCGGATCGACACCGGTGCCGAGCGACTTGCTCATCCGCCGCCCGTCAGCGGCCAGCACCGTCCCATGGATGAGCACGTCCGAGAATGGGATCGTGTTGAGGAAGTGCAAGCTGGTGAAGACCATCCGTGCCACCCACAGATAAAGGATCTCGCGGGCGGTGTCGAGCACCTGCGTGGGATAGAACCGGCGCAGCTCATCGGTATCCTCCGGCCAGCCAAGCGTGGCGTAGGGCCACAGCGCGGAGGAAAACCAGGTGTCGAGAACATCCGGGTCCTGGGTGAGCTGCCGGTTGCCGCACTGTTCGCACTCCTGCGGATCTTTGAGGTAGGCAACGGCGTGACCGTTAGCGCAGGTCCAGACCGGGATCCGGTGGCCGAGCCAGAGCTGCCGCGAAATGCACCAGTCGCGGATGTTGCGCATCCATCGGAGATACTGCTCACGCCAGCGATCGGGATGGAATCGAAGGTCACCGTTTTCCGCCACCGCGATCGCCGGCCCCGCCAGCGGTTTCATCTTGACCCACCACTGCGACGACACCATGGGTTCGATCACGGCGCCGCAACGATCGCAGTGGCCGACCGAGTGGTGGTAGGGTTCGACCTTTTGCAGCGCGCCCTCCGCCCGCAACAGCTCGACGATCCGGGGCCGCGCTTTCGCCACGGGGAGGCCGTTCAGTTTGGGGACCTCTGGGATGTTCATCCGGCCATCCAGATGCAGGATGCTCACGATCGGAAGGTGATGGCGCTCGCCGATGTCGTAGTCGGTGACATCATGGCCAGGCGTCACCTTGACCGCCCCGGTGCCAAACTCCGGATCCACGGCCTCATCGGCCACGATCGGGACGATGCGATGAACCACCGGTAGCATCACCGACTTTCCGATCAGGTCCTTGTAACGCCAGTCATCGGGGTGGACCGCGACTCCGGTGTCACCAACCATGGTCTCCGGACGGGCCGTGGCGACCGAGATGACGCCGCCGCCTTCGACCGGGTAGTCCAGGTAGTACAGCTCGTCGTCCGTCTCTTCGTACTGAACTTCCAGGTCCGAGATGGCGCTCTGGTCCCGCGGGCACCAGTTCACGATCCGCGGCCCTCGGTAGATGAGGCCCTCTCGCCAGAGCTGGACGAAGGCATACCGGATCGCGTCGACGTAGGTCGGGTCCATGGTGAACCGGATGCGCGACCAATCCGCCGAGAAACCAAGCCGGCGCATCTGCTGCAGGATGGTGTGCCCGGTGGTCTCGTACCACTGCTTCACCAGGCGGTCCCAGGCCTCCCGACCGATCGCTTCTTTCGACGAGCCTTTGCGCGCCAGCTGTTTCTCGAGGACATTCTGGGTGGCGATCGCGGCGTGGTCGGTCCCCGGCACCCAGAGCGCCGCATCGCCCAGCATGCGGTGCCAGCGGATGAGCACATCCTCCAGCGTGTACATGGCGTGACCCATATGCAGATCGCCGGTGATGTTGGGCGGCGGCATGGATATGGTGAAGGTCTTACCGGTCAGACTCTCGCGCGGCTTGAAATAACCGCGCTGCTCCCAGGCGTCATACCAGCGTTGCTCGACGGCTTTCGGGTCATAGCGAGTCTCCATCGTGGGCACCTAGTTTAAAACCACAAGGTCAACTCCCTCCCCCCTTGCGGGGGAGGGTCGGGGTGGGGGTTCTAATTCCCGTCGGCCGCAGCGGCCTCTTGGATCGCCGTGAGCTCGGCACTGACGGCCGCCTCGGACTTCGGCAGCAGCGCTTCGGCAATCACCTCGTCCATAGTGTTCACGAACTTGAAGGTGAGCCGCTTGCGAATATCGATGGGAATATCGACGACGTCCGGCTGGTTGTCCGCCGGCAATACGATGGTCTGGATTCCAATCCGGTGCGCGGCGAGCACCTTCTCCTTCAGCCCTCCGATGGGCAGCACCCGACCGCGCAGTGTGATCTCGCCGGTCAGGGCGACATCCGAGCGGATCGGCCGTTGCGCCAGGGCCGACACGATCGCCAGCGCCATCGAGATGCCGGCCGACGGACCGTCCTTGGGGATGGCGCCCTTGGGAATGTGGATATGCAGGTCGAGCTTGTCGCGGAAATCCACCGGGATACCGAGCGCCTGCGCGTTCGAGCGCGCATAGGAAAGCGCCGCTCGGGCGGACTCCTGCATCACGTCGCCCAGCTGGCCCGTCAAATTGAGGTTCCCCTTGCCCGGCATCGTGTTCACCTCGATGGTCAGCAGCACCCCACCCACCTCGGTCCAGGCGAGCCCGTTCGCCACCCCGATCAGGGACTCCTTGTGCCCCTCGTCGGGCTTGAATTTCGGCGGGCCGAGGAAATCATCAAGGCGATGGGGCGCGACCGTCATCCGTCGCGTTCTGCCGGAGACCACTTCACGTGCGACCTTGCGACAGACGCCCGCGATGGATCGTTCCAGGTTGCGAACGCCGGCCTCACTGGTGTAGCGGTTGATCATGGTGGATATCGCCGGCCTGGTGATCTCGATGTTCTTTTCCGTCAGCCCGTGGTCCGTGAGCTGCTTGGGGATCAGGAACTCACGGGCGATCACCATCTTCTCCTCGGTGGTGTACCCGGGGAGATTGATCACCTCCATGCGGTCGAGCAGCGCCCGGGGCATCGAGTAGTACACGTTGGCGGTCGTAATGAAGAGCACCTCCGAAAGGTCGAAGGGGATCTCCAGGTAGTGATCCGAGAAGTGCTTGTTCTGCTCCGGGTCGAGCACCTCGAGCATCGCCGAGGCGGGATCACCGCGGAAGTCCGAGGACATCTTGTCGACTTCGTCCAGCAGGAATACCGGGTTGCGAGTGCCGGCCTCGCGCAGGCCCTTGATGATCCGGCCGGGCATGGAGCCGACGTAGGTTCGGCGGTGACCACGGATCTCCGCCTCATCCGAGACACCGCCGAGCGAGACCCGGACGAACTTTCGGCCCAGGGCCCGCGCGATCGACCGCCCCAGGCTGGTCTTGCCAACACCGGGCGGTCCGATAAAGCAGAGGATGGGCCCTTTCGGCGACTTGGTCAGCTGCCGAACCGCCAGAAACTCGAGGATGCGCTCCTTGACCTTTTTCAGCCCGTGGTGGTCTTCGTCCAGGACCTTCTCGGCGGCGCGCAGGTCGGTCACGTCCTCGCTGCGGTCGTGCCAGGGGAGGGAGACGACCAGGTCCAGGTAGTTGTGCAGGACCGAGATCTCCGGTGACCCGGGCGGCATTCGCTCCAGCCGGTCGACGTCCTTGAGGAGGCGGTCTTCCACCGCTTCCGCCAGTTCGAGCGCCCTGAGCTTCTCGCGGAGCTCGTCGAGCTCGCTGAGCTGGGCCTCCTCCCCGCCGAGCTCTTCCTGGATGACCCGCATCTGCTCTTTGAGGTAGAACTCCTTCTGCCGCCGATCGATCTGCTGGCGTACCCGTTGACGGATGCTGCGATCCATGTCGAGGATCTCGATCTCGCGCTGCAGCACCGTTGACAGCTTCTCCAGCCGGGCGTCCATCTGGAACGTCTCGAGCACGTCCTGCTTGTCGGTGACGCCGATATGCAGGTTGGAGGCGACGATATCCGCCATTCGCCCCGCATCTTCGACGCCGCGAACCGTCAGATTGACCTCCGGCGGGACTTTCTTGTCGAGCTCCTCGTAGCGGTCGAACAGGTCGACCACCCCACGCATCAGGGCCTCCAGCTCCGACGATGGCTGGACCTCCTCGTCGAGCAGCGCCACCTCGACCTTGAGGTGCGGTTTGACCTCGACGAAGCGCTCGATCAGGGCCCGGGAGGCCCCCTCAATCAAGACCTTGATGGTGTTGTCCGGCAGCTTGAGCATCTGCACGACTTCCCCGAGCACGCCCACCCGGTAGAGGTCAGCCTCCTGGGGATCCTCGCAGTCGGCCCGTCGTTGGGTGCACAAAAAGACCTGCTTGCCGTGCAGCATCGCGTCCTCGAGTGCCGCAATCGAGCGCTCCCGCCCGACATAGAGGGGCACGATCATATGCGGGAAGAGAACGACGTTCTTTAAGGGGAGAAGAGGAAGTTGAAGGGTCGTGGCCGCCGCGCCGGTCACCGACGCCAAGGATGTCCTAGGCCGTCTGCTCGGGCGCGATCTCCTCGAGCTCTTCTTCCGAGTACATCTCGGGCTCGTTGCTGAAGTTGACCGACTTCTCCGTGATGACGCATCGCTTGACCTCCGGGCGTGACGGAACTTCGAACATGGAGTTCAGCAGGATGTCTTCGATGATGCTCTTCAGCCCGCGCGCCCCGGTTCCCCGCTGCAGCGCCTTCTTGGCGATTGCGGTCAAGGCCGCCGGCTCGAAGACCAGTTGGACGTCATCGAGGGCAAAGAACTTCTGGTACTGCTTGACGAACGCGTTCTTCGGCTCGGTGAGGATCCGGATGATGTCCGATTCGTCGAGGTAATCGAGGGTGACGGCGATCGGCAAGCGGCCTACGAACTCGGGGATCAGCCCGTACTTCAGGAGATCCATCGGCTGGAGCTGCTTGAGGATCTTCGTGGTCTCTTTGCTGCGGTTCGCGTGGACTTCGGAGCCAAAGCCGATCTGCTTGTGGCCGATGCGATGCTCGATCAGCCGCTCGAGGCCGTCGAAGGCGCCGCCGCAGACGAACAGGATGTTGGTGGTATTGATCTGGATGAAGTCCTGGTGCGGATGTTTGCGGCCACCCTGGGGCGGGACGTTGGCGATGGTGCCCTCCAGAATCTTGAGGAGCGCCTGCTGCACGCCTTCCCCGGACACATCGCGGGTAATGGAGGGGTTGTCCGACTTACGGGCGATCTTGTCGATCTCGTCGATATAGATGATGCCGCGCTCGGCCCGGGCGATGTCGAAGTCCGCCGCCTGGATCAGCCGCAACAGGATGTTCTCCACATCCTCACCGACATAGCCGGCCTCGGTGAGTGAGGTGGCGTCGGCGATCGAGAACGGCACGTCGATGATCTTCGCCAGCGTCTGGGCCAGCAGCGTTTTGCCGCAGCCGGTCGGCCCGACGAGCAGCACGTTGGACTTTTGCAGCTCGACGTCGCCCGCCATCTTGCTGTGGGCGATGCGCTTGTAATGGTTGTAGACGGCGACGGAGAGCACGCGCTTGGCGTGGTCCTGGCCGACAACGTACTGGTCGAGCGCGGCGCAGATGGTCTTCGGGTTCGGGATCAGGCCGCCCTTGGTGCGCTTCTGTGAGGTGGTCTTGGTGTCCTCTTCCAGCACTTCCTGGCAGAGGTCGATGCACTGATCGCAGATGTAGACGCCGGGACCGGCCACCAGCTTGCGGACCTGGGACTGGTCCTTTCCACAGAAGGAACAGCGGGTGTGGCGGCGGCGATCCTCGCGTTCGTTCATCGCGAGGTCTTGGGACCTTCCCGTTCGGGCTCGGGTCGAGGCTCAGGGCGGCTGCTGCTGGCGCCGGCCGTGCTCAGCTCGAGACGGCCATCCTTGGCCGCGGCAGCGACGTCGGCAGGCCGGGCGGTGCTGAGGATGATGTCGTCGATGATGCCGTAGCTCTTGGCTTCGTCGGCGCTCATGAAGAAGTCGCGCTCGGTGTCCCGCTCGATCTTCTCGATCGGCTGGCCGGTGTGCTCGGCGAGGATGTCGTTCAGCGTCTTGCGGATGCGCAGGATCTCCTGCGCGTGGATCTGGATGTCGGTCGCCTGCCCCTGGAAGCCGCCCGACGGCTGATGGATCAGGATCCGGGTATTGGGTAGGGCGAAGCGCATGCCCTTGGTGCCGCCCGCCAGCAGCACCGTCGCCATGCTGGCCGCCAGCCCCATGCAGACGGTCGAGACGCGCGGGCTGACGTAGCGCATCGTGTCGTAGATGGCGAGCCCCGCGGTGACCACGCCGCCCGGGCTGTTGATATAGATGTTGATGTCCTTGTCGGGATCCTCGCTGGCCAGGAACAGCAGTTGCGCCATGACCACGTTCGCCACCTGGTCATCGATCGGGGTGCCGATGAAGATGATCCGGTCCTTGAGCAGCCGGGAGTAAATGTCGAAGGCGCGCTCGCCTCGGTTCGTGGTCTCGATGACCATGGGAATGAGGGCTTCGGGACGCCGGCTGAGCCGTTCGAAATTCATGGGGCTCTCCTGTCTCGCCATTATAGGGTTCAATTCTTACAATCCAGTCTTCCGCGTACTCACTTTTGAATACGCATTTCGATCAGCGTTCTTTCTTTCCCCGCGTTTTCCGCTCTCTCCCCGACGCCGACTGGCCAGCGTGCTCGAGCTCCTTGGCTTCCGCAGGCGGCTCCATTGTATCGGAAGATTCTGGCGCAGCCATCGCACTCAAATAGTCAATGGTCTTTCGCATCAAAAGCTGGTGCCGAAAGTATGCCCGCACCGGGTCCGCGGTCCGCAGATCACGGGTGCGGCGGCTGATCTGCTCGTCCTCGGCCAGGGCACTGGTAACGGCCTCCTCGATTTCGCCGTCGGACACGGTGAGGCCCTCGCGCTCCGCCACGGTCTCCAGGGCAAGCTCGAGCCGGACCTTCTGGACCGCCTGCGGTCTTTGCTCGGCCTTGATGACGTCCAGCGAGCTGTTCGTGTACTCGAGGTAGCGCTCCATCTTCACACCCTGCTCCTGCAGGCGCAGCTCCAGCTCCCGCACCCGACGGTTGACCTCGCGGTCGATGAGCGCCTCGGGAATCTCGGCTTCCATCCGTTCGTCAAGCGCCTTCAAGACGTCATTCTCGAAACGTTGCTCGTCGGCCTGGTGCGCGGCCTCTTGCAGCTCGTCATGCACCTCCTGGCGCAACTCCGCCAGCGTTTGGCCACGCCCGACCTGTCGAGCCAGCTCGTCGTCAAGGGCCGGCAGCCGGCGTTCCTTGACGGACTTCACGGTGACGCGGAAGACCACGTCCGACCCGGCGAGATCTTTCTTGGGGTAATCGGCGGGCAGCGTCAGCCGGATGTCGCGGCTGTCGCCGATCGTCTGCCCGGTAAGACCCTCGGCCAGCCCTGGGATCAGGCGCTCCTTGTCGACCTCGAGCTGGGCGTCGGTCTGGCTTTCGCCGATCAGCACCGCGCCCGATTTCAGGATGTGGGTATCCACCGTGAGGAAATCCCCGGCCCGCACCGGCCGCTCGACCGCATGCAGCTCCGCGAACCGTCCGCGCAAGCGCTCGATCGCCTCGTCGACGTCGACATCCCCGATCTCGGTGCGAGGCCGAGGCACCCGGATGTCCTTGTACTCCTTGAGGGTGATTTCCGGCTTGACGGAGACCGTGGCCGTGAATTTCATCGCCTGGCCTCGATCGAACTGCTGCACCTCGACGCGCGGAACGTCGATCGGGTCGAGACCGGCTTCATCGAGCGCGGAGTTGTAGGCCGTCGCCAGCAAGAGGTCGAGCGCTTCCTGGCGCAGCGCCGGCCAGCCGATTTCTCGCTCGATCATCGGCCTTGGCGCCTTCCCCGGGCGGAATCCGGCGATCCGCACCCGGGGCGCCAGCCGGGAGTAGGCCTGGTCGATCGATTTCGAAACCTGGTCGGCGTCGACCTCGACCGAAAGGACGACCTGCGACCCAGGTTTGCGCTCGGTATCGACCTTCACCGCGGCCACGGTGACTTACGCTACCAGTTCACGGCCGAGACGCCAACGTCCGTGAGTCCCTTGCTTTACCTGACGAGCGCAACACGCTGCCGCTTGGAGTCCGGCGCTTTTCGCGGCGGACTGCGGGCGAGAGGACTCGAACCTCCATGGCTTGCGCCACACGGTCCTAAGCCGTGCGCCTGTACCAATTCGGCTACGCCCGCAGGGCAAAGAGAAATATACCCACGTAAGATGCTGGCCGTAGGCAGCCTCTCCATCGCACCGAGCATCCGCCAGGCGACGGCGGCCGGCGCCCCGATCGTCGCCCTGGAGTCCGCCGTCATCACGCATGGCCTGCCGAGGGCCGCGGCGATGGACGCCGTTACGCGACAGTGGGACGCCTGTACGAAGCAAGGCGCCACGCCGGCGGTGGTGGCGGTCTTCGACGGTCGGCTGCGGGTCGGCCTCTCGATGGATGAGTGCGCCAGCCTGGCGGACCGCACCGACGCCGTCAAGGTGTCGCCCTGGAATCTCGGC
>Ga0209161_10001988_pt1 | contig 16765 bp, 12 predicted proteins | sample GraSoiAngelo_155_FD_186169 | JGI IMG/M metagenome (GOLD analysis project Ga0209161, IMG submission 186169) | Grasslands soil microbial communities from the Angelo Coastal Reserve, California, USA - 14_1009_13_30cm (SPAdes) (version 2) | ecosystem: Environmental > Terrestrial > Soil > Grasslands... | reverse complement strand
CTGTGCCATTCCACGTCGGTCGCGGCGATGCAGCGCGCGCTCAATACCTCGGCCGCCTCGGGCTCGATGCGCGAGGTGGAGCACGCCGCCGACGTCATCTTCATCGCCGGCGCGAACACCACCGAGTCGCACCCGGTGTTCGGCGCTGCCATCAAGCGGGCCCACGAACGCGGCGCGACGCTCATTGTGGCCGACCCCCGCAAGACCGAGCTCGCGGGCCGGGCGGACATCCACCTGCAGATGCAGCCGGGCACCGACGTGGCGCTCTTCAACGCCATGCTGCATCACATCGTTACGCGGGGGCTCGAGGACAAGGGGTTCGTCGCCGAGCGGATGCACGACTTCGAGAAGGTCCGGGAGTCGGTCAAGGCGATGACGCCGGACGTGGCCGCGAAGATCACCGGCGTCCCCGCGGACCGGATCCGCTGGGCCGCCGAGATCTACGCCAACGGGCCGCGCACCAGCACGCTGTGGGCGATGGGGCTCACGCAGCACGCCAACGGGACGGATCTCGTCACGTCGCTCCTGAATCTGATGCTCGCCTGCGGGATGATCGGGCGCTGGGGTGCCGCGATGATGCCGGTGCGGGGGCAGAACAACGTGCAGGGTGCTTCCGACGTGGGCGCGATTCCCTTCGTGTACACCGACTACCGACCGGTCAAGGACCCGAAGAACCGCGCGGAGTACGCCGCGGCCTGGGGCGTTCCGCCGGAGTCCCTCTCGTTGAAGGAGGGGCTCATGGTGACCGAGATCGTGAAGCCGGAGAGCGGGGTTCGGGGGATGTACATCATGGGTGAAAACCCGGTCATCTCAGATCCCGACGTCGCACACGCCGAGCACTGGTTCCAGGAGCTCGAGTTCCTCGCGGTGCACGACCTGTTCCTGACGGAGACCGCCCGCTACGCCGACGTGGTCCTGCCCGGCGCGAGTTTCGCCGAAAAGACCGGCACGTTCGTGAACACCGAGCGTCGCATTCAGCTCGCCCGCAAGGCGGCGGCCACCCCGGGGCAGGCGCGGGGCGACCTCGAGATCCTGATCGACCTGTCGAACCGCCTGGGGCTCACGACTCGCTTCGAGACGGCTGAAGCGGTGATGCGAGAAATCGCGCGGGTGACTCCATCGTGGCGGGGCGTGACCTACCAGCGGCTCGAAGGGGCGGGACTGCAGTACCCGGTGCCGACGGACGACTCCAGCGGAACCTCGTTTCTCTTCGACGACCGGTTCCCGACCGCAGATGGGAAGGGCACGTTCGTTCCCGTCGAGTACGCGCCGCCCGTCGAGCTCCCCGACGAGGCGTATCCGTTCGTGATGAACACGGGGCGGCAGCTGTATCACTGGCACACGGGCACCATGACCCGGCGCGCGTCGGGGCTCGACCAGCGGGAGCCCACGCCGACCGTCGAGATCCACCCCGACGACGCGCGCGAGCTCGGGCTCGAGGACGGCGACCTCGTGCGACTGACCTCGCGCCGCAACACCATGGTGAGCTCGTGCCGGATTTCCGAGCGCGTGGCACGGGGCCAGGTGTTTGTGCCGTTCCACTTCCGCGAGGCGGCGGCCAATCTGCTGACCAATCCGGTGCTCGATCCGTACGCGAAAATGGCGGAGCTGAAGTGCTGCGCGGTGCGGCTCGAGGCGGCTCAAGTCGCCGTCGCCGACTGAACGAAAGGTAGGGGCGCAGCATGCTGCGCCCCTACTTCTAACCAGGGTACCTCCCCGCCCCTAAATTCCCGCCCATGGACCTGGGTCTGGCGGGCCGCGTCGCCCTGGTATGCGGGAGCACGAAGGGGCTGGGGCGCGCCGTAGCGAAGGCGCTGGCACACGAGGGCGCCCGCGTGGCCATCAACGGCCGCCACGCGGACTCCGTGGAGCACGCGGCGCAGCAGCTTTCCTCCGAGTCAGCCCAGGCGGTGATGCCGTTCGTGGCCGACGTGGGCGACCCGTCGCAGGCCGAAGGTCTCGTGGAGCGGGTGCACCACCAGATGGGCCGTCTCGACGTGCTGTTCTGCAACGCCAGCGGTCCGCCCGCGGCACCGTTCACGCAACAACCGGCCGAGGCGTTTCACCGCGCCGTGGAGCTGAACCTCCTGTCTACGGTTCATCTCGCTCGCGCCGCAGTCCCCATCATGCGGAAACTCGAGTGGGGCCGCATTATCTGTCTCGCGTCGGTCGCCGCCAAACAACCCCTGCCGGGGCTCATCCTCTCCACCACGGCGCGCGCCGGCGTTCTGGGGTTCGCGAAGGCGCTGGCCGACGAGGTCGCCGCCGAGGGGATCACCGTCAACGTCGTGTGTCCCGGCTTCATCGCGACGGAGCGGATCACGGAGTTGACGGAGAGCCGCGCGAAGCGCGAGTCGCGGGCGTCGCAGGAGGTCATGCGCGACATGGTCGCGGGCATTCCGCTCGGCCGCATGGGCCGCACCGACGAGCTCGCCGCGGCGGTCGCGTTCCTCGCGTCCGAGCGGGCCAGCTATATTACCGGCGCCGTGTTACAGGTCGACGGCGGGTTTACGCGATCCATTTTCTAACGCATCCCGCATCTCGCATCCCGCATCCCGAGTCTCCATGAAAGCCATCGTCAAAGAGCAGCGTGTCCCCGGCCTGAAGGTCGCGACGGTGCCGAAGCCGTCCCCGGGCCCAGGCGAGGTGCTCATCGCGGTGCGGCACGCCGGGGTGTGCGGCACGGACGTCCACATCGCCGACTGGGACGCGTGGGCGCAGGGCCGCATCAAGCCGCCGCTGGTGGTGGGTCACGAATTCGCCGGGGAGATCGTGGCGGCGGGCGATGGCGTCTCCGAGCTTCGGCCAGGCCAGCTGGTGACCGCCGAGGGCCATATCGTGTGCGGACACTGCCTCCAGTGCCGTACCGGGAACAGCCACATCTGCAAGAACACCCGCATCATCGGCGTGGATCGCGACGGCGCGTTCGCCGAGTACATCGCCATGCCCGCCACCAACGTGCTGCCGCTGGACGGCGTTCCGACCACGGTCGGCGCCATCATGGACCCCATGGGCAATGCCTTCCACGCAGTGCTCACGGCCGAGATTCAGGGCAGCTCCGTCTTCGTGGTGGGGTGCGGGCCGATCGGCTGCTTCGCGGTGGGCATCGCGCGCGCCGCCGGGGCCGCCAAGGTGATCGCTTCCGACGTGAACGCGAAGCGGCTGGAGCTGGCCCGCCGCATGGGGGCGCACGTGACGATCGACGCCGCCACGGATGACGTGGTGCGCAGGGTGTGGGAAGAAACCGGCGGCGAAGGCGCCGACGTCGTGTGCGAGATGTCGGGCGTGCCGTCGGCCTTGCACCAGGCGTTCGCGGCCGTCCGCCTGGGGGGGCGGGTCCAGCTGCTCGGCATTCCCAAGGGCGAGGTGCCGATCGACTTCGCCAGCGAGATCATCTTCAAGGGAATCACCGTGTACGGCGTGATCGGCCGAAAGATGTACGACACCTGGCACCAGATGCGCCGCTACCTCACCGCCGGGCTGCTCGATCCTCGGCCGGTGATTACCCACCAGTTTCCGCTCGCGAAAATCGACGAGGCCCTCGCCGCCATCCGCGCGGGCGATGCGGGCAAGATCATCCTGGAGATCGCATGAGCTTCGCCGCCCGGCTCGACGCCGAACTCGAGCAGTTCAAGCGGGACGGGGTCTACAAGCGCCTGAACTACCTGGAAGCGCCCCAAGCCGCACGCACCAAGATGCAGGGACGCGGAGAGGTCGTGATTCTCTCCTCCAACAACTATCTCGGTCTTTGCAACGCCCCCGACGTGGTCGCGGCCGGCAAGCGCGCCCTCGATGAGTTCGGAGCCGGCACCGGCTCGGTGCGGTTCATCTGTGGCACCTTCACGATTCACCGCGAGCTCGAGCAGGCGCTCGCCCGGTTCGTCGGATGTGAGTCGTCACTCACATACGTGAGCTGCTGGAACGCGAACGAGGGACTGGTCCCGACCCTCCTGGGCGAGCAGGACATCGTGATCTCCGACCAGCTCAACCACGCGTCCATCATCGATGCGATCCGGCTCGCCAAGACCATCACGAAGTGCCAGACGGCAGTGTACCGGCACTCGGACATGGTCGACCTCGAGGACAAGCTGCGCGCGGCGAAGCACACGCGCCTCAAGTTGATCTTCACGGATGGCGTGTTCTCCATGGAGGGCGACATCGCCAGGCTGCCGGACATCGTGGCCCTGGCGCGGAAGTACGACGCGGTCGTCGCCGTCGACGACTCGCACGCCACCGGCGTGCTCGGCCGCTCGGGCCGGGGCACCGCGGAGCACTACGACATGTTGGGCCAGGTAGACATCATCACGTCCACGCTGGGCAAGGCACTGGGCGGCGCCGCCGGCGGCTTTACGGCCGGCCCCACGGCGCTCGCGAACTATCTCACGCAGCGCTCCCGACCGCAGCTCTTCTCGAACGCCCTTCCACCCACCGTGGCCGGCAGCGCGCTCGCGGCGGTGCGCCACGTCGAGCACCACCCTGAGCTCGTAACCAGGCTCCATGACAACGCCCGCTACTTCCGCGAGCGCCTCCTGGCCCTGGGCCTCAGGCCGTTACAAGGTGAAACACCAATCGTGCCTGTCATCTTGGGGGAGACCGCGAAGGCGATTCAGATGAGCGAGCTGCTGCTCGACGAGGGTGTGTTCGTGACCGGATTCGGATATCCTATTGTGCCACAAGGACATGCACGCGTCCGCTGCCAGCTGTCGGCGGGCCACACGCGGGACGACCTGGACTTTGCCCTGGGCGCCTTCCGACGGGTCGGGACAAAGCTGGGACTCATCTAGCCTTCAAGTACTTTCAAGGGTCAGAGGCTTAAACCGAAGGGCTATCGCGTTTTCCGGACGAATTCCCTATTTTGGGGGTCGCTTTTTGACCATCGAGGAGTCGTCCCATGCGGGTAGTCACGGTCATGGCGGTACTGCTGCTGGGCGGGGCCGCCACCCTCGAGGCCCAGCACCGCTTCCAGTTCGAGATCGGCGGGTTCGCAAGCTTCACGCGGTTCGACCGCGCCCTCCAGCTCGACAACCAGATCGGAGGCGGGGGCCGGATCGGCTTCTGGATCACCGATTGGCTGGGGATCGAGGGGGATGGACTGATCCAACGGCCGCACCCGAAGGGCGGCGGAGCCGGGACGGACTTCCCGGTGTGGTTCGCTTCGGGGAGCATCGTGCTCAACTTCGGCTCGGAGAAGAGCTTCTACATCCTGGGCGGCTACTCGGCCATGGATTTCAACAGCAATGGCGCCGGGGGCTTCCGGGACGTAGGCGCGCACGGGGCGATCGGCGACCGGATCTTCGTTACCGACCGCGTCGCGCTGCGCTTGGAGGCAGGCGCGTACTACGCGCCCAAGACGCAGGCTCCCGCCGGCAACCAGTGGGCCGGCCAGCTTGTCGGGTCAGCGGGGCTGTCGTTCTTCCTCGGCCCCAGCCATCGCGAATCCCCGTATCCCGAAGTCCCCAAGGAGAAGCGCGACTCGATCCTCGCGGCGGGTGGCAAGGTCCCCGAAGCCCGGCCGCGGGGCGGTCCCACGTACGAGCAGCGATCGAGCGACTGGCAGCATAAGTGGTACTGGGGCGGCGAAGCCGGCATCCTGGTGTTCCGCACCAACTACGACAGCTACTCCTTCGAGCCGACGTTCGGCGGGCACTGGCTGATCACAGGGAAGCGGACGGCGTTGTACGCGTCGTTCGAGCAGTCACTCTTCATCTCGCCCCGCCACGTGACCATTGTCGAGCCCAGCGGGGCGGTCACGCCGGGCAACGTCCAGTTCGACAACCTGCGCCGCATCATGGTCGGTGTGCTCGCCTTCCCAGCGCAGCTCCGAGTGGAGCCGTTCGCGGGCGGTGGGTTCGCCATCATGGAAGCGTTGAATGTCCAGGTGAGCTGCGCGAGCTGCACCGGCTCGGACTTGGGCCAGCTCCAGGACGAGGCCGACCGGGCGGCGACCAAGGCCTTTTTCTGGTGGATGGGCGGGGTGGACATCAAGCAGGGTCGGCTGGCGCTGTACGGCCAGTACATCCTGACATCGGCGGCGGCCAACTTCCTGATCCAAGGCACCACCCACACCTTCCAGGGCGGCGTCCGCTACTCCTTGGGTAGTTCCAAGGAGGGGGTCACGGACCGGCAGTAAGCACCCGCAGGAAGTTCTCGCCCAGGATTTTGCGGACGTCGCTGTCCGAGTAGCCGCGGCCCTCCAGGGCCCGGATGAGCTGGGGCAGCGACGTCGCGTCTTTCATGGGTCGGGGCAGCACGCTGATGCCGTCGAAATCGCTCCCCAACCCGACGTGATCGATCCCCATCACTTGCACGGCATGATCGATGTGATCCATCAGGCGATCGATCGTTGGGACGTCGAGGCTTTCCGCGTGCTGGCCGACGAACTTGTCCACCTCGAACGCCGACTCGCCGGGACGGCCGCGGTAGTGGGCCCGAATCGAGTCGGTCTGGGGCTTCAGCCGGCGACGCATCTCCTCGTACTGGCTCCGGAAGTGCTCGTCCAGGAATACGGGATAGAAATTGATCCCCACCACGCCGCCGTTCTGTGCAATGGCCCGGAGCTGCTGGTCGCTCAAGTTGCGCGGGTGGTGCGCCAGGGCCCGGCACGACGAGTGTGACGCGATCACCGGTCGCGTGGTAGTGGCCAGGACATCCCGGAACGTCGCATCGGACACGTGTGAAACGTCCACCAGCATTCCCAGCTGGTTCATCCGTGCCACCACCTGACGCCCGAACGACGTGAGCCCGCCGTGCCGCTCGCGGTCGGTGGATGAGCCCGCCCAGTCATTTCCGTTGTTCCAGGTCAGCGTCATGTAGCGCACGCCGAGCCGGTACAGCGAGTCGAGCTTCTCGAGCGAGTTCTCGATCGCATGGCCACCCTCGACCCCCATCAGCGCGGCGATGTGTCCGCGCGCCACCGCCGCCCGAACGTCAGCGGCCGTGGTGGCCAGCTCGACATCGCGGTTGGTGTCCGCGAGGGCGCGCACGGCCCCGATCAGGTCCAGGGCGCGCCGAAAGGCCGTGCCCCGGGCGTAGCGCGCGTCCACCCAGATCGAGAAGAACGCGGCGGTGAGCCCCCCTTCGCGCATGCGCGGGACGTCGATGTGCCCGTCGGTCAGCCGCGCGGTGATATCGGCCTTCATGTCGAGCATGCGCTGGGGCGTGTCGATGTGGCCGTCCACGATGATGGGCTGTTGGAGCACGAGCAGCAGTCCTAGCGGGAGACCCACGGTGAGTCCTCGATCAGGAACCGCAGCGGCCAGTCGGCGGCGCGGGTGATGCCGATACGCGGTGTCACAGTGATGGTGTAATGCTGTCGTGATCGCTCTCGGACGATGCGGAGGCGGCCGCGGGTCAGCGCCAGGCCATCGTGCCGACCGGTCACGCCCAGCGCCTGGCACAATTTGGCAGGACCCGAGCAGAGGTCGCGATCGGCAACCCGCGGACCCCCGCGCCGGCGTCGCATCGTCGTCAGTCCCTCGAGGGGTTCGAGCGCCCGGATCAGGACCGCCGCGGGATGCCCGGCGCGCTCCGTCACCGCATTCAGACACCAGTGCATCCCGTAGGTGAAATAGACGTACGCGGTGCCCGGGCGCTCGAACAGGCTGGCGTTGCGGCGCGTGCGGCGGGCGCGATAGCCATGGGACGCGGGATCATCGGTGCCGAGGTAGGCTTCGGTCTCGACGATTCGACCGGCGGTGCGGCGGCCTCCGAACTCACTCAGCAAGACGTGTCCCAAAAGCCCACGCGCGACCTCGGGAGTAGGTCGCGCGTAGAACGACGCCGGCAGTGCGGCGCTTCTCACGTCCCGCCGGTGAGCCCACGCTTTACTTTCGACCAGAACGACTCCCCCCCGCCCGCGCCCCCGGTATCCACATCAGGCTCACGTGGAGGTGGCTTGGGCGCGGGAGGCGGAGTGGACTCGGCCGTGTGCGTCCGCGACTCCGAGGCCTCTCGGGGCTCGACCCGGTCGCGCCGTTCCCCGCGCTCTGCCCGACCTTCAGAGCTCGCGCCGCGACCGCGGCCGCCGCGTCCGCGACCACCCCGGCGCCCCCGGCCGCCCCGCTCCCCTCGCTCTCCCCGCTCTCCCCGCTCCGGCCGCTCGCCCGGGTCGGCGCGCTCGTCGCGACCGTGCCGCCGCGGCCACCGCGTCCGCCGCGGCTGCGGGCTCCGCGCTCGGCGCCCCCCTCGCCAGCCGGCGCGCTGTCGCCGCCCAACGGCTCCGGTGCCGCCGGGGCCGGTGGGGGGGGGAGCTTGGGCGGCACCAGCTCGATCCGAGGCTTGAAATTCGGGTCCATCTCGACGACCCCGATCTTCGGGATGTCGGGGGGCGCCACCCGTGGCCCGCGCGAACCGCGACGGAACCGGGCGCTGCGTGAGGGAATACCGGCGACGGGCGCGTTCGCCGGCCGCATGGATGGCGGTGCCGAGGACTCGGGCATCGGGGGGTCGAGCGCCTCGTCGGCGTCGGTCACGGCGGCGGGCTCGGCCGGTGGTAGGGCGGGAGACGGCGTCGCGTCCCGCAACTTCACGATGTACGCTCCGTCGTCCTCCTTCGCCAGGTCGATCAACTCCCGGTCGTGCGCCTGGCGCAGCAGCTTTTGTACCTGAGCCGGCTCGACCGGCGCTTCGTCCCCCTTGATCTCGGCCATCGCCTCGCCGAGCTCCTGCGCGCTCACCGGGCGGGACTCCCCACCCAACCGACCGATGGCTTGCTTGATGAGGCCGAACGCGCCGTCCAGGGAAAACGCGCTGCGGCGCTCTCCCCGGGCGGGCGGTAGGGCGGGAGGCTCGTCCGTCGCGACCGGCTCTTCGCGCGCCTCACGCTCGTCACGCCCCCCCCGACCCCGACGACCGCGGCCACGGCCTTCGCCGCGCTCGCGCTCGCGTGGTCGGTCGAAGGTCGCCAGGCCCGCCGGCTGCGCTGCCGCTCCGGGCACGCCCGGACCCAGCCCGATCTCGTATTGGCCGTTATCGAGCTTGGTGAGGGTGATGAGGCCCTTGTGGGCCGCCTCGATCACGAACTTCGAGAAGCGTGAGAACCCCAGGTCCTTCTCGTTGAACGCGGGATCGATCTCCTGCATGACCTGCTTCAAGCGGTCTGACCGCATCACGTCGCTGTGCGCGGTCATCTGCTTCACGGCCTCGATCACCAGGTCCCAGGGATCGTGCCGCGGGTGCGTGACGTCGCTCTCTTTCGTGAGGCCGGCCAGCTCGTTGTAGGAGTAGTACTCGTCGCAGTTCTGGATCAGCAGGTCGCTCGACGACTCGCGGATCCCCACGCCGATGACGTACTTGCCGTACTCCTTGAGCTTCAGCACGAGGGAGGAAAAGTCGGAATCGCCCGACAGCAGGATGAACGTGCCGATCTCGGGCCGCGTGAACACGAGCTCGAGGGCGTCGACGGCGAGACGGATGTCCGTTGCGTTCTTCTTGTTCGACCCGTACGCCGGCGCCCAGATCATGTCGATCGAGGATTCCGCGAGCGGGACGATGTATTGCGGGTAGCGGCGCCAATCGGCGTAGGCGCGCTGTACAGCCACCTTCCCCTTGATGATGTCCGACTGCAGCAGGCGCCGCAGCTCCGACTGGAGATCCGAGCGGATCCCCATCGTCACATTGTCGAAGTCGATCATCAGCGCCGCGTTGGGCGCGTGGGCCGGGGGTTCGTGGTGTACTGTTCGTGGCAAGTGGGCTTGCGGCGGTTGCGTCATGTGGTTGCGCTCAGTTCCAGGCCGACGACCTGCGCGAGCTCCCGTCGCTTCACCTTCCCGCTTCCGGTCAGCGGGAACGTGTCGAAGAAGCGCACCAGGTCGGGCACTTTGTGGTCGGCGACGGCGTCATGGCAGAAGTCCTTGAGCTCGTCGCCCGTCACGATGGAGCCCTCCGTGGGCACGACGCACGCGCAGATCAGCTCCCCGAGCGTGTCGTTGGGGATGCCGACGACGCAAGCGTCGCCCACGGCAGGGTGCGTGCGGAGGAGGTCCTCCAGCTCGCGTGGATAGATCTTGAAGCCGCCGCGGATGATCACCTCGGCGCGGCGACCCACGATCTTGACGTAGCCGTCCTCGTCCAGGATCGCGAGGTCGCCCGTCATCAGGAATCCCTCGGCGGTGAGCGACCGTGCCGTCTCGCCGGGCATCCGGTAATAGCCCAGCATCACGTTCGGTCCTTTCACCGCCAGCTCGCCCACCGCCTCGGGCCCGTGCAGGACGCCGCTCTTCAAATCGACGACCTTCACCGACACGCCCGCGATGGGCCGGCCGACCGTGTGCGTCCGCCGTTCGGGAGAATCCTCGAACCGGGTGACCGTCACCGTGGGCCCCGTTTCCGTGAGCCCGTAGGCGATCTGAACGTCGCACCACTGCCGAATGCGTCCGGCCAGATCGGGGGAGACCGGGCTCCCCGCGACGAGCCCCGAGCGGCAGGTGGTCGGCTTGGACTCCTCAAACGAGGGATCACGCATGAGGAGCTCGAACATCGTCGGGACGCCGTGCACGATCGTCACCCGCTCACGCCGGATCAACGCCAGCGCGCCGGCGGCGTCGAACCGCTCTTGCAGCACCAGCGTCGCGCCAGCCGTGATCGTCACGGCCACGACATGCATTCCGAAAATCGTGAACACGGGGACCGCGCCGAGCACCCGGTCTTCACCGGTAGTCCCTAGCGCCTGGCTCGATGCGCGCGCCGTCATGGTGATGTTGTCGTGCGACACCACCACGCCCTTGGGTTTCCCCATCGTCCCCGAGGTGTACAGAATGGCGAGCGGCTGGCTGGCCGGGTCGCCCGGTGCGATCGCGCCCAGCGCCGCCGAACGTTTCGACACCAGGTCCGCGTAGCGGTAGACGCGGTCGTCCAGCCAGCGATCGGTCCCACCCACGAGAATCAGCGCGCGCAGCTCCGGCAAGTCCGGGAGGATCTCGTCGTACAGCTCGACGAGATCGGACCCCTCGTACGTTTCGGCCACGACGGCCGCCCGCACCTCGGCATGCCGCAGCTGATACTTGAGCTCGTGCGCGGTGAGTGAGGGATCGAGGGGGACCAACACGACGCTGCGATACGCCGCAGCGAGCAAGGTGACCACCCATTCCGGCCAGTTCGGCAGGTCCACCGCCAGCCGATCCCCGGGCCGGACGCCGAGGCCCGCCAGCGCCTCGGCAAACGCCATTGCTTCCCGTTCGACCTGCGCGTAGGTCATCCGGCGCGACCCGAACACCAAAAACTCACGGTCAGGATGCTCTCGCGCCGCTTGCGCGAAGAGCACGGCCAGATGATTTGTCGCCAAGTCTACCACGTGCCTCACAGCGGTGTGAACCTTTGAAAATAAACAACTTGCGTGATAAAGCTACTCCCCCAGCACCTTGATGATCACGCGCTTTTTGCGCTGCCCGTCCCACTCGCCGTAGAACACCCGCTGCCACGGGCCTAGGTCGAGCTTGCTAGCCGTGATCGGAACGATCACCTCGTGCCCGATCGTGAGGCTGCGCAGATGGGCCGCCGCGTTGTCCTCCCCCGTTTCGTTGTGCCGGTACCGCTTGGGATCCCACGGCGCGATGGTGGTCTCGAGCCACTTGAGGATGTCCGCCCACAGTCCCGACTCGTGATCGTTCACGAAGACGGAGGCGGTAATGTGCATCGCGCTCACCAGCGCGAGCCCCTCTGCCACACCACTCTCCCGGACCTGCTCGGCGACCTCGTCCGTGATGTCGATGATTTCTTGGCGGGACTTGGTGTTGAACCACAGATAGTGCGTGTGGGATGTCATCGGCCCTCCGGGAGAATGCGGAATTCGGAATGCGGAATGCGAAATTGATCAGACTGTGTCGAACCCGGATGTCGCGCGCCGACAGTGGCCCTGACATTCCGCACTCCGCATTCCGCATTCCGCATTGTCTTTCTCTGTGTCGAATTGTCACACGGGCACCAAAGCCCTAGATTGCCCCGTCAAATATGCCCCTCCCCTTCCGCCAGCGGATCTTCGTGATCCTAGTGGCCCTGACCGCTGTGCCGACCGCCTTGGCCGTCGTGGGCTGGGCGCTCGCCGTGCGAACGGTAGCACCGTCGGCGGGGGCGCGCGTGGCGCTCGAGGAAATGGCGGCGTCGGCACGCCTGATGGTGGATCGAATGGACACGACCCACCTCTCCGTGCGGGAGCGGGCGGCGTTCCGGGAGCACCTGGAGCAGCTCTCCAACTCGGTGACGCTGGCGCGCCGCGCGGAGACGTACCTGCGCTACTATGCCGGCGGGTTCGCGGCGGTCGTCTTCGTGCTCGGCGCGTTTGCCGTGATCGCGGCGGTGCGCGTGGCCGGCCACCTGTCGCGGCAGCTCTCCCGTCCGATCGACGAGCTCGTGGGCTGGACGCGGCTGATTCGGCGACGCATGCCCCTGCCGGCGGGCCCGCCGACCCGCGGCGCTCCGGAATTCGAAGCGCTGCGCCAGGCCCTGCGGGAGCTCGCGACGGCGCTCGACGCCGCGCGCGAGCGGGAGCTCGAGGCGGAGCGCCTGCGGGCGTTCCGCGAGGTGGCGCGCCGCGTCGCGCACGAGATCAAGAATCCGCTCACCGCCATGCGGATCGCGGTAGACCAGTTGCGGCGGTCGGGCGGTCCGGTGGAACGGCGGACGGACGTGGCAGTGGAAGTCATTGGCGCCGAGACCGAGCGGTTGGACCAGCTCGCGAAGGAGTTCTCCGAGTTCGGGCGCCTCCCCGAGGGGCCGAGGAGCGAGGTGGACCTCGTGGACCTCCTGATGGACCTCGGGAAGAGCGCCGTGCCGTCGGAGGTGGACGTCTCGGTGCGAGCCAACGGGGAGCCGTGCAAACTGCTCGGGCACTACGATCCGCTGCGGCGGGCGTTCGCGAATCTGCTGCGCAACGCCGCGGAGGCGATGGGAGGGCGCGGGTCGATCGAGATCGCGGTGAGCCGGGACGGGGCCGGCCTGGCGGTGACGATCGCCGATCATGGGGCCGGGATCCCGGACGACCTGCGCCAGCGCGTGTTCGAGCCGTACTTCACGACCAAACACGACGGGACCGGTTTGGGACTCGCCCTCGTGCGGCAGACGATCGAGGCCCATAACGGCAGCATCACCGTGGCGGAGACGCCCGGCGGCGGCGCCACGTTCTCCATCGTGCTGACGGCCGCGTGAGCCCCCGCGTGCTGCTCGTCGATGACGAGACAAACATCCGTAAGATGGTCGCCGCCCTGCTCGAATCGGAAGGGTTCGAGACGGCGGAGGCGGCGAACGGCAGCGCGGGGATAGCGGCGGTGGAGCGCGACGCGCCGGACGCCGTCCTGCTCGACCTGATGATGCCGGGTGGGCCCGACGGCCTCGCCACGCTCGAGCACCTGAAACGCGTGGCGCCGGACCTGCCGGTCGTGATGATGAGCGGCAAGGCGAGCCTCGCCGACGCGGTCCGTGCGACCAAGCTGGGCGCGTTTCAGTTCCTCGAAAAACCGCTGACGCCGGAGGGCCTGCTCACCACGCTGCGGGCCGCGCTCGAGCTGTCCCGCACGCTGGCCGAGAACCGGCGGCTGCACGAAGCGCTGGGGCACGCCGACCCGCTCGTGGGCGTGAGCAAGGCAATGGACCAGTTGCGAGGGCTGATCGCACGGGTCGCGCCCACGGAGGCGCGCGTCCTGATCACCGGGGAGTCGGGGACCGGCAAGGAGCTCGTCGCCTCCGCCATCCATCGCCAGAGCGGGCGCGCGGCGAAACCGTTCGTGTGCGTGAACAGCGCGGCGATTCCGAAGGACCTGGTCGAGTCGGAGATGTTCGGCCACGAGCGCGGTGCGTTCACGGGCGCCACGGAGCGACGGGTGGGGCGGTTCGAGCTCGCGGACTCGGGCACCTTGTTTCTCGACGAGGTGGGCGATCTCAGCCCCGAGGCCCAAGCGAAGTTGCTGCGCGTGCTCGAATCGGGGGTGATCGAGCGGCTCGGCGGCGAGAAGCCGGTCACGGTGGACGTGCGGGTGATCGCCGCGACGAACAAGGATCTCGCGAAGGCCTCCCAGCAGGGCCAGTTCCGGGACGACCTGCTGTTCCGCCTCAATGTCCTGCCGATCCACATCCCGCCGCTGCGCGAGCGTCCCGACGACATTCCGCCGTTGGTGCGGCACTTCGCCGTCCGCCAGGCGACGCGGCTCGGCCGGTCCGTCCAGTTCGACGCCGGCGCGGTACAGCTGCTCGCCTCGTACGCCTGGCCCGGCAACGTGCGCGAGCTGGCGAACATCATGGAGCGGCTCGTGATCCTCGCCGGCGGGGACGTCGTGACCGCGGATGACGTCGCACGGGTGATGCCCGGGGACGGGGGGTCTCCCTCCACGACGGCGGGCGAGGGTTGGAGCGACGTGGCGCTCGCCGAGGCGCTCGACGGCTTCGAGCGTACGCTCATCGCACGCGCGCTGTCGGCGGCGCGGGGCAACGTGGCAGAGGCGGCCCGCAAACTCGCCACGGATCGCGCGAACCTGTATCGCCGTATGCGCCGGCTCGGGCTCGAGCCGCCGCGGAACGTGGCGGGATGACACGACCGGCGGGCCCCTCGCCCGCGTCATCGCTCGCCGCCGTGCTCCGCGACCCGCTCCGGGAGACGGCACAGCCCGTGCACCTCGCTCCCGCGCCTCCAACCAGGATGTTCCCTATGCGCGCCCTCGTGCTCGTGGTTCTCTGTGCGCTCGGCGCTACCGTCGCCGCCGCGCAGGACACCGCCATCGTGATCCAGCCTGAGAGCGCTGGGATCATGGTGCCGCCGCCCGAACTGCCCCACGCCGTGGGCGAGGACGCGGTGCGCCGGTACAACGCGCCCACGACGACGCGGCTGGTGGGTCGCGCGCGCCTGCCCCACGGGAACGAGTGGCGCGGCGACGTCGCCGTGCGGAACGGCACGGTGGTGGTCGCGGGGCGCGTGGACGGCACGCTGCTCGTCATCAACGGCGACGCGATCCTCGACACCGGCGCGGTGGTCACCGGGGACGTGATCGTGGTCGGCGGCACGGTAGCGCGCAGCCCGACGGCCGTGGTTTCCGGAGAGCTGCGCGTGTACACGGCGCCACTCGCGTACCGCATCAGGGGCGAAGAGATCGCCCTCGCCCCGCCGGACCTGCGCCGCTGGTTCCGGCGGCTGGGGATCGAGAAGTCGTGGGGCACGGCCGACTCGCGGTCGTCGCTCACGCTCGCCACGGGCGGCACCTTCAACCGGGTCGAAGGCCTGCCGGTGGTGTTCGGGCCGCTGTTCGACTGGAAGCTCCACCGGAACGTGCGCCTGCGGGTGGACGCGCTGGGCGTGTTCCGCACGGCAGGAGACTTCACCGACAAGCGCAGCGACCTGGGGTACCTGCTACGCACCGAGCTGCGCGCCGGCGAGACGCCGGCCTATGGAATCGAGTTCCGCGCCTTCGACGACGTGACGCCGGTCGAGGATTGGGGGCTGCGCGCCGGCGAGGTCGGGTGGGCCGCGTTTCTGTTCCAGCGCGACTATCGCGACTACTACCTCAGTAAAGGCATCGCGGTCCGCGCCTTCGTTCAGCCGGAGCGCTCGCTGCGCCTCGACATCGACGTACGGGCCGACGGGCAGTCGACCGTCCGAGCGCGCGATCCCTGGACCGTGTTCCGCAACGACCAGGCCTGGCGCCCCAACCCGCCGATCGACGACGGGCATTACACGACGCTCGCCGGCACCGTCACCTTCGACACCCGCAACGATCGCCTCGACCCGACCGCGGGCTGGTTCCTGCGCGCCCGCCTCGAGAACTCCCGTTCGGAGGACGTGACCCCGCAGACGGGAGTCCCGGCGGCCGTGCGCGGCCCGATCCCGACCGATGGCTCGTACGTCTTCAGCCGCTTGTTCGTCGATTTCCGCCGCTACACGCGAGTGAGCCCGTCGGGACGCGTGAACCTGCGGGTCTTCGCGGGCGGCTGGATCGGCGGTGATCCGTTGCCGCTGCAACAACGGCTGTCGATCGGGGGGCCCGATCCGCTGACGGGCTACGGCTTCCGCCACAGCGCCTGCAACGGCGACATCATCGACCCCGCGTTCGCGGGCACCCGGCTGGCGGCGTGCGACCGCGTGATTCTCGCCCAAGCCGAGTACCGCGGTCACCTCTCGCTGCACTGGTCGTATGGCTCCTCGGCCCCCGAGGACGAAGGCGCGAAGTCGCTCTTCACCCTCCAGGGCCCGGACCTGGTCGTCCTCGCGGATGCGGGACAGGCGTGGCTCGTGGGCAGCGGGCCCGGGCGACTGCCCGCCGATCGGCTCCCGACGCTCGGCAGCTGGCTCGCCGACTTGGGCCTCGGCATCGATTGGGGAGGGCTGGGCTTGTACGTGGCGAAAGCGGTGACCGCCGGGGAGCCCTTGCGATTCACGCTGCGACTCGACCACCGCTTCTGAGGTGAGGCCGGGCCTCGCATTCCTGGCCCTGCTCGGCGCGGTGACGGTCCCTCGGGCCGCCGCGCAGGCACCCGCGTTGACGGTCATCGTCCAGAGCGGCGTCCCCCGGGTCCAGACCACGGGGCTCCTCGCCGACGGCAAGTTCGTCGGCCTCATGCGCTCGGGATTCCCGCTCCGGCTGCACTACCGCCTCGAGCTGTGGCGCTCCCGCTCGGGCTGGTTCGATCAGTACATCAGCGAGGCGTCGTGGGATGCGGCCGCGCGTCACGACCCGCTCGCCGACGACTTCGTACTGATCCGCACCGGCGGCAGCGTGACCCGGTACGGCACGCCGGACGACCTGGAGCGCGGGCTCGAGCTCCCCTACCGCGTCAACCTGAAGGTCAA
>Ga0209161_10001986_pt1 | contig 16767 bp, 9 predicted proteins | sample GraSoiAngelo_155_FD_186169 | JGI IMG/M metagenome (GOLD analysis project Ga0209161, IMG submission 186169) | Grasslands soil microbial communities from the Angelo Coastal Reserve, California, USA - 14_1009_13_30cm (SPAdes) (version 2) | ecosystem: Environmental > Terrestrial > Soil > Grasslands ... | reverse complement strand
GCGACGAGCTCGGGCTGCAGGAAGGCCGGCCCGTTTTCCGCGAAGTACTCGGCGGCCCATGCGCACTTCTCCACCTCGGCGATCGCCTCGCGGATGACCTTGCCCATCTCGAGGGTCATCGTCTCCGCGTAGGCGGCCTTGTGCTTCCGGAGGACTTCGGCGAATCGGAGCAGGTAGGCCGCGCGCTCTTTCGGATCGAGTCGCGACCAAGTTCGGAAGGCATTGCGGGCGCCCTCGACTTTCGTGCGGACCTGTTGTGCCGTCAGGATCGGATAGGTCGCCAGGGCCTTTCCCGTCGCCGGGTTGATCACATCGAACGTGCGACGCTTTGCGGCCCGCGCCTTGCGTTGAGACGGCATGTGAATCTCCTTTCTCACCTACCGGCTCCGCGCCAAATAATCCTTTGCGGGATCTTGCGGGAGAGCGTGCAGAGACCGACGCGAAGTCTCGCTGAAGGAAGATTAATATCGAGGCCCGCGATGAAAGCGCCCCGTGCGTGGGTGGCCCAGCTTGGTCAAAGGCGCAGCGTTGAGGTCGCTGTCCCGCAGGGGTTCGCAGGTTCAAATCCTGCCCCACGCATTCGGATTCACCCACTGAGTTTCACCCCCGCTCCATCTCAGCTACGCGCGCGGCATGAGCAGGCATTCCGCATCGATGTTAGCATGGACACGGTTGAATGCCCGGAGTCGGCTTGGCGTGCTGATGCGGATCTCTAAGGTATCTCCCGGAGCTGTAATGAAACTTGGACAGTGTGTCCGAGCGCGAAAAGTTCTGGCCTCAGTCGAGTTACGGGAAGATATGTCCATGCGAACTTCGGGCGGGTCAGCTGTCGTTCACCCTCATCCGGAACGATCGTGGAAATCAAGGGCTGCAGGAGGCGGGACGTAAACATAGAATATATATTGCGGATATCGGTCACGATTTGGAAGGGATGCCAAACCTGCTTGCGTCATCGTCGTAGGGGGCTGGATGATCCCGTCTCTCGAGTTGGAGGGTCAAGGGAAATTTCTTTTACCAGTCGGCGGCGCAGTCGCCACCCGCGCCTCGAAAAGTCAGGGAGCGGTGCGAAAGCGCCGGAGCGAGCTCGAAATTGCCGCGGCCATCCTCATGGCCATACTCGACGAGCAACGCGTTGAAGACGGTCATGTGCGCAAGACCCGTCTTCAGGCGCGAGTGTACTTGAGCTGGAATTGCTTGAACACTCATATCGAACGCCTCCGTCGGAATGGCTTGCTCTCAACCGAAGAGTTGCAGGTCACGGACCGTGGGAGGTCTTTCCTTAGGACCTATTTCACCGACGTGCGGAGTGTTCTCGGGGAGTACGGCTTTCTGAATCTCCACCCCTGAAAACCCTACATCGGACTGGTCCGATACTTCATTGACGTCGGCATGCCGCGTTGAAGAGCTCTCCAAGCGGACGAGGATAGACTAGGTCCCGATTTGCATGCGATCCAGCAGGACACAGGAGCAAGCTAGCCGGCGAATCACCTCATCCCACGGTGGTGGATGAGGGAAAGAACAGCGAGTGGAATTCCCGGCTCTTGTCGGCGTTGTCTGTCTGGAGGTACAGCCAGTACCAGCCGAGCCAGAACGTCCAAGTCTCCGGAAGACTCAGTCCGAGATGATCAGCCCATCCGCGCTGAAGTCCATCCAGGAACGGCTTCCAGCGCTCGCGTTTAGTGCACGCGACATAAGACGCCCCCAGCTGTCCCAAATCGATGCCGACGTCATCTCCTATCCCCGCCTCCTCGAAATCGATCCCGATAATTTGGTGATTGACCATAAGAAAATTAGCGAGTTGACAATCCGACTTGAGGAGGGATTTGTACGTGGCGCGACGCCAAGGGGCCCCAACCAGAGGCACCTCCGCATTCAAGCTATCGTACATTTCACTAACTCCGGTACGAAGAAGTCCGCGCGCCACTGCTCGACGAAGAACCAGATCCAAGGAACAGAGGATGGTAACTCGAGTACAAGTGACTCGCCCCATAGAATGAAAATAGGCAAGCCATTTGCCGAGAAGAGTTCCGAGGCGTTCAGGGTCCTCCCGTGAGGCCGCCTCCAAGACAGATAGCCCCGCAATATGCTCGGTTATCATCAATTGTCCCGGATCGCTCCAGCAGATGACTCTGGGAACCGGTAGGTGCTTCGCACCTCTCATCAGCCAACGCAATTCATTGGCAAGCCGGGAATGGCCATCGCGTCGCTCTTGAAAGGATTTCAGGACGTAAGTCCTGCCACTCTCAACATCTTGCAGCTTGAGGACGCTCATACAGCCGGTCCTCTTCCTGACTTGAGTTCACCACATTTTCTTGGAGCGGGCCCTTGAAACATGTTGGCGTGCGCACGAACAAGGAATGGGCGGCGAGGAAGGCCTGGCTCCTACACCCGCCTCTGCAGAAGGAGAAGAATCTACACCCTTCGCATCCTCTCGGGCGAAAATAGCCGCTGGCATCGCGATAGAGTTGAAAGAGTAGGTCGTGCGCGAAAATGTCGGCGAGCGAGTCATCTGGAACCTTTCGTACCGGGAATCCTAGTTTCGAGTAACCGTCGGGATAGGCCATGGCATCACAGGGTACCACGCCTCCGTCATGTTTTATCATGACTCGATGATGCCCACAGTAGCATGGGCTCTGTTCAAACATTTGAAACAGTTCTGGGAAGGGGATTCCCGATTCCACGCCGACCTTTACTCCGTAAAGATGCTCAACTTCGGAGATCAAAGGGCGGATGGTTCGCAGCACATGGGAACGTTCTGAGATGCTGAGCGAGAGTCCTTGTCCAATAGCGTATCCCAGGTCTTCAACGAAGTTGATTTTCACGGAGTCGACGCCCATTCGGGCGAACTCACGAATGCTAGAAGGGACGGAATCGACATTTAGCTTCGATACCTGAACCGGCACCCCGATACAAAAGCCCGCCTCCAATGCCATTCTCAGGCCTCGCGATATCGCCCCATATGAATTGCTGCCGCGGGAGGCGTCATTTTCCAGGGGAACAACAGAGTCCATGCTAATCGTGAGCCTATCGAAGCCGTTAGCCGAGAGGGTTTTGAGCAACCTGGGGGTTAACGTTGTTCCGTTCGTGTTCAGCCCTTTGGGGATATCCTTCCTTAACCTGTCGAGAATTGCGTCGAAGGAATGGCTCATCGTGGGCTCTCCGCCAGTAAGGCTGAGATCGCTCAAATCTAGTTCATTCAATTGATCAGCTATAGCCAGCATTTTCTCTCTTGGGAGTTCATCATTGAAGGTCCCCGCTGACACGTAACAATACCTGCAGCGAAGGTTGCAACGATTCGTGAGGTGCCAGATAACGCGCTTCAGGGATGGGATGTCCAGCCCCCCCGAAAAAAGGGGAAGAGAAAGCCTTTCAGGTGATTCCCCACATCGGTCCCGGACTGAGGCGGTGCGGTTTTGGCTCCCAATCCGGAATCTCCGGCGCTTCCTCCCTTTCAAGGCCTTCTAACTCTTCCACCCAAGGTTTCTTCTCGGTGTCGCTCATGCCTTTTCGCCTACCCGCTCCGCGGGTCAGATTCGGAATTGACTGCTACTAGATGCGGATTCGGAATCCTTAATCCGTATTTGAGCTTCGGACCTGTGGTCGTTAGCGAAGTTCAGCATCTCGAAAGGTATATCGACGCGAACAAAATGTCGCCGCGACGTCAAAGATTGAGCGACTTGCAGAGAGCGTATTGCCGCCCGGAAACGCTCGAACAATCGCATTGACCGGCATTTTCCTGACATCTGGAATTTCCGTGTGGTTGCCACTGTTTCCGCTTTTCTTGCACCAAACCGGGATGACGAGTATCGATATTGCCTCTGTATTTGCACTGGGCACTCTTGGGTCAATTGTAGGCTTGAGTGTGGGAGGTTTCGCCGGGGACGCACTTGGCCGAAAGCTTGTGATTGTGGCATCGGGAGCAGTCACCTCGTTGGGCGTTCTGCTACTAGGGGCAACCTCTGCATTATTGGCGGCACTCGGATTTTCGATCGTCCTTTTTGGTTCCTCGCTAGCGACTGGTCCCACTCAGGCTCTTCTGATCGAGTCTTCACGAAAGGGTTTAAGAGGCTCTGCTATGAGTTCACCCTACTTTCTACCGTCATTGGCTTCCATTCCGATGCCATTCGTTGGATCGATTTGGAGCCAACAGCTCGGTTGGTCTTTCGTATTCTTTGTCGGTTTCATCTTTCTCGTATTCAACGTAGTCGGAAGACTCGTTTTCCTGCGGGAGAATACCCTCGGGATCCGATCCCGGCCCAATCCGTGGCGAAGCTTTCTTCCGCGGTTGAAGCGCGTCGCATTCCTCTCACCAATAGGTCTAGTTGTGTTTGTTTATCTTTTGGATGCATTCAGTGAGGGTGGCGTGGCACCTTTCCTGCCCCTATACTTCACTCAGTTCCTCGGCGCCTCAACGCAGTTTTTTGGGGCGCTGTTTTCAACGTACCTTTTGCTCGTGGCCATATTTTCCGTAGTCGGGGGAAAATTGATCGATTTGGTCGGACCCCCTTTGGCAATGATTATCAGCTTCCTAGCCGAAGGGGTCGCAGTATTGCTAATAATGTTCACACGGGACTTCGTTATTGCCGGCAGTTTGTTCGTCGTCTGGCAGGCGGTGGACCTCCTCGACATCAATGCGCCGTCCGTTTATATCGGCGAAGGAGTCGGTCCGCGCGGGAGGGCTACAGCCTTGTCAGTATTCAGCCTTCTCATGCGGATCATCAAGCTTCCCGCACCTATCGCAATTGCCCTCATCTTCGAAATCTCGCCCATCTTGATTCTCGCCTTCGAAGCCGGGATATCGTTGACTTCGGTGTTGATTCTCTTAGTCATGTTGCCGCGCGGACGATTATCGCCAGCATCGGCATGACCCGGCAAGCGATCACTACGAAGGACAGGCATCTTCGCCGCGCAGGTTCGAACGACTTGCCCGCATACGGCTAGGAGCCTCCTATCTGAAAACTTGTGTAGCCAGTCCCCGCGGATATTGCCTCGTGAGCGTCGGTTCGCAACGGTCGCCCATGAGGGAGATAATGGCACTCTCAACGAATCATCCAGTACAGCTCGGGACAACGAGTGACGTGATCCTATCTACCGATGCAGCGCATGAGGGATCACTTTCAGTCAAGGAGTGTGATGCGCGTTCGGCCCCAACGAAGACGAGACACAGTTACCCGAGCCGGTCGTTCATGGGGTTGACCGTAGTGATGCTCCGTCTAGGAAGCCTGGAAAGAGGAGCAAGCAGGACCGCGAGGCTGACCACGAGAAAGGATAGGAGTGCTCGGAGCGGGTCGACTCCGGAACCTGCAAGCCCATCAGAGAGCTGACGGACCGCCTAGCTCAACATCGAGGCTTTAGTTCGGCCGACACGGAGATGGGCGAGTCCGAACCGGTGTATACCCGGCGGGTGGACCGAATTCACCGTTAGTTGCGGTTGAATCCTGCCCACGCATCGTCTCCGTTCACCGGGCCCGTAGCCGCGTCTCTCACCCGACGAGCCAGCCGCGTGCATCGGCCATCAGGATCGCGAGCGTGACGACGGCGGACTCGAATTCTCCGGCTCGAGCGCTCGAGAGCGCCTGTGTCACGCTCATCCGCTCGACCGCTTGGATCTCGTCGGGATCCGGCCGCCGTTCCGTGGCCTGGCAGTCTCTCGCGAAGTAGAGATGAAGCGTCCCCTCGAGGTACGCGGTCAGGTTGTTCCCGGCATACATCTCGAGGAACTTCGGCGCCTGGTAGCCCGTCTCCTCCATCAATTCACGCCGCGCGCACGCTTCCGCCGACTCCCCGTTCCGCGCGGTCCCGCCGGGCAACGAGTGGACGACCCGCCCGAGCCCATGGCGGTACTCGCGGGTGAGGACGATCTGCTTCTGCGGGGTGACGGGAAGGACCGCCGCGGACGTTCCGAAGTGCATCCGGATCCAACGCTTCCGCGCGCCGCTCGGGAGCTCGACCTCCTCCTCGGAGATCGGGGGCCATCCTTCGCGCAAGGGCTGGGATGATAGGATACGCGGCGCTGACGTCATCAGGTTCCGGTCGGCCGCGGGAGCTAGGCGGCTCGCATACTTAGCCGCGTCGATAGAGGGGCGCTCTCGGTTGCGGTCCTCAGAGCACAACTCTTATTACGAGCCATCCGGGTTTCCGCAGGAGATGCCCCTCCGATTCTGGAAGAAAGAGAAACCCGAGAAGGGCAAGCCAGAAGAGAAACCGGAGGAGCCGAAACAAAAGCCGAAAGAGAAACCGGCGGAGAAGGTCGCGCCGGCCGAGAAAGCCGCGAAGCCTGAACCCGCCGTGAAGAAACCAGAGGAGAAACCCGCGGCACCAGCCGCACCGCCGAAGCCGGGCGAGGTGGAGGTCTTCGTGAACGAGGCCCACGCGGGACTCGTCGACCTCGGGCTCACGGTCGCACCGACGAAGGGCGTATTCGCGAAGCGCGTTGCCACATACCCGGGGGGCGAGGCCGCATTCGTCGCGGAGTACCGATCGGCCCCGTACAAGGCCGTGACCCGCGTCCTCGCGGACTGGCTCGGCTTCCGCGTGCCGGAGGCGTTCGAGCTCGATGCCATCCTGAAGGAAGTAAACCCGCGACTCAGTTCGTTCAAGCTGACGCTCGCCGCGAAGGATTCCACCTGGCTGGACCAGGAGCTGAACCTGCGGAAGGTCAAGCTCATCTTGGGGGAGCAGGAGAAGGTCGTCCGGTTCAAGGACGCGCGGGATTTCCTGAAGGGAGTCAACGATCTCCTCGTCGGCCGGAAGCTCGCGTTCCTCGAACTCGAGACATGGGCCGACGACTTTGCGTTCATCCTCGTCCGCGATCCGCGGTGGGACAAGCTGAAGAATCCCGAGCTGGTCGTCATCAAGGCGGACCAGACGGCGACCGGCGGGGAGTGCGGGGAGTGCGGCGCGCCGGTGGGCAAGTACTGGAGCGACTGCCTGAAGTGCGGGGCGGTCTTCGGCTAGTCCTTCTTCTCGCTTTTTTCGCCCTTCTCACGGCGTTAACCGGGGCGGCTGGGAACTGAAAGGCCGACTATGCCGCTTCCCTTCATCGCGGGCTCCATGTGAGCAACCGTGATGTTTGTGGACGCGCCGTATTGTCTAGCGTTTGGCAATCCGCGGCAAGCTCGAGCTCAAGAACGGTTGTCCTGCCTAGAGACGTTTTCCCCGGATGCCATCGAGCGTCGGCTCCGTTCCGCGGGACTTCGGTCCGAACATCCTCGTTAGCCTTATCATGTCTACAACCATTCCCCCGCCGAGTTGGGGGCGGCACTCCAGGGTTCGGAGGAGTGCCGGAGGGAGGATCCTACCGCTCAGTCAGGGAGAGGGGTTTGCATGAGTGCTGGCTCGCTTGATGGAGTAGCTAACGCTGTGTCTCGTCGGTCGTGGAGCCGCGTCGTCGCATTCGTTTTGGTCTTCGTCATGGTTGCGTCAGCCTTGGCGATCGTGACGACACCCGCGCGGGCTTCGTCACGACCGCGGATCGGTCTGCCGGAAGCCATGCCGGACTACATGAAATTCATCGTCGTGAATAGTTTCCGTTTCGATCCGCTCGCGGCGATGCCAACGATGCCGACGTCTCTCCAGTACAACTCGCTCCCAAGGAACCAGCCCCTCTATTACCTCGCACAATTCAACGGCCCCGTTACGCCGCTGATGAAAGCCCAGCTCACGGCGACGGGCGCGACGATCCTCTATTACATTCCCTACAACACGTTCATCGTGCGGGCCGACGGGCTAACGATGGACCGCGTTTCGGCCCTTGCGAGTATCCGGTGGACGGGCGTGTTTGAGCCCGCTTACAAGCTCAGCCCTCGCCTGTCGGATGACTACGACCTCCTGGCCCAGCGTGCCTTGGACCGTTCGCTTCCGGGCAGCAGCGCGACAAGCATCGCGACCGGCAATAGCATGCGTTCATTCAGCTCGGACCTCGCCGCCACCGGCCCGCGTACCAGCCCTCGAACCGCCGACAACCTCGACCAGCGAAGCACCGCCGTCTCACTCGACCGCCTGGGGTCATCGGATTCTCGCTCTTCGGTCTCACGAATCTCGCTTGAAATCACCGCGTTCGAGCCGTCCCGACTGTCGGAGATTCTCCGCGTCGTGTCCTACCTCGGCGGCGTGCAGCCGATTTTCAGCTTCGGGCAGTCGGGATCCGTGCGGGTCGAGCTCGACAAGAGCACCCTCCCGTTGCTCGCGCGCACACCCGGAGTCATGTACGTCGATCGATTCGTACAGCCGACCGTTTCGAATGACATCGCACGATGGGTCATCCAGAGCGGCGACACGGTCAACTTCGCGACCCCGGTCCACGATCACGGCATCTACGGCACGGGTCAGCTCGTGACCCTCGGCGACACGGGCCTCGACTTCGGTCACCCCGACTTCGCCGACCCGAACCACACCACTCCCGGTCCCGACCACCGCAAGGTCAAGGACTACTACAGCCCGCCGTGCCCGGTGGGCGGATGCAACAACCACGACGATGGCATCAATCACGGAACGCACACCTCGGGATCGATCGGAGGCGACGATGGCGTCTGGCATGTGTACAACGGAGACGCGAGCGGATCGAACGGTACGACCGGTCCGCACGACGGCCAGGCATTCGACGCGTCCCTGGAGATGCAAGACCTCTCCGCGGATGGCAACTCGATCAATTTCAACTCCGTCACCGACCTCTGGCAGATGGCCAAGGATCGAAACTCCTCGATTCACTCCGACAGCTGGGGAAGCTGCTGCAATGCGTACATCCAAGAATCCGCCGACACGGACCAGTTCATCTGGAACAACCAGGACTTCCTCGTCGTCTTCGCGGCAGGGAACTGCGGCGGGGGCGCCTGCGGACCTGTCGGTCTCCACACGATGAACCCGTTCGCGGAAGCGAAGAACGTGATCGCGGCCGGCGCCACGTTCAACGGGATGGGCCTGGAGGATGTCGCGGACTTCAGCAGCCGCGGGCCGTCCGCAGATGGCCGGATCAAGCCCGATGTCATGGCGCCCGGGGTATCCGTATGGTCGGCCCAAGGCGCCGACCCGTTCGGAGACGGCACGAGCTACTTCCAGTTGAGCGGCACGAGCATGGCCACACCGACGACCGCGGGAGCCGCGACCCTGGTCCGGCAGTATTTCATGGACGGATGGTACCCGACGGGTAGCCCGCAACCCGCGAACGGCTTCACGCCCTCGGCGGCTCTCCTCAAGTCGATGATCATCAACAGCGGCCGCGAGATGACCGGCACGGGTGCGTATGCCTTCGGCGAGACGCGGTACCCGAACTTCGACCAAGGGTTCGGGCGCGTCACCTTGGACGACGCAATGTTCTTTGCGGGCGATGCCCGCGGCCTGTCGATCGACGACCATCGCTCAGGCATCAACACGGGCGACACGGTCACGTACGCCCTCGCGATCGGGGACCCCTCGGAGTCGGTCGAAGTCACCCTCGTATGGACCGACTTCCCAGGCACCGCCGGGTGCAGCGTGTGTCTCGTGAACGATCTCGATCTCGCGATCACAGCCCCAGATGGCACGGTGTATCGGGGCAACCAGTACACGGGCTCGAACCCGGGCGAATCGACGCCGAATCCCGCGGGGCGCGACGCCACAAATAACGTCGAGAGCGTCCTCGTCCTCACGGGTGTGCAGGTCGGCCTGTGGACCATCTCGGTATCCGGTTTCGATGTGCCTCAGGGACCGCAGTCGTTCGCGCTCGTGATGTCCGGTGGGATCTCGACGAACCGCGGCGTCATCGGAATGGACCGCAGTGTATACCAGTCCAACGCAACGGTGGGCATCAAGGTCATCGACACGGGCCTGAACGTGGACCCCGGCGCTCCGGACACGGTCGACATCAACATGACGAGCACCACGGAGACCACGCCGGAGGTTGTCACCCTGACGGAGACCGCGAACTCCAGTTCGGTATTCGCGGGGTCCATCAACCTGGTGAACGGTCCCGGAAATCCAGGTGACGGACTCCTTCAAGTCGCCAACGGCGACACGATTACCGCCGAGTACTATGATAACGATGACGGGCTCGGCGGCAGAGGACCCACGACCGACACCGCACTCGTCGACGACACGCCGCCCGTCATCAGCGGCGTGGGCGTATCGAACGTTCGGTTCAACCGCGCGACGATCGGGTGGACGACGGACGAGCCAGCAGACTCGTTCGTTTCCTGGGGCACATCGCCTCCGTTCCCGGATTCACTTTCTGATGCACGTCGCGTGGCGAGCCATTCCCTGACGTTGCGGAACCTCCTCGAAAACACGACCTACCTATTCTACGTGCGTTCTACGGACGAAGCAGGCAACACCGCGACGGACGACAACGGCACGAACTTCTTCACGTTCACAACGCCACCGCGGCCACCGACCGCCCCCGCCAGCACCGAGTGGCCGACGTTCCAGAACAACCCGCCGCGGCAAGGCGTGTCACCCAGCGTCTTCCTCCCGCCTCTCACCCTCCGGTGGTCCGCCGGCCCCTACCAGACTAGCCGGTGGAGCAGTCCGATCTTCGCGGACGGGACGTTGTTCGAGACGACGTGGGACGGCCACCTCCGAGCCCGCGATCCGTACAGCGGCACGATCCAATGGGATCGCAAGCTCGGCTTTAGCGGCGCCCGTACCGGAACCCCGTCGTTCGACAATGGAGTCCTGTACGCCGCGTTCGCAGGGCAATCCAGCGACCAACTGTACGCGTTGGATGCGACGACGGGCGACACCCTGTGGGTCGTCGACCGAAGCGTCGGGGTCGATGTCAATCCGTACCTGCCGTTGCTCGCCACGGACGGACTCGTCTTCGGGCTGGCGTGGAGTGGCGAGATTTTTGCGATTGAAGAGGCAACCGGAACACTCGCGTGGTCGTACCAGACGGGTGACCTCCCCTGGGGCGGCGTCGCCGTATCCGGCGGCGTCGCGTATGCAGGCGGTACCGGACAACTCGCGGCTCCGATGCTGTACGCGGTGGATGAGTTCTCCGGGGCGCTCGTCTGGTCATCCGGAGTTGATGACACGATCGCGATGCCACCACTCGTCGCTCAGGGCAACGTCTACGCGGGGACATATTCCGGGACGATGTATGCGTTCGACGCTGCGACGGGGGCCCTCGCCTGGCGGACGAGCAGCTTTGGCCTCCTTGACTTCGCGACCCCTGCATACGACGGTGCTTCCATCTACTTTGGATCTTGCGGCGGCTGCTTGTTGGGCCCCGACGAGTACGTTGGCCTCGACGCCTCAACCGGAGCGATCTTGTGGCGGACGCCGGTGGGACCAGTCGGCGTGTCCGTCGCATATGCAAACGGACTGCTCTACGGGGACTCCTGGGACGGCAACTTGCGCGTTCTCGACCCGCTGGACGGATCGACCGTCGCGATTTACAATCTAAATGCCGCCTCGACGTCGGTGCCCGCGATTTCCGATGGGTGGGTCTTTGTCCAGAACAACAATGGGAACATGTTCGGATTCCTTGGGCAGGTCGCCGTCGGGGTCCTTGTAAGCCCGTTGACTCAGGCGCAGGACTCCGTCCCGTCGAATGTCGTGTCGTACCGACTGAGCCTCGAGAACATTGGATCGTCGGGTCCCGACACATTCGACGCCACGTCGACGCCCGGGGCCCATGGTTGGCCGATCGCCTTCTATCAATCGGACGGAGTCACTCCGCTTCCGGACACAGACGGGGACGGCGTCCCCGACACCGGGACGATGGCGACCGGCGCAAAGGTCGATGTCGTCGTGACCGTCACAGTCCCCGGCAACGCGAACCTCGGAGATTCGGAGCGGTCGTTGCTCACCTTCACGTCGTCGAACGACGTGACGAAATCGAAGACGGCTCGGGCGATCACCACGGTTCCGCCGCCGGGCGTGAGCATCGGGCCTCGGGCCTATCTCCCGCTTCAACCGGGCGACGTGGCTCAGGTCCCGATGACCGCGCGGAACACGGGAGGATTCCCGGACACGGTGGAACTGGCCGCTTCGTCGCACGACGGATGGACCGTTACCCTACTCGATGCGGCCACCCTCGCGCCGCTGCAGGACTCGGATGGAGATGGCCTGGTCGACACCGGCGTCATCCCCGGCCTGACGGCGAGGGGAATCGTGGCGGAAATCCAGGTGCCCGCGAACGCTCCGCTTGAAATCGTCGATCGGACGGATGTGACGGCGAGCTCGCATGCGGATCCCCTGGCCACCGCGGTGAGTTCTGTCGTCATCGAGCTCCTCGGGCCGCCCTCACCGGAATGGCCCCAATTCCATCACGATCGGGAGCGCGGCGGGATTAACCCCGTGCCTTTCGAAATGGACCTCACACCGCGGTGGACCGCCTCGCCCGGCGGCTTCGAAGAACGATGGACGGCGCCGGTGATCTCCGGTCACACCGTCTTCTTCGAGGAGATGGAGGGGAACCTCGTCGCCGCCGATCTCGGGACCGGCGAAATCAAGTGGTCGGTCTCGCTCGGGGACTCCGGATGGGTCACGGGGACTCCCGCCGTCGCCTACGGGCTCGTGTACGCCGCCTTCGTCACGAACTCCGCGTCGTCGGTCTCTATCTTTGCGGTCGATGAAGCGACCGGAGCGCTCGTCTGGCGCGCCGATTCGAACGTCGGGTTCACGTTCCGGGCCTCGACGACGATTGCAGTCGCCGCGGGCAACGTCTACTGGTATGATTTCCTCGGGAATTCGGTCCACGCGAACGACGCGCTGACCGGCGCACCCGTGTGGACGTACCCCATGGCAGCCACCGTCTACCAAGGGCCCGCGTACTGGGCCGGCATGGTGTACGCTGCGGACGGCGCCGGCAACGTCGTGGCTCTTGACGCCTTCACGGGCAGCCTGATCTGGCAAACGACCTTGCCCTCCTACGTCGTCGCGGCCCCCGCGGTCGCCGGCGGCGTCGTCTACGTGGGCGACGGGGCCGGGACGATGAACGCGCTGGATGCGCTCACCGGAGCCCTGATCTGGTCGACCCCGGGACTCGGACCGTTCATCGACACCTCGACCCCCGTGGTCGCCGAAGGGCTCGTCATGTTCGGGACGTTCGCCTTTGACTTCTTCAGCGGAGACATGGTGGCCTTGGACGTGAACACGGGCGCCGTCGTCTGGGACAATTTCATCCCGGGCGGAGCCGTCGGGACCTCGCCCGCGTACAACAACGGGACCGTGTTCGTGAGCACGTGGGACGGGAACCTGTACGCGTGGGAGGCTTCCACGGGCACGTTGCTGCAGCAACTCTCGCTGTCGCCTCGCGGCAGTTCGTCTTCCGTCGCGTTGGCGGACGGGTACCTCGTCGTGGGCGACCAGGCGGGCGGCATCGACGGGTTCAGTTTCGTCGGGGCCGGCGTGGCGGCGACCGTGTCGGTCAACCCACCCACGGCCGATGTGGCCGTGACGAGCGGTGTCGTGCTGAACGGTCAAGCTCAAGACATCTACGGCAACACAGTGGGAGGAGCCAGCTTCAGCTGGTCTTCGATGAACGGACTCGGGACCGTGCTCCCCGTGAGCCCGTCGGGAGACCGAGCGATTTACATCGCCGGAACCGTGGCGGGAGCCGACACCGCCGTGGCGATGAGCGGCTCGGTTTCCGGGACCGCGACGATTCACGTCCTCCCGGGCGCCCTCGACCACGTGGAGGTCATCCCTGGCGTCGCGAGCGTTGTCGCAGGCGGGCAACTGACGTTCGGTGCGGAAGCACGAGATCGCTTCGACAACACCGTGGCCGGTGCAAGCTTTACTTGGGGCGTCGTCGGGGGCATCGGCACGATTTCCGCGGCCGGCGTCTTCACGGCGTCGACGACGACCGGCAGCGGCGTCGTCACCGCGACGACCGGATCAGGAGCAAATGCGCGCACGGGTTCTGCTCCGGTCGAGATCGTCCCGGGCGCGCTGGCCACTCTCGAGGTGAACCCATCTGCGGTCACGATCGTCGCGGGGTCGTTCCTCTTGGTCAACGCGGAAGGCTTCGATGCGTATCACAACCAGATCTCCGGGCTGACCTTCGCCTGGACCTCGACGATCGGCAGCGTCACGCCGACGGGGAGCGGGGCGCCGACGGCCGTCTTGACGGCGGGCTACGCCGCGGGCTCGGGCACCATGTCCGTCGCGTCGGGCGGACGGACCGTCCTCGTCACGGTGACGGTTGTACCGGGAGCCGTGAGTCGGATCGATGTCTCGCCGGGTTCTGCCACGGTGGCGGCGGGCGGCACACTGGCCTTCACCGGCACGCCGCGCGATCTGTTCGGGAACGCGATCTCAGGACTCGCTCTCTCATGGTCCGCGAGCTCCTCGCTCGGAACGATCGCCTCGACCGGCGTACTCACCGCCGCGACGGCGGTCGGAACGGGGACCGTGACGGTGACAGCGGGTTCCGCGTCTGCGACGGTCTCAGTGACGATAGTCCCGGCGGCCCCGGCTCGGATCGTCGTGAGCCCCACGAGCCTGTCCGTGCCCGCGGGATCGACGTCGACCCTTGTCGCGTCCCTCCAGGACACGAACGGGAACGTGATCTCCGCCGGGACGTTGTCATGGTCCGGAGGCCTCCCCCTCTCTTCGGACGGCCGCATCGTACAGTATTCCGCGCCGACGACGACCGGGACGGACACGCTGACCGTCTCGCAAGGAGGCGTCTCGTCCACGGTCGACGTCACGATCGTCGCGGGCCCCGCCTCGGCCGTTGCGATCTCCGGATCCGCGAGCGTCGCGGCCGGTGCGACCACGACGTTCACCGCGAGCTTGACCGATGCGTACGGCAACGTCGTGTCCGGCGCCACCGTCTCGTGGTCCGCATCGCGCGGGACGATTACCGCGGCCGGCGTCCTCACCGCTCCGACAGAGGCCGGAAGCGTCGTCGTGATTGCTTCAGCGGCGGGTCGACAGGCGTCCTTGACCGTCGACGTGACCGCGGCGGCCCTGGACCACCTCGCCCCGTCCGCAACCACGATTAACCTCCTGACGGGGGGCGGGACGCTCTTGACCGTGTCCGGCGTGGACGCCTACGGCAACGACGTGTCCGGCGTTACGTACACCTGGTCGACGACCATCGGCAGCGTGACTCCGGCGGCGAACGGGAACAGCGCGTCGTTCGCGGCGGGCGATTCCGGGGGCTCCGGGACCATCACGATCTCGGCCGGAGGCAAGACCGCGACAGTCGCGGTCAGCGTCGCGGAGAGCTCCTTGCCGATCGCACGCCAGGCGACGACGACGACGTCGCTGGTCTTCCTGATCGTGGCGATCCTCGCCATCGCGGCGAGCATCCTCATGTTGGGCCGGGCACGCGCCGCGCGGAGGGAACTCGACGAGATGCGCAAGGGCGGCGCACCGCCGCCACCGTAGAGACGACCGGGAGGGCACCAGCCCTCCCACTTTCTTATTCGCTTCTAATTAGGGCTGGTGCGCGGAACCGGGAATTCCGGACTGAGCTACGCCCGCTGCCCTTCGCCCGCCGGAGCGGATGACCCATCAGTCCTTCTTCTCGCTCTTCTCGCCCTTCTTCGCGGCCTCGTCCTTCGATTCCGGCGTCTCGATCTTCATCGCGTCGGGGCCGCCGGGCTGCGTCCGGAGGATCGGCATCGGATCGTACAACTTCTCGGGCCACTCGCGGCGCTCGACGCGCATGCCGCAGTGCGGACAGTTCTTGGCGTCCAGGTGCTCCTCGTTCCGGGTGAAGAGGACCTTGCCGTCGCAGTACGGGCAGTGCAGGGTCCGCGGCTTGCGCATGATCCGTTTCGCGAAGACGGAGATCCGGCCGTCGCGGAGCTCGGGCGCCATCCGTCGGAGACCAAAGCGAGGGCCGTTATGAAACTTCCGACGCGATGACGCCCCGGGGAGGGTCGCATAAGGTCAAATGGAGCGGAGGCCATCGTACGGCCGTCGATGCAGGAACTCCGCTTGCGGCCCTACCACGATCTCGAAGGCGCGATCTTCCGTCCCGAGGCGGGCTGGTTGATCCCGGCCGGCTACGGCTCGATCGAGAAAGAGGTTCGCGCGGTCCGTCGGCGGTCCGGGATGATCGATTGGAGCGACCGCGCGAAGGTCCGGCTCACCGGTTCGGAGCGCGTGCCGTTCCTCGATGGACTCGTCACCGCCGACCTGAAGATCCTCACGCCCGGGATGTCGGTGTATGCGCTCTTGCTTAACGAGAAGAGCCGGGTGCTCGGCGACCTCCGGGTGTACGTGTTCGCGGACTCGCTTGTATTGGACATCGAGGCGGCGCAGAAAGACACGATCCTCCAGCTCCTGGAGAAAGCGCGCGTGAGCGACGACGTCGAGTTCAACGACCTGGGATCGGCCGGGCACATCGAGGTGCACGGGCCGGCGGCAGGCGACCTCGTCGCGGGTGTCCTGACCGCGGATCCCCGCGCACTTCAGCAGGACGCCTTCATGACCTTCGCAGTCGATAAATCCCACGAAGGCCACGTCGGCCGAGTCCGCGGGCTGGGGGAAGTCGGCTTCGCCATCTGGTCCCCCGGATCGAGCCTCAGGGAACTCTGGGACGCGCTATCACGGCGGGATGTGACGCCGATCGGGCGCGACTCCTTCGAGGTTCTGCGCATCGAGGTAGGCACGCCGCGGTTCGGTATGGAGATGGGCGAAGACACGCTCGCGCTGGAAGTCGCACCAGACTTTGCCCTGAGCTTCACGAAGGGATGCTACGTCGGCCAGGAAATCGTGGCGCGCGGAACGTACGTAGGCCAGGTGCGCCGCAAGCTGTTCGGCCTGCGCGTGGACGCGGACGTCCCGCCGGTCCACGGCGACAAGGTCTCGAAAGGGACCCGCGAGGTCGGC
>Ga0209161_10001984_pt1 | contig 16772 bp, 14 predicted proteins | sample GraSoiAngelo_155_FD_186169 | JGI IMG/M metagenome (GOLD analysis project Ga0209161, IMG submission 186169) | Grasslands soil microbial communities from the Angelo Coastal Reserve, California, USA - 14_1009_13_30cm (SPAdes) (version 2) | ecosystem: Environmental > Terrestrial > Soil > Grasslands... | reverse complement strand
CTGCGGGCTCAATTCAAGAATCGCGCTTTCGAGTTGTTCCAAGCTCACAACGAGCAAGTCTAGCGTGAGCGACTCTGCGCTTCAACGCTGAACGCTCAACTCTCAACAAACAACTCTCAACCGGCGCCGAGTCTCACCCGAAAAGCCGCTGAATCAATTCCTCGCGGCTGATTTCAAAATGCGCGGCCACGTCACCAAGAATTCCAGCCAGCGTTCCCACTTTGAGCGGGTCGTGATTGGGAATGGTGACGTGGTGCTGACCGTGCTCGCTGGTAGATAGCCGCAGATGGCTACCGGTTTGCCGCGTGATTTTGTAGCCAAGGCGTCCCAGCCGTTTGGCAAGGTCCGCTCCCGAAACATCTCTCGGTAATTTCATGTTACCAAGGGGAGCGGTGTCAACTGGCGCTTAACCGGCAAGCACTTCGTCGCGGACAAAATGCAGGCGGATTACCTTTGGCGCGTTTCCGTCGTCGAAATGGCAATTCACGGCGTCGCGAACCTGTTGACGGAGGGCGTCCAACGTGTCCGCCTCGGTAAAGATTGACTCGCCCAGAGCCCGCGCCGTAAAACCGCCTTCCGCCGCTTCCTCGATCAAGAAAATGATTTCGTTCATGACTTACAGGCTAAAAGGCGCCTTTCAGATTACACAGAGTTTCCGCGATTCGTTATTCATTGGCAAGGATGCTCTCAACTATCAGCTCTCAACCATCAACGTTCTTCGCATTACCGATCACTTGAAACTCGCTCGCCTCCCGGCTCACTCGCTCCTACCCTCGTCGCTTTACCTTCTATCTCGCTGATCCCATTCGCTCGATTCTCACTAATCACTGATCATGTCTACCCGCCTGCCCTCCCCAGGCAAAAGACTGATCACTGGTTGTCGTAATTCTCGGGAGGGCACTGCCGCGCATCAAGCCGCGTTTGGCAGAACGCATCGTCGAAACCAGCGTGAAAAAGTTGGGAACTGGAGCGATCTCGAGCTTCAAGCGCAATCACCGGCGCAAATATCGAGCGAGGACTTGCACAATCCCTGATCAGGATCTAATAAGCAAAGAAGCTGTGTTACAAAAGTCGAAACCCCGGCGACTCAAAGTGCAGGCGAAATGGTGTCGCGGGAATAACTACACCGTCGTCCGCGAAGATTGCGCGAAACTGTTGCCCAGGATTTCGACTCGGTCGAAGTATTCGTCAGTTTGAAAGCTTCTGAACGTGCGATGCAGCTCCAGCCGCGGCGAAAACCCATGGCGTAATGGACAAAATCTTGTCTGACTTCTCAAGATTATGCTTGGCGCATAGCAATCGAACATTCGCCGCAGTCAGGCTGCTGCCGCCCTTGGAAAACGGAATGTCGTGATCGAAGTGAAGATTTCTCGTTGAACCGCATTGTACACATTGGCCGCGATCGCGTCGCCAAACTTCGACCTTCACCGGCGTCGGAATCAATCGATTGTGCGGAAGTTCGACAACACGACCGAACGACTTCTTCTCGACGGGTTTCAGCGAAAACTTGAACACCTTTCGTTTTCCGTCCGACACAATCTTCGCGTCGATCAGCTCGAAGAAACCTTTGTAGCTCCAAATCCCGCGCGAAATCTTCTCATAGACTTTGATCAGCTCCGGCTTCTCGCGGAGACCACTCTTGAAGTCCATTGCCGCGCGAAAAAACTTTCCGTTCTCCGTCCACGATCCTCTGGGCGTTGTTATCGGCTGATCAACTTCCTTTGGGTTCAGTCCGCCTCGCCGCTGCGGTTCATCGTGACCTTCATACGTCAGCATCCCCGTGACCGGATCGAGCACGTCCGCGTACGGCGCGTTCTCGCGTAGCGACATCAGAAAGATGGAGTAGTTCTTCCCGACGCCATAATTCATCCTTTTTTGAAGCGAAGCCTTCTCCGCTGTCACCAGGTCGTGGTAGCTGATGATATCGTCGACTTCCATGGCCGAGGCTTAGGAGTCAAAGAAATCCTTCGGAAGCCGGAAAACGGAAGAATTCAGGATCCAAATCGAACAATTGTACTGGGCGAGGAAGTACCCCAATGCCGTTGCGGATCATATTCTCAGCTATTGAGTCGCCATCCAGGAGCAGCAGAGAGATGGCGCCCTTCTTGATGGAGGCGGCTTGCGCGTCGGAAGTGAACCGACCAGTCGTCAGAAACACACCGTGATCATAATCGCCCTGAATCGCACCTCGGAACTTGTCGATTTCTGGCCGGCTCACTGGGTTTTGGCGCCAGCGTTTCGCTTGAAAGGCTGATCGAATCGATACAACACCTTGGCGAAATAAGCCGTGCCCATCGATTCCACCGTCAGCGCCGCGCTTAGTAACTTGAAGTTGTTCGTATCCAAGCGGGCCCAAAAAAGAGATGCAGAACTGCTCAAAGTGCGTTGGTCTCAGGTTTTGGAGCTCCGAAATAATGCGGCGCTTCACCTCGGCTTCGTTTTCATAAACCAAGTCTTTCAATGTCGCTTTATGTGCGAGCAACAGTTCTTCCGAGGAAGTTGGAGATGAACCAGTCGCGCGTGCTCGCCCTTTCGCAGTCAATTTCCATACACCTCGCGTCGAGCCATCAATCTCCCCTTTTTCGACAAGTGCTTGGCGACTCCATTGAACTAGATTACGCCAGCGGAATGTAGAAGGACTGCTCGCCAGTCTGGCAGCTAAATCTTCCTTAGTTAACTGAGTGAAGATCTTCGCGAGGCGCGGGTACAGTTCCTTTGGCTCAGACTTACCGCCAAGCTCATGCAAAACTTTGAGTAGCGGTAGTTCAATTTCGCTCTGCTTTGGAAAACTCACCGGGTGCCGATGCTATCCCCCCGGCCTCTGACCACCAGTTTAAAATTGAAAATCAACTTTCGAGTCGACGCCGAGGCGCCGGATTCAGCGCACGTGAGAGGACATTTTTTTGCAGATAATTGCGGCTCAATGGCGTAAAAGTCGCCCCTAACTGCACGCATGTTCACCAAGAAGCGAAAAGTTCCGTTGCCTCAAGTCCGACGTAGAGCCGGAGAATCGCTATCTGAACAGCGCGAAAAGCGCGTTTATGACAAGCTGCCGCTGATCGTGTTTTTACCGGTTGTCACCTGGCTCGTCTATTTTACTCAGCAGCTTCAGCAATGGAATCACGTTGGTCCGCGGCCGCAGCTGTGGCTGTGGATCGCCATTGTCATGACCGTGGTAGCGGCTATCTGGTTTTGGCGGCTGATTCCAATCGCACGGCGGTTGAATCGCGGCGAGCATGGAGAACGTCATGTTGCTGATGTGCTGGAGAACTTACGGAGCTATGGTTACAGACCAGTCCACGACATCGTTGCTGACGGATTCAACATTGATCACGTGCTTGTTGGACCAGGCGGCGTTTTTGCGATAGAAACGAAATATCGTAGCGGTAGAGGGCAGATCACCTTTCGTAAGACCGAAGGCTTATTCGTTGGCGACCGACTTGAAGGGAAGGATTGCCTTAAACAGGCGCGCGGGAGCGCCGCAGCCACCCGTGATTAATCTACCAGAACTGCGGAAGGCGCGAATCGGTCGCGCCGATCGTCGTGTTTGTTGGCGATTGGCAAGTGAAAGAGGAATGGCATGACACATCCGTGCGCGTACTAACACCGGATCGTTTAGCAAACTACATTCGCAACCAGGACCCACGCCTTAAGCGGAGTGAGATCGAGTTGATCGCATCTCATCTTGAGCGCTCCGCGAGAGCGTGACGCCCAACAAACAGAGACCTGCTCACTCCATATCCGGATAAGGGCCTTTGCCGCCTTCGGCGATGAAAGGGTCGATCCGTGCGGCGACAACGGGCAACGGCACCGAGCCAGGCTCGAGCACCGCATCAGAATGGTAACGACGGCGTTACCATCCAAATGCGGCAAAGGCGATACTTTCAAATCCTGACGGGTTCAATTTTTTAGAAAGGGAACAAAGTTATGAACTCGAAAAAAATTATTCTCCTTGGTTGCGTAGCAGTATGCGTTTTCGCAGCATCGACTGCGACGGCGCAGATGAGAGGGCACGGTGGTTCGATGCCCCGAATGGGAATGCGCGGCCCTCCGATGTCACATTCGATGGGACGCATGCCAATGCACCGCGGTCCAATGATGAATTCACCATCGGGCTTCCGACGCTTTGGCAACCGAGACTTCAATCGAAATGATCGGTTCGGGCGTTTCAACCGATTCAATGATGGCCGCTTCGTTCGGAATCATCGATTCCATCATTTCAACCACTTCAACCACTTTAACAACGTCGTCTTTATCGGCGACTTCGGCTTTCCATGGTGGTGGGGTTGGGGCTGGGGTCCTTGGTCGGGTTGGGGTTGGGGCTACCCGTACGGATACTACGGCTATAACTACGGTTCCGGTTATGGATACAGCGATAGCAGTGGGTCTAGAGTGGCTCAACTACAGAGCCGGCTCGCTAGCGCGGGCTATTACCATGGCGCTATCGACGGAATCATGGGACCCGCGACTCGGAGAGCAATTCGGGCCTACGAGCGCGACCATGGATATGTAGGCTGATCTGTTTCTTCCGGCTGACTAGTGGAAGAACCGGCGTCAGCGCCGCCGGTTAGAGCTGCCTGCTCACTCCATATCCGGGTAAGGACCTCTGCCGTTTTCGGCGATGAAGCGGTCGATTGAAACTCGTTCCCTGCCCGCGCTCACTCGCTTCTACCCTCGTCGCTTTACGTTGATCACTCGCACTGCCCGTGCTTGTGCCAGCTACCCCAGCTGCGTTGCCGTCTACCCGCGCGATTGAAACTCGTTCGCTTCCCAGCTCACTCGCCGCTACCCAGCGCGGCTTTGCCTTCTATGTCGCTTTCCCCAAAAGCTCCATTCCCTCGCTCGGGACGTGTTCTATGTTGCTGATCCCATCAGCTCCATTCGCGCACTCGCTTTGCAGCTCGCGTCATTGTCTCTTAACAATGGCACGAACCATCCATCGTAAGCCGCTTATGATAGATTCAAATCGCCGGGGTGAATTAGCCACTTGCGGCACCTGAGCCTTTAAACACAGATCACGGCGTTCGTCAGCGAGGCCGCGAATTTGTTTCAGCAGAAATGTTTGGCAGTTAAGCCGGCTCCTTCGATGATGCTTTTCAAGGTGCCGATCGGAATCGGCTTGCTCCCGTGCATAGCGACGATTACCTGGCGGCCATTTAGATGACGCCACTTTTGGTGGCTTCCTTTTTGGCTTACCAGCGCAAAACCATGCTTACGCAAGACGCGAATGACGTGTTGGGCTGTGCAAACAGGGAAGCGCTCGCTCACGTGAGCGCAACTTCCAAGACTTTTGCGCCGGCAGGCAAATCGACCGGCGCCGGCTCAAACCAAAGTTCAAGAGCTTCCTTTGCGTTTTGGATCGCTTCGTCCTCTGTGTCGCCTGCGGAGGCGCAACCGGGTAATTCGGGGAAAAATGCCGCCCAACGCTTCGTTTCTGAATCGTGTTCGACAACCAGCCGCAACTTCATGAGCACATAGTAGATCAAAACGGGAGCGAGCAAAAGCGTCGACTTCCATGATGGTGTTCCTATCAGCAAGGCCGCAGGCGTTGCGAAACCAAACACCACCAGTGCGGTTCGTCCGCCAGATCCCTATCCCGATTGAAACTTGCTCGCTGCCCGCACTCGCTCGCTCCTACCCTCGTCACTTTACCTTGATCACTCGCACTTCCCAGTGCTTGCGCCAGCTACCCTGGCTGCGTTGCCGTCTACCCGCGCGATCCCAAATCGCGACGTGTTCTATGTCGCTGATCCCATCAGCTCCATTGCAAGCAGGCCACACTGCAAACATCTTCCAGAAATGATTCCCGGGTTTGGAGCGGGGTTGGTTATTCCCGATCTGTGGCAACAGGAAGCAGTGCGCGCGTTGCAACAGGGAAAAGACGTGGTGGTGCAGGCGCCGACAGGATCGGGCAAGACTTACATCTTCGAGCTGCTTTATCCGAACCTGAAAACTCAGGCGGTGTTCACCGTCCCGACCCGCGCACTCGCTAACGATAAATTGTCGGAATGGCGCGTGCGCGGGTGGGATGTCGGCATATCCACGGGTGACGTCGCGCTAAATCTCGACGCGAAGGTTGTGGTCGCGACGCTCGAGACACAGCGCGGGCGGTTTCTCCGCGGCGAAGGCCCGGGTCTCCTGGTCATGGATGAATTTCAAATGCTGGGCGATCCGATGCGCGGCGTGCATTACGAGCTCGCCGTCGCTCTCGCACCGAAAGCAACACAGTTGCTCTTTTTGAGCGGGAGCGTGGCCAACCCGCGCGATGTAGTCGCCTGGCTGCAACGCATCGGCCGTCACGCCGTCCTCATCGAACATAAGACGCGACCGGTGCCGCTGGAGGAAACTGATCTCGGAAATTTGTCCGATTCCCAGTTTGTTCAGTCGCGCAATTTCTGGCCGCGCATGATTGGCCGCGCCATGCGCGCGGACCTCGCTCCGGTGTTGGTGTTCGCGCCGCGTCGCGCTGCTGCCGAACAGATCGCGCAAGCCATCGCGGCGGCCCTGCCGGTGCGCGATCCGCTGCGATTGACCCCGGCCCAGGAAGCAACCGCGGGGAAGAGCCTGACGAAACTCTTGCGGAATCGTGTGGCGTATCATCACAGCGGACTCAGTTACGCCGCACGCGCCGGCGTGGTGGAATCGCTCGCCAAAGCGGGACAACTCAATGTCGTCGTCGCGACGATGGGGCTTGCCGCCGGGATCAATTTTTCGATGCGCTCGGTGATCGTGACCGATCGACGTTATTTTGCCGGCAATTTCGAGCGCCAGGTCGAAGCGGACGAGCTTCTCCAGATGTTTGGGCGCGCCGGCCGCCGTGGTCTCGATGAAGTCGGTCACGCGCTTTACACGAACGATCTGCCCCGGTTGAGCGACGCAAAAGCGCGCCAGCTGAGACGCGTAGCCCAGGTAGATTGGCCCAGTCTGATCAGTGTGATGCATGCGGCCACACAGCGCGGAGAACAACCGTTCGCGGCGGCGGTGCAACTGACCGAGTCATTGTTCAGCGTGCAACGCGTGCCGCTCGGCGTCGAACACTCACTCGAAAGCGGGCCGCGGCCGTGTGGATTTTGGGTGACCGATGAGCGCGCGCGGTTCGTCCGGCGCGGAATGATCGAGATGCTGAACGTTCTCGAAGAATGGGAACCGAAACCGGCGGCAGAAAGCGTGATGCTGGGTCGCGCTTTTGTGCGCGAAAACGATCGGTGGCGGCGGGCGCTGACCGTGCCGCATATGCTCAACGGGGTCGGCACGGGAAATCTCTGCCGGCTGCGCGAGCAGAACCATTACGGGCGCGAGTTGCCGGTCGCGACGGTGCTGGCTTCCGGAGAGGTGGCATTGGTAAAATGGCTGAAGAAAGCACTGAGAAAAGAAAACGCCGAACGGTGCGAGCCGCACGGGCAGCTGACGTCCAGCCCCGAAAAACTCTCGGGGCGGCGCGCCGAATGTCCAATTAAAGATTTGGCTGCGCGGCGCGGAATTTTTACCCATGCACAATTTGAAACTGAGATCCGGCCACAGCTCGTTGAGCTGGTGAAGCCGGGCACAATCGTCGACTGGATCATGCGCGGAAATCTGCTCTCGCTCCGGCTCGATTACGCCGATGTGCCGGTGAACGCTCACATCGATTCGGCTGGCAAGGCGTTAATCGATCCGCCGGAGCGCAAGAATCTGCCGGACGTTTGTCGAACGTGCGATCAGTTGGAGCACGATAAAACCGTTGCGATCGTGCACTCGCCGACGTACGCGTGGCGACATCTTGGACTGGTTGAACCTGACGGCACACCGACGAGGCGAGGAATGATCTTCTCATTTTTCCACGGCGGCGAAGGTCTGGCGGTGGCGGTCGCGCTCGAAGACGAAACGTATCCGATCGACGAATTGGTTTTCGATCTGGCCAATATTCGCGCCGGTCCGCGCTTCGCCGGCGAGGACGCGCCGATGGGAGGGCGGCTCGGCATTTTGTGTCAGCGGATTTACAGCCGCGCCGATTATCCAGGCTACCTCGCCATGGGCGTGCCGGTGAATTACGGCGCCGGCGCATCGGAAGTGGTGCGCGCGCTGGTGGCTGATCCGCGCTCCAAGCACAAGCTAACCAACGAACTGTTGCGTCACGGCGACATCGAACGGGCTCTGGTGGAGTGGCGCAGCATACTTCGCCACATCGTCCTTGCGCCCGCCTATCCGTGGTCGCGATGGACGGAACTGAAAGCGGCGGCCGAAGAGCTTATCGATAAGACGGCTTCGCCTACATCTGCTGTGGATCTTGCCACGTTGGTTCCGTTGCAGCAGCGGTCTTGAGGAAGTGGCGCCACGGCAAGGCAAGCATCATCTTTGGCGAAATCCAAGTTTTGATGAACTCTAAGGTTCTAAGAAGAATGCCGTCGTCTCCTCATCCATCTGACGCGCGCGAAACACGCATGGTTCCCATGGTTCCCAAGTTTTCCGGCGTCAGCGCCGCCGGCTACAGTTACCTAATCACTGCATATCCGGGGTAAGGCCTTTGCCGCCTTCGGCAATGAAGCGGTCGATCCGCGCCCTGACAACGGGCAGCGGTACCGAGCCAAGCTCCGCAGCCAGTGTGTTAGCGAAATTCTTGCTCGAGCCGCGGGCCGTTGGGCCAGAGAAGGTTCTTTAGCGCGTAAAGCTCCAGTGCGAATGGGATATAACCGCCATACCCAAGCAGAGGCATCTCGAAAATTCGCAAAAATTCCGCGCCTGGGATGTGATAAATCCATTTGGGGAATGAATAATAGTTCCACAGCTCCCAGAAGAAGCCGCATATCAGCGCGCCAAGTGCGAGACAAACGACGATACGCCAGTCGCCGTCGCGCAGGTTCTGTAGAAAATGCGGCTGGCGTCTCCAGTAGTTAATCGGCTCGCAAATTAAAACGAGCGAGATCCAGGTGAAAGGATAAAAGAGTTTCGGCCAGGCAAGCAGCGTCGTCAGCATGCCGAGGCCGAAGACAAATAAAACGGCAAAAACTCCTGGCGTCGCAGGCACACGTGGGCCGGACCTGAACTTTTGTGTCCAATGAAAGCTCTGGATCAGCTCCGCGGTTTCAAATACTGCCGGAACGACAGTCGAGAACGAGATTGTGCAAAGCAGATTGAATTCAACCGGACTGAACAGCTCGCGCCCAAGATATTGCCAGTTGGCGGTGCGTAGATTGATCAGCTCAAACAACCACCAGACCGGTGCCGAAAAACAAAAGAGCAGCACAAATCTTTTTCGTGAACGCGACCAGAGGGAATTGCCAGCGCGTCTCCAGACGAAAGCGTCGACGACAAAAATATATCCGAGCCAGAGCGGGAAGAATAGAACGGAGGTCCGCAGGCCGTGGAGCATCCAGTTGAGCGGCCAGCAAACGGCTATCAACAGCAGCCCTACCCAACCACGTGCCGGCCAAGGTCGATTTAATCGAATCATATCAGAATATGCAGCTCGCCGCCTTATGCCGTTATTGGGACGCCGCTCTGCGGATTTCACGTGTTACTTCTTCTGGCGTTTTGCGTCGTCCTTTTATCGGCCCGAGGTATGGACTTATTTTACGCTCACCTGGCGCTTCACGTTCTCCTCTCCCTCAGGGAGAGGATTGAGGTGAGGGGCTATCATCGTCAAAGCAATCTCGTTGAACCGTTCGCAACGACCAATCGAACAGGCGCCGGCCCAGTGAGCGCCTCTACAACGGCCCCGAGACCTGCTCACTCCATATCCGGATAAGGGCCTTTACCGCCTTCGGCGATGAAGCGGTCGATCCGCGCCGTGACAACAGCACGGCATCGTGGAACGCGCGGATGTTGAATTTCGCTCCGAGCGTTTTCTCCGCCTTTTCGCGGGCACGCACAATTGCGACCTCGCCATCTAATAAGAGAGGCCTTGCCCGGGCCAGGCGATGTAACGGTCCACCTCAACGCGGGTAGCGAGCGAGTTTCAACGAAAAAGTAAGAAGGAGTTTCAAGGCGTGACGTTCGATTTAATTATGTATGTGGAATGGTCGTATTCTTCTGTTTGCCCTCAGCCTAGGTCTTGCTTTCGCTGGATCGATTTGCGCCGACGACAATGTGCGGACGGTGCAGGAAAAATTGCGCGACGGCGGTTTTTATTCAGGCGAGATCGACGGCGCATATAGCAGCGAGCTGGCTGCGGCGCTGACGCGTTACCAGGTTCGCAAAGGACTGGCGGTTACCGGGCAGCTCGACGTCGACACGAGCGACGCGTTGGGCGCGAAGCCGGCGGTGGCCACGAGCGCAGCTGCTCCCGGGCAGAGTTCAGAGACGTGGCGTCGGTTGCGAAGACGCGAGAGGCAAACAACATCAACGAACGCGCGTGAGAAATCCTCGGCGCGCACCGATCGCGCGGACTCGGAGGCAGAACCAGCACAAAGCAGTCCGGTTGCGACTCCAGCGACATCGGAACTTGCAACGCAATCCGCAGATTCGCCGTCCCGTGCTGCGCCGATTTCCGGCGCGGAACCAGCGTCAGCAGCGGCGGCTCCAGCGCAAACGTCGGCGGACACCACGGAACCGGCGTCAGCGCCGCCGGCTCCAGTCGCCGGTTCTTCGCGTGATGGTGACATCAGCACGGAACGGCTGCGCGATTATGTCGGTGCATTTGTGCTCGCCGGACTGGACCCGCACGTCGGATCGGAAGCGGATTTCTTTGCGGATCGCGTTAAGTACTACGACCAGGGCGTGGTTGATCGCGAAAAAATCCGCAACGATTTACAGGATTACGCGGCACACTGGCCGGAACGGCACTTTTGGTTCGCCGGCAATATCATAATCGAGCCGCAGCACCGGAAGCGTGTACGGGTGACGTTTCCGCTCCGATACGAGCTGCGTAACGGCGCCACGTATTCGACCGGCACGATCAACAAAACACTTGTTCTGGAACCGACCGGCGACGATCTCCAAATCGTCGAGGTCAATGAAACCAAAGCTGAGTAGCGTTTGGCGAGACCCCTCTTCGAAGAATTGTGACTGGTGATCAGTGATAGGTGATCGTTCACAGACCGGGATTGCGACGTGGAGTCCTTCTTAAACATCACACAGGTGACCTTATGCATCACAAAGCCTCGTACCGTGGGCGACTCCGATTATTTGGGCAATGCATACTTCCTCGGCGCGAGACGACGTCGCAATTGGAGGAATGGTCGCTCGACTGCGAAGAATAAGAGCGTCGCGGCGGCATAGACAGCAATCTCGACCCCGATAAGAGCTAGCGCAGATGTCTCCTGGATGTTGTGAGACGAACAGAATTGTTCGACCCCGTTAATAGCAAGTTTTTGAATCAGATAGGCGCTATATGCGATGCTGGCGATAAAAGCGGCGCCGGGAATCGCAATTCGACAGAGCGGTAGCCGCGGACTGACGGCACAAACAAGAAGCGCGGCCATGCCGATAGCGATGAGTGGGAATTGCCAGACACAGGCAACAACAGTGAGGGTTTCGGTTTCGCCGAGATATAACGCGCAAGCAATTAGCCCGAGCGCGGGGAGCCAAAGCCAGGGCGCGCAGTTCATCACGCGTTGCCACCAAGTCGGTCGAAATTTTTCGATCGCGGCCAGAACGACGCCGAACACAAGCGGATCTAGCCGGGTCCAGGTTGGATAATAGATCCACGCTTGAAATCCGCGAAATGACACGCCGCCGCCATTAACTGATGGATTCTGTGCAGCCAGAAGAGCGCGTAAGCCGATGCCGCCAAAAACGATCAGGCATGGGATGATGATGGCCGCGCGTGGACGCCGAAAGAGAAAGAGCAAGAGAAAAGGTAGAGCAAGATAGAATTGGTCCTCGACCGCGAGAGACCAGGCATGTGAGAAAGCGGTTCCGCCATGGAGCGCGATGTTTTGCACCGACAACAGAAATTTCCAGAGCGGCTGCGACATCTCGGAATATTCGCGCCACGACGGCAACAAAAAATAAATAGCAAGCACGACGAAGTAGGCCGGCATGATTCGCAACGCGCGGCGTGTGAAGAACCGGCCGAGACTGATGCGCTGATCGCGCGCAAGCGGCGCGAGCAATTGGCCACCGATCAAATAACCGCTAAGGACAAAGAAAAGATCGACACCGATCCAACCGAAACGATCGATTCGGCCGGGCAATTTGAATCCGAAAAGCGCAGCGTGATAAACGACAACGACGATAATTGCGAGCGCGCGGAGCAGATCGAGCCCTGGCTGACGCTTGCGGTCGCTAAATCGCGGATCAATCGCAGTCTCGGATTGATGGGCCATTAATTATAGTTCGCCGATTCTGGCGAAATCTTTCGGTTAATTATTTGCGCCTCTGTCGCGGGTTGTCGCAGAATTGTCGTTTGACCGTTCGCGAAACTGTAATCGTGTTGAGAAAGGCTGATTAAGCCGAAACAAAAGGGAGAAAAAACCATGAAAGCAGTGCGGATCGAGCGTTATGGAAACGAAGAAGTGGTTGAAATCGCTGACGTGGATCGGCCGAAGCCGGGTGCCGGCCAGGTGCTGGTGAAGGTGAAGGCGGCGGCGGTGAATCCTGTGGACTGGAAAATCCGCGAGGGACTCGGTGAGATGTTTGGGTTGAAGCCGCCGCTGATTCTTGGATGCGAAGTGGCAGGGACTGTGGAGACAGTTGGCGACAATGTGGAGGACTTTTCACCGGGCCATGACGTCTATGGTTATCTCGGCGCGTACAGCGGCGGTTACGCGGAATATGTGGCAGCGCCAGCCAGCGAATTCGTGCGCAAGCCGAAGCAGATTAATTTCGATGCGGCGGCGGCGGTGCCAGTGGGCGCGTTAACGGCGTCGCAGGGAATTTTCGATCACGGCAAGCTAACGAGCGGCCAGCGCATCCTGATCACGGGAGCGTCGGGCGCGGTCGGTTCGATGGCGGTGCAGTTGGCGAACGTGATAGGTGCTCACGTGATTGGGACCGGGTCGGGCCGTAACGAAGAGTTTGTGCGAGGGCTCGGGGCGGATGAGTTCATCGATTATAAAAAGGGAAAATTTGAAGAGGAGGTGAGCGACGTGGACGTGGTGTTCGACACCGTGGGTAGCGAGACGCAGGACGGCGCGTTTCGAACGCTCAAGCGCGGCGGCGTTCTTGTGAGCACGGTTAACCCGCCGTCAGAGGAAAAGGCAAAGCAGTTCGGGGTAAAAGGGGCGATGGTGATGGTGACGCCGAAGCCTGATCAACTCGCGGAGATCAATCGTCTAGTCGAGACCGGGAAATTGAAGGTGCGCGTCGCAAAGGTGTTGCCGCTGGCGGAAGTGAAGAAGGCGCACCAACTCTCGGCGAGCGGACACGTGGACGGGAAGATTATTTTGCGGCCTTAGTCCGAACTCCGACGTGTACATCGCGTGTTCCGGAACTCTCGACGGCAAGTCTTCGACTGGCGTGGCGTTACGCGCGCTACAGGGTCGTATTCAAAAGATGTCGTCGATTCCTATTCTTCGTGTGAACTTCAATTTCGTCCGGATGCGCAGCGGGTCACCGACTCTGTGCGAAAGCTGACAACGCCATCGGCGCGACGCATACTACGTCGCAATGCTTGATCCGTCTGCCGATGAAATTTGTAGTTGGAGCAATTCCGTCACCCAATTCATGGCCGATTATCTCGGCGATCTCCGCGATCGCGGGGTGTATCGTCACATGGTTTCACGCGCGATTCGCAAACGGCTCGATCCCGCGCTTCCGATCGACGGAAGCGATTTTGACGAACTATTGAAGTTTTTTCGCGAGGCCATTGTCCCGTTTAGCCGGCAGAACGCGCATCCCCGCATGTTTGGGTATGTGCAATCGCCTGGTACTCCGCTCGGCGCGTTTGCCGATCTGCTCGCCTCGACCTTAAACGCGAATCTCACGGTGTGGCGTTCGGCGCCGGCGCCGGTGGAGCTCGAGCGTCTGACGATCGATTGGATCCGGCAAATTCTTGGATTCAAAGCCGAAGCCGGTGGGCTTTTTGTCAGCGGTGGGTCGATGGCCAATTTGGCCGCGCTCGCCGCGGCGCGGCAGACGAAATATGATTCGTCAGGTCGCTTGCGCATTTACGCGTCGACCGAGACGCATTTTTCCATCTCCAAGGCAGCAGCGCTTTTGGGAATCGGGCGAGAGAATGTGCGCCTCGTCGCTGTCGACGAGCGCTTCAAAATCCGCGTGGACGATCTCGTAGCAAAAATTACCGCTGACCTGGAGGCGGGCTACCTTCCATTCTGCGTGGTTGCTAATGCCGGAACCGTGAACACTGGCGCGGTCGACCCGTTAGCGGAGATTCGAGAGATTGCGGATCGCTTCCAACTCTGGATGCATGTAGATGGAAGTTATGGCGCTTTTGCCGTTCTCGCGGAATCGGCGAAAAAATTGTTCGCAGGGATTGAGCGGGCGGATTCGATCGCGCTTGATCCTCACAAATGGCTTTATCTGCCGGTGGATGTTGGCTGCGTGATTTATCGCGAGCCAGAGATCGCGCGCGCCGCTTTTGCCCATGAGGCCGAATATACTCGGATCATTGGGCAACAGGCAGACGAGGCGTTCGCATTCTGGGATTATGGCCCGGAGCTATCGCGGCGTTTCCGGGCTCTTAAAGTATGGATGTTGTTAAAAGGCGTTGGCCTCGATTACTTGGGCGAGGCGATTGAAAGCAATCTTGCTTGTGCGCGCCACTTGGAGTCGATGGTCCGAGCCAGCAATGACTTCGAGATGGTCGCGCCGATCGAATTGTCGATCTTCTGCTTTCGTCACGTGCCGGCGCAGCTCAGGAATGGATCGCCACAGGCGATCGATGCATTTAATGAACGCCTCTTGATTGCACTGCAACGAGATGGCAGTTCGTATCTCTCGAATGCCACGCTCGGCGGTCGCTTCGCTCTGCGCGGGTGCGTGCTCAATTATCGGACCACTTTGCGCGACATGGAGATACTGCTCGATGATTTGCGACGCGTAGCACGGTCGTTAGCCGCTTTCGCCTAGCTGCAAATCAAGTCGCATCGCGCAGGAGCGGCTTCAATTGGACTGCCGTTGCTCGTGGCGCGTCAGTGAACTCGCTCGTTCCCAAACTTTACCTTGATTACTCGCACTGCCCTGTGCTTGCGATTCCCGATCGCGACGCATTCTATGTCGCTGATCCTTCGGCTCCATTTAACGCAGAGTTCTTTCCTGCGTTTAACGAAAACTTCGCCGCCATGCGTTGTAGCTGCTCAAGCGGAGTTAGCCCGCCGCAGCAGCCTTGGCGCGAGCGCGTTCGTTGCAGGCGGCGCGCAACGCTTTCATCTCAGCGCGCAGTACCACCATCCGTGGACCGACGCCTTTGTATTTCTTCGTAGCCCCTGTGACTGTCCGATTGACCGCGCCCTGGTTGACAAGGCCCTGAAGCTTTTCGTAAGCGCGCAGGCGCAGCATCTCTTCGCCGCCACTGGCTGCGTTTCGCTCCCGCAGATTGAGCAGGACAATTTCAAATAACGGCTTGAATTCGAAGGTGGCCTTCGACGAAAGCACCGCGACCAACTCTTCGGTAATGTTGTCGGGCGCGCGGCGCGTGAAAGAGATGCCAGAGCGTTTAGACATTCAAGACTATAGACCAGATTCGAAAAATAGCGACCGAGCCCGCTTTGTAAGACCGTCTCATCAGCGAAGTCGGTCGCTTTCCGTCGTGCGCTCGCGATTGAACATGAGGGGTCATGACAGGCTAACGCTGCTCCTCCGCAACCAGTTTCTGAAAGCGCGGATCCTTGCGCAGCGGGTCCCACAGCGGATTGATCCGAAGATCGCCGCGGGTTTCGCCATTGGGCACTTCCAGCAGATGCGGCAAAGCGGCGACCGCTGAATCGATATCGCCAAGTTGGGCCTCGACGATAGCCAGAGAGGCCTCTGCGAAAGGTTTGCCTAAAGCGTCACTGTCGTAATCAGCGATCGCGTGGCGCGCCTGCTCCAGTGCCTTCTCCTTTTCGCCAAGACCCGCATAAACCCAGGCGAGATAGGCCGGCAGTTCTCGCGCATCGACAATAACAGCTGAGTCAGGAGTCGGCTTCATCGCCGCGGCTGCGCGCGTAAAGGTAAGGCGAGCGGCGTCATCCTTACCGGCAAATTTCTGGCAGTACCCAAGTAGCGTCATGGTGCGTGGATCGTTCGCAAAGGCCACGGGCGTGTTCTGCTGAATTTGAACGATCGCGGCGTCGAAGCGCCTCTCGCAATAGAGCTGCAGGGCTCTCGCGATGGCAAGGGCCTCGTCCTGGGAATTCGCGGGAGCTTTCGCCAGAACTTCGGCGGCTTCATTGAGCCGGCCCTCTCCCTGGAGGCTCAATGCTTTCCCCGCGAGCGCGCCCTCGTTTCCGGGCGACATCTCAAGGGCACGATCAAAGACCGTCCGTGCCTCGTCGAAACGATGGACGCTCTGGATTGTATCGCCAAGCGTTAAAAGGATGCCGATGTTGCGCGGATCCAATTGTGCGGCCGCCTGATAATGCTTTTGCGCTTCGTCAACCTGTCCGAGCCGTCGTTCCAGATGAGCCATCTGCTCAAGCACGAAAGCACTGTTCGGCAAACGCCTGAGTGCTTCTTGGTACGATTGGAGCGCGCCTTTGAAGTCGCGCAAGACGCGGTAGCGATAAACGCCTTGCGTGAGCCATGCTTCCCCGAGCTCGGGTTGAAGTAAGATCGCCCGATCCGCGGCCTCCTTCACTGCGGCACCGCTGTTCGTCTCCAAATCAACGCCGTTGAAATAGAGCTGGCTGCGCGCGACGGCGAGGCGGGCCCATGCCAGCGCGAATTGAGGGTCAAGCCGGACCGCCTCGGCA
>Ga0209161_10001981_pt1 | contig 16779 bp, 15 predicted proteins | sample GraSoiAngelo_155_FD_186169 | JGI IMG/M metagenome (GOLD analysis project Ga0209161, IMG submission 186169) | Grasslands soil microbial communities from the Angelo Coastal Reserve, California, USA - 14_1009_13_30cm (SPAdes) (version 2) | ecosystem: Environmental > Terrestrial > Soil > Grasslands... | reverse complement strand
GGTTTCTGGGGTGGCGCGGCTGCTGATGGCAGCTCAGTTGACCTGAACACTTGGCAGCACGTAGTAGGGACTTTCGATGGCTCGAATCTGAGACTTTATAAGAACGGATCGCTGATTAGTGGGCCTAGTCCGGCGTCGCCTGCTAGTGCTGCTGGCCCGGTCGCCGAGATAGGCTCTTTTTTTGGTGCTTTTTGTTGGAATGGTAACATAGACGAAGTGCATATTTCCACCATGGCGCGTTCTGCTGCTTGGATTACTGCCGAATACAACAATCAAAACTCCCCTGGCACCTTCATCACGATGAGAAGCGAGTCGTGTCCATCGGCAACGCCAACTCCTACCGCAACGCCGACCCCGACTGTGACTCCCACCGTTACGCCAACTCCAACGGCAACGCCAACACCGAGTCCGACTGCAACCGCAACCCCGACATCGACGCCGATTTCTCAGTGCACTGTTCCTAATTTCATTGGCGCCCGGTTGAATCAGGCTCAGTCAATTTGGAACAACGCGGGATTCACAACCAGGGTTACAACGGTCGGCCCAATGGGCCATCAGATCACGTCGCAAGGTCTTCCTGCGGGATATGTCGGCTCTTGTACCACCACAACGATCAGCGTTACCGCTCGATGATTCGCGATCAGGTTTTGGCTTTTTTCATATGGGCTAAGCCTCGCCGCGCCGGCGCGGGATTACACTCAGGGCGCGTGGCTAAAAAGTGCAGGGTTTACAAACGATGGACCTTTCATGGACCGGGGCGACTTCGAACAGCATCGACATTTACCGCAATAACGTGTTAATTGTTAGAGTTCCAAACAACGGTTGCTACGCTGATCATCCCAATTGCCGTGGCCATGCCACCTATATCTACAAGTATGCGAGGCGGGCACAGGTAACTGCTCTAATCAAGTTACTGTGACTTTTGGAGATTCGGGACCCACTCTTAAGCAGGAATTCGCACAGTCGATCGAAACCTTAGGACCAAACTAGTCGTGTACGACTAGAGAAAGATAATCCCGGTCGCGTTCTTGGAGGCGCACTACGACTGTTAGAACGTCGGTGGCAAGTTGGCGACGCGGGAAAATGCTACGTCCGAAGAAATACGGATGATGATTGTACGGTAGCTCCCGTTTCGAGTGCGAAACCTCATGCAAATAAGTGACAAGAGCCAGTTGGATCTTGTCGGCACAGGGTTGCTGATCAACGCGCACCAGCGCAAATGCGACCGGCTGAGCCTGGAGGCAATAGTGCCTTCGCTCATATTTCTCGTGTTCGTCGCAAGGGCGGCGGCGACGGCGCCGGCTTATCCTCTGAAAGCAAGCGCTAACGGCCGTTATGCGGTGGACAACAATAATGTTCCCTTTTTGATAATCGGTGATGCGCCGCACTCGATACTCGCCAACCTGAACAATGCGGACGCGACCAGCTATCTCACCAATCGTGGAAGCAACGGATTCAACGCACTCTGGATTGAGCTTCTGTGCGACGGCTACACCGGGGGCGTGGGTAGAGAAGGGTCTGCTAACTATGGGCGTGATGTTAACGGCAAGAATCCTTTCACGAGTACATTGACCGGTGGGTACTACGATCTGACGACGCCCAACCCACCTTACTGGTCCCACGTGGATTACATCGTCCAGACTGCGGCCACGAATGGGTTGCAGTGTGTGTTCACCCCCTTGGATCAAGGCGGCTGGACGCAGACATCGCTTCGCAATGGAACGAACCGTTGCTACCAATACGGTCAGTTTCTTGGAAACCGTTACAAGAATTCACCAAACATAATCTGGAATCTAGGGAACGATTTTCAGAACTGGGCAACGCAGCAGAACGACGCTGTGATTCTCGCCATCGCAAATGGCATCAAGAGCGTGGACACCAACCACCTAACGACCATTGAGCTCAATTCTCCGGTCAGCGAATCTCAGGATGACCCAAATTGGATTTCGCGCATCACGGCTAATGGCGTTTACACTTATTATCCGACGTATCACGAAGCGCTAGTGGCGTACAACAAGCCCAATGTCATGCCGGTTCTCTTTTTGGAGGAACACTATGAGCTTGAGAACGTCGGCGGCGAGTTCGGGACGCCGAATGTCCTGCGCCGTCAGGAATACTGGTCTTTGACCTCCGGTGCTTTGGCCGGTCACATGTACGGCAACCATTACACATGGACTTTCACGAGCGGTTGGCGGTCTCACCTAAGGACGATAGGTATGAAGCAGTTCATCAATTTCATCTTCTCTTCGTGGACTCTCCCGAGCGGTTGGCAGTCTCACCTGAACACGACGGGAATGCAGCAATTAATGTATTTTAAGAACTTCTTCTCCTCGCGCAGCTGGTACAACCTGGTCCCGGATCAATCCCACACGCTTCTGACGGCGGGCTATGGCACTTACACGACTCGCGGCAACGTCAGCAACAGCGACTACGCGACTGCAGCCAAGACGCCGGATGGCACGCTGGCAGTCATTTACACGCCCGTCAGACACACACTAAGTATCGCGCTGACCAATTTCAGCGGCTGCGTGACCGCACGTTGGTACGATCCGACTGCGAACACCTTTGCGGCCATTTCCGACTCGCCGTTCCCGAACACCGGAACGCACAGTTTTACGACTCCAGGCAACAATAGCGCCGGTGACGGCGATTGGGTGTTGCTGCTTGAGGCACCAGGAATGTAACCCACAAGGGATTGAGGGTCTCGGCGCAGCCCACTGCCCAGTTACCTCAGGCCCGGTTTCAACTAAAACTGCCCGCGAATCCCCTGGCCTTTAAGCACTGGCGCTCGTATCACTTAGGACGAACAAAGAAGAAATATTATTAGGCGTATTCTTGTAACTGGAACGGAAGGGTATCTGGGTTCGTTGTTAGCGCCGGAGTTACTCCGGCAAGGCTACGAAGTCATTGGCTTGGACACTGGCTTCTACAAAGGACGTACGTTCTATCGGGATGGCGGAGCGACGCCGCGGACGCTTGCGAAGGATATTCGTCACATCGCCGCCGAGGACCTGAAGGGCGTTGAGGCCGTCGTTCACATGGCTGAATTGTCCAATGATCCGGCTGGCCAACTGGCACCGGCCGTTACTTACGAAATCAACCACAAGGGTTCGGTGCATCTCGCTGAACTTGCCCGTAAGGCGGGAGTAAAGCGCTTCGTTTATATGTCCTCATGCAGCGTATACGGTGTCTCTGAAGGGGATGATGTGACTGAGGAGTCTTGCGTTAATCCGCGAACGGCTTACGCAATATGCAAGACCTTGGTTGAGCGCGACGTGAAACGCCTCGCCAGGAAGGGCTTCTCACCTACCTTCATGCGCAATGCCACTGCCTATGGCGCTTCGCCGCGAATGCGATTTGACATCGTATTGAACAATCTGGCCGGGTTGGCATGGACGACCAGGGAGATCAAGATGACCAGCGATGGGACACCTTGGCGGCCATTGGTTCATGGATTGGATATTGCGCGTGCGATTATCGCAGTGTTGCAGGCTCCCACCGAAGCAGTCCACAATGAAGTATTCAATGTTGGCGATACTTCTCAAAACTATCGCGTGCGCGAGATTGCGGAGGCAGTGCGCGAGGTGTTCCCTGACTGTAGTGTGAGTTTTGGAGCTCCCGGCCAGGATAATCGGAGCTACCGTGTGTCGTTCGAGAAGATTCGCAAGCATATGCCGGGTTTCGGATGCGCTTGGGACGCCCGCCGCGGAGCGAAACAACTTTTTGATCTGTTCAAGCGAATTGATATGACGAAAGACGTCTTTGAATACCGGACGTTTACGCGCCTCAAACAACTGGAATATTTGATACAGACGCAGCAGATCGATGCCCAGTTCTTCTGGACGAATGACGATAGGCGTAGCACTTGATGAGAGGAAGGTTTTCAATGACAGCGGAGACGGCTCAAACCACAGATTGTCCTTTGCGCGATAGGCATCTTCGACTTGCCTTAGATTTTCGCGAACTTCGCCCCGCAGTTCCCGGAGAAACGGAGGAGGAAACGTCGCCGATGGCGGATTCTTTGCAGCTTTATCGACGCGGGATCAAGATCCAACGGCTAAGATGACGAAAGCTCAAAACAAATATCATTCATGCTGAGGAAAGGCCTTTATCTTGTAATGTGCACGAGCCCCTTAAGCATGAGCGCCAAGCGTTTAAAATGGGAATGAGCCGGCTCATCGTGATCGCATGTTTCGCGGCTGCGGCGTGGGGTCTTATCCTGGAGGGCAATCTCTCGGCAGCAACGGCAACACCTACGCCTACACCAAGAGCGACGCCGAGGCCTAAGCCTACGCCACGGCCCCGTCCAACACCGGCGCCGCGCCCTACTCCTAGAACCACACCGACCCCAACCCCCACTGTGACGCCGACGGCCACCCCGACAGTGACTCCAACCGCAACACCCACGGCTACTCCGACAGCCACGCCGACTGCTACCCCAACGTCCACGCCGACAGCTACTCCAACGCCTACTGCGACTGCAACCTCCACACCGACTGCGACGCCCACGGCTACTCCGACTGCCACACCTACCCCAACCCCCACTGTGACGCCAACGGCCACCCCGACAGTGACTCCAACCGCAACACCCACGGCTACTCCGACAGCCACGCCGACTGCTACCCCAACACCAACGCCAACAGCGACGGCGACGCCAACGCCGACACCTGCATTCGCAAGCGACAACTTTAACCGCCCTGATGGCGGATTAGGCGCAAACTGGACTGCCCCGCCGGCAGCCGAGCAGACACTTTCTATCGTCAGTAACCAAGTCGCTGCGAGCGTTGAGGGTTTTCATTGTTATGCGTTCTGGAATGCTAATTCATTCGATGGGGATCAATATTCACAAATCAAGGTCGTTACTGTAGGTGATTGGAATGGGGTTATCCTCAGAGCTAAAGCTGCGGTTGATGAGTTCTACCTGGGAATTGCCCGTGATGGTAATGGCTTTGATATTTACGCCCGGGACGGTTCCGGTTATCATCTATTGGCACATAACTCATCGACGGCTCAGGTTCCCGGAGATTTCCTACGACTAGAAGCGGTTGGTTCAGGCCCGGTTAATCTTACCTTGCGCTACAACGGCATAGCAATGCTGACCTATGCCGATTCGACGTATAATTTCACGGGCGGTAGTCCAGGGATAGGGATGTTCTCGCCAGGCACCAATTTGAGGTTTGACGACTGGGAGGGCGGGAACCTGGGCGCGGACACTCAACCCCCAAGTGCCCCTGGGGATCTTGTGGCGAGGGCATTGGGTGTGAGCCAAGTCAACTTGAGTTGGACCGCGTCAACGGATAACGTGGGAGTGACAGGCTATCTCGTGGAGCGGCAGGATCCTGGAAGCGCGAATTTTGTGCAGGTGGGGAGGAGCACCGGCACAAGCTACAACGACACGGGATTGGCAGCGGGTAGCAACTACAGTTATCGGGTGCGGGCAACGGATGCGGCACAGAACCTGGGTGACTATTCGGCGGTGGCGAGTGTGACGACGCAGGCGGGCGTTGCGGCTACTGATGATTTCAACCACGCGGATGGGGGACTCGGTTTGAACTGGGCGAAGCCGGTGCCGGCATCGGAACAAACTTTGGTGATCGCCAACAACGAGGTGACGCCGGACATCGAAGGCGCGCACTGTTACGCATATTGGATCGGGAACATGTTCAGCCAGGATCAGTATTCCCAGGTACGGATTGGCAATGTCGGGCCATGGAACGGCGTGATTGCCCGAGCCCAGCCCATCATCGACCGATTCTATATGGCCTTTGTATTTGGGCCCAACGACTACCGCCTCTATTTGCGGAAGGACGGGCTTTATTATGACCTGAGCAACGGCAATACGGAGACGTGGGTGGCTGGTGACATCATCCGATTGGAGGCATCAGGGTTGAACCCGGTTCAACTGACGTTGCTCCGAAACGGGAATCCGGTTTTAACTTATACGGACACGACAGAGAACCTAACTGGAGGGAGCCCGGGCATCGGGATCTATTTGCCATCCGGGGATCACCTGGCGATTGACGACTGGGAAGGTGGGAATCTCGGGATGTTCGGGATTCTGCTGCCGGAGACGCAGGAGCCCAGTATGCGCGGGAATCTTGTGGTCACGGCCTTAGGCGTGAGCCAAGTTAAGCTGAGTTGGACCGCGTCAACCGACAATGTCGGTGTGAAAAAGTATGAAGTGCAACGACAGGACCCTGGAAGCACGAGTTTCGTGCGCGTAGGAACGACTACAGGAACGAGCTATGCCGACACGGGATTGGCAGCGGGTAGCAACTACAGTTATCGGGTCTTGGTGAGGGATGCGAGGGGGAGCCAGAAAGAGTATTCGGGTGTGGCGAGCGTGACAACAGCTTCACCAACGATCGGTCCTCGTGCAGCACGATGACGAGGGGGGACGAACCCCCGCGACCAACGGACAAACCATCGCTAACCGTTTGTTTATCTAGTATGTCATACGACGTGCACGAACGAAATCATACTATCAGCAACATGGCCCCGCGGCTGAACGCTCAACCAAGCACTTTGCGGAACCTCGGGACCTGCCGTTTCTGCGGGGCCGGGCTGCGACATACGTTTGTGGACCTCGGCATGTCTCCACCTTGTGAGGCTATTCTCGAACGCGCACAACTGAACCAGATGGAAGCCTTCTATCCGCTGCACGTGTTTGTCTGTGATCAATGCTTCTTGGTGCAGCTACAGGACCACGTGGCGCCGGAAGACATATTCACCGAGTACGCGTACTTCTCTTCCTACTCAGACAGCTGGTTGGCACACGCAAAAGCGTACACGAAGCTGATGATCGAACGTTTCAAGCTAAACGCCCAAAGCCAAATCGTGGAATTGGCCAGCAATGACGGTTATCTGCTTCAGTATTTCGTAGAGGCTGGTATCCCGGTCTTAGGCATTGAGCCAGCCGCGAACGTTGCCAAGGCTGCAATCGCCAAGGGGGTTCCCACACTGGTGAAATTTTTTAACGCTGAACTGGGTGAAGAACTGGTGCGCGACGGCATGCACGCTGATCTCTTGGTCGGCAACAATGTGCTGGCACAAGTGCCTGATCTTCGGGGCTTCCTAAAGGGCATGAAAACCCTGTTGAAGCCGCAGGGAATAATCACGTTGGAGTTCCCCCATCTGATGCGGTTAATTGAGGAGAATCAGTTCGACACTATTTATCACGAACATTTCTCCTATTTTTCCTTCCTGACTGTGCAGAAGATTCTTGCGGAATTCGGCTTAACTGTCTTCGACGTGGAAGAACTGCGAACGCACGGCGGCTCATTGCGAATTTATGCGCGGCACGAGCAGGAGGATTCTCGGCCGGTGACTCTGCGCACCCAGGAACTTGCAGAACGAGAAGAGAAAGCCGGTTTCACGCGGCTGGAAACGTACTTTTCATTTGCAGAAAAGGTAAAAGAAACCAAGCGCAAGATTTTGGATTTTCTGATTCGCGTGAAGCGGGAAGGGAAATCGGTCGCTGGTTATGGTGCGCCCGGCAAAGGGAATACATTGCTCAATTACTGCGGCATTCGCAGCGACTTTCTCGATTACACGGTCGACCGAAACCCGTACAAGCACGGAAAATTCCTGGCCGGAACACACATTCCGGTATTTGATACCGGCAGAATTCGTGAAACGAAGCCCGATTACGTGCTAATCCTGCCTTGGAACCTGAAAAAGGAAATTAGCGAGCAGTTGTCCTATGTGCGCGAGTGGGGTGGCAAACTGGTGGTGCTGATTCCGGAGGTGGAGATCTATTAGTGCTTTTTCGGGAGACAAAGTTGCCGGGAGCTTTCGTCATCGAGTTACAAAAGCATGAAGATGAGCGGGGTTTCTTTGCGCGCGCATGGTGCCAAACGGAATTCGAAGCGCGCGGCCTGAATCCGCGAACCGTACAGTGCAACATCTCGTTCAACAAGCTGAAGGGCACGCTTCGTGGCATGCATTATCAGATTGCTCCCTGCGCCGAAGCAAAGCTTGTGCGCTGCACACGAGGGGCAATTTGCGACGTGATCATCGACCTCCGCCGTGAATCGCTAACTTACAAGCAGCATGTCTCGGAAATGTTAAGCAGCAACAATTACAAGGCGCTGTTCATTCCGGAAGGATTTGCGCACGGTTTTCAGACGCTTGAGGACGACTGCGAAGTATTCTATCAAATGTCAGAGTTTTATTCATCTGAGCATCAGCGCGGTCTACGCTACAACGATCCCGCATTCAGAATCAATTGGCCGATAGAGGCGACCGTGATTTCCGATCGCGACCGCAACTACGAGGACTTCAGAGAGTAATAATGTCCGCCAGAACCACGGATTTCTCCAGCCTTCGCTTTAAGCTTCATAACTCTTCGCTCGGCGACGAGATCTATTCCCTGATCCGTGAACTTTATCCCATCTGTCGCAGTATTACAGGTGAAGGATTCCGCCAGACGCTTGGCCGCGTACGAAAAGAAATCCCTCTGGAGGTGCATGAAGTTCCCAGCGGAACCCAAGTATTTGATTGGACCGTGCCAAAGGAGTGGAATATCCGCGATGCCTACGTGAAGAACAGCCGCGGGGAACGGATTATCGACTTCAAAAGCCACAACCTGCACGTAGTCAACTACAGCGTTCCCGTGCATCGCAAAATGGCACTGGCTGAATTACGTGTGCATCTTCATACATTGGCTGATCAGCCGGACTGGATTCCTTACCGCACGTCCTACTACAAAGAGAGCTGGGGATTCTGTTTATCTCATAACCAATTGCAAACGCTGCGCGAAGATGAGTACGAAGTGTGCATCGATACCACACTTGAAAGTGGATCCTTGACGTACGGGGAGTGCTACCTTCCGGGCGAGAGCTCGGCGGAAGTTCTGATCTCATGCCATGCCTGTCATCCTTCACTCTGCAATGACAACCTCTCAGGTCTTGCGATCGCGACTTTTCTTGCGAAGTATCTAGGCGAAGCCGAGCTGCGCTACTCGTACCGCTTTCTATTCATACCTGGGACGATCGGGGCAATTACGTGGTTGAGCCAGAATGAAGACCACGTGAACGCTGTACGACATGGCTTGGTCTTGACGTGCGTCGGAGACCAGGGACATATCACTTATAAGAAGAGCCGCCGAGGAGATGCGGAGATCGATCGCGCTATGGCGCACGTGCTCAAAAATTCAGGTTGCAGGTACGACATTGAAAATTTTTCGCCGCATGGCTACGACGAGCGCCAGTATTGCTCGCCGGGATTTAACCTGCCTGTTGGATGCTTTATGCGTACACCGCATGGAAAATTTCCGGAATATCACAGCTCTGCCGACAATCTGGAGTTAATGGATCCGACCAGCCTTGCGCATTCGCTGACGACATGCTTGTCGGTCTTTTACGTTTTAGAAAACAATCGATCGTATTGCAATCAGAACCCAAAATGCGAGCCGCAACTAGGTCGCCGTGGGCTATATCGCGAAATGGGCGGTCGCGACACAAAGCTCCAAGAAACCGCGATGTTATGGGTGCTGAACCTGTCCGATGGACAGCATAATCTGTTGGATATTGCCGAACGATCCGGGTTAGCTTTTGAAACGGTTCATGAGGCGGCTGGCCTGCTGCTGCACCATGGCTTATTGAAAGAAGTTCCGGCGCGATACTGATTCCGGCTTATGACGCATCTAGCTAATCAAGTGGCCGTGGTTACTGGCGCAAATAGTGGAATCGGGAAGGCGATCACTTTGGCCCTGGCTGCGCAAGGCGCGACAGTTTGTCTTGTCGGCCGGAGAATGGAGGCATTGCAGCTAGTCGCCCAGCAAGCCTCGAATGGTTCCGCGAGCTACCAGGCGGATCTCGGGCTTGATTCGGATATCACAGAGCTGGTCGCGAACCTGAAGCAGGACGTTAAGGGCGTCGACATCTTGGTTCACAGCGCCGGAGTGATTCGGTTGTCTTCCTTTGAGTGTGCCAGTCCGGACCAACTGGATTGGCATTACAAAGTGAATGTGCGTGCGCCGTATCTTCTGACTCAGGGCCTGCTGCCGATGATCAGAGCACGACAAGGTCAGATCGTGTTCGTGAACTCAAGCGCTGGCCTTCGCGCCGGCGCGAAGGCCAGCCAGTATGCGTCAACCAAACATGCCTTGAAGGCGCTAGCGGATAGCTTGCGCGAAGAAGTAAACGCAGCCGGCATTCGCGTAATGAGCCTGTTCTTGGGGCGGACCGCCAGTCCAATGCAGGCCATGGTCCATGAAATGGAGCACAGGAAATATAGCCCGGAATTACTAATCCAGCCGGAGGATGTAGCAGCGGTTGTCATTAATGCCCTTACGCTGCCTCGAACTGCTGAAGTTACAGAAGTCAGTATGCGGCCCTGCATGAAGTCGTACTGATCGCAGCGAGAACTAAAAGACATAGACGTGATTCAGGAGAATAGATTATGAAAGTGGTTTTGTTTTGCGGTGGTTTCGGCATGCGCATGCGCGAATATTCCGAAGCTTTGCCTAAACCGATGGTGCCGATTGGATATCGGCCCATCCTTTGGCATGTAATGAAGTATTACGCCCACTATGGGCACAAAGACTTTATTTTATGTTTAGGTTACAAGGCTAACATTATCAAAAAGTACTTCCTCGAATACGACGAGTGCGTGTCAAACGACTTCGTTCTCTCCCACGGAGGCAAGAATGTTGAGTTACTGAGTAGCGACATCGATGACTGGAATATCACATTTGTGGATACAGGACTTACCTCGAACGTTGGTCAGCGCCTGAAAGCTGTGCAAAGGCAGCTTGAAGGAGAGGAGATGTTCCTTGCCAACTACACCGATGGCCTTTCGGATGTGCCGCTCCCTGCAGTCATTGAATCTTTCAAGAATAGCGGAAATATCGCTTGCTTCGTGGGTGTGAAGCCGCGGGCTAGCTTCCATCTCATCACTATGGAGAACGGTGGCGCCGTCACGAGCATCGAGCACATCGCGAAGTCCGGGGCGCGGATGAACGGGGGATTCATGGTGTTGCGGCAGGAAATCTTCAGTTACATGAACGACGGGGAGGAGCTCGTAGAGGAACCGTTCCGGCGGCTCATCGACGCTGGCCGACTGATGGTCTATCCACATGACGGCTATTGGGCGTGCATGGATACTTTCAAAGAAAAGCAGGACCTTGAAGACCTGTTCGGTCGAGGCAGTGCGCCTTGGGCAGTGTGGAATCATCAGCACGAAATCAACAAATGATTTCGTGCAATCTCACTCGCGTGAAGCGGGTGCTATTCCTAGGGGCGCACAGCGACGACATCGAGATCGGCTGCGGCGGGACGGTGCTGCGGATGATTGAGCAGTCTAAGAGCATCGAATTCTACTGGCTCGTGCTGTGTTCCAATCCGACACGCGCCGCGGAAGCAAAGCGCAGCGCGAACGCGTTCCTTGGGCGTGCGCGCAAGAAGACTGTCGTGATGAAATCCTTTCGAGATGGATTCCTTCCCTACCTCGGTCCGCCGGTCAAAGAGTGCTTCGAAGAACTCAAGAAAGTCTTCACGCCGGATGTAATCTTCACGCATTGCAGGCACGATCTTCACCAAGACCATCGTCTGGTGTGCGAGTTGACGTGGAATATTTTTCGCGATCACTTCATCCTCGAATACGAGATCCCAAAATACGACGCCGATCTGCGTTCACCGAATTTCTTCGTGCCGTTGAGGGAGACCCATGCACGGAAGAAAGTGAAGAGCCTGATGCGGTACTTTACCACCCAACAGAATAGGCAGTGGTTCTCGGAGGAATTATTTTACGGCCTCATGCGGCTGCGGGCCGTCGAAGCCGCCTCAGCCACCCGTTACGCGGAAGCTTTTTACTGTCGGAAAGTGCTGCTCGGGACAACGAATCAAGCCGCGTAACAGGCGTGCGATAAATTCGCCGTCGTTGAGTTCTACCCATGCATGACTACGTAATCATCGGAGGCGGGATCGTTGGATTGGCGACGGCTATGGCTGTAGGGAAAAAGCATCCCAAGGCGAGGATCCTCGTCCTGGAAAAGGAGCAGGAGGTTGCGCAACACCAAACTGGGCGAAACAGCGGTATCATCCATGCAGGTATTTATTACAAGCCCGGAACTCTGAAAGCGAGGTTCGCCCGGGAAGGCAACCGCTCAATGATCGAGTTTTGCCGCGAGCACCGCATCCAGCATGAAGTCTGCGGAAAGGTGATCGTTGCCACCAGACCGTCCGAACTTCCACTGCTCGAAAGCTTGTTTCAACGCGCCCTCGATCACCGGCTTGGCGCTGCACGCCTCGCGCCCGAACAAGTGCAGGAAATTGAGCCACACGTGCGCTGCCTCGCCGGCGTCAGAGTTCCATCAACGGGAATCGTCAACTACCGGGAGGTTTCTGCGAAATATGTTGAGCTGATTAAATCACAGGGTGGAACAGTCCAAACCGGCATGCGCGTTGACCGCTTGCGCAAGGTGAATGGGATTCAAGTTATCGAAACAGCTCACGGAGAGTTTGAGGCCGGATTCGTTATCAATTGCGCCGGCCTGTTTAGCGATCGCGTGGCTCGCTCTGGCGGTCTCAATCCGGGTGCGAAAATCATCCCCTTTCGTGGCGAGTACTACGAGCTGATTCCCGAAAAGCGGTATCTCGTAAGGACCCTAGTTTACCCAGTGCCCAATCCCGATTTTCCATTCTTAGGTGTTCATTTTACGCGCATGATTGATGGCTCAGTCCATGCCGGGCCCAACGCCGTGCTGGCCTTCAAACGGGAGGGCTATCACAAGACGGACATCAACTGTGCGGATTTGTTTGAGACCATCACGTTCCCGGGTTTTTGGAAGCTCGCGCGGAAGTATTACCGAGAGGGGATGATGGAGATGGTTCGCTCCGTGAGCAAACGCGCGTTCGTGAAGAATCTTCAACAACTCGTCCCTGAAGTAAATGAAGATGACTTGATTCCGACGGATTCCGGAGTCCGGGCGCAAGCGTTGATGCCGGATGGGAAACTGGTGGACGATTTTCTGATAATGAACGGGAAAAACTCTATTCACGTGTGCAACGCGCCCTCGCCGGCAGCGACGGCCTCACTTGAAATCGGACGCTTTATTGCCAATCAACTTCCCGAAATGACGTTGGCTCACCGGCATGGTCGCATTTATCTTGCCAATCAACAGATTTGTAGGGTAAACGACCTTGCATGACACAGGACAGCAGACAGATGTCGAACCATCGACAATTGCCGGGCATTGCCACAGTTTATCTCAAACGTGAGCCGAGCGGGTCCTCTTGCCTGTTCGCTTTTCTGGTTTTTGCCGCCCTTGCATGCGGCAGCTGCCAGACTCCGCTGCCGCCCTTGCCGAATCCGCCCGGTCCTCACACAGCGGTGACGCTCTCGCCCGGAGACGTCCTCAAGCTTTCCTTTGCCGAGGAGAGCGATCTGGATCAAACGCAGAAAATTCGCAGAGACGGAACGATAAGCCTACCATACCTGGGCCAGGTGACGGCAGCCGGCAGGCGGGTCATCGATCTCCAAAGAGAGCTTGTCCGTCGCTACGATCAGTACCTTGAAAACCCTGAGGTGCTAGTCACCTTGGAGAGCGGTCCGGCCACCGTCATCGTGTCAGGATTCGCCGTTTATCCGGGCAAAGTTACGGTTGATCGCCCGACGACTGTGTACCAGGCAATTATGCAAGCGGGCGGAGTGAGTGATTATGGAAGCCTGAGCAATATTCATCTCACTCGCATAATCAACGGAGTGCAGCGCACGGAGACGATTAATCTTCGGCCGAATATTCGTGGCAAGCCTACCAACCCAGAATATGTTCAGGACGGAGACGTGATCTACATCGCGCGCAGCTTGTTTTGACCTGATGTGCCGTTAGGGCGCGACCGCATGATTTTGCCATGTCGAATTCACCGGGCCCCGACCGTAACCGGGTTGATCCACTTGCATTCATGCTGCTGTTCGCCGCTTGCCTACTGGCCCCCGTCGGCAAAATCTTGAGTCAGGAAGCGCTGACATCGGCGTCGGAGGCCGCCGGGCTCGGGTGGCTGCCAGCTGTTCCAGTTCAAATCACTGCCGGCCTGGAGATGGGCTACGATGACAATGTGACATTGAGCTCGTCCGGCCAAGGCTCAGTTTTCGCGAGAGAAAACGTTGTTCTCACTTATGCTCGTCCCTCGGAGCGCACACAAGTGAGTTTGATTGGAGTCGGACGCTTTAGCCAGTATTTCGATGTGTCGGGGCAGAACGAGACTACCGGGAACGTCACTTTGTCCCTTACGCATAACTTCTCGAGTCGGCTTTCGTTCTACGCCAGCGTTTACGGCACTTACCAGAACGAACCGAATTTCACATCCAATGTCGGCCCGCAGAACGTGCGCACGCCTTTTTTCGATACGGTCGATCTTTTTGCGCTTACTTACCACTGCCTTTCGCGATTTAGTATGGTAACCAGCTATACGTTCGAGCGCGTTCAATACACTTCCTCGTCGATCGGAAATTCTCAGAACCGTGTTCAGAACACATTTGGCGAAGAGCTTCAATTTAACCTCACCAGTCGCACGGTTCTACTGGGGGAATATCGTTTTGAAGCGATAGATTACGATACGGCCCCTCTCAATTCCACGACTAACTTTGTCCTCGCGGGCATCAATCATAATTTAACAGAGCACTTAATGGTTCACGTGCGCGGCGGTGAATCGTTTCGTTCTCTCGAAAACGACGGGAATATGGCCAGTCCTTACTTTGAAGGCACGCTTGGTTACGTGAGGAGCAATCACTCGCTGAACTGGACGACTAGCTATGGATACGAATCGCCCACGGCGACAGGTGCGACGACCACCAAGACATGGCGCACGGGTCTGAACCTGACGTACGATCTAACTTCGCGGCTCAGCTCAACCACTGGCGTTTATTATCATCATGATGAAAATCAAGGCGGCACCGAAACCAGCTCCACAGGGACGCAGGATTCTTTGGATCTCAATCTCGGCCTCCGTTATACAGTCAATAAGCATTTTAGCTTGCACCTGGACTACAACCATACCACGCAGAGTTCGTTAGGATTGACACCAGGTTACACGCGAAATCGCTATTTCGGCGGAGTAACCTACACCTATTGAAAACCGCAGACGAAAAGAACGCGGCTACAAGGAGCTAGCTGGATAAAGGTGGACAATCATTCTCTGACGTCAGCTTAGGAAACATCTTGGAAATACCTTCTTCAATGGATCGAGCCGCTGCTCGCGAAACCAGCATTCCGACACAAGCAGGGCGTATCTCGGGATCGACTCTCACGAAGAATAAAAAGAAGTGGCGGATTTGGGCAGGCATCTGTTTTGCGATTGTGTTGCTGGGGACTTTTGCTCAGCCTCTCCTCGCGCTGATAAACTACGCAGCCAGGAGCGACCTCTATTCATACATTTTATTGATACCGTTTGTTTCTGCTTATCTGCTTTACCTCCGGCGTGATCAATTGCCGAAAAATTACGTTATCGATGTTCCCGTTACGATCGCGTTTTTGGTTACCGGTGTCGCCACTTTGGCATTCGCCTGCTGGTTGGACTTCGCTGGGCAACCGCCAGCAGGTAATGCTCGCATCATACAGTTGACATTATCGTTCCTGTGCTGTCTCGCGGCGGGAGGTTTTTTCTTTTTCGGACGCGACTGGATGCGAGCAGCAGCTTTCCCTCTGTCCTATCTCATTTTCATGGTTCCGATGCCGGATGCAATGGCCGAGGCGCTCGAGAGTGCTTCGAAATATGCCTCGGCGGAGGTGGCGAATGTTCTTTTTCACCTCAGCGGCACGCCTATTCTCCGCGCAGGTCGGGTTTTCCAACTGCCGACCATTACCATCGAAGTCGGACAAGAATGCAGCGGCATTCGATCGAGCTGGGTGCTGTTGATGACCAGTATCCTGGCCGCCAATTTATTCCTGAAGACGTCGTGGCGGCGCATTGTACTTGTCGCATTCATCATTCCGCTCGGGATCTTACGAAATGGCTTCCGCATTCTTGTGATCGGTCTCCTCTGCGTAAATCTAGGTCCGCAGATGATTCATAGTCCAATACACACCCGGGGCGGTCCCGTCTTTTTCGTACTTTCGCTGATTCCGCTTTTTTTACTGTTGTGGTGGCTCCGCAAGAGCGAGATCCGAACTCGCCCAGTGAAATCGCGCTGAGGCGCCGCATCGGGTTGTAGGTTCTGCCTTTCTCCGGCTTCCTGCCTGTTTCGCCCTTGTTTCTCCATTTTTTACGCAAGTTTTCGGGAACTTTGTCCTCCGGTTTCCGGAGAACGCTTCAGAGACCCGACGCTACGGCTCGCGCCCAGAGAGCGTTTCGCTGAACGAATGAGACTTCGATTTGGTGACCGGCCGGAAACTCGTGCCATAGCTTAAACTGCAATGCGATTCATCATGTCAGCTCGGAGCCAATTGTGAGTCCGAACACCGTCTTAGCTTTGGCCGCCGGGATGTTCAGCGCCGCTTTGGTGGCTGCTGCGGCCTGTCGAAAGCAGCGTTCGCTTGCGACCTGGTGTTTCTCAGCTGGAATGCTGATTTTCGCCTTGGAAAGTCTGCTTGGCGCAATAGCGAACGATTCACTTCCACCCGAGAGAGTGGTCTTTTGGGGAACGCTTTCCTTGGTGGCAAAATCATTTCTGCCTGGCGTTTGGTTAACTTTTAGCCTGACGTATTCCAGGGCAAATTACCGGGATTTTCTCCTTCGATCGCGCTGGCTTCTTGTGGGAGCTTTTTTGGTTCCGCTGTTATCGCTAGCGGCTATTTACAAACCTTTTTTCTACATTGTCGCTTACAAGCCACCAGTT
>Ga0209161_10001979_pt1 | contig 16788 bp, 21 predicted proteins | sample GraSoiAngelo_155_FD_186169 | JGI IMG/M metagenome (GOLD analysis project Ga0209161, IMG submission 186169) | Grasslands soil microbial communities from the Angelo Coastal Reserve, California, USA - 14_1009_13_30cm (SPAdes) (version 2) | ecosystem: Environmental > Terrestrial > Soil > Grasslands... | reverse complement strand
CATCACTTTGTCAGCCTGAAGGGCGATGCGCTTCCGCCAGCCGTGGATGGTGATGTTTCCCGCGGCCGTGTCGAGAGCGATGATGATTTGTTTCCGACGGACTGTTTTTGCCAGCTGTTGCAGGAATCCGGTGTTTACTTTTCCATTGCGGAAAGCGGCACTTCCAACAATGACCTGACTCGCACCCCATCCGACAATTTCTTCGGCCCGAGAAACGGTTCGAATCCCCCCGCCAACCCGCACCAGCATGCCGAAATCCTTACGTGCAGTCGTGCACAGCTCGCGTACCAGCTCACCGTTCTGGCCTTTTCCCATGGCCGCGTCCAGGTCAATCACGTGCAGCCACGGATACCTCTTGAATTTCCTCAGAAGGCCGAAGACAGCGGCGACGGCAAGCTCGCGCTTCCGCCCGCGAACCAATTGCACGGCTTGCCCGCTTTGCAAGTCGATACAGGGAATTAGCACGACAGGCGAACCTCGACGCCGCGTGCTGCGAGGAATTCCTTCAACGCCCGAATGGATTGCACCCCATCGTGAAAAATCGAGGCCGCCAGCGCAGCATCCGCCGCGCCTTCCTTGAAAACGTCGACGAAATGTTCCGGCGATTTGGCTCCGCCGGAAGCAATCACCGGGACGGACACGGCTCTGGAAATTGCGGAGGTAAGGGTGGTGTCGAAGCCCATCTGTGTTCCGTCGCGATCGACGGAGGTCAGCAGAATTTCTCCTGCGCCAAATTGAACGCCCTTCTTGGCCCACTCGATGGCATCGAGAGATGCGGATTCCCGCCCGCCGCGAACCATGACATCCCAATGACCGCCGGCACGCTTCGCATCAATCGCCAGGACCACGGCTTGCGCGCCAAATTCTAGCGACAATTCGGAAATGAGTTCGGGCCGTTCCACCGCGGCCGTGTTCACAGTGACTTTGTCTGCGCCGGCGCGCACGACGGCGCGGCCGTCTTCTAGCGTGCGAATGCCGCCTCCAGCGGTGAGGGGAATCGCCAATTCTGCGGCGACGCGCCGGATGGTAGAGAGGAAAGTCGGGCGGCGGTCACGCGACGCGGCAATGTCCAGCACCACCAGTTCGTCGGCGCCTTCTCTGTTGTAACGCGCCGCCAGCGCGACGGGATCCCCAGCATCGCGCAGTCCGACGAAGTTGACTCCCTTGACGACGCGCTCGCCATCAGTATCCAGGCAGGGAATGATGCGATGTGCCAGGCTCATGCCGCAATCTTCAGAAAATTCTGCAAGAGACGCGCGCCCGCGTCGCCGCTCTTCTCCGGATGGAATTGCACGGCGAAGATATTTTGTTTTTCGACGACGGCGGTGAATGGCGCCCCATGCCAGCAAGTTGCCGCCGAAGCTTCATGCGAATCGCGGACCGCGTAGGAGTGAGCAAAGTAGAAGTAGGCGCTGGATTCAATGCCATTGAGCAGACGTGAAGAACGCCTTGCCGTGACTTGGTTCCAGCCCATGTGCGGGAGTTTCACGTTTGATGGTAACGCGCACACTGTGCCCGGCAGCAAATCCAGACCGCCCAGTTGGGGCGCTTCCTCGCTGGATTGGTACAGCACCTGCAGCCCCAGGCAGATACCCAAAAAAGGCACACCACGCTGGATGGCGCCAATCAGAGCCGCGCGCATATTTTGTTCGTCGAGAGCCCGAACCAAAGCGGCGTAATGTCCCACCCCGGGCAGCAGCAAAGCCTCTGCCTTTGAAATATCGTCCGGCGAAGGGGTTCGCTGCGATTCCGCCCCGAGACGTTCGAGCGCACGCTCCACGGAAGGCACATTTCCCGCGCCGTAGTCGACGATGGTTACTCTCATAGAAGCCCCTTTGTACTGGGCAAGATCTTTCGCAAGCGTTTGTCGCGCGTCACTGCGAAGCGCAAGGCCCGCGCGAACGCCTTGAACATGGCTTCAACCTGATGATGTGACGAGCGCCCGTATAGAGCGCGGAGATGGACATTGGCTTTGGCCGCCTGCGAAAAGCCCTGGAAAAAATCCTCCACCAGCTCTACCTGGAAGTCGCCGACGCGTCTTGCCGCGATCTTGGCCTTCACGACGCAGTAGGGCCTTCCGCCAAGATCCACAGCAGCGGCGGCCAGCGTTTCGTCCATGGGCATCAGGAAATAGCCCGCGCGCAAAATGCCGCGCTTTGAGCCGAGGGCTTTCCGCGCTGCCTGGCCCAGAGTAATTCCCACATCTTCTACCGTGTGATGCTGGTCCACATCGAGATCACCGCGCGCGTCCACGTCCAGATCAAACGCGCCGTGCCTGGCAACCAGCTGAAGCATGTGGTCGAAGAAGCGGATTCCCGTTGCGATGCGCGCCTTTCCGCACCCATCCAGATTCAGCTTCAGGCGGATATCCGTCTCGTTTGTCTTGCGATGAATGGTTGCGGTTCTGGGCATGGTGGATTTCTCTCTGGCGCGGGCATTCAGAACGGAGTTTTCCATTCGTTTCGAATTGTTTTCAGCAAGCGCCGCATTTCGGATTGCGTTCCAATGGTGATGCGCACAAATCCGGGCCTGATGTCCTTGCTTCGCTCGCGGAGAAGAATCCCTTGCTTCTCTAGCCTTCGAAACAATACCGGCCCGCTTGGCCCGAAATTCACGAGAAGAAAATTTCCGGCGCTGGGGTAGGCCTTCACATCGAGCTTTTCCAATTCTGCCGCGAACCAGGCGCGCAGCCGCTTCACTCCGTTCACGTAACGCTGCATCGTAGCCCGGTCGTTCAGGGCCGCTTCTGCCGCTACCAGAGCGGCGAGATTCACGGGAAAGGGCGGCATGGCGCGGCGCACCAGAGCGAGCGACTCTTCGCAGGCAATCACGGCGCCGAGGCGCAAGGCCGCAAGCCCGGCAACTTTCGAAAAGGTTCTGGCCACAAACAACTGCGGATACTTCCGGATCGACGGCACCGCGGTGAAGCCTGAAAACTCCGCATAGGCTTCATCCATCACCACCGCGGTGTGCGTGGCGGCTCTCAAGATTCCTCGCAACGCTTCTTGGTGGAGCAGAGTACCCGTTGGATTATTGGGATTGGCGATGAAAAGAACGCGCGGCTTCTTTCGCAGCGCAGCGATGACCTCCTGCAGCGGGAATTCCATTTCGCTGCCGTAGTGCAGGACGCTGATCCGAGCGCCGTAAATCTCCGCGTAGTAGCGGTACATCGGAAAAGTCGGCTGGCAAATCAGGATGCGGCTGCCGGACTCCACGAAGGTATCGAAGAAAACGCGCAGCGCGTCGTCACCGCCATTGGTGAGCAGCAATTCTTCCGGGCGGATGCCGAAGTAGCGCGCCACCCGTTGCGTGGGAGCCTGATATTCGGGGTACATCGCCAGTTGTTTGGTCGTGAGCTTGGCGAGCGCGCGCCGCACCGCCGGTGAGCAGCCCGCAGTGTTCTCGTTGAAGTCCAGGCGCAATTTGCCGGACCGCCCTTCGGCGGGCGCCTCGTACGTGCGGCGGTTCAGAATCGCTTCGCGCACTGGCAAGCGAACTTTCATCGGCGGACCCTCACGGCGTTGCGATGTGCGATGAGTCCCTCGGAGGCAGCTAGTGTTTCAACGGCGTCGGCCAGACTGTTAAAACCCTGCCGGCCGATGGTTTGAACGGCGATGCATTTCACAAAATCCGCCGTGGAGAGTCCACCCCTTCTGCGAGCCCACCCGCCGGTGGGGAGCACATGATTGCTTCCGCTGGCGTAGTCGCCAAGCGGTTGCGCGCCCCAAGGACCAAGAAAAACGGTTCCGGTGGCGTGAATCTGCTTTAAGAGTGCCTCCCCGTTATCGGGCAGACTGAGGTGCTCCGGCGCGAATCGATTTACGAATTCACAGGCGGCACGGATGGATGGCGCGACCAGAATCGCGCCCGCGCGCTTCATCGAAATTTGCGCCGGGTTCGTGGTTGGCAATCGTTGTAGTTGCCGCCCCACTTCGGTTTGCACCTGTCGGGCCAGCCCGGTTGAACTCGTCACCAGATAGCTCCCGGCATCGGGAGCGTGTTCGGCTTGCGCGAGCAGATCCGCGGCGATCCAGCAGGGATTGCCTTTTGCCGCCAGGACAATTGCTTCGGTCGGCCCGGCAGGCAGATCGATCGCGCAATCGCTGCTGACCAGTTGCTTGGCGGCGGTAACAAAGCGATTACCCGGCCCGAAGATTTTTTCAACACGGACCACCCGCTTCGTGCCGTAAGCCAGAGCCGCGATGGCTTGCGCGCCGCCCATGCGGGCCACGCGCGTGACGCCGAGAACACCGGCGGCCGCGAGAAGTGCGGCGTTCGACCGCGGGCATGCCACGTGGATATGGCGGACCCCCGCAACTTGGGCTGGAACAACGGTCATCACCAAGGTGGAAACGAGCGCAAACTGTCCACCCGGGATGTAGCAGCCGATGGAATCGATGGGACGCACCAGCTGGCCGATTTTCACACCAGGTTCGACTTCCATCGTCCACGGTCTCGGCAACTGCTTTTCCGCGACGCGGCGAACATTGCGGGCGGCCTGTTTCAGAGCGCCAAGGAACTCGCTGGTCACTTGCTTCGAGGCGGCACGAATTTCGTCTTCTCCAATCCACAAACTCTCTCGCTGCAGATCGACGCCGTCGAGTCTCTTCACCCACGCTAACAGTGCCGCGTCTCCGCGCCGCCGAATATCGCGGATGATTTCCGCGGCGATCCTTTGTGCTTTCTCGTCATGCTCCTGGCGCGCACCCAGAAGCTTCTTCTCTATGGCCGGCGTTAGTCTCACGATACGCATCACAGCACGATCTTGTTCAAGGGATATTCGACGATCCCCTGGGCCTTGGCGGCTTTGAGCTTCGGCAGAATCTGCCGGACTACCGCTTCTTCAATGATGGTGTTGACAGCGACCCAATCCGGGTCACTCAAAGCGGAAATCGTCGGCTTCTTGAGTGCGGGGAGAACTCCTAGGACAGCTTGCAGATCGTCGCGATGGACGTTCAGCAGCAGACCCACTTTGCTGGCCGCGGCGATCGCGCCTTGGAGCATCAGAATTAGGTTCTCCGCTTTCTCGCGCTTCCAGGAATCGGCGGCGGCGGCGCGGTTCATGATGAACACCGTCGCCGATTCCAGCACGGTATCGACGATGCGCAAACGATTCGCCCGCAGCGACGAGCCAGTTTCCGTCACCTCCACAATGGCATCCGCAAGTTGCGGTACTTTGACCTCCGTGGCGCCCCAGGAAAATTCCACGCGGGCTTTTACGCCGTGCTTGGCGAGGTAGTTTTCCGTAATGTGCACGACTTCGGTGGCGATAACTTTTCCATTCAAGTGTCGCGGTTCCTGAATGGCGGAGTCTTCCGGGACCGCCAGGACCCAGCGGACGCGTGCCAGCCTCTGCTTTGCGTAGACCAGCTCCGACAATTCGTCCACGGCCGCACCAGTTTCCACCACCCAGTCGTGACCGGTGATCCCCGCGTCCAGCGCGCCAGACTCGACGTAACGCGCCATCTCCTGCGCGCGCACCAGGAGACACTCGATTTCCGCGTCGTCAATCGCTGGAACGTAACTTCGCGAGCCCAGCGTGATCTTCCAGCCAGCACGCGAAAAAAGATCGAGCGTCGCGTCCTGCAGGCTGCCTTTGGGGATTCCCAGCTTCAGCCGACTCATTGAGTTTTCTCCGATCCGTAAACCTTTTTGGGCGAGAACGTGCGCTCGGCGATGACTTTGGTGCTTCCGTCCGGCCCCACTTCTCGGAAGAAGCAACTCAGGTAACCTTCATGACAGACACCCGGCCCGGCCACTTCGACGCGCACGAGGAGCGCATCGGAGTCGCAATCCACGCGCATTTCGCGAACCCGCAGAACGTGGCCGCTCGACTCGCCTTTCTTCCAGAGCTTGTTTCGTGAGCGGCTGAAGAACACGACTTCTCCTGTGCGTTGCGTTTCCGCGAGCGACTCTGGATTCATGAAGCCGAGCATCAGAACATCGCCGCTGCGCTCGTCCTGGATGATGGCCGGCACTAGCCCGCCGCTTTTCTGAAAGTCGATCTCCACGATGTCGTCTCCTGAACAAAATGAACCGAAAAATAAAAATCCCGCTGGGGCTTGTCGCGCCAGCGGGCTGAAGAGTGCTCTTTTTAGCGAATCGCTATGCACACCTCAGCAGGCGCGGCTCGTGGCCGTGATGATGATGATGACGCGCCCGGATGGTGAGGGTGCCACACATTACAAGACAGGAAATTATAAGAATTTTGGCCGCATGTCAACGAAAGTATTCTTCCATCCGCGTACGAGATGCCGCTGCCAGGCGTAGTGGCCCCAGGGATGGACTTGGGCGCAGCATCGAAGGGACTACCTCAGAGCGTAGACATTGCCGTCGGTGCTGCCCACATACACACTGTTCCCTGCCACCGCGGGGGAGGAAAGAATGGCCCCTACAGACATCAGCTTCTGGACGCCCGTAACCATGTCGTCATAGAAAAAGTCGGAGAAGGCCGCTTCGTAGTTTGGAGTACCGTCCGGTTTGGTGTAGGTGGGGCCGTTCTTCTTGGAATCTTCGGTTTCGAAAGTCCACGCGACTTTTTGTCTCTGGAGGTCGACGGCGTTGAGCCTGCCCTGATGCGAGCCAATGTACAGGGTCTCGCCGGCAATCGCCGGCGAAGAGAACATCGGCCAATGCTTGAAGTCAACGGAATAAAGCGGAGCTCCGGACTTGGCATCGAAAGCATGGAGCAAGCCCGTATCCGAAGTTGCGAAATAAACTCTGCCATCCACCGTGGCGGGGGAAGAAATGACCCACGATCCCTTGTTCGAGAAGGACCACCGTTCCTTGCCAGTGGCGGCGTCCACGGCGTAAAACTTGGAATCGCGGCAACCGAAGTACACCACGCGGTCCGCCACCGCTGCGGACGACTGGATGCCGACCTGATTATGGATGTCAGGATCCTCGCCCGTCTTGAAACGCCACATCTCTTTCCCGCTGCTGGCGTCCAGAGCATAGAAATAGCTGTCCCAGCTTCCGACATACAAGTTGCCATCGGAGATTGCAGGCGAGCCGTGAACGACGTCTCCCGTCTTGAATTTCCATTTCAAGTTGCCGGAAGCGGCCTCCAGCGCGTAGACGTTAGTGTCTCCGCTGCCAAAATAGACTCCGCTGTTCCAAACGACCGGGGAGGAGAGGTAAAAATCGAACGGATCCGGCATCGTATCTGCAGCGGGCTCCGCCCCATGGAGGTGTTTTGCGGCGAAGCGGCGCTCGCCCCCAGTCTGAAACTTCCATTTCAATTGGCCGGTCGCGGCGTCCAAGGCATAGAAGTTGCCATCAAAACTCCCGAAATAAACAACACCTGCGGAAACCGCGGGCGAAGAGGTGATGCGCCCGGCGGACTTGAATTTCCACTTGAGCGCCCCGGTGGCGAGATCCAGAGCATAGAGAGAATGATCACTGCTGCCAAAGTAGAGTTTGTCGCCCGCAATCGCCGGGGACGAGAGGATTTGTCCCTGGGTGTGAAATTGCCACTTGACTCCGGTGAACTGGGGAACGCCGGCAGCTCCATAAACACCGGTGTGCTCCGGATTGCCGCGAAACATGACGTCTTGCGCAAGCGTGGGCAAAGGCGAGGCAAGAAGAGCAAGCAAGAGAAACCGTTTCATGAGCAATGCCTCCGGTCTCCTCATAGACGGATCGATTCGGGAAACCTCTCTCGCGCGAACGCCGAGCTGCCACTGTAATTCATAGACAACTTCAGGTGTACGGCCACGCCGATCTTGCTATTCGGCAATTCCTCCACGCGCACGACCGCCACATATTCGCAGTTCATCGGATCGTGTGGTGAACGGAAGGGAAAAGTCACGAAAACGCGCCGGCCCTTGTAGTACGATTTCCGTCGTGAGGTGAAATAGATTCCATCCTTGGAGGCATTCACGCTGACCGGTAGGTCTTCGAAGTGTTCATCTCGGGGATCAGGCGGACGCACACGGACCGGCCGGGCGATTCTCGCCCTGCGGCTGCTCCGTTTAACGGCGTACTCGTTGGCGACGGTTTCTGGCATGGTGGCTTTGGCGACAAGCTTTCGCTGGGACCCCCATGCGGGCTAAAGGTTGAAACGTCAGGCCAGTGCGCTGAATCTTATTGTGCACGGGATGCATCAAAGCGCAACCGAAGAAAGGGATGGTCATGGAAGAGAAGCTTCGCAAGGATGATTCGGCCTGGAAGAAACAACTCACGCAGAATCAATATCTTGTAACCAGGCAAAAGGGAACGGAGCCGCCGTTTACCGGTGAATACGAGGATACCAAAACGGCCGGAACCTACAAGTGCGTTTGCTGCGGGCAGCCCCTGTTTCGTTCCGAAACAAAATACCACTCAGGCTCCGGGTGGCCCAGCTTTTACGCCCCTGCCAGCGAGGAGGCCGTCGAGGCGGAGAGCGACACGAGTCACGGGATGCGACGGACGGAGGTGAAGTGCCGCCGGTGCGACGCCCACCTCGGGCACGTCTTTGACGATGGACCACAACCCACCGGGATGCGCTATTGCATCAACTCCGCCGCCCTGCAGCTGGAAGAAGACTAAGAAAGCGTCCCGGTTGTCACCGGGACGCTTTCTTCAGTTGCCGGCAATCAGGAGTCTAGCAAAAAGGGAATTATGCGGCCGGACAGGTGCAGGCAACGATGGAGGCTACCGGGTCGATCGCGCTCTCCCATACCCCGAGCAGCAGCACTTTCGCGCCAGTCGGATACTTAAACACGTAGTACGTGTTCGAAAGGCCTTGCACTTCATAAAAGCCCGGCCGGCGTGGATCTGGCCGCGCGGGCGCTCCCGCAGCGAGAAGTTGACGCAATTCAGCGATCTGTTCCTGCGAATGGTTCCGCAGATCTTCCACGAGGGGCGGTTGTTTTGGAACGTCAATCATGATTATGTTTCTCGGCCACATTCAGCTTATATTCTCCACAGTAGTAAAGACGTGGAAAATCGAAAAATGTTTCATCGCTCGCAACAATTTTTCCCTGACAAATTGGCCTCCTGGTTCCATCATTCCTGGGACTGGAACCACTCTTTGACACTGGAAGTTATATGAATATTCCGTAAAATTGGGAAAGAGCCGTCTTGTTTCGCGGTCACCCGCCGTGAAGTTCTCGGTTCCTGCGGCAGCCCTTTTTCTGCTGTAATGGAGCGCGTGTTACTATCTTCTCTGGTACTTGTGCGGCGCCCACTCCCTTGAGATAGTGCCGTGAGTATCCTCTTCAGACGGGGTGGCGAACGTGACAAAAGGTGTGACGAAAAAAAGCTCCATTAGAGGTAAGACTTCCTTTGGCAAGGATCGTCGCCGCAAACATCACCATTATCTCGTTAGTGTTTACTACGCCGACGGGGAAAAATTCGGCCGCGTTTACACGGACAAGGGTAAAGCTACGCGCTTCGCGGAGCGCCAGCGCCGCTCCCCGGTCGTAAAGTCCGCTCGGATTACGCAGGTTTCCTGATCATTCCCGGCTGCAGAGTGTTTTGCGAAGACTTGTCGCAGTCGCGCCGTCGTGCTATAAAAAGAAGGTTGTTGAGCGGCCTTAGTATAGTGGTAGTACGGAACCTTGCCAAGGTTCAGGTGTCGGTTCGATTCCGATAGGCCGCTCCAGATTCCAAAGGCTTTACGCCGCAGCCCAGTTCTTCCTATTTTCCACAGCACCGTGAATGATGCCTCTTGGACCCGGTCCGGTCGCATTACTCTTCTAACTCAGCACAGCGAGAATTGCCTAAGTCCCGTGCGTCCATCGCCTTATAGTTTCTGGTGAGCATCATTGTGATCTGCTACTGAACCTCGTCAGGGTTCAGATGTTGGCTCGATTCCGATTGTCTTCTCATAGTCTCTCAAGGGCTTACGCCGCCCGTTTTCCATATAGTTCTCCTAATTGCTGTTGGAGAACGCGCTCGCACTTGGATCGAGACTGCTACCGGGTGCGTTCGACGATCCTGACTTCGCAACTGCCAGTCTCGCGCTGGCACGAACAGCTTGGCGATCCCACTTTGGCCGATGGCATCCTCGACCGGCTGGTCCACTACGCCCACCGCATTGAGATGCGCGGCGACTCGATGCGTAAGAATCGCGGGAAGCCGAACGCATAGAGCCTTAACAAAGCGGGATCGGTAAACGCTATGCGACAGGGCGCGACGCAATTCGAAACTGGGCGTGAAATCGTACGCCAGATTGGTTGAGTCGTCAGATTCACTCGCATAGAATCTTTTGCATGGGGGGCATATGCCTAGGAAGCCTCAACGGTCAACCAGTGGTCGCGATGCGCAAGGGCGCTTCGATGCAAGAGGGCAGAAGCTAGCGGGGACCATCGCGGTCGTGGCCGGTGCGACGCGTGGCGCTGGGCGTGGAATCGCGCGGGCACTTGCGGAAGCCGGTGCGAAAGTCTATTGCACCGGGCGCAGCTTGCGCGGCGACCCGTCACCGTACAATCGGCCTGAAACGATCGAAGAGACAGCCGAAATGATCAGCGCGGCCGGCGGTTCCGCCGTCGCACTTCGAGTGGATCACACGGTAGAAGCAGAGGTGGAGGCCCTCTTCCAGCGTGTGGACCGCGAATGCGGGAGACTGGACTTGCTAGTGAACAGCATCGCTGGCGAAAACCCGTTGATGGCGCAATGGTGTTCTTTTTGGAAGACAGACTTGAAGAACGCGGAAGCTGCGTTCCGGCAGTCGCTCCTCTCTCACATCATCACCGCCAAGTATGCGGCTCCATACTTGATTCGCAACCGCCGAGGCCTCATTGTCGAAGTGACAGAGAACGACGTGCTCAGCGCCGGAGGTAATCCGGTGACTCAGACTGTGAAGCTCGCGCTCAAAGGGTTAGCGCTCAACATGGCGGCAGAACTGCGACCACATGGCGTAGCTGCGGTCGCGATTACTCCCGGGTTTCTGAGATCGGAGACGATGCTGGAGCGATTCAGCGTCACAGAGGAGACCTGGAGCGAAGGGGGGAAGAAGGACCAGAACTTCCTGGAATCAGAGTCCCCGTTGTTCGTGGGTCGCGCTGTTGTAGCTTTGGCAGGAGACCCGGCGATATTAGAGCGTTCGGGACAGCTCTTCAGCTCCTGGGAACTCGGCCGTGAGTACCGATTCACGGATGCCGACGGACGGCGACCGGACTGGGGCGCTCTTAAAATCGACTTCTCGAAGCATCCGGAGCAGTTGCTCCAGCGACTGAGGACTGGTTCGGAGATACAGCTTCGATGGTTGAGCGAACTGCGGCGGAAGACGAAGCACTTTCTCACTCAGCTACCACAGACGAAGACCGAGGCTGGCCGCAGTACGCTGACGAGCGCCCACTAAGCCGGAACAACAGCGAACCGGAGCGCTGTTCGCGCTCCGGTTCGCTGTGTGCTCCCCTTTCTCCGCTAGCGGCATCCTTCCTTCGCTGCGCTCCGGACAGGTTTCTCTTGACGAAGCCGAACCCTTCTTGCAAGACCCGAGATGCCAGCATCGCTACGCTCCGATGGTGTTGGGGATCATTCCGGAATGCCGTTCGGCTTCGCCGGAGTCCCCATTTGCAGACTTCAGGTCGGTATCTCCGCGGGAAAGTCTACCGGCTGCAGCGAGATGCTGTTCGTGTTCCACCTTCACGGATGCTATACTTGTATAGCGAGGTGCTTATGCTGGCCATTCGACTGCCGCAGTCCATTGAAAAACGCCTTGAGAAGCTGGCCCGGCGCACCGGGCGCACCAAAACCTACTATGTCCGTGAAGCTATCCTCGAACACTTGGAGGATCTCGAGGATATGTATCTGGCCGAAGGCGCGCTGGAACGCGTCCGTAGCGGTAAAGAGCAGACCATCCCGCTCAAGGACGTCCTGAAACGTCATGGCCTACAGCGTTGAGTTGACAGCCGAGGTTGACCGGGAACTCGGCAAACTCGACCCGCAACACAGCAAGCGCATCCTGAAGTTCCTTTATGAGCGGGTTGCCAAGCTGGACGATCCACGCAGCATCGGACAAGCGCTGCACGGCTCGCGGCTTGGAGAGTTCTGGAAATATCGCGTGGGCGATTACCGGCTCATCTGCAAGATCGAAGACGACCGTCTGGTGGTTCTGCTCCTGCGCATCGGAGATCGCAAGGAAATCTATCGGTAGCGCGTTACCTGAGACTGTCCAGGTGATCCAGCTGCAAGAGGAGACCCCTACGGCACGGAGTTGGTGGATTGTGGAACGCGGGAGGCCCTGATCGAGCAGCAGCCTCATCGGGCGTGGTCAAAGAGCTGCCCCATCATCAATCGAAGATAGTTGCATAAAGCGTGTAATTCGATGTATTATCTCGAGTGTTGTACTTAATAGTTGCTTGTGCACGTATTGTACGACATGTGGTCAGTAATATAGAAGGTGTGGAATTGCAGGTTTTAATTGAACTTCTTTTCGATAACAGGTGTAATTAGACACTATGAGTGGACTCGAGTTCAAGTCCCCTGCTGAGTTGCAGATCGAACTAGGGAAAAGACTACGAAGATTGCGCCTTCAACGCAATATCGATCAGCGAACTCTTGCTGAGAAGGCAGGCGTCGCGCTGACGGCACTGCAAAAGCTTGAGGCGGGTCGTGGGTCGACCGTTCGGACACTGGTACGGACGCTGAAGGCACTGAACTACCTAGAAGGTATAGAAATGTTGGCACCCGAACCCACGGTGAATCCGCTCGCTTTATTGCGAAGCACGAAACCGCGGCAGCGGGTGTGGCGTTCACGGCTGCTCAATAAGCCAAGGAAGAAAAGCTCTTGAGCGTGCCGGTCATCGAAGTCCGCGCGTGGGGAAAGCGCGTGGGAGCGATCGCGCCAGATCCCAAGCTAGGTTTCTATGCGTTCGCGTACGAACCTTCTTGGCGTCGCACGGGTATCGAGTTGGCGCCACTCACGATGCCTCTCAGAGATGGGCGCGAAACATTTGTATTCTCGAACCTGCCGGAGGCGACTTTTCAACGGCTGCCTGGAATGTTGGCGGACGCCCTGCCGGATGAGTTCGGGAACGCCTTGATTGACGCCTGGATGGCGCGGCACGGCATTCTCAAGAAGGACGTCACCACGCTTGACCGGTTAGCCTATATGGGCAAGCGCGGTGTGGGTGCACTCGAATTCCGGCCCACCTTGGGCGCGCACAAAGAGAGCTCGGCTCCCCTTCAGATGAAGGCGCTGGTCGAAGAAGCGAGAAAGGCGATTGAAGGGGACCTCTCGGAAGATGCGCACGCTGCGGCCGCGCTCGCCAACATCATCCGGGTCGGTACTTCCGCGGGTGGCGCTCGTGCAAAAGCGGTGGTGGCTTGGAACCGGAAGGCGCAGCAGATCCGCAGTGGCCAGTTCGATCTTGCTCCTGGTTTCGAGCCGTGGATTTTGAAGTTTGACGCCGTCGGTAAGTATGCCGATCTGGGAACAGGCGCCGACTACGGTCGGATTGAGTATGCGTACTACAAGATGGCAAGGCAGGCGGGCATCGTCATGACGGAATGTCGTCTGCTCGAGGAAAGTGGCCGTGCGCATTTTATGACGCGGCGCTTTGACCGTGACGTAGTCAAGGGACGGACGGTGAAGCATCATGTGCAAACGCTGTGCGCGCTAAATGATCTTGATTTTAAGCAGCGGGCAACGCACGCGTATGCCCAGGTCTTCATGGTGTTACCCAGCCTAGGGCTTGGGGATGACGCAACGAACCAAGTGTTTCGACGATTGGCGTTCAACGCGATGGCGCGCAACTGCGATGACCACACCAAAAACTTCGGGTTCCTTCTCAAGGAAGGCGGCACTTGGGAGCTCGCCCCTGCCTACGATGTGACCCACGCTTACAATCCCAAAGGCGAATGGACGTTCCAGCACTTGATGAGTGTGAACGGCAAATTCAAGGACATCACCCGGGCCGACTTACTTGCTGACGCGGACCGCTTCGGTGTGCGACGAGCGAGTGATTTGCTCGCCGACGTGCGTACTGCGCTAGAGAATTGGCCGAACCACGCGAAAGAAGCGGGACTCAGTCCATCGGCTTCCGAAAAAGTCGCTGCAGACTTTCGTCCGGTATGAAATGCAAGGTTCGAATGGGCGCGGCAACCGTAACAAAATGTCAGGCGGTAAGTGGAGCCGTCTGTCGGATCGGCGGGGCCATCTTCAATCGCTCGGGCGCCATTGCCTGACTCCGCGGCTCACTGCCAACGTTCCTTTGAGTTAAACTGATTCGGATTGGTCTGCGAGTGCCGAATTGTTTGACTTCTTTAAGTCCTTCCAGTGGTCTCTCGACAACCTCACCCCACCCTGGGGCAGCGGGGTTTCGATCTACATCCATATTCGCGACAACCCAAAGGCTGCAGAACTTCCCGACGCTCCCAGGCCGAGGAAACCGAACGAGTTGACCTGGAGTTCGGGGGCGCTCGACGGTGTATTCGGTCACCATATGGCCTCAGCGAAGCCTGAGGAAGTCAGTTGCCGAGTTCAGAAAATGCTGAATCCGCTTGAGCGATTAGTGCGAGATGCCACCGATACGAACCTCAAGTCGCTGTACGATGCAGTAGTCGAAGAATCAATTCTTCCCATCGCCGATGCGTTCCAGTCAGAACTGTCGAAGATTCTACCTTCGCACAAATCGAAACTCGCGCAAATTGGCCGATACTTCGCCACCGAGGCAGACCGGAGAGAAGCGACCAAGTTTGGGATTCTGTTACTGGGAGTGTGTGGCAACCGAGCCGATGCTCCTCTCTTGGAAACGCTCGTGCTTCACGACGAATTCACCCTGTTTGCCGCGCTCGCGCTGCCCCATGTCACCGATGACCGCGAGGGAACATTGTGGAATATTGCGCAACGAGTTCGCGGCTGGGGACGCATACAAGTTGTGGAGCGACCGAACGAAACGCGCAAGCAGGAAATTCAGGCGTGGATGCTGCGCGAAGGCCCTCGGAATGAAGTGATGGATAGCTATCTTGCTGGAATCTGCGCGCGAACCGGAAACCTCCATCTAGCGCTGGATAGAGCTGAAATTGATCGGCCACTGCTCAATGGGGCCGCGGGAATCATTCGGGCTTTGATCCAAGGTGGACCTGCTGACTCCATAGACGATTACCAACATGCCCCTGTCGCTATTCAACGTTACGTTAACCATGTCCTCAAGGCTGAGGACCTCGACCTGGGACACTTTCTTTGTGTCTCAGAAATCCTCCAATTTGTCCCCGCGGATGAAGGGTGGGAACCTCGCTCTTCGAACTCAGGTGTCGGTTCGATTCCGATATTTCTATTAACTAATCAATTATTTACCGGAAACATTATTTTTCATTTTTCCCAACAACCCGTTTCTGGTTCTGGCCTTGGAATACACGGCTCGAACCGGTTCCGGTGGTATCGTTCCGTCATCGCCGGTGAGCTATGGCCCATTTGTGGCTATCGCTTAACCTCGATTGATGGCAAACTGAGCGAAAAAAGCGGGGCGCGCGGGACCATGTATGATGGGCGCAAGCATTCATTTGCATCTGCGGAATGACTTCGTTAGCACCGCTGTTGTTTTTGAACGTTGCTGCAATAGCTCACTGAGATTCCCGACGCCCTTCGTCAGCTTTGAAATTCAACGTCGCTAGATTCTTAGCTGCGAATTCATGAACAGAACCACTTCAACAAATTTTGCGTATACCGAGGCAATGTAACGCTGTTACTTCGCTGTTCGGAAGTCGTTGGGATTTCAAGGGCGAAGCCCTTGGCTAGGTTTTTGTGATGCGTGTGAAACCAAAACCGAATCTATCGCAGCGGAGTGATTTCCATTTGGAATGGGAGTGGTCGAAGGGGACACGTTGAGCCAGACACCTACTTATGACGCTTGCATCATTGGCTCGGGAGCGGCGGGTGGCGTAGTGGCCAAAGAGTTATGCGAGGGTGGGGCGAAGGTCATCATGCTTGAGGCAGGCAGGGAAGTTCCGCCTGGCAAATTCCTCTCGCACAAATGGCCTTACGAACTGCCTTATCGAGGGTTGCGCGGTGAGAAGCAAGCACCTTTCTACCAGGGAGGTGTATCCACCTCGATCCGCTATGAGGACTGCGATTCCGTCAGTGTGGACCGGATACGTGTGCTGGGCGGCCGGACCGTGCACTGGAATGCCGTGGTGCTCCGCTACGCGCAGCGAGATTTCAAGGGATGGTCAGCGGACGGCATCGAGGAAGACTGGCCGCTGACGTACGACGAATTGGAACCCTACTACGAGCGGATTGAGCAGATGATCGGCGTCTGCGGCCAGGACGACGGGCTCGAGATTGTGCCTGCAGGGAAACACTATTTGCCACCCCTTCCGTGGCGGTGCAGCGAACACATCTTGCACAGAGCTACGAACGGCATGGGAATCCCTCTCATCTCCGTGCGCAAAGCCGTCCTCACTACCGTTTATGACAGCCGCCCGCCATGTCACTACTGCGGCCATTGCATGAGCGGCTGTGATGTGGGGGCGCTGTTCAACAGTGCGGTGGCCATGCTGCCTAAAGCTCAGAGGACCGGGAACTTTACCCTGCGTCAGAATGCGCTGGCACGTGAAATCTTGGTGGACCGGGAAGGGCTAGCGCGCGGAGTGTCCTTTGTGGACACACAAGCCAAGCGAGAGCAAGAAGTAAAAGCAAGAGTCGTCGTCGTTTGCTGCGCTACGGTGGAGTCCGCCAGGCTGCTCTTGAATTCACGCTCGCCGCGGCATCCGAACGGGCTGGCCAACTCCAACGGTGTCGTTGGGCGCTACCTTCACGGTCATCTGGGGGGAGGGGTCGATATTTTTCTGAAGGAGCCTGAAGGCGCTCCTCCGTTTAACCAAGACGGTGCGACGGACCACGTTTATATACCGCGC
>Ga0209161_10001978_pt1 | contig 16799 bp, 17 predicted proteins | sample GraSoiAngelo_155_FD_186169 | JGI IMG/M metagenome (GOLD analysis project Ga0209161, IMG submission 186169) | Grasslands soil microbial communities from the Angelo Coastal Reserve, California, USA - 14_1009_13_30cm (SPAdes) (version 2) | ecosystem: Environmental > Terrestrial > Soil > Grasslands... | reverse complement strand
GTCGGAGCGTCGCCACATTCGCGACGAGCGCATCGGATGCAAACCGGTCGATGACATCCGTGAAGAGCACGGTCAGCGCGCGCTTCCGGTTGCGCGCGGCGAGATAGCGAAAGGCTCCCGGATAATCGGGCTCGACGAGCTTCGGTTGCACTTCCGCGAGCACGTCCAGCACGCGTCGCACGCCGCCGCGGCCCCGCTCGGGCGCAACGAAATGCTGGACGCCGTCCGCGAAAGTCATGATGCCGACGTTGTCATCATGCTGCGCCGCGGCATACGCCAGCTCGAGCGCGGCCTGGACCGCGAAGTCCAACCGCGCTACCCCGGCGACTTCGGCCGTCATGAGCCGCCCCGTGTCCAGCACGAGCAACACCTGTTGGCGCCGCTCCGCTTCGTACTGGCGCGTGATGACTTTGGCGCGCCGCGCCGTCGCCTTCCAATCGATGTGCCGCAGATCGTCGCCGGGGACCCACTCGCGCAAGGACTCGAACAGCCGTCCCTCGCCGAGGCGCCGGATCGGCTTGATCCCGGCATCGCGCCGCCGCAGCGCCTCGGCCACGGACGCGCGCAGCCGCACCGATACGAGCGGCGGATAGACCACCACATCCCACGGCAAGGGTACGCGCACCCGATGCCGTCCGAGTCCGAGCGGCCCGATGCTGTCGAGCACGAAGCCACCCGCCCCGCCGGTCTCCCGGCCACGTCGCCGTGGAATCACCGGCACGCGCTCCGGGGTCACCGACCGTGGCGGAATGCGGACGGCGCGCGGCGGTTGCGCGCCACCCAGGATATCGGGGCGCACCTCCCGAACCTGCAGACGAGCCCGGCGCGAAGCCGGGTTGGTCCAGCGGTAGGTGACTTCGCCCGGATGGCCCACGGACAACGCGGATAGCGGCTCGCGCGTGACGAGCACGGTCTGGGCAAGCGTCGCGTCGAGCCACACGAGGAGGAGTAACATGACGTCGGCGAGCAGCATCACATCGAGGCCCCCCCCGCCCGCGAGCGACAGGAGTCCGCCAATCAGCAGGGCGCGCGGCGTCCACAGAATCCCCGCCACACTTCCGAGCGCGTACCACAACGCGACGAACCCCGCGATGGCCGCGCTGGGGAGCAGCAGCGGCTGCAGATTCACGCGGTCGGAGCCTCGATCCGGTCCAGAATCGCTTTCAGCGCCTGATCCGCCGTGACGCCCTCGAGCTCCAGCTCGGGCGCGACATTGACGCGATGTCGCAGGATCGCGGGCGCCAGCCGCTTCACGTCGTCCGGGATGACGTAGTCGCGGCCGTCCAGCAACGCCGCGGCACGTGCCGCCTTGAAGAGCGCGACGCCGGCCCGGGGGCTGGCGCCCAGCGTCAGCGACGCCGCTTCGCGCGTCGCGCGCACGATCGCCGTGATGTATCCCGTGATCCGGGGCTCGACCCGCACCGCATCGACCTGCCGGCGCAGGGACTCGAGGCCGTCTGCGTTGACGACCGGGCTCACACCGTACGTATCCGGGCGATCCGCCTCGAAGCCCTCGACGTAGCGGCTGAGGATTCCCTGCTCGACGTCGGCCGCGGGATATCCGATCTGCACTTTCGCCATGAACCTGTCCAGCTCGGCCTCGGGCAGTGGATAGGTGCCTTCGAACTCGATCGGGTTCTGTGTCGCGAACACCGTAAAGGTCGACGACAGGGGATGACTCTGGCCGTCGATGGTGACGGTCCGCTCCTGCATCGCCTCGAGCAACGCGGCCTGCGTTTTCGCCGGGGCGCGATTGATTTCATCCGCCAGGACGAGATCGGCGAATATCGGACCCGGTCGAAACGAGAATTGCTGAGCGCCCGTGAGCAACGTGATGCCGGTGATGTCGGCGGGCATCAGGTCCGGGGTGAACTGGATGCGCACGAACCGCACGTCGAGCGCGAGCGCGAGCGTGCGCACGAGCAACGTCTTGGCCGTGCCGGGAACGCCCTCGAGCAGGATGTGCCCGCGCGCGAGCAGGCAGATGAGCACTTCGAGCGTCGCCGCGTCCTGCCCCAGCACCACTTTGCGTAAGCCCTCTACGATGCGTTGCGCGTCGTGCGCGGGCCCAGTTCCTCCCACACGTCCTCCACGGCTTGAGCGGTATCAAGCACGCGCTGCGGATCGCGATCGCGTGCGGTGAGCAAATCATGTAGCCGGCGAACGGCGGCACGGCCCCGCGGCCCCCGCATCGCCAGTTCCAGGCTGTCGACCCACGGCAGCACATCGCCGTTGGCGGTGTGACCCGCACGGCTCAACCGGCGCCGCAATCCGAGCGCGAGCCGCTGCACGGCGGTGTTGGCATCGGCCGCGCTTTCGAGGCCGGCGCCGAGGGCTTCGAGGTGCTCGAGCGGCGAGCGGCGCCGCCGTTCGATCACGGAAAGCGCGGGACCGAAACGCACGGCCGTCGTCGCGAGCCACACGAGGGCAATAGCGATGAGCTGCAGGATCGCCCAACCCGCCGGAGACTGTCGCAGCCACCGCCAGGTTTGGCCGGTGAGGGACGGTCCCGTTTCCTCGCCGAATCCTTGATGGTACTCATCCCAGACGACCAGTCCGGGGTGCTCGCGCGCTGGCGTGAACAGCGCGAGCGCGACCACGGGCACGTCAGTATCACGCCAGACCCGATTCGTGAACCATCCGGGATCGGCCGCGAGGGTAACGGCTCCTCCCCCGCGATAGCGCAGTCGCAGGATCACCGGCCGGTTGTTTACGGCTGCCACGATCGTGTCTACGGCGAAGGGCGCCAGAGTCCTGCAAATCCCCGGGGCGCCAACCTCATCCCTGAGCTTGACCAGATTCTGGAGCTCGCTGCGGCCGCTCGTATCCCGTTGCAGTGTCGCCAGCACGCGCGCGGCGCGCGGCAGCCGGAGGCCGCCGGGTGCGCGCACCGCGATGCTGTCCGCGCGGAACTCCGGCTGGATCCTCCATCCCAGACATTCGGTGATGCCGCCGCCCCAGCCGCTCGCGACCACCGCTCCGCCGGCGCGAACGAAGCGCACCACCTGCTCGAGCTCCGTGTCGGTCAGCGGGATGACGGGATTCAGTACGGCGACAATCGCCGGCCGGCGCGCCCGGGCTGTCGCCACGTTGTCGAGTTTCGTCCGACGTCGCTGCGTGCGCCGACCTAACTGGGAGAGGACGTCGTACAATGCCTTGCTGCCTCGTGGACCAGTGAGGAAGGTGGAAGAGCGGAAATCCAGCTCTCCAATCCGCGAATGGCGACTGCCGGCCCACACCACGACGCCGAGCGCAAGCGCGAACAGCAGCGCCAGTGCAATCTCAAGCCGGTACGACATGTGGTCCTCGCGCCAGCGCCTGCGCGGCGTCCCCAAATGAGCGGTACTCGGTTTCATCGCACGGCACGGCGCCGAACAGATGGCGGTACAGCTGCGCGACGAGCGCGGCCAGCGCGGCGCGACCCGTCGCGTCGAGATGGGCCTCGGACACGTACTCGGCCGGCGTCTTGGAAGCGTGAAAGCGCAACGCCTTCCGCTGGTCGAGCTCCAATACCGCGGCCACGAACCGGTGCGCCAACGCCTCGGCGTACCGCCCCTCCCGCGCGAGCTCCTCGGCCAGCGCGACGTGCGCCCGCGCGTCCATCACGACGCCCACGCTCGGGGACGGCCGGGTTCCGGTCCGCGCCGCGGGCCGCACGATGCGCCACATGACGTAGCCGATGTGAACCAGGAGCGCCACCAACGCAATGATGAGGAGCGCGAGGAGAACGTTGAAGCCGAGCGGATGATTCTCAGACAGGCGATTGAGCGAGTCCTTCAGGTTCTGCCATTGTCGGGCGATCCACGAGAGCAGTCGCTGCTGCTCCACCCATTGATACTCGGGGCCGGCAAACACCCGGCTCAGCGCGCGCCGCAGCGAGTCGGCACCGGCGGGCGGCGGCATGGCGGGAGCTTGCAGGAACGCGAACCAACCAGTGATCAGCGTGTCCCCAATCGCTCGCTCAGAATCTCCAGGTCGAACGCCTCACGGCGGACGCGGAGATCGTAGTACAGGAGAGTGAGCGCGCAGGGCAGAATCGGCGCGAGCACGACGCCCAGGACGATGGTCCCCAGACTGAGGAAGGGTTGAATCGGTGACTCCGGGCCGATGAGCGCGCTGATCCCGAAGACGACGATCGACGGGAGAATGTTCGTGAAGATGACGATGACCAGCCACGTAAAGAAAACCTTGAGTCGCGAGTCACGCGTGAGCTGGGCCGAGCGGCCGAACGCATCGAAGGCGCTGACCAGGTCCTCGAGCACCACGACCATACTCGTCAGACCATAGCCGCACAGCACGTACCCGAACAGCCACAGCGCAGCGATCACGCCAAGGAAGAGAAACAGGCCGCCCATTCCCAGCATTCGTCCGATGACCCCCATCGCCACAACCGCGATCGCCATGGCGATGTAGAGCACGAAGATCAGCAACGTCTTGCAGACCGCCACGAACAAAAGCGGCATGATACGCGCGGTCCCGAACTGCAGCGCGGCCCCGAGGGACGGCTCGTTTCCGAGATACGAATCGGAGATGATGCGGATCGTTCCCGCTTTGAGCAGCAGGCTGATCATGATCCAGACGAAGAGCACGAGCAGGCCGAAGCCGATGGTCGCGGCGACGTGATCTTGCACCCAGTTCGCCGTTCCCACGGGGTTCGAGATCGCGCGCGTCGCAAAGTACACGCCCACGACGGCGGGAGTGCAGATGAGCACGAGGCTCAGCCGCATGAACAGACCGAAATGGCGGCGATAGATGCTGAAACTGCCGTCGAGGATCTCGCCGAGCTGCATCGGCCTGACGTTGGAATCTGCGTGGCTCGAAGTAATGGTCGGCTCCATGCGTGGGTGATGATTCAACGCTAAAATGAGGAAATGCCAGCGTCCGCGCGAGACCTCGATCTACGTCAACATCACGGCATCGAGACGCCCGAGCACGTGGACGTGCGGTTCGAGCTGGCGGGCGTGGGGTCACGTGTGGCCGCCGGGCTGCTCGATCTGCTCGTGTTGTGGCTCGGACTCATGCTGCTCTGGGTGGGGGGCGGGGCGATCGTTAGCGATATCGTCCCCCCGCACGGCGCGGCGTCGGGTTGGCTGACCGCCGGACTCATTCTGCTCACCTTTTGCCTCGTCTGGGGCTACTTCACGCTGTTTGAGGCGCTGAACGCCGGCCGGACGCCGGGGAAGCAGGCGCTGGGGATTCGCGTCGTCATGGATACGGGCCGGTCGCTCACGCCGCAGGCGGCGGTGGTGCGAAATCTCGTCCGTTTCATCGACTGCTATTTCCCCGCTCTGCCGTTCGCTCCCGCGATCCTTGCGATCGCGCTGCACCCCAGCAACAAGCGCCTGGGTGACATGGCCGCGGGGACGATCGTGGTCCGTGACCGGCCCACCGACTGGACGCTGGGCGCGACGGTCGGAGCGCCCGGGCGCGACAGCACGGTCCAAGCCGTCGAGACCGGCCCTCCAGAGCTCTCGGAGCAAGAATTCCGCTTGCTGGACGGTTTCCTGGGGCGCCTCAATGAGCTGACACCCGACGTCCAGGCGCGCATCACCGCCGATCTCGTGCGGCGATTCGAGCCGCGCATTCCCCGCCGGGTCCCGGACCTGCAGGGCTATCTCGTCAGCGTGTTCGCGGACGAGCAACGCAAACGGCGGAGCCGGTTTGCCCCGCGCGCGCAGGCCGGTGCCGCCGGCCGCATTACCGTGCCGGCCGAGCGGTTTGTACAGAAAAAGCGGGAGGGTTGGGAAGCGTTCCGGACGACTGCGCTCCGCGTGGAGCGCTCCGGGGTCAGCGCCTTGGCCGCGGGAGAGATCCCGGGATTCGCCGCCCAGTACCGTGAGGTGGCCGCCGATCTGGCGCGGGCGCGGACCTACCAGGTTGATCCGCGCGTCATCGCTTACCTGGAGCGCTTGGTCACGGCGGGGCACAACGCTCTGTATCGCGCACGGGGGAAGCAGCGCACGCCGCTGCCCCACTACATCCTCCGCGATTTCCCAGCGTCTGTGGTGCAATCGTGGCAATATGTGCTGCTCGCCTTCTTGCTCTTCTCGATCCCTGCGGCCGTGGGCTACGTCATGATTCGCGAGCGCCCGGCGCTCGCCGAAGAGCTTATGTCACCAGTCATGGTGGCCCGCGCGGAAGCAGCGGCGGAGAATCAGGCGGAGGGACGCGGCTACGCCGAGACGAATAAGGAAGAGCGCCCGCAGGTGGCGGCGCTGATCATCACCAACAATATCACCGTGTCGTTCGGCACGTTCGTCGGCGGTCTCACTGCCGGCGTGCTCACCACCTGGCTGCTGTTTGCGAATGGGATGATGTTCGGGCTCGCGCTGGGTCTGTTTCGGAATTATCAGGCGCTGAACTATCTCCTGACCTTCGTGCTGGGGCACGGGGTGCTCGAGTTGACGGCGATCTTCATCTCGGCGGGAGCGGGATTTCGCCTGGCGAAGGCGATGATCGCACCGGGCGATCGGACGCGCCGTGACGCGTTGGTCGTGGAGGGCCGAATCGCAGCGCGAATGATCGGTGCGGTCGTCACGCTCCTGGCGATTGCGGGGACAATCGAAGGGTTGTTGTCGACATCCTCGGCACCGGCCGCATGGAAGTACGGCGTCAGCGCGGCGAGCGCAGTCTTTCTGATGCTGTACCTGGCAAACGGGTATCTCGAGACTAGGGGCGCGCCCACTCGATCATGACGCCGAGGCGCGGACCGACAATCGAGACGCTCGTCCCTTCATCGTGAAGCGTCCCGAACGCCAGCTGCGCCTGGATCACACCGGCCGCGCGATCGCTCAACCGGTACCGCAGGTCGGCGCCCGCCCGCAGCAAGTAACCGAGCAGCTCCATTGTCGGGCCAGGCCCGGTCAACTCCTGCCGGAATTCGAGCAGGGGCGACAGCGTCGCCTTGGGACCCATGGGACGATCGAGCCGTCCCCCGACCGCGAGGACATTGCCGCGGGGCACGGGGAGCGTTCCCGCGCTGGCAGCGTTGCGGGCGCGTAGTCGTCGCATGTCCCAGCCGTACAACGAGAGCTGCGAGTTACCGGCCGGCATGCTCATCGCGGCGTACCCGAGCACCCGGTCGCCAATGGCGCTCTGGCCCCTCGTGCCGAGATCGTTGGCAGCGGTCGTCGTGTAGACGAGCGCGCCGCGGAAGTACTTCCCTCTGCCGAACGGCCCTTCGATGCCGAACCGGGCGCGCACTTCGCCGCCCGGGCTCATTTCGTCACCGCCCTGCACCGGCACGTAACTCGAGGCGTACCGGTAGCTCGCGCCCATCCCCACGGCCCAGTTCTCACCCATCTTGACGGCGGACGCAAAACCGCCGGAAATCGCGCCTCCCGAGCCAAAACTCGGCGTCGTGAACCCGAAGAGATGCGTCCCCGTCGCCCCAAAAAGTGGGATGGTCGTATCGGGCACGCCGGTCGCGCCCGTCGGGATCGTGCCGACGAGATTCAATACCAGCTTCCCGGGAAGGATGCTGTAGGTAGCGCGCAGATCGGTGTCGATGAGTCCCGAATGCCGGATGGCGCCCGCTCCGCCGCCGGGTGTGGTGACGGACGCGCGCGCAAAGGCGGTGCTGAGATCGAGGACCAGCCGTCCGCCCGCGATGCGCTGCGAGACGCTGACCGGAATCGTGAGCTCGCTGAGGCGATTGAATGCGAGCCCCGAGCCGAAGGAGTAGGATTCGAACGTGACGCCGGTGCGCGTGACCGTCGTCACGGCCTGCGCGGCGAGCACTCCCGGAAGCAACAAGCATCCGAAGCAGCTGCGCGCAAGCGTCATGGCAGCCGGAAGATGATCCGGATGATGCCTGTCGCCTGGATGACGCTCCAGATGCCCTGGCTCTCGGGCGTGGGATTCGACACCGTGCTGCTGATGCCGTACTGCCCGGCAACATCACCGACGGTCGCGGACACGTCGACTGTCACCTGCTTCAGCGCGCCTTCGGCTGCCGGCTCCGGCGACGGCCCGATCTGATCGACGGCTTGCGCGACGGCGACCACGTCACCAGGCGTCGCCACCACGGCCGGCGCGGCCTGCGCCGCCTGGCGTTGCTGGGCGGCGGCCTGGAACGTGGGATCGGTGCGCGAGGCCGCGCCGAAGGCCCCGGCCGCGGCGCGATAATCGCCGCGATCGAGCGCTTCAAGTCCGCCGCTGTACGCGAGGAACGCGGCCAGGCTCTTCGGCCCCTGCCGCAGGATGCGTTGCCGTTCGGCTTCCGTAAGCTGAATCCCCAGCTCCGTCGCCAAACCGAAGACGAGCTGCTTTTCGAGATCGAGTAGTTGCTTGAAGGACCCGCTCGCCTGCGCCCCGGCGCGAACGTTGCCGTCCCCGCGCACCACCGTGGCCGACAGGCGGACCGGACCGTTTTGCGTAATCGCCGCGACCCCCTGCACCATCCGCTCAGCCCGCAATAAGCGGCCGACGCGCGCCGCGGTGCTGGGGTCGGCCCTCCCACTCTGCCCGAGCTTCATTTCGTCGAGCAACGCGCCGATCTGAACGCGCTCCAGGAGACGGAGGTTGCGGACCATCGCCAGATCGGATGTCATCAGCTCGGCGAGCCCGCGCGACAGCGGCTGCAGGGTCGAGTCGCCCGCAATGGTCACCGGCAGCACGGCGACGGTTGAGGGCTGCGGAGCCGAAGCCGTGAGCGTCGATTCGCGCGCCAGCGCCAGCTTGGCCGTCTGGGTTGCTTGCGTCCGCAGCGCGAGCTGGGCGAGCGCCCGCAGGGCGGCGACGCGTCGCGCCCGCGGATACTTGTTGGCGAAGTCGGTGTACGTCGCAAACGCGAGATCGTAGCGGCCGTCTTTTTCCTGGCAGCCGCCGATCACCATCGGGCCGAGCGCATCACTCGGCGCCAGCCTTTGGCCGGCGCTCGCGACCACGACTGCCGTATCACACCGTCCCGCAGCCATGAGCGCGGCAGCCAGCCGGAAGCGGAGTTGGGGGTTTGTAGGTTGGCGTGCAGCTTCAGCTTGGAGTGTGGGGATCTCCGCGGGCGTAACACGACCGGCCCCTGGCCCGCCTGCGCAAGCCACGACCCAACCGCTCAGAGCTAAGAGCAGGGCCCAGCGACCAGCCAAATTCGGGGACTCCCACCTGAGAGGCGTCTTAAAATGCCCGAGGCACAAACCCCCGCAAGGGCGGAGGTGGCGTGGTGTGATTTACCCCCGCGTGACCGAAACGGCTATGACGAGGATCACGAAGGGGACTAATAAAGGAAGGCACGGAGGGCCCAGCGGCACACGGTGGTGGGAGGCCACCACACCGTTGCGGGGGCAAACCGAGGGCGATGCCGCCGGCTCACTCGATGCTTTGCAGCATCTGACGCATCTTGCGCGCCAGGTCCTCGATCTGCTTGAGGCCGGTCAGCGTCTCCTCGTCGTATTTCTCCGGCGCGAGGAGCAACAGCTGAGTCTCGGCGAGAATCGCCGACAACGGGTTGGATAAGTCGTGCCGTAGCTTCGACAGCGACGTCTGATCAGCCATTACAGCAGCGAGCGGTACAGGTCGCGCAGGTGATGATCGCGCAGGTCACGTACCGATTGCCACAGATCCTGCTCTGTGCCGGCGCAGAAGATCTCTGCGCTGGACCGCTCCGCTTCCGTCCCTTCCGCACCAAACAGGATGCGGCCGCGCCAGAAACCGTCTTCGGTGCGGCGCAGGGAGAGTCGGATGTCTATGGGTTGTCCGTCGAAGCGAATGGGAGGCAGGTCGTGAACGACCGTATCGGTCGCAGCAGCTGGCGTGTATCGGGCAGGTTGGGCAGGCATGCCGTTCCAGGGCTGGTTTTAAAGAACATTATATGTCACTAAGAGTTACGCAATACTCAAAACCGTCTTAGGATCGAAACGGGGCAGGCGCGAACGTGAGGATGAAGAGCAAGAGACTCAGCCACGCGAGCCAGCGTCGGGACGGCGGCAGCGGGCGGTAGGCATCAAGCACCGGAGGATGTCGCAGTTGACCGCGTGAGAGCACGAGCACGATGAAGCCCCACACGAGCCAGCCGATCCAGAACCATCCGAGGAGCATGACGATCAGCCAGAAGGCGCGCGCGACCGGCTGATGCCAACGCGGGGTCGTGGCGTAGACGATGTGACCGCCGTCGAGCTGGGCCATCGGCAGAAGATTGAGCATCGTCACGAACATCCCAAACCATCCCGCGAAGGCGGTCGGGTGCAGCGCGATATCCCCGGAGGCTCCCGGCACCAGCCGGCGGAGCAACAGAGTCACCAGCGAGTCGCCGGGGAAGAGCAGGTCGTCACCCAGGCGCACCACCATCCCGTGAAATCCTTCCGGTGCGGTGGGGTGACTGTGCAGGAGCCCGATCCACAGAATCGGGACGGCGACGAGAAAGCCCGCGATCGGGCCGGCGGCGCCGATGTCCAGCAGCTGCCGGCGGTCGTTCACGATCGTTCGCAGCCTGATGAATGCGCCGAACGTTCCAATGCCGAAGGGGGGCGGAAAGCCCGGCAGAAAAAACGGCGGCGACACGTCGACCTGGTAACGCCGAGCCGTGAGGTAATGCCCCATCTCGTGTGTAAAGAGGATCGCGAGGAGCGGCAGTGAAAACAGGAGCCCGTGAGACAGCCCGCGGAAGAATGCCGCTCCGTGCCAGTCGCCCGGATGCACCGAGATCGTGCCCGCGACCATCGCACCGGTGAGGGTCGTGGTGGCCAGGACCGCGGCGAAGAGCAGCGCGTGGACAGCCCATGCTTCGCGCCGCGCCGGGTGGGGCCGCGTGAGCACCAGATGTCGTCCGTCAGCCTCGTCCGACCAATAAAAGATCCCCGGCCACCCCCGGAGGGCCTCCGCCAGCGGCGCGGAGAGGGGGGGCCCGGCGTGCGCCGGATCTACAAGCGCGTCAACGACTTCGCGATCGTGGAGTGGGGTGGTTCGCCACGACAGCAGGAATGGGGTTAGACCCACGGCCGCTCTTGACTCGCCGGTCGTGGCGGCCTACTATCACTCGTTCGCATACCGCAGGATTCCCAAGTTTCCATTTTCAACCAGGACCAATCCCCCATCCCGGGGTTTCCCCCGCCGCACAAGCAAACGGAGTTGAAGCACAAGTGGATATCGCCGAGTTGAAGAGAAAGTCCGTCGCGGAACTACACGCGATGGCCGAGAGCCTGAACATCACCAACTACTCTGGGCTCCGCAAGCAGGATCTCATCTTCCGCATCGAGCAATCACTCCTCGATTCCGACACGGTTTTGCGCGGCGAGGGCGTGCTCGAGATTCTGCCGGAAGGATACGGATTCCTCCGCAGCGCCGACTGGAACTACCTCTACGGTCCCGACGACATCTACGTCTCGCCGAGTCAGATCAAGCGGTTCGATCTGCGCACGGGCGACACGATCACGGGCCAGGTCCGGCCGCCGAAGGAGGGCGAGCGCTACCTCGCGCTGCTGAAAGTCGAAGTCGTCAATGGCGAGGAGCCGGAGAAGGCGAAACATCGGGTCGCGTTTGACAACCTGCGGCCGCGGTATCCCGAGGAGAAAATCCGGCTCGAGCGCAAAGACGGCGATCTGTCCATGCGAGTGATGGACATCCTGTCGCCCATCGGAAAAGGTCAGCGGGGCCTGATCGTCTCGCCGCCCAAGGCTGGGAAGACTATCCTGATGCAGAAGCTGGCCAACTCCATCATCGAGAATCATCCCGAGATCTACCTCATCGTGCTGCTGATCGACGAGCGGCCCGAAGAGGTGACGGACATGGAAGAGAACGTGAAAGGGCCGAACGTCGAAGTCGTGTCCTCTACGTTCGACGAGCCGGCGGATCGGCACGTGCAGGTCGCCGACATGGTGATCGAAAAGGCGAAGCGTCTCGTCGAGCACGGCAAGGACGTCGTGATTCTGCTCGATTCGATCACGCGCCTGGGTCGGGCCCACAACGTCGTGGTGCCGCACTCGGGCAAGATTCTCTCGGGCGGCGTGGACGCGAACGCGCTGCAAAAGCCGAAGCGGTTCTTCGGCGCGGCGCGCAACATCGAGGGCGGCGGCTCGCTGACCATCCTGGCGACCGCGCTGATCGACACCGGTTCGCGCATGGACGAAGTGATCTTCGAGGAGTTCAAAGGCACCGGCAACTCCGAGGTGATCCTCGACCGGCGCATCGCCGAGCGGCGCACGTTCCCGGCGATCGACACGCAGCGTACCAGTACCCGCAAAGAAGAGCTGCTGCTGTCCAAGGAAGAGCTCAACAAGGTCTACCTACTGCGCAACTTCCTGTCTGATATGCCGCCCGTGGAAGCCATCGAATTCCTGCTCGAGCGCCTCAAGCGCACCAAAACCAACACCGAGTTCTACCAGACGATGGCTCAAGGCTGACGGAACGTTGGAAGGTTGGAAGGTTGGACGGTAAACCTTCCAACCTTCCAACCGTCCAACTTCTCACATGCCACCGCGTGGCAGGATCCTCGCCGTAGATTGGGGCACCAGACGCATAGGTCTCGCCCTTTCTGACGAAACGCAGACGCTCGCCCAACCGCTCACGACGCTGACCCGGCGCGCCGGCAAGCGGTTCCCCATGCCGCAGCTGCTCGAGCAGATCACCAAGCACGAAGTCGTAGGTATCATCGTCGGGCTGCCTTTGGATGCGGCGGGCACCGAAGGTGACGCCGCTCACTCCGCTCGCGCCCTCGCCGATGATATCAAGAGGCGCGTTGGTGAGCTGGAGGTACGCATGTGGGACGAGCGGATGACGACGGCGCGCGTGCTGGCGACGGTGCGCGAAATGGGCGGCACAACGCGGGGGCGGAAAGAAGACGTCGACGCGATGGCCGCAGCGTTGTTGCTGCAGCACTATCTGGATGCCCGGAAGGGCACGGCGCTGTGAAAAAACGTCCGTCGTGCGTCGTGCGTCGTGCGTGGGTGTTGTGCGCCTTGGCACTCTCGTGCAGCAAGCCCGATCCCGACAAATACCAGTCGGTCGCCGACCGCATTATGGTCATCATTCCGCGCGGCGCCACGTACTACCAGGCGCTCGATTCACTCGAGTCGCGGGGCGTAATCGGGAGCCGGGACTGGTTCAGCCTCTACGCGCGGATCCGTGGCCTGCCGTCCAACCTGAAGAGCGGCGTGTACACCTTCGACAAGGACGCAAGCTGGAGCAGCGTGGTCAGTACGTTGAAGTCGGGCCGCGGTCTCGAGGTCCGGTTCACCGTGACCGAAGGGATGATGGGATTCGAAGTGGCCGAGCGGGCGCGCTCGTGGCTCGGTGTGTCGCGCGATTCATTCGTGGCCGCCATGCGTGACACGTCGCTGGAGCGCGAGCTAGGCATCAAGCCCACCCCGGCGGGCGTCGACGGCTACATGTACCCGACGACATATGTCGTGCCGATGCGGATGCGCGCGCGCGACCTGGTGAAGCTCATGACGCACGAGTTCATCGCGCGGTGGCAGCCCGAATGGGACGCGCGCCTTGGCGAGCTGCATATGACGCGGCATCAACTCGTCACGCTGGCCTCGATCATCGAGGCCGAAGTCCGCTATCGGCCCGATCGGCCCTATGTCTCGGCGGTCTACCACAACCGGCTGAAGCGGGGCATGGCGCTGCAGGCGGATCCGACGATCATCTACGCGTACGGCCGACGCCTGCGGCGCGTCTGGGAACGACAGCTCCAGATTCGCTCGCCGTACAACACCTATCTGAATCCGGGGTTGCCGCCCGGACCGATCACGCAGCCGAGCGACTCGAGCATCATCGCCGCCCTCTACCCCGCTCCAATCGGTTACTTGTATTTCGTCGCGCAGCCCGACGGCAAGCACATCTTCTCATCGACGTACGCCGACCATCTGGCGGCGATTCGGGAGAGCAAGCGCCAGCGGAGAGCGGACCGAGTCAATTAGTCGCGTTGCGAATGCGCCGCGCCGATTCTTCTGGATCGGCTGCGCGTAGCACTCCCCTAATCACCGCGACACCAGCAGCACCTGCGGCGACGATGGCGCGCGCATTCTCAGCCGTAATACCGCCAATCCCGATCACGGGCGTACCTTCAGGAGCAAGCTTTGCGAGTGCCGCGAAGCCCTCCGGTCCGAGCGGGAGGCCCGCGTCTGCCTTGGTTGGCGTAGCAAAGCAGGGCCCGACGCTCCAGTAGTCAGCGGTCGCAGGCGCCCGCGCTGCCTCGTCCGGCGATCCGACCGAGATGCCGAGCACAAAACCGGCGGGCAGATGCGAGCGGAGCGCCTCGAGCGGCGGGTCCTCCCAGCCCAGGTGCGCGCCGGCGGCGCCGGCCGCCAGTGCGATATCGACGCGGTCGTTCACCAGGATGGGCACCGGGCAGGCGGCGACGAGGGCCCGGGTCAACTCCATAATCTCGGCGGGCGTGCCATCTTTCCAGCGGACTTGAACGATCGTGGCGCCGCCCGTTACGGCGGCGCGACACACCGCGACCGGGTCCCGCGCCATTAGGAGGACGGGATCGGTGATCACCATCAAGCGCAACTGATCGGCCAGCGACATGACCAAGATCCTGCGCGGTCTCCGTGGCGCGACCACGGCGACCGCGAATACCAGTGACGCGATTCTCGACGCGACCGAGGAGCTCCTCGCGGCGCTTCGGGACGCCAATGGCTTCGAGCCGGCGGACGTCGAGAGCGCGATCTTCACGTCGTCGCCCGACCTCACGGCCGATTATCCCGCGCGCGCCGCGCGGCGGCTCGGCTGGACCGACGTGCCGCTCCTTGGCGCCGCCGAACTGAACGTTCCCCCGCCCCTCGGACTCCCACGCTGCATCAGAGTGCTGCTGCACTTCTACACGAGCAAATCGCAGCGCGCGCTGAAACATATGTATCTCCGGGACGCCGCGAAGCTGCGGCCCGACCGGTGACGGTCAAGGTCACCGCTCGGGGCGCCGAGCGCTGGAAGCAGGGCCACCCCTGGATCTACAGAAGTGACGTCGCTGAAGAACCGGACAAGAAGCCAGGCATCGTCCCGGTCACCGATCGCAAGGGCAAGTTCCTCGGCCAGGCGCTCTACTCGCCGAGCTCCGAAATCCGGCTGCGACTCCTCACCCGCGGCAACGAGACTATCGACGCGCCGTGGTGGGCTGCGCGCATCGCCGCGGCGGCGGGCCGGCGCAATGGCATCGATGCCAGCGCCTGGCGCGTGGTACATGCGGAGGGTGACGGGCTACCCTCGCTCATTATCGACAAATACGGTCCCTGGATCGTCGCCCAGCTCCTCTCGGCCGGACTCGAGACGGCTCGCGCCGATATCCTCGCGGGCGTCACCGCGGCGCTGGCTCCCGAGGGAATCCTGTTGCGCAACGACGCCGCGGTGCGCCGCCATGAGGGGCTGCCTGCGGAGGTGGTGTTGGCCGTCGGCCAGGTCCCCCAGGTCGTCGAGGTTGCGGAGGACGGCGTGAAATACCTTGCGGCTCCGTGGTCAGGACAGAAGACCGGTGCGTTCCTGGATCAACGCGAGAATCGGATTCTGGTCGGCGAGCACACCAAGGCCGGTGGGCGAGCCCTCGATCTTTTTACTTATCACGGCTCATTCGCGTTGCATCTCGCTCGTCGTGCCAAGGAAGTGGTCGCGGTGGACCAGAGCACGGAAGCACTCGCACGTGGAGCCGACAATGCCCGCCTGAACGGAATCGCCAATATCGAGTGGGGCGAAGCGAATGCATTCGACTTGCTGCGCGAGTTGGAGCGACGCCGCGACCAGTTCGATACGATTGTCATCGACCCGCCGGCGTTCGCCAAGACACGAGCAAATCTCGAACGCGCGGTCGCCGGCTACAAGGAAGTCAACCTGCGTGCGATGAAGATCCTCGCTCCGGACGGCGTGCTGTTTACGTCATCGTGCTCGTATCACGTGAGTCGCGACGTCTTCCACGCGATGCTGGCTGATGCGGCTCGGGACTCCGGCCGCCGGATGCAGTTCATCGCGTCTACCGGAGCCGCCGCCGATCATCCCGAACTGCTGAATGTCCCGGAGACCGGCTACCTCAAGGGTGTCTTACTCCGGGCCTTGGCTTGAGTATCCAATCCGCGATCGCGTTCGCCACCTCAGGCATGATAGGCACTGCAGGATTTTGATAGGTCGGCATTTTGGCCCATCACCGTCGTGTCGGTTGTCTGCTTCAGCACGTGATTGGCCAAAGGCACGATGAGGAGCTGGGCATCGGGCTTGGCAGCATGCAGCCGCTCCGCATCCGCGACAGTCACCTGCAGGTCCCGACCTCCCTGCACGATCAGCACTGGCTGGCGGACCACCCGGATCGCCGCGGGCGGATCGAACGATGAGAGCGACCTCATGAATGACAGGTTGATCGGGACAAAGAGGGGTCCGAGCTGCGGCGGGACGTCCTTCGGCGGCTCGCCGCGCAGATACTGCGCCATGGCGGTGTCGTAGCGGAGCAGTGTCGCGCTGTCGAACTGCCGCGCGAGCTGCTCGCGCATCACGACGCTCAGGGGACGACCCAGCCCCGTTACACTGATTACCGCGGTGACGGGCGGACCGGCCCGCGCCGCGATGAGCGCGAGCGAGGATCCTTCACTATACCCGAGGAATGACGCGGGAAACCACGTGTCGCGCGCCAGTGATTCAGCCGCCGCACGCGCGTCGGCCGCGAAATCATCCAACGTCATCTTCGACATGTCGAACGTGCCATTCGTTCCGGGCATTCCCCGCTTGTCGTAGCGCAGTGACGCAATGCCGTGCGGCGCGCGGCAGGAGTGCGGTGCTGGCCAGCACCAGGCCGCCGATCACGAACACCCATCCGCCGGTGCGATGCGTCCGGCGCCACACCGTATCGCTCGACAGGGTCCAGGGCGTGCGAATCCCCA
>Ga0209161_10001977_pt1 | contig 16815 bp, 13 predicted proteins | sample GraSoiAngelo_155_FD_186169 | JGI IMG/M metagenome (GOLD analysis project Ga0209161, IMG submission 186169) | Grasslands soil microbial communities from the Angelo Coastal Reserve, California, USA - 14_1009_13_30cm (SPAdes) (version 2) | ecosystem: Environmental > Terrestrial > Soil > Grasslands... | reverse complement strand
GGTCGCCAGACAAAATCGTAAGTGCAGTGAGCATCAACGCAAGCTGGCCCCTGTGGTTCGATTTTGTAGTCACAAGAGTCTCAGTCGCCTCAACCACGACGAGGCCGATAATGAGTCGGGGTGCGCTCTATAGAACGCCATGATCTGTGGACCCCATAAACCCGCCATAAACACAGGCTCTTAAAGAGATCAGGCGTTTCAAAGTAGTACCGTCGGGGACGCCATACTTTTCAATGACTTACAAATTTCGGGATATCCTGCATTGCTAACTATCGTTACATCCTGACTAAGTTGGTTTCGGCAGTCTCGTTCAAGGGCTCAGTATTTACGCGGTTTTGAGGGTGGTCGCACATTTAAGACATCGCCCACGATGGGGGCGACTTGACTCATCGGCGTTCCGACAGGGAGCAGTAAAAATGTCTTCGTTTTATCCAAGCCGAGACATCTTACATACGGGTATTTATCGAGATCGGTTGGTGGAGCCTGCACTCAGCTGGCGAGCCCGATCGTCCTGATTCCTGTTGGGGAATGTCTTCCTGAACGGCTTTTAATATTTGGTTCATCCCCGGTTCATTGTCACGGTGCATCTTTGGAGTGTGAAGCGCTGGACTCACGGAAGGAGTTCGATGATTCGCCTGCGGAGATTTGCGCTTGCTGGATGCTTGCTGCTCACGACGGTAGCATTGGCTTCCACATTGAAGTCAGTCCTGAGTTTTGACCTGCCGGGTCCAGCTGGGAAGCGGTTCGACTACCTGACGATCGACTACGACGATCATTACCTGCTGTCAGCACACTTGGCAGCCGGCCTTCTGTACGTCATCGATCTGCGCACAAATCAGGTCGTGAAGGCGATATCCGACACGCCCGGAGCCGAAGGTGTGGAGTTCGTCCCAGAACTGAAGAAGGTCTACACCTCAAATGCCGGGGACAACACGATCGGCGTCATCGACCTGAAACAGATGAAGGTCGTCAAGAAGCTGCCTACCGAGGCCAAGCCGGACGGCAGTGCCTATGCCGCTCCCTTCCATAAGCTTTACGTTTCCGACGAGCGCGGCAAGGCAGAGGCCATCGTCGATGTGCAACAGGACAAGATCATCAAGACTCTGCATTTCGACAGCGAAACTGGAATGCCGCAGTACGATCCAGTTGCACGCAAGATCTACGTCAACCTCCAAGACCAGAACATTCTTGCGATCATTGATCCAGCAACGGACCAGGTGGTCGGACGGTATAGCGTTGGAAAATGTGAAGGCAATCACGGAATGGCTCTTGACCCTGAGCATCGGCGGGCTTTCCTCGCCTGTGAAGGGAATGAGTTGATGGCTGTTTTTGATTTGGAAAAGAACAAGCCGATCACCTTCCTGCCGTTGGCTAAAGGCCCTGACGTGGTGAAGTTCGATCCCGGACTAAAACGTATCTATGTGGCGTGCTCCAGCGGAGCGATTTCGGTGTTCCAGGAAGATGATCCCGAACATTTCCGCAAGCTGGAGGATTTCCCGGTACAGAAGCGGGTACACAGCCTGGCCGTGGACAAGGACACGCATCGTGTTTATGCGCCCGAACAGGAGGTCGACGGTCGTCCTGCCGCCCGGATGACGGTGTACGAGGCGGTGACTGGGCAATCTTCAACGTTGCGTTGAATTCATGAACCTGAGTTTGTGCGCCGTTCGTCACATCAATTTCCAGGAGGTGGAATATGAACAGTCTGGTTCGTCTGTTTGTTTTGATCACAGTTTCATTTGTTTTTGGTTTTTATTGCATTCCGACAGGGCTCGCACAAGCAAAGTCGGCTGGTGGGAAAACCACCGTGACGGGTTGCTTGCAGAAAGGTGATGAAGCCGATGAGTTCTCGATCACCGGAGAAGATGGCAAGACGTATGGTCTGCGGAGTTCAGCCGTTGATCTGTCCAAACATTTGGGCCATAAAGTGACCGTCACCGGCACGCTTAAGGCCGAGTCGTACGAGAAGGAAAAGGGAGAGCGTGAGGAGAACGAGAAGAAAGAGGCAGTTGAAGCTGGTGACATCCGCGTAACCAATCTCAAGATGGTCAGCGATACCTGCAAGTAACCGACGGGTCATCGGCCCGTTGCGGTGATGAGCTTTTCAGAGAATTCCGGCGCCCTGGTTCAGGGCGCCGGATTCGTACTTGTACTCGGCCGAAGCGCTTCTTCGGGAGGCTCTAACTTGCGAAAGGACTTGTACAGAAGCAAGTCGTAGGCCACCTTCGCTCCTCCTCCAACCAACAGGGGTGCAGAAAAGGAAACGGCTTGCATCAATAGTCCCGCGGACGCTGATCCGACCGCCCAGAATATGTTGCGTGCGAGATTTGTGATGCCACTGGCAAATGTTCGCTCGGTGGGATTCACGAGCGCAGCCACATAAGACTGTCGCGTGGGAACGTCCATTTCCACTAATGCCTCGCGACAGAGAAAGAGCAACACTGCCCATTTGAAGGATGGCGCCAGCGGCACTGCCATGAGAAAGAGGCTCGACGGAAGGTGCGTGAATACCATGGTGTTCACAAGACCGATTCGGCGCGCCAGCCAAGCTGCTCCCAGGTGAGAACCCGCGTTTAGGATGTGCACTACAAAGAAGACCAGACCCAAGTTACCCTCAGCGATTCCGAAGCGGCGGAAAAACCAATATGCGACCAGAGCATCGGTCAGAAAGCCTCCACCGAATGCATCCAGAGAAAACAGAGCAGTCAGCTTGGCGACAATTCTTTTGCTTTCTGGCGCGATCCTGCGCCGTCATAAGTGTTGATGGACTTTCGATCTCGACAGCTGGGGAGAGAAACAGATACAGCGCAGCCACCGTCAGACAAAGCCCGGAATAAGCAAGGAAGACGGCCCGGTAGGAACTCAGTGTCGATTGGGCGAAGCGGTGCTGTAGAAAATTCGGAAGTGCGGCTCCTAGCGCTCCCAACGATCCGCCACCATCGAGAAGAACGTTATACCAAGCTAGTGTCCAGGTTCTCCGGATATCCGCAACTAACGACGGAATGATGGCCTGATCTAGAGCAAAGGCGGCCGAACGATCAGTGCCCGTACCGTTCAGCATGCCAATGAACGTCATGGTCAGGAGGACCGGCAAACTGGGCGACAGAGCCAAAGCAATACCGGCTACCGCGCTTAATAAGGAGAGAAACACCAGTGAGTTCTTGCGTCCCAGGCGGTCGCCCGCAAAGCTCATCACGATTGTTCCCACGGCCGAACCAGCCAAACCCGTCGCAACGACGAGTCCGATTGCCAAGGACGACAGCCCGAGGCGGAAGAGATAAATCCCTAATAACACCCCGAGCATTCCCACTCCGAGCGAACGTAGGAATCCCGCGCTGTTGATCAGCCTCAGGTCTCGGTTCGGATGAGAAGTCACTATTGCTTGCTTTGCGCGAAAGCGTACAGGGCATCATAGACGGGGAACTGCCGTGCCAGTCGATCCTCATCCGAGAGGCCCATCGCCGCGAAGCCTTGCGCAATGGAACGCAGGCCAATCCCCTCTGGTGCCACGCCCTCCTGGCCCTTGATGTCCGCAGCGCGGACGATGAGAGCTAAACGTCGTACGGCAACGTCGGAGATTGAATAGTCTACAATGATCGCTTCGAACGTACACCGCGGACCGCGATGGTTGAGCTTTATCGCGTCGATCTTTGGTGCGTCGAACGGAGTCGCGTCTTGTAGTCTTGCTTGCTCAACCAGATTCTTTTCTTCGACGAACAGGAATTCCGCCTCAGGGTCGACGAACCGCTTGATCAGCCAAGGGCTGGCAACGCGATCAACTTTGATATCTTTCCGTGTAATCCATTTCATATTTTCCCCCGTGGTTGCCAAGAATAGGTGAACTTGATGGCGAAACGGTTTTCGTAAAACTGTGGCGGGTTTGTTGCGACCAAGCTTGCGAAGCGTTGGCCGGCGGTGTAAATCACGTAAAGATCGCTGTCGGGACGATAATTCCAGCGCAGTCGGATGTTTGCGCTGGCAGCCTGGTTGTTGGCAGTGTCCATCTGAAGCAACGTGGAAAGCGTTAGGAATCGAGAAAATGAGTAGTTTGTTTGGAAACTGCCGAACACGACGGAGAAATCGCCAGCCTGGGCGGGAAGCAGATTTCCTTCGGGATCAGTTGTCGCGCCTAGCCGGAAACGGTTCCACTGCTCGGCGAAGTTGAAGGAAAGGCGTTCGCTGGCCCGATAGGTAGCACGAACTCGCGCCTCATTCAGATGCCCGTTGTAGTAGGTACCAAAGCGTTCAAAGAAACTGACCATCAGCCTGCGATCCTGGGGCGATCCGTAGGTGAGTTGATGGCGGGTCCAGTGGTATTCGCCGACTGGAATGGAAACATTCTTGTAAATGTTGAACGGCTCAGTCAGCAGCTGCGTGAAAACATCCACGATATCGTCGTCGCTGTAAGACCCGTTGTTGAATTCGATCCGAAAGGTGTTCTGCCACTCTTGCGTCTGCAGAACGTGACGTGTATCGGGCGCGTGAAAAATGAATCCTTCGAAGTTCAACTCGCGCACCCCGCGCAGTTTGGGTCTGGGCTTGAAGGTCGCATCCAGATAGTCACAGATGCAATCGGCGCGCTCGACGAACCCAACCTCGGGATTAAAGTTTGGCCCGATTTTGCGGCGACTGGCTATCAGCTCGAGCCAGTCGGTCTGAAAATTGAAGCCCGCACCCAAGTCGGTCTGTCCGGAAGAAAAACCTGGCGTTCGTGTCTGTGTCGCAAAACCATGCACCACCAGATTCTTAAAGAAGACCAGGCGTGTATCTGCGCCGGATGTCTGGTTGAAATTGTCAAAGGGATTTCCTGAGTGCTTGTCGATCCCCATCAAACCGATATAGGAACCGCCCCATAGCGAGCGCTTGACCCGTGCGACCGCATAATTAGCGTACGGATTTGGTCCGGAGCTCCGCGTATCTACATCCATCAATCCGAGCTCGAACTTTCCAAGTGATCCTGTGATCTTGGCACCGCCATTGACGGGGACTTCTTCGCCGGTCACCGGATCAATTCCAATCTGTCGGCTAAAGAAAAGCAGATCGTTGTCGCCGCCGATGGAGAAGTCGAACACTCCGGCATTCTCCAGAAAAAACTGGCGTTTTTCCGGGAAGAAGAGCTTATAGGGAGTGAGATTGAATTTCTGCGTATCCACGTCCGCATCAGCGAAATCGGTATTGGCAGTGAAATTGGCTACCAGGTTGGAGCGCAGGCCCAGTTTTACATCCACACCACCGGTATATAGAGGGCTGGTTCCGGGTGTAAATCCAGTCCCTGCCGTGTTCGGCGGAAAGTGGCTAAAGCCGACCAGCCCGTAGGGCTTAACGATGAACAACCGGCCACTACCAATCTCAGAGATGCCGCGAAGCTCGCCGGCTTGGCTGATCTTTGCGGCTCCGTAAGTTCGACGCCATCCCGACCAGAGGTCTTCTTCGTTCTTCCGGCGGACGAAGCGCTTAAAGTTGATTCCCCAAATTACGTCGCGAGATTGCATGAAATTCAGAGTGGTGAAAGGAATCGCGATCGTGGCTGTCCAGCCCTGCTTGGTAATCCGAGCCTCGGAAGCCCAGACGCCATCCCAGCCCGGGTCACCGTCTCCAGTGCTCCTGTCCGTGCGCTGTTCCTCCGTGATCAACGCATCGCGCTGAGTGCCGAGAGGATTTATTTGAAACACGTACGCATTACGCCGGTGGTGCGCGGAGTCGATGATGATTTCGAAATAGTCGTCCAATTCCTGGGGCACATCACGCCGCAGCTCGGTCGCGACGATCCTTTTTGGGTCAGAGTCGAAGCACGTGATACCGAAATAGACTTCGTGCCTGTCGTACAGGGTGCGGACCTCGGTTTTTTCAGTGGGTGTTTGTCCTTCAAATGGCTCCCGCTGCAGAAACTTGGAAATCGGCGTGGCCTGCTGCCATGCGGGATCGTCAAGCGTTCCGTCCAATTTCGGAGCTCGCTCAATTCGGCTTGCGCTCGCGGTTCGGAGAGGCTCTTGGGCTCCCAGTTGCCTCTGTTTGGTTTGTGCATTCGGCTGTGACTGTGCGACGAGAAATAAGGATGAGCGGCAGAGTGCTGCAAGAAAGAAGGAGCAAGCAATGACGAGCGCTCGTTTAGGAAACGCATTCGTCATCCCACTCTTCCGTGAAGGAGAACTCCGACGGCTCCTGCTGCGAGAATCACCATCGGTTCCGGAATCTTCTTGGTGTACATCAGGATTGCCAGCGCGGTGACGCCAATGATCACGGTTGTGATGTCAATCAGGGATCGCCGGGCCAGGATGTACGCCGCTCCGGCGATCGCGCCCACCGCTGCCGCAGTGACGCCTTGAACGAAGGCTTTGACCTGTGGGTTTTGCGCAAAGCGACGATAGTACGGTGCTCCGACGAGAACGATGAAATAGGGGGGCGCAAAAACTGCCAAGGCTGCGACCACTGCGCCGATCAGCCCAGCGACCAAATACCCGATGAAAGCCGCCGTTATAACAACGGGGCCGGGAGTGATCATTGCGACCGCAACGGCGTCTACGAACTGGCGTTCCGTGAGCCACTGAAACTTGATTACAACTCCACCGTACAAGAACGGAACAATTGCCAACCCGCTGCCAAAGACGAAAGCACCAGCCTTCAAGAAAAACAGGGAAAGTGCTGCCACAGTAGTGGCGTTCGCTACGCCGTGAATCCCGGCAAGAAGTGGATTTAAGCCACCAAGAAATATCAGCGGTGTCGCTCGTGCCGACAGACGAGGGGGAGCCTTGACTACCATTGCGATAAAACCGCACAAGACGAAGAGCCAGATAATTTCGGACTTGGTCCAAGCTGTTGTGATTGCCAGAACAGTGAAAATGGTCCAGAGTAACCAGTCCTTGCCCACAGTTGTACGGACAAGTTTGATCGCGCTACGGACAATGATCGCGATTACTGCTGCGCCAATTCCGTAAAACATGCCTTGAATCCACGACAGGCTACCGAAGTGCACGTACAGGGCAGCCACGCCGAGAACCATCAGGAAAGAAGGCAGAATGAAAGCGACAGCAACGAGTGTTGCCCCTGTTATCCCCGCGTGCAGCCAGCCCAGATACATCGCGAGCTGCGCGGCCAGTGGTCCGGGCGATAGTTGAGCAAAAGCCAGACCTTCGAGGTAATCCTGCTTCGAAACCCATCGGCGCTCCTCCACCAGGTCTTTCTGCATGTGACCTGCAAGGGCGATTGGTCCGCCGAAGCCAAGGGTCCCAAGGCGCAAAAAGTAGAGCAGCAGATCACGTAATGTGCACGAAGCTGTCGAGGGAGCGCCCAGCACGGGCGGTGGTTGCGTCGTTTCTGAGTTCATGGTGGTGGACTATTGTTTGCCACGCTTGCCAAGTTCGTCGAGTGCTGCCTTGAAGCCAATAGCCAATTTATCCGCTGGACCCTTACCCCAATAATGCAGAAAGATGATCGTTGGCTTTGTGTTGATCATGTGGTGATGGATTGCTACGACGTCCAGTCCGTGAGCACGGAGGGCCTTGAGAGTTGGCGTGACTTCGGATTCGAGCATCGCGACGTCACCAGCGATGACAGCATCTTCGTTGCTACCGACGAACGCCGCCCAGGTGTTGAGTCCCATGCGTGCGTTTATGGTCGCCCCCATTTCCTTAACTGTGAGGTCGTCGCGGCCCAGCGTGATCTTGTAGACCGCGCCATTCTGCTCGCCTTCGTGTCCGACGATTTTCGCGATTGCAGCCGTGTCGAGATTGGTCTTGGCGGGGGCGCTCAAGGCGGGTGTCGCATGCCCGATCAGGTCCAGCGCAGGCTTTATTTGACTGGCCAGGTCGACAGCTTTGCCGTGTCCGTGAACATGCATAAAGAAAACCCGTGGCTTGTCCCAAAAGAAATGGTTGTGCAGTGCGGTCACTTCCAATCCGTGGTCGAGCAGCGCCGACATGACGGGATTGACCTCGTCTTCTAGCAACACAAGGTCTCCCATCATCACGTCAGTGCCGTCGTCGCCTTTCGTCAAGGCGAACCATCCACCAAATCCGAACGGGGTTGGGACTGGATAATCGGCGATTGTGATGTGCTGATCGTTTCGTGGAACGTTTACTTTGAGCACGTTTTGCTTGTAGTCGCCAGACTTGCCGACGATCTTCAGAACCTGTTGATAATCGGCAGGCACCTCCTGGGCGGTTAAGAACACGGCCGAGGCAACAACTCCGAGCATCAATAGAAATTGGCCAACGGTTCTGCTTTGTTTTCTCATATAACCTCCTGAATTTCGCGCTGCATAGATCAGAACGGGGCGACTGGCGGAAGCATCATTTCGTGGTGACCTTCAAGTCATCAAAATACGTAACCGAATCCGCCTTCGTCCATAGCCCTACTTTGCCCGCATCCTTGAAAGTCTCGTCGGTGGCCTCGATTTTCTTGCTGCCGTCGTAATAACAAGTGATCTTGTTTCCTGTAGCTTCCACGCGCAGTTCGTGCCATTCTCCTGAGGTGACTTTCAAGTTTGCGCCAGCGAACTGGCTGCGCCGTCCGTTCACTACGTGATAGAGCCGGTAATTGTTCTCCAGGGCGTTTGCGCGGACAATGTAGTAGTTGTTCGGATCCTTTAGACGAAAAACCAATCCTCCCGCGCGATCAATGCTTCCTGAGACGGCCTTGAATTTCACGCTGACGTCCAAGTCCTGAAAGGACCCCTCGTCGGCGATCAGCAGAGGAAAACGGTAATCGGTTTGGTCGGTTGAAGTCTGGGCGACAACGTTCGGTTTTGAAGGAGCCGTTGGATCGGCGGTGACCACCCATTTCTCCTGTGCCCCTCCTCCGGTTTTTGCGCTGTGGAATTTCGCAGGCATCTGTCCGGACGTGTCGTTATCGAAGTTGTATGCAAACTCCTTACCCGCGGTTTGTTGGGGAGCAGCTTTTTCGGCAGCTACCGCAGCAGGAGTCGGTGGACCTTCTTCACCCTCTTCCCCTTCGTCGGCGTCAGGCTTTTCTCCTGGCTTTTGATTTGCAGACTGTGCTGTTCCGCTCGGGCGGTTCGGCCGCTTCTCGTCCTCATCACTGTCGTTGCAGGAAACAAGCACAATCAACCCGAGAAGTAGCGCGGCGAGCGGAACAAACTTGAGTGCGACCATGGTGCTCTCCTTTGACTCACCCGCAATAAAATCAAGTCGAGCCTATCGGACCAGGATTAATCACGGCTGAAACGATCATGAAATTTCATTCAGGATTCTAAAGGGACAATTTAGGCATTGCGAGGTTGAGGTCGAATGCTGGTGGCGAAGCACCGGTCGTCAAGCTTCGCAAATTGATCACCAAATCAGCTTTAGCGCGAACTGGATCTGCCTCGACGGCGTTTGAGTCGAAGTAATGAGCCCTGCATTGGCGACGCGGCTTCCCGTGGAATCGAATATGTTTCGATTATCCAAGGGCGGAGCGAAATTCGCGTGATTCAAAATGTTGAAAAACTCAGCACGAAATTGAGCATTGAAGCGATCAGAGATCCTCTTGATGTAGTTGTTCTTGAACAGGGAGAAATCGAAGTTCACCAGTCCGGGTCCGATGAGTGTGTTTCGTCCCAGGTTGCCGCGGAGTGTAATGGGATTGGGGACCGCGAAGCACTGCGTCTTGATGTAGCTGACGGGATTCCCCGAATTCACCGGCGAAGCGCAACCTGGACCGGCAATCAGGTTCGGAACATCGATGTTTGGGTCTGTGCTTTTCACCCCGAGCGCGTCTCCCCCAAAACCCGGAGTGAAAGGCACGCCCGTGCTAGCTTCGAACACTCCTCCTATTTGCCATCCTCCCAGCAGCCACGCTTTGCTTCCGGACGCCCACTTCGGCGTGCCGATTTCCCACGTGTAATTGACCTCCAGGTTTTGGGCGACGTTAAAATCCGAGAGTCCGCGGTTCAATCTCGGATTGAACCACAGCGGACTGGAGATTGAATTAGTATATTCATCCCCTACCAGGCTGCCCGAAGAAGTATCTATCGACTTGCCCCAGGTGTAAGAGACTTCCAGGGAACCTCGTGCCGTCTTCTTCTTGATCTGGACTTCCAGCGCGCTGTAATAGGAGTCGCCGGACCAGAGTCCGGCGGTAATCCGTCCAGCGTTCAGATTCAGCCGCGTTCCGCTACCTGCAGGTGACGGCCAGAGATAACCCTGGGAAGTTAGGGTCGGCAGCACAATGTCGACGTCTTCCACTCGAAAGGGTTGATGCACTCCGCGTGAGCCCACATGGCCGACCATGGCGCTCAAGTCCTTGCCAAGTTCGCGTTGGATCGTGAGATTCCACTGCATAACATAATTCCGGCGCGGATTAGGATCAAAATATGCCTGACGGAACGTGTTGGGAGAACCTATCGACGCAAACGCCGCGCTCGGAAAAGATCCGGCGGGTAGGTTGGTGGCGCTTCCCGCCTCAAAGAACGGCGCCGAAAATAGTTCGTTGAACTGGATTAGATAGGGGAGCGGCAGAACGTCGAACATCCCGAAACCCGCACTAATCGCAGTTTTGCCGCTGCCGAACGGGTCCCAGGACACTCCCACTCGCGGCTCAAAATTGCGCAGCGTGGGATTGGAAAATAACGGATCACCCACGTGAGGGGTTGCGCCTGTGATGTGGCGAAGCGTGGTCAGCTTACCCTGCACCTCTGTCGGCACCGTCGCCATCTCGTAGCGCACACCGAGATTGATGGTCACGTTCGGTCGCCAGCGCCAATCGTCCTGAATGTAAGCTCCCAGGATGGTCTGGCGAATTCCACGCTCAGTGACTGCGCTGGGAATCGCGGCGCTCAGAAAGAAGGGAGCGTTAGTCAGGAAATCGGACAGACGGTTAAAGGAGAACACACCTCCCGCGTCGGATACACCCAGCATATTGTCGCGAATCCGCTCCAGTCCAACACCAAACTTCAGAGAGTGCTTCCCTCGGTTAAACGAAAAATCTTCATAGGCCTGAATTGAGGTCCAGTGAAAATTGAAGTTTGACGGCGATCCCAATCCCCCTGAAAACTGAGTAAGTCCTGTAACCTGCACCCCAGGTGCGTTCTTCCCCGGCACGGTAAAGAAAGACCCATCCGACGCGTGAGCGTTTCCGCTTGTGAAGGTCAGACCTGTCACGGCGACCACCCGACTGATTCCGAAACGGGAGGAGCTAAGAAAGTGGGGATTGAAAGTGTGGGTCTCGTTAACGGTAAACACCTGCCGTCGCGAATCATATCCAGTCCGCTTATCGTTGAGCTCGTCGGATTGCCTGACCGTCCCGGTGTCGAACATGTAAATGCCGGAAACTGCGTCTTGTTCCGACAGCTTATGATCCACTTTGGTCGTGAAGTAATTCTCGGGAGTGACCTGCTGACCCGAAAAAGTGAAAATCCCCGTATCCCCCGCACCCAGCAGCGAGCCGTTTGGAAGAGGATAAAAAGCATTCACAAAACTGAGGACAGTTGGATCGACCTTGAGCTGCCCCGTAGAGAGGTTGCCGGCCAGCGCAGCCGCCGACGGCACCGTATCCACCTGGGTCACTCCCAAGGACGAACGCAGGCCCTCATAATCACCAAAAATGAAAGTGCGATCCTTTATGATCGGCCCACCGAGCGAAGCTCCAAACTGATTGCGGCGGAAGGGCGGCTTCTTAGTATCAAAGAAATTCCGCGCGTCCAGCGCACTGTTCCGAAAGAACTCATAAACTGACCCGTGAAACTCGCGCGTCCCTGAGCGCGTTGACGCACCAATGATGCCGCCCGAGGAACGGCCGTACGAAGCAGGGTAGTTGCTGGTGAGCACCGAGAATTGCTCCACGGCATCGACACCCAGATTAACGCCCAATGCACTACCGGGTGGGCCATTTGAGTAGTCATTGACGCTGATACCGTCGAGTCGGGAGTCGTTCTGCCGGGGACGGCCTCCCGATATCGTCATTTCCGTCCCAAATCCTCGCTGCGCCTGACCCGAAGCTTGCGTGCGTGCCGTCGCCACTCCCGGCTCCAATGCCGCAACATCTGACGCGGAACGTCCATTTAATGGCAGCTCACTCACACTGGTTGTGACATTGCCTTTCGCGGTTGAAGAGCCGACTTGCGCCCTGCTTGCTGCAGCCGTGCTCGCCGGCTCCAATACCAGATTCACCACTGGCTTGTCGTTAACCCCTATCGTCACAGTCGAGCGTGAGTCATCAAAGCCGGGAGCGGAAACGGTGATTTCATAGGTTCCCGGCAGCAGCTGGCGCACCACGTAGGAGCCATCGCGCTTCATACTGACTGATTTTGTATCGCCGTTCGCGATATTTTTGATGGAAAGACGTGCAGTCGTAATTCGGGAGCTAGATGAAGACGAAATCGTGCCCGAAACGGTACGGTCCCCTGCCTGTGCAAAGGCCTGAACAGCGACTAGAAGGCCAATCGTTAGAGCCGAACATCCGATCACATTCGTCTTCATTAATGTTCTCGCACTTCATTCCGGGCTCAGATGAACTAGCCGAATGTCTGCACAACCGATAACAGTACCCCATCTCTCCCTGCTGCTACCTGAAGATTTATTCAGCAAAACTTAAGTCCTCATCAATGTCGTTGCAGGAGATAAGCACAATCAATCCGAGAAGTACCGTCGCGAGCGGAACAAGGTTGAGTGCGGCCATAGACTCCCCCTTAGCTAACCAAAAAAAATCAAAACTAACGTATACGTCTGGGATTAATCGCTCCTGAATCGATCATGAAATTTCATTCAGGATTCGCGCTCACCGGAAGCTACGTGGAGCTAGCTGTTGCGAGGCTGCGACCGATTGCCAGCGGCCACCGGTAAGACAACGCGGAAAAGGCTGCCTCGACCTTCTGTGCTGTTGACGGTAACTTGTCCGCCATGGGCCAGGCAGATTGAACGGACGATAGACAGACCCAGACCTGTACCACCCATCTGACGAGAACGAGCTTTGTCAGCACGATAGAAGCGCTCAAAAACGTGCGGCAGATCAATAGCCGAAATGCCAAGACCACTATCAGCCACTTCGAGAACGGCATGATCGTCCCGCCGCGTTATGGAGATGCCTATATTTCCTCCTTGGGGTGTGTACTTGATCGCATTGTCCAGGAGGTTCACGATTACCTGCTTCAGCCGAGAGGGATCAGCATCTACCTCGACGGGGTTAGTTCCATCACAAGTCATGGCAATGTGCTTTTCCTCTGCCAGCAGCTTCATCTGGTCAGCGGTTGTGCGCGTTAGTTCTGCGAAATCCAGGCGCACGGGCTGCACCCGAGCTTCTCCAGCTTCTAGCCGAGATATCGTAAGAAGACTTTCGACTATTTTGGCGAGCCTGTGGGTCTCCTCCAAAGCGCTTCCAATCGTGTCCCTCACGTCCTCCGGCAAGCTTTGTCCCCTCTGTGCGATTGCCTCTAGCTCTCCTTGGAGAACAGTCAAAGGCGTGCGCAGTTCGTGAGACGCGTCAGCCGAAAAGCGATTGATCTGGTGAAACGACTCTTCTAGCCGATCGATCATTCGGTTGAGGTCTATCGCAAGTCGCTCCAGTTCATCGCCCGTGTGGAGGACCGGGAGCCGTTCGCTGAGATTGCGTGATGTGATCCCGGCCGCCTTCTGTCGAATCTCGTCCACCGGACGCAACGCACCTCGCATCAGTAGGTATCCGCCTCCTATCGCCAGCGCGACGATCAGTGGTAATCCCAGTGCAAACGTCAGCAGGAGACCGCGAAGAACAGATTCAATCTGGTTGTAGGGCGCCGCAACTTCAATGATGAACTGGGTGCCATCGCTAGCCCGGTAGGGCAGACCGTGGAGGAGAAGTTCGTGCCCATCAGACCTTTCAACTTCGCGGGTAAACTCCGTAAACTCCTGTACCACTGGTAATCGGGGAGCGGCAACCAGGGCGGGATCGAAGGTTCCATCTTTTGGCGAACCGGAGACATAGATTCGCCTGCCGTCCGCGCGGGTGACGCGGATGAAACGTCCATTGATTTCCGGCGAGTAATGCTCTGTGATCTCGTTATCGACGTAGTCTTCGCCGCTCTGCTTGATATTAACGAGCAGCACATCACCAATGGAGCGCGCCTGCTTGCTAAGCGACTCTTCGAGAGACCGCTGCAGATAACGTTCCAAACCGACATAGGTAGATGCTCCGAATAGGGCAAGCGCTCCTGCCAGAAGGGCGGCATACCAAAGCGCCATTCGAAAACGGATGGAGCGGGTGATCACGCCTCGACCTCATGTTCATTGATAACGTAGCCGATGCCGCGAATCGTCCTGATTAGCTTGTGTTCATGCCCGTCATCGACTTTAGCCCGTAGGTGACGAACGTACACATCAACAATGTTGGTTGCACCGTCGAAACTCTGGTCCCAAACATGTTCGAGGATCATGGTTCGCGAAAGCACTCTTCCCGCGTTGGCCATCAGATATTCAAGGACACCATATTCTTTTGCGGTCAACTCGACACGTTTGCCGGCGCGTTTCACTTGTTGGGAAAGACGATCCAGTTCCAGATCTCCTATTCGCAGCACACTTGCTCTGGTGACGGGGCCCCGCCGTAGTAGCGCCTTGACGCGTACCAGCAACTCGGCGAATGCGAAAGGCTTGGTCAGGTAATCGTCAGCGCCCGCTTCGAAGTGCTCGACCTTGTCGCCGATCGAGTCCCGGGCGGTCAGAATCAGAACGGGAACCTGGGATTTCGATTTCCGAAGTCGATGCAGAACCTCGCCGCCCGTGATGCCAGGAAGCATCAAGTCGAGAATAATGAGGTCATATTGATAGGTTTGGGCGAGCTCCCACCCACTCTTGCCATCGCGAGCCATATCGACCGCAAAGCGTTCGGCAGTCAATCCGCGAGACACGAATCGTGAAACCTTCTCTTCGTCTTCGACAAGCAAGATGCGCATTTCTCAAACTCACCAGAATGGAATTTCCGAATTAAAGCGGCATGAATGGTACATGAAATTCCGTTCAGAGTAGCCCTGCGGCGATGTGAGTCAAAATTCACAGTTACAGCAGTTGACAACGCAAAACGAGGTGTACAATTTTATCCTGACAGCTTCGGGCCGAAGCTGGGCACACTTCTTCCCCTCCGGCCGTTCTTAAATCGCTAACCCTCTTCTTTCGCCTCGCGCGGAGGTTGTAGATGTTACGGCGCGACCAGCCACAACTGCCATAGCCGCAGTAAAGGAGTGTTTATGAGTAGTTCCTCTTCTCAGCGTACTGATTTCTCTTTGGATGTGATGGGCCGATATATCTGCAACGGCCTGGACGAAGCTATCCTAAGCACCGATCGAAACCTCGATCCGGACGCGAAGCAGTTCGACTACATTGTGATTGGCGGCGGAAGCTTTGGATCCGTGTTTGCCAGTCACATCTTTAATCTCGATCAGACCAGGGCACATCGTATTCTCGTTCTCGAAGCCGGACCGTTTCTTTTTCCGGAGCACGTCCAGAATCTTCCCCCCTCGCTCGATACCGGCGAGGTCTGGGGAGTACCTTGGAATTCGGACAGTCCGAAGCCATGGAATCGTGAGTTCCCAGGATTAGCGTTCTGTCTTGGAGGGCGGTCGCTTTTCTGGGGAGGATGGTCCCCCTACTTTATCGACTCTGAAATCGTTAGTCCTCCTTGGCCGGCGACGGTTCGCCGAGATCTGATGACAGCGGTTCTGCCCACCGGCACTCCCGTCCACTCATATCTCGATCAGGCCGCGGAGCAGATCGGGACGTCGGATACGAATGACTTCGTCCACGCCGATCTGCACAACGAACTGGAAACCATCCTTTTTAACGGTTTGTCTGCCAGATCCTCCGCTGCCGACCCGAAGTTAAAGGGAAATCGCGGAACGCTCGCGGTTGCCAAGGACTTGGAAGCTCCGATTGCTGTGCAGTCGACGGCTCCACGTGCAGGCTTTTTCCCGTTCAACAAGTTCAATGGCGTGCAGCTTCTCATCCGCGCTGCGCGGCTCGCGCAGAGTGAGGCCGAGCAGAGCGTGGTGGGTGGGCCAGAGCAGAAAAACGTGAAAAAACGCCTGATGGTCGTACCACACGCCCATCTGATCCGCCTTGAGCGTAGCGGTCGGCGCGTTATCCGCATCGTTACCAATCAGGGCTCCGTGGACGTGCCGTATCAGGGAAAGGTGTTTCTGGCATTAGGCACGATCGAGAACACCAGGGTCGCGCTGGAGGCCCTTCCGAACCAGCGTGGCTTAATTGGCAAGAACCTGATGGCACATCTGCGGTCGAACCTTACTATCCGCATCCCGAAAAGCTCACTCAGTCCGGCCGTGCGGGCGATCAAAGAGCTAGCGGTCTCGGCTTTGTTTGTGAAAGGCATTCACCAGCACACAGACGGAACTCCAGGTCACTTCCACCTCCAAATCACCGCGTCCGGAGTGGGCGCACTGGGAATGAATTCCGAGGCGGAACTATTTAAGAAAATCCCGAATATAGACGAACTGGATCGCTTCAACGACCTCACGGATGATTGGATCGTAATAACCATCCGGGGGATTGGCGAGATGTTGGGCGATAAGACTTCGCCAGATCCGCTCAACCGAGTCATTCTTGACAATCTCGGGCCACACAATGGCTTCGACTATCAGCAACCGCGAGCCTTGGTTAGATTGGAAGGCGGAGACCCAAGCTCCAAGAACATTGTCCTGTGGGATGTGATGGATCAAGCTGCTGAGGAGGTTGCAAGCATCTTCGCCAACGGCGGTCCGATTCAGTACTTGTCCACACCGAATCCCGGTGGCACGTCTTTTTGGCAGACCACGCCCCCGTCGCTTGACGTGCGTCGTGACAAGCTCAGTTCAACTCACCACGAAAGTGGGACGTGCTGGATGGGCGATGACCCGAATAC
>Ga0209161_10001972_pt1 | contig 16830 bp, 13 predicted proteins | sample GraSoiAngelo_155_FD_186169 | JGI IMG/M metagenome (GOLD analysis project Ga0209161, IMG submission 186169) | Grasslands soil microbial communities from the Angelo Coastal Reserve, California, USA - 14_1009_13_30cm (SPAdes) (version 2) | ecosystem: Environmental > Terrestrial > Soil > Grasslands... | reverse complement strand
CGTGGATCGTCCCGCGCCTCGATTTTGCCATCACCGACAAATGGAAGCGCCGCTTCCGCGCGATCCCACTCACGCGCTGGGCCTTCCGGCAATATATCTTCTGGCGCCAGGAAGTTCGCGTCCTCGGTTTTCTCGGCAATCAGACCTTCCGCAAGAAAGTCGAGGACATTGCCCGCCGCCATCTCGCGCGCAGGATCAAAGACCCCAGACTGCGCGCCACGCTGACGCCCGACTATCAACTGGGCTGCAAGCGCATTCTCGTTTCGGATGATTTCTATCCGACGCTGAACCGCACCAATGTGGAGCTTGTCCCCGAGGCTATCGCCGAGGTCCGCGAGCGCGGCGTCGTCACGGACGATGGAGTGGAGCGCCCGGTCGACGTTGTGATTTATGGCACGGGCTTCCGTGCCACCGAACCGTTCATCGGCGTTCGCGTGGTGGGAAAGGGCGGGGTGGAAATTCACGACGCCTGGCGGAAGCGCATGACCGCCTATCTTGGCGTTACCGTCAGCGGCTTCCCCAATTTGTTCATACTCCTCGGTCCCAACACCGGACTGGGCCACAATTCCGTCGTCCTCATGATCGAAGCCCAGGTTCGCTACACGATCAAGTGTTTGAAGCTCATGCATCGCCGCAGGCGGCGGATCATGGAGGTTCGTCCTGAGACGCAACAAAGTTTTGTCAGTGAAATCTACCGCCGCATGTCCGGCACCGTCTGGCAATCGGGCGGCTGTCACAGTTGGTATCAAGATCATCAGACCGGCGAAATTACCACGCTCTGGCCCGGTTCCGTCGTAGCCTACTTTCGCCGCACACGCTCGGTTTCCGCTTCAGACTACGAATTGACAATTTGATATCTCCGGGACGAGGTAGCATCCCATTTGTGTCCCACTGCTCCCTGTGCGAAAATACCTGGGACGGAACACAATGAGCACCTCACTTGGCAAACACGTCACACTCAGCAAGCCCGACGATTTCGGGAATCTGCTGGAAGATGAAGGCATCATCTTTACGACTCTCGACAAGGCTGTGAACTGGGCGCGCAAGAGTTCCATTTGGCCGCTTGGTTTTGGCCTGGCCTGCTGCGCCATCGAGATGATGTCCATGGCCGCCGCGCGTTTTGACCTCGCGCGTTTCGGCGCCGAAGTCTTCCGCCCATCCCCCCGCCAAGCCGATCTCATGATCGTCGCCGGCCGTCTCTCGCAAAAGATGGCTCCCGTCATCCGCCAGCTCTATGACCAAATGCCTGAGCCCAAGTGGGTCATCTCTATGGGCGCCTGTGCCACTTCCGGCGGCGTTTTCAACAATTACGCCATTGTGCAGGGCTGCAATCAGGTCATTCCTGTCGATGTGTACGTCCCCGGTTGCCCTCCGCGCCCCGAGGCCGTTCTCTACGCCATCCTTCAACTTCAGAAGAAGATCGACAATGAGAAGGGTTCCTTCCGGCGCGCCATGAATCTTTCCTGATCGCTGCCCGGAACCTCTGGCTGACTCTGGCATGCAAGCAAGATCACTCTCTGTGAGAACGTCAGTCCTTGTGCGGTCTGCCCGGGTCGTTCCCATTCTTCTTGCCGCGGGGCTCCTCTCGCTCAGTTGTGGCGGAGGAGCAACACTTCGGCCGCCTCCCCTGGCGAGCTACAAACTTGTATGGAGCGATGAATTCAGCGGCGCCGACGGCGCCTCGCCCGATTCATCGAAATGGACGTACGACATCGGCGGCAACGGCTGGGGCAACAAGGAACTCGAGTACTACACCAATCGAACGCAGAACGCTCAAATCATGGGCGGCCATCTGGTCATCATCGCCCAAAAAGAAACCTACACCGGCTCCGATGGCGTTACGCGGAATTACACCTCCGCTCGCATGAAAACCCAGGGCCTGTTCAGCCAAGCCTATGGCCGCTTCGAGGCGCGCATCAAGATTCCCGCGGGGCAGGGAATGTGGCCCGCTTTCTGGATGCTCGGCAACGACATCACCTCCCATGGCTGGCCGAAATGCGGCGAGGTCGACATCATGGAAAACATCGGCAAGGAGCCGGGCACCGTTCACGGCTCGCTCCACGGCCCTAGCACCACCGGCCCAACGAGCGACGCCACCGCTCCCTTCGTTCTGCCCGCTGGCCAGAATTTCGCCGATGACTTTCACCTCTACGCCGCCGAATGGGAACCCGGCACAATCCGCTTCTACGTCGACTCAAGTCTATACTCCACGTTCAACTCGTCGCAGTGGCCCGCCGGCGGCACCTGGGTTTTCGATCATCCCTTCTTCATCATTCTCAACGTCGCCGTTGGGGGTGATTGGCCCGGCTCGCCCGACAACACCACCGTTTTTCCCCAGCATATGCTCGTCGACTACGTCCGCGTCTACGCCAAGCCATAACTCCTAGCTCGCCCCAGAATTTATTCTGACTCGGTCGGAGGGTGAGCACTGTCCCTTCCTATTTTTTCTCTGCGCAGTCTGTGTCTCTGCGTTTAAACTCTTTATCTCGACCCTTGCTCGAGAAGGGAAGTACCGCATGTCCATGTCAACTGATCCCGCCCGGCAACTGCTTCGCCACACCGTCGCCACCGTTGCGTACCGCGCTGGCAAAGCCCTACGCGGCGCCCCGGATCACTTTGCCAGCTTCCACATCGGAGATAAGACGCGTACGCCTGCGCAAATCCTCGCGCACATGGGCGACCTCTTCGACTGGGCCCTTTCGATCGCGCAGGGCAAACAGACCTGGCACGACTCCACGCCGCTGGCATGGAACGCCGAAATCGAACGATTTTTTGCGACCGTGAAAAAGTTTGACGACCATCTGGCCGGAGCCGCACTGCTTCACGGATCGGCAGAAGGACTCTTCCAGGGTCCTGTCGCCGACGCCCTCAATCATATCGGCCAAGTCGCCATGCTCCGCCGTCTCGCCGGGTCCCCGATCATGGGTGAGAGCTATTTCAGAGCCGACATCGCCGCAGGACGGGTCGGTCTCGAACAATCGGCTCCCCGCCGCGAATTTGAGTGAATCTGGCACCGCCTCCTACTGCGACTTCTCCGGCGCTGCCCTTCCATTGTGGACGGCAACAAAGGCATCCGACATGCGCAACCCCTATGCTCGCATGCACTTTAGAGCCTAAGTGTTCAGGACTGTCGCAGTGCCGCCAGCCCAGTGCAGTACGCTCCCCGAAGCGTTGGCTTCTTTGCGGACGTAGCCCATGCCGAGGATGCGCGGAGGATCCCAAGTCTTCGCCGCCCGCGTGACGTATCCGACTTCTGTGCCGTCCAGAGTCAGCGCCGCGCCTGTTTCAGGAACAGCCGCGCCAGAAAAAGTCAGCCGCACGCGCTGACGGTTTACCTGGCCGCGCGAGCGCACGCGCTCCACGATCTCCTGTCCGGTATAGCAGCCTTTGGTGTAGCTGATGTGGCTGTCCTGCAATCCCGCTTCGTGGGGGAGCTGTTTTTCTCCGAAGTCATAGCCAAACCACGGCACGCCTTGAGTGAGCCGGATTGCGCTCAGCGCCGAGTATCCCGTCGGCCCGCCGCCGTGCGTGCGCGCCTCATTTGAGAGAATCTGCCAAAGCCCTGGCAATTTTCCGGCTTCGGTGACGAACTCCGCGCCGGGCACTCCCCCCAAAGAGCGTCTTACGATTCTGCAGGGAATTGCATCCCGCGCCGGCGCCGTTCGAACGGTGTCATCCAGATCATTCGGAGCAGGGACACCGGCTTGGCTGAAGTGGACTTCGCTCAGGACGACACCGGTGGGATGAGGAATGACACTTGAAAAAAAACGACGAGGTAGTGCAGCGTCCACACTGGCGAGCTCGCTCAATTGTGCAAGATCAACACCCGCGAGATCCTTCACCATCGCGGCAGCCTGTGGCCCCTCCAGCGCCAGCGTGCCGTAGCGTGCCGTCTCATCGGTCAGCGTCACGTCGTCCATGATAATGTATTTGTCGAGCCACTCGACCAGCCGCTCGCGAATCATCGCGTACGAAACGCAGAAGAGCCGGTCCACGAAAGAATACGTCTCGATCTCCGCGAGAATGTGGCCCTGCGGATTCAGCAGCAGAGAAACGGTGCCGCAGCCTGTGGGCAGGTCCTTGATGTTGTTCGTCAGAACCGCGTTCAGGTAGCGCACCCGGTCGGGCCCAGTGAAGGAGAGATGCGCGCGGTAGTTCTTGTCGATCAGCGCCACCGTCTCCCGCGCATAGTGAAACTCGGCGGCCGCGTCGCCAAAGTCATCCGGCAGGGCGCAGCCGAACCAAACGCCCATCTTCGCGCCCGCGGCAAGGTGCACCGCCGCAAGCGGAGTGTTCAGAGCTGTAGTTGCAGTAGCCATTTCAAGGCCCTCGCGCATCCTCCTGGATGTTGAAGCCATCTCATAGATGCGCTTGCGGAGGTGAAGGATTGTCCTCCGGAACTGATGCGCCGACCCCCGATGAGCACCTATGCGCCAGTCTTAGTCTAGCAAAGGGCATTGTATCAACGAGCGAGAAGTCCATGCGGCGTCTGTCGCATGGCCCATCATCGCAGATGATATAATCCCCGTTATGAGCGAGGGCCGATTTGTACTGAATGCCGCCACCGACGGATTGATCCACATCACTATCCCGGTAGGGATATTGCAGTGCAATTGCTCGATTATCGGTGACCCGGTGACTCGCGAAGCGCTGGTAGTGGACCCCGGCGATGAAGTAAATCGCATCCTGGACCTTCTCGGGCGTCATAAGCTCACGGTAAAGGCCATCGTCAGCACTCATGCGCACATCGATCACGTCGGCGGCCTGAGCAAACTTCATCTATACACGGGCGCTCCCGTGCTCATGCACCGCGACGACTTGCCGCTCTATCAAGCCATGGAGATGCAGGCGTCGTTCCTCGGCGTCCACCCGCCGGAGCTCACCGAGGTGGATCAATTGCTGAAGGAAGGAGACATTCTTCGCTGGGGATCGTTTGAAGCACAGGTCATTCACACACCGGGCCACACGCCCGGAAGCGTCTCGCTGTATCTCCCGCACGATGCCGGCAAGGTTACCGCCGTTCCGACAATCCGTACCGTTCTAGGCGAGGATGGCCAGAAAATTGCCCTCACTGATTTGTTGAAGAAACCGGCTGCTGCTGAGGATGCCGGGCAAAGCGGGGCTCAGGATGAACCGGAGAAAATCACGCCTCGCGCGCCTCAGCTTTTTTCGGGAGACACGCTTTTTGCCGGCAGCATCGGCCGCACGGATCTATGGGGCGGCTCCATGGACCAAATCATGGATTCCCTGCGATCAAAATTGATGCACCTGCCGGACGAGACCAGCGTGCATCCAGGCCACGGCCCGGTCACCACCATTGGGAACGAGCGCCACTTGAATCCCTTCTTACGGCCGGAATAGATATCCTGCGTACCGGCTAGCTCAAGTTCACTGTTGTGGTTTGTAGTTTCTAATGTCACTTTTCAAATGGTTGATCTTCCTTCTTTTCTTTTGCACGTCGCAGTTCTTCCATCACCGATTGCACCAATTCCTTCGCGTGCACCAGCTCTTGATTGATGATGCGCAGGTCCATCGCCGGAACTGTCGGATTGCGCTGGCTAGTACAGTACACTCCGTGCTGGCCCACCAGAACCAGGGCATTCGTAAGACGGTCGAGTGACACCGCCAGCCGGCCCCGCTCGCGGCCAAACATCTGCTCGAATTTGTCCAGTTCTTCTTTGTGCTTTTCGAATGCCGACATCATCTCGCTCCCTGTTTGTACTCTCCTCAAGACTGCCATAGCAGGCGGTTGCACTTCGGGCACACGCGGCGCGCACCAAACTTTACCCCATCGCGCACGCGTAACATAATTCGCTAAAGCCACCATGGAGTGATTTATGCCCTTCATGGCATGTGATGCGAAGGCTTAGTAAACGCCCGGTCCTTCAAAGAGCTTGGGAAGGGATTGGGCTGGAGCGACCAAACAATGCGACGTTCCGACCTGGTTCAGCACAAGGAAAGGGAAAAAGGTGCGTCCACGCGCACCTCGCAAATCGTTTTTGGCGAGAGGCAGCACCTTCTCCGCGTTCTCGATTCCCTGGAGGGCACGGAGCTGCCGATCGCCCGCATGCAACAGGAGCGGCGCATTCTCGAAGAATTGATTCATGCGCGCACCCGCGATTTGAATCAAATCAATACGGCGTGGGATGAAAAAATCGGGTTAGTCCTAAGCTCCGATGCCAAGCCGGAAATGCTGGAGAAACTTGTGAAGCAAGCGCCGGAAGAGGATTTTTATCTGCTGCGCCTGATCAGCGAGCATCCGCGAGCCAATGCCAAGACGCTCAATAAGCTGGCGAAGCATCCCTATGGCGCGATTCGCGAAAATGTGGCGCGGCACCCCAACGCGGATGCTTCGACGTTGACCTGGCTAAGCCGGGATCGCAGCCAGCCGCTCTGGTATCTCGTGGCTTTCAATCCCAACACCCCCACGCCGTTGCAGCGGCGCTTGCGTGATCGCCTGAAGCGTCTCGGGGAGAACCAACCCTCCAAATAGGTTTCGAAGCGCATCGTTCGATGCGGATTCTGCCTCGCGGGCCGTTGGCGTGACGCCAACGTTTTTGGCGCCTGCCCGTACTCCGGAAAAGGCCTGCTGCGTTTGCGGTGTTTAGTGGACGGTGATGGAGACGGTTGCGCTGGTACGGCCGTAGGCGTTGGTGGCGTAAAGCGTGTAGATGGTGGACTGCGCGGGCGCGACGGTGATGCTGGTGCTTCGGACGGCACCGGCATCTGGGGAAACAATCACATAAGAAGCGCCGCTTACCAGCCAGGACAAAGTGACCGGCGTGCCGGCGGAAATGGAATTCGCGCTCGCCGTGAAGGAAGTGATTTGCGGCACCGCTCCGCTGGGAACATTGTTTTGAGTGTACAGCGGCGTCATCTGAATGACTTCGAAGTCGGAAGCGTTCACCTGCCCAAGAGCGTGGAGGTCATTGTTATCCCAGCGGTCATCGGGCGCGCCGCTGAGATACAGACTCGAACCGTTGTCGGCCATGATCATGCCGTAATTTTTTAGCGCGTTCAGGATCACCTGGTTCATTGCCGAATACGCGGAGACGTCAAAGTTGGACTTCAGACGCATGCGCATTCCCATGGGCGCAGCGTTTGCATTGCTGGAGTTCGCGGCCCAGTGCGAAGCGGGAGGAATGAATGCCGCGCGGCTTTGTTGCAGCGTGAAACGCAGGGCGTGGGAAATCTTTCCCGCAATGACTTCGTCGTATCGCGCGAGTCCGGGAAAGATCGGAAGTCCGGCGGCATCGGCGCTAGTCCAAGTGTAGGGACGCTGTTCGTTCGAAACAAGATCCCAAACTGCTGCCGAGCCAACGTTCCAGGAATTTCCGGAGATATAAGAACTGTAGAGCTCGTAGAGGAAGCAATTCGAATTGTCGAGAACCAGGACATGACGGTCGCCCGTGCCAGGATTGGGGTAGCCTTCGATCGGCGCCGTGACTGGAACAGGCATGGGCCCGGGATCGCTGTCACTGCCGTAGGCGGTGACATTGACCGTGACCGGCGGTTGCTGCGCGCCAACGATCAGGTAGGGAATACCGATCGTCGAGCCCTGATACTGGCCCGCCCCGAAGTCCGCATGGATGCCAATGCCGCTGCCGATGAAATTGATCACTGCCGTGGAATTGGGATCCACGGGCGCGGAAGAAATATCGGTGTTCCAGAGACTGTCGGCGGCAAAAGGCACGAAGCCTCCGAGACTCGCGCCTTGGCCGATCGACATGCTGCCACAGTTGGGAGGTTGCGATGAGCCGGTGACGTGAAGATCGATACTGGAAGAGGAACTGCTTCCGGGAGAAGGGTTGGTCACACGGATGGCGTAGGATCCCGCGGAGGAAGCCGCGCCTACGGCCGTAAGCTGGGTGGTAGAAACAAAAATCGTTTGGAGTGGGGTCGCGCCAAAGAGCACCTGAGCGCCACTTACAAATTTGCTGCCGGTGACCATGAGAGAGAAATTTCCCGTGCCTACGCTTGCGGGATTGATGCCGGTAAGACCCGGTGTCGGATTCAGAAGGGTGACGCTACTCGATCCGCTAGCCGAAGCGTCCGCGGCGCTGGTGGCTCGGATGGTGATGGTATTGGGGTTTGGAAGGGCAGCTGGCGCCGCGTAGTTTCCGCTGGTGTCAATTGTTCCGCTTGTGGTGGTGCCGCCAGTAGTGCCGTTGACGGACCAGCTCACCGCAGTGTTGGTCGTACCGGACACAGCAACAGAGAATGGAAAGGTGTCACCAGCGCGAATATTGGCCGTAGGGGGCGACACAACTACACTGACCGAAGACGGCGGCAGCGAAGGAGGCGGGTTGGTGCTGCGGGCAGTTCCCGCACAGCCGGCCACGGATATGGCCAGCAACACGATACTGAGATGGAGTAATTTGCGCATCCCGAGGACATGCACTGAGCGCCACTCAATGCTGTTTCTAGCTTGAGGGATTGTGATGTCCCGGGGTACTGGACGAAAGGGCAGAAGTGGGCCGATGTCCCCCCCTAGCCGATGTCACCGTTCAAGTCTCCGAGCACGGTCCCGCTGCGGACAATGTCAGGTTGGCAGTATGCCGCAGGTCGACTTTCTTGGGCACTTCAGTTCGTGGGGACACCGAGCTGCCAGAACAGGAAGCTGAGAATGTCAGTATTTTCCTCGATCTGCTTGTTGATGGGTCTTCCGCCGGAGTGGCCGGACTTCGTGTCGTAGAGCAGCAGAATCGGGCGACTTGAAGCAGTGGCGGATTGCAGCTGCGCGGTCATTTTTCGCGCGTGTAAGGGCGCCACGCGGGTGTCGCCATCTCCGGTAACGAACAGCGCCGACGGGTACTTCCGGCCGCCCACGACGCGATGGTAAGGAGAATATTCGTACAGATATCCGAATTGATCGAGATTTTCGGCGGTGCCATACTCAGGAACCCAGTACGGTCCCTCGAAGAATTTTTGATAGCGCAGCATATCCAGGAGAGGATACCGGCAGACGACAGCCTGGAATAAGTCAGGGCGTTGCGTCATCGCCGCTCCGACCAGCAATCCGCCATTGCTGGTGCCATCTATCGCCAAGTTAGAGGAAGTTGTGTATTTGTTGGCAATCAGGTATTCGGCCGCGGCGATAAAATCATCAAAAACAGTCTGCTTTTTCCCGAGCATCCCCGCGCGATGCCAATCCTCGCCGAATTCTCCACCGCCGCGAAGATTCGCGTCGGCAAGAATTCCACCGTGCTCGGCCCAAACAAGCGCGAGCGGCCAGTAGTTTGGCGTTTCACTGACGTCGAACCCGCCGTAGCCGGTCAACAAAACGGGATTCGAACCTTCCATCTTCAAACCCTTGTTGTGGAACAAAAACATGGGCACGAGCGTTTTGTCCTTGGATTGGTACCAAACCTGTTGAATCTCGAAGGCGGCGGGATCAAATGGCACCTTGCTTTTGGCCCACACTTCGGATTTCGCTCGCTTCACGTCGTACCGGAATATGGATGGTGCGTAGTCATAGGATTCGAAGGAAATAAAGAGCTCCGGGCTTTCCCAACGCCCCGTGAAGGCACCGACCGAGCCGAGCGCCGGCAGAGCGATAGAACTTTCCGGTTTGCCATTGCCATCGAAAACCTTCAGCTCGGAGGTGGCATTACGCGTGTATTGTCCAATCAGCTTTCCGCCGGCAGCGGCGATGGATTCCAAGTGCACGTCGCTGGCGGGAACAACTTCACGCCAGTGTTCGCGCTGGGGGGTCGCGAAGGTTGTCGAAAAGACGTGCCACTGGGGAGCTTTCCAATTCGTCAGGATGAAAAAACCATCCCCCGCAAAGGTCGGGTAAAAGACAGCCTTCTGGTCATTGACCGCGGCCACCACCGGGCCGTTCTCTTTCACGTTCTGAACATAAATCTCCGTTTTTTCCGATCCGGAACCGTAGATGACCAGATAGACGAGATAGGTGCCGTCCTCCGACAATTGCAACGTAAGAATCTTCTCTCTCCCTAGAGTGTTTCCGTAAATGAGTTTGTCGTTTGTGCCGTCGCTGCCCATCGGGTGGTAGAAGGCGCGCGGCCCATCAGGAGTCACCCGCGAATAGTAAACGCCCTTGTTGTCGGGTGTGGGCTCCAGGCCGAAATACTGTGCCTTGGGAAAGGCATCGGGGAGAGTTATTTTTGCTTCCACGTCTAGTACCCTGGGTGTGATTTCGTCCTGCCCGCCGTCTCGCCGACCGTAGAAAATGAATCTGCCGTCGCGGCTCACATTTTCAAAGGTGACACTGGCGGAGTGATCGGAGCTCCAGGGCAGGGGATCGATCAAAATCTCATCGGCGGCGTTCAAGCCGCGGCGAACACAAAGAAGAGAGAGGTCCTGGCCTGCCAGGCGCTCGCGGAAGAAATAGCGCCCGCCTCGTTCCACTGGCGCTTCGAAGGAATCGTTATGAAGGAGATCCGTGATCCGTTTAGTTAGTTCCGCGCGGCCCGGGAGCTTGGAAAGCGCACTTTCCGTGCACTTTTGCTCGGCATCAATCCATGCCCGGGTCTCGGGGTTGTTTTGATCTTCCAGCCAGCGGTAGGGGTCAGTCACAATGGTGGTGCCATAGGTGTCCTTTGCCGAATCGATTCGCGCCGCGGGCGGGCACTTTGCGGCTGGCGCAGGTTCCTGCGCGCGGGCGAGATCCGCAGTCTGCAGACTCATAAGGAGAAGCAGCACTCCTTGGAGCATCCATCGAAGTGCTCCGATAAGACTCCACCGACCGCGAAAAACATGGGTCGACCGCGTCTTCACGATTCCTCCTTTGTTTCCGGAAGGGAGGATAATATCACCGAATCTCAGGGAGAACTGCGGCTCTTCAATAGTAGAATCGGCCGCAGCGATCTTGAGTGGGACAATTTTGGTGATCTCCAGGTAAGAATGGCGGCCACTGGCATTCAACCCGCAGGTGTGTTTGCGTTTCTGCGCGAATCCAAGCTGCGTGTCCTGTTGCTATCCCTTGCACTCCTTATCCCGTGCGTGTGGCACAGGCGCATCGAAGCCGGTGATCTGCCGAGCCATGTCTATAACGCGTGGCTTGCGCAATTGATTGAAAAGGGGCAAGCGTCGGGGCTCTACATTGCCAAGCGGTGGAACAATGTTTTGTTCGATGTGGCGTTGCTGCGAGTGGCGAATCTTGTGGGCATTGCGGCAGCGCAGACAATTGTTGTTTCTGTTTGTGTGTTGATTTTCTTTTGGGGGGTCTTCGCTTTTGTCGCCGTGGTAACGGAGCGCCCGCCGTGGTTTCTCGCGCCCTGCATCGCCACGCTGGCTTATGGCTATTCCTTCAACATGGGTTTCATGAACTATTATTTGTCGGTCGGGCTGGCTTGCTTCGGGTTGGCGATCCTCCGGCGCGCGCAACGAATCGATTGGATCGCCGCCGCGGCGTTCGCGCTGCTGGCGATGCTTGCTCACCCGATCGGTTTTCTGTGGCTAGTTGGCACGTTGGCCTACATCAACATCAGAGCGAAATTGTCGGGGTGGTGGAAATTGACACTGCCGCTGGCAGTGGCTGGCGGATTCGTTGCCGTGCGCTGGTATGTTGCGCGCCGGGCGTCGCTGCTCGGAGATTGGGATCGCGGACCGTTCTATCTGTATAACGGCGCAGATCAACTGGGGCTCTTCGGAACGCGGTACTTTTGGCTGGCGGCAGCGGCGTTTTTCTTCGGGATTGCTTGCGCAGCGAACGAACTGTATTCGCGGAGGAAGGAAATCGATTGGTGGCGACAATTCGAATTGCCGCTCGAATTGTACACGGTGACGTTTTGCGCTACGGCGCTTCTGCCTGAGAACTTGCGCCCGTCTCCCGAGGGAGGATGGATCGGGTTGCTGGCATCCCGGCTGACGACGATTTCGGCCATTTTCGTTCTTTGCCTACTGGGAGGCATCAAGCCGCGAAAATGGCACTTGGCCGGGTTCGGAATTTGTGCGGGTGTTTTCTTCGTGTTTCTGTACCAGGACACAGGATGGCTGAACCGGCTGGAAGAGCACTCCGAGGAGTTGGTGAGCAAGCTGGCGCCGGGGACGCGGGTCATTGTGACGATTGAAGCCCCGGAGGGTTCACGGATGGAATTTGCGGGGCATGCCGCCGAGCGCGCTTGCATTGAACACTGCTTCAGTTACGCGAATTACGAACCGTCGTCGCGGCAGTTTCGAGTGCGCGTGCGGGAGGGCAGCCCGCTAGTGACTTCATCAGCCGATGATGCGCAGGACATGGCGTCGGGGCAGTACCAGGTGCAGGACGAAGACTTGCCGATCAAGCAGATTTATCAATGCGATGCTAACGACCTGACGAAGTGTGCATCCGGGACCTGGAAGCCGGGGAGATCAACGGGCGGATTGGATACAAACCGCCGGTCCGGTGAATCCCATGGGGGCAGGAGCGTTGGACAACAGCCCAGCCAGGGAACTAGCACGGACCACTTGGTCGAGCCGCCGTTCCAGTTTCCTGCGTCGGGGAGCTCTGCGGGTTCGGTACTTGATATGGCGTTGTGCCGGCTAGGCTGGCTGCACACTCCACGAGTATCTGCGGAATTGCTGGAAGCGTGGGCGGCAGGGTGGGAATCGACTGCTCAGGCCTTGTGAAGTTAAAGGCGCTCGTGAGATCGCCAACGGTGACCCGCCGCCATGCGCTCAGGTTGGGCACTTCCGCACCAAAACGTTTCTCGAGGAATCGCAGTACTGAGGTGTGATCGAACAGAGCCGACGATACAAATCCACCCCGGCTGAACGGAGAAATCACCAACATGGGCACACGAAAACCCAACCCGATGGGGCCGAGAATGGGAGGAGTGCCGACCACCGTGGGGTCCGGGACTGCGGGGGCAGTAATGTATTCGTCGGGTGTGCCCGGAGGCGCCGTGACCGGCGCGAGGTGGTCAAAGAAGCCGCCATTCTCGTCGTAAGTGGCGAATAGCACCGTCTTTGCCCACACCGTTGGATTCCCAGTCAAAGCGCTGATAATCGCGGACAGCGTGTTCTCTCCAAAGAGTGAGGGCGCAGGCGGGTGATCGGAGTCAACGATGGAGGCCAGCACCCAGGAGACTTGTGGCAGGTTTCCCGACAGCGCGTCGGTCAGAAAATCAACTGGAAACTGGGGCCCGAACGCGTTCTGGTAGAGCGGCGATGCGGGGTCCTGGAAATTCTTGAAGTACGACAGAACATTGTTCGAGAAAATGTTCAAGATATTCTGGTCAGGCGACGAGTAAACCTTCCACGAAATTCCGCGAGCCTGAAGCTGTTCGGGCATGGTCGTATAGGTGAGTTTGCCGAAGAACGACGAGCGATTTGCGATCAGCGTTTGAAGTAAGGGTCCGCCATGCTGTCCAGCCGGGTCAATGGAAGCCGCCATGGTGTAGAGACGGTTCGGATCCGTGGGGCCGATCACCGAGCAGAAATAGTTATCGCATATCGTGAAGGCGTCAGCCACGGCGTAGTAAAAAGGAAGGTCGGCGCGAGTGTAATAACCCATGGTGAGGACGGCATCATCGGTATTGATCGGGAGGCGGGAGGTCACAAAGCCATCCATTGCGCCGTTGTCCCAGCTCTGGTGCTGTGGCACCCAGTCGTGCGTGATGTCGTGGGTGCATGCGGCGTTCGTCTTGGAAGTGTCGAGATGGAATGGCAGCAATACGCCGGCCGGCGGGTTGGTGGAATTTGCCGGGTCAGGTTGCTGGAATGCCGGACTTTGGTCGGAGAATCCACGCACGCCGCGGTAGCTTCCGAAATAATGGTCGAAGGAACGATTTTCCTCGATGAAGATCACCACGTGCTCAATGTCAGTCAATTTGGAGCAAACGGATGGAGCGGGAACGGGGGAAGTATCGCCACCGCCGCATCCAGGCAGGAGCGCGGCAGCGATCTCTGTTGCAGCCGTAGCGGCGCCAATCCTGAGTAATTCTCGACGGGTAACATTCCTGGACAGCATGGGGAGCTTCTTACCCCTCCTTTCACTGCGTTGCACCGGCGAAGCTGACCGGCCCGAGCAGCTTCCCATGTCAGGGTTAGATGTTCGGCCGACCGGCGGCACTTGCCCGCCTCGCTTCATGAGCGGACGGGCGCGACTCACGAGGACCCTGGGAAGGCGAGACGATCATCGTCGAGAGGACCAACTTCCGCCATACGATTGGCACGGTCGTGATCGGCGGTAGGACGGGTCCGACCAGATCGAACGGTGCAACCAACCGAGCTCCACCTAGCGAATCTTCATAAGCCCTGGAGCGAATTGCAGAATAAAGCGCAGGGCAAAACGACGACGGTGCGTGTTTTCGGCGATGGATCATTTAGGCCAGCGTCGTCGGTCACCGTGAGAGTCGCAACGAATATGCCGGGCGTCGAGTATGTCACATTGCCGGGCGTAGCCACATTACTAGACCCGGGGTTGCCGCCAGGGAATGACCAGGAATATGCAGTGACTGTTCCATCTGGGTCCGTACCCGATCCAGAGAAAAACACGGACTGTCCGGCGAAGATGATCACATAGCCCGAGGGACTGTCAATCGACCCCGTGGGCGGTACATCTGCGGGACCAAGTGACCCGAGCGCCTGAACTAAATCCAACCTGCCGTTGCCCATATCGGGGCCTACGGGCATGGCATGAGCCACAGCGGCGGCCGCCTGAGACTCATTGGTATTCGCCTGCTTGTTTAGCAGCAGCGCGGCTGCGCCGGAAACAAACGGCGCACTGAACGAAGTTCCCCATCCCGCGGCGTAGGTGCCAAAGGGATAGGTTGTGACAATGGCCTCGCCCGGAGCAGCAACCCACACGATGGCATTGCCATAATTGGAAAACGAAGACCGCGTATCTTGGTCGCTGGTAGAGGCGACTCCTATCACATCGTCTTGCCACTCGGCAGGGTAAACAGTAAGGGGCGGGGCTGCTTGGCCTTGGTTCCCGGCCGACGCCGCGCAAATGACGTTGTTCTGTTCAGCGTAGTCCAGCGCCTTCCTCAGTTCTCGCGACCTCGTCTGGGTGTCAAAGCTCATGCTGACCACGTTGGCGTTGTTCTGCACAGCGTAATAGACGGCCTGCAGAATGTCGGAGAGAAACCCTGTGCCGTCCGCTTTGAAGGTCTTCAAGGGCAAGAGCTGCGCCGTCGGAGCGACCAGGTGGATCACACCCATTACCATGGTGCCGTGTCCGAACGCGGCGTACTGATCGTTGCCATCTAACACAGCAGCTGTGGATTGATCCAGTACAGCGGCAGTGGATTGATTGACTTGGGCCGAGGAGCAACTCGGGCAGGGTGGAGGCGGACACGAAGTGAAAGGGCAGGACGAAGAGGAAATATCTGTTAATTCTGAACCACCCGGCTGATTGCGCGTGAAGTCGTAGCCTGGCAATAGCACACTCTGTAGCGCGGGATGAGTGGGATCCACCCCGGTGTCAATATCCGCGACAATTCCAGCGCCACTGACTCCAAACTGGCTTTGCGCATCCGAGACGCGGACTATTTGTGCGGCGGGTTGGTTCTGATAGCTAGTCCACACGGTTCCGCCGGAATCGGGATAAGGCACCGGAGTTCTGTCCGCCATCAGCCCTGCAGGCAAGGGCGACGGGAGCACATTCAGTGCGCCAACCGGAAATAAGTTGAGCAACTGGTCCACTTCGGCACGCACAATTCCCAGCGGATTGCCCGGGAGATTTAACAAATCGCCTAAGTTAAGCGGACTGGTGATCAGGAAAAGTTGCCCCAGGGGATCGCCAAGCCCCCGCACCACAGTGCAGATGGGGGGCAATAGGGGAGGGTTGCACGCCGTTTGAAGTGTCTGGAGATCGAGTGTCGAGCGAACGATAAACCGGTTGTCGGCGGAGGCTCCGGAGGGCCAGAGTCCACCGAGCAGCAGGAGCACAGAGAGCACTTTGAACTTCATAGCTTACCGTCCTCTTTTCTTCCCCTTGGGATGCACGTCTTTCTGAGCCTCAGCGTCACCGGGTGTCTCAGGGACTTTCGTGGTCCCACCCATGACGCTCGTCGAGTCGGGCAAGCCGACCGATACCCAGTAGTTTCTCCTAGCCCCTATCTCCAGCGAGACGCCCGGCTCAAAATTGAATTCAAAGCGAAACTCGCCCCACTCGTTCGTCTTAGCCATGCCCATCAACCCCGCAAGGCCTTGGAGCACTACCGGAACGCTGCTCAGGTGAGGCTCGGGCTTGGCGGCGTCCAAGAGCTGACCGACCAGCGTGACGCGCTGCGAATCTCTCTGCCCTTCGAGGGAAAGATCAGCCACTAGACTGCCGGATTCATAAAGGAGTCGGCGAACTGCAGGGTGTGAGGATCGGGCGCCGGCGAGCGACGGTCGAAGAAAGCTATCAAAGACCAGTGGCGCGCTACGTGTGACCTGTTGGGTCGTGGACATCCGGCGGAGCAGGGAATCCAGGCTCGGCCACAGCTCTTGCAAAAGGATATCTTGGGGAACCCTGGGAAGAGAATAGGCATCCAGCACTTGGAGAAGTTCCTGGTCGCTCTCTTCACCTAGGAGAACAATGGTGCGTCCTCGCAGATACGGAACCATCTTGTGGAAGGCAGCCACGATCTGAGCGGGCGGAGAATCCGCCTGCTGCGGATCCAGGATCGCGGCATCCGGTTTTTCCTGCTCCAGCAGCGCGAGCGCTTCTTTGAAGGTCCGAGCGACGAGGTACTGATAGCCCATACTCCCGAGCAAAATGCGCACGTTGTCGCGCACCAGCGCATTTGCACCGAGCATCAACACTTTGGGCTGGCTTGGGGCGATTTTCACAGCCACCTGCTCGCGCTAGCCCCTTTCGAGGCTAGCGCCCTCCGGGCCACCACATAAGAACATACAAGGCTGGCCCGTCAATTCAGGGAAGACCCCAAT
>Ga0209161_10001971_pt1 | contig 16833 bp, 16 predicted proteins | sample GraSoiAngelo_155_FD_186169 | JGI IMG/M metagenome (GOLD analysis project Ga0209161, IMG submission 186169) | Grasslands soil microbial communities from the Angelo Coastal Reserve, California, USA - 14_1009_13_30cm (SPAdes) (version 2) | ecosystem: Environmental > Terrestrial > Soil > Grasslands... | reverse complement strand
AACGACTGCTGGACTTGCGCCGCCATATCCCGTGACCTTCGCGATACGCAGCCCGCTAGCGTAGACATAATCGACATCTGCGCCACTGATGAGATGCTCGAACATTGTCTCTGTGCCCTGGTAAGCATACATGATTATCGACGAGCCTTCTCTCGCCTCGACTCTACGCCCGAAGCCATCATACGCATAGTAACCCTGGACCCCAGAGTCGTTGCCTACGCTCAACAGGTCGCCTTGGATATCCCATGTGTAGGTCCAGTGTGTTGAATTGACGTTCTTGGTGGATAAGCCCCCGTTGGGGTTGTAGCCATATCGAGTGGTGATGCCTTGCTTGTAGAGTTGAGAGGCTCGTTATTGGCCGGATTGTAGCCGTAGGTTGTTGTGACCCGTCTGGTGCCAGTGGCTGTGCCGTTCAGCCCCTGCACGAGCCTGTTTCCCAGGGCGTCGTACTGATACCAAAGACCCGTAACCGTGCTTCCGTTGATTGTTGTAGAATTTGTGAGTCTCCCGATAGAATCGTACATGTACGATTCTGATAGCGCTAGAGTGGAGCCTGTCGGGGTTCTCGCCTGACCTGATACGCTGGCAACTGTTCCTATGTTGTAGTACTGATAGTTGAGCGAGAGAACGGTGGTGGTTCCATTTGTCAGCTTGATCTGTGAGGATCGCGAATCCTTGTCGTATGTGTAGTTCGCGATGAGCCCGTTTCCATACTGGACACCCCTGACCTGGTCGTTCGAGTAGTAGGAGAATCTTGCAAAGTAGGTTCCGGAACCAAGCTGGGGCCCGGTCGCGTTGATGATTCTTCCGAGCCCATCGTAGGAGTAATGGACAGCGAGGAAGTCGTTGTGGGTTATCTGAGAGACAACCTCGCCATTGTACGTGTATGAGAGGGAGTATCCCGCTCCAACTATGCCATCAGGGGTTGGAGATGATGGTATCTTTGGCGGGTCTAGGTATCCATTGGCCATGTAGTTGTAAGGTGCGCTAGTGTAGACGTCGTACATTATGAAAGAGCCGGAGATGTAATTTATGTTTGTCACCATGGTCCAGCGATGGTCAAGGGCCTTGAACAGATAATCGCCGACGCGTAGCTGGGTGACTGAGAACCATCCGATCGTCCCGTCAGCCTTCATAACATACAACTTCTGAATAGTAGCATTGTCGGTCCTTAGATCCTGTGGATCTTGCGTCCTGATGATGAGCATGTTGCTGGTCTGGACCACTGCCATCCGGGTAACGGTTGACACGGCAAATTGGCCTGTGGTGACGTTGTAGGAGAGGAGCCGGTCCCCGGTCTTGAGATTCTGGACTGGAATCCGCGAGCTATCGGCCATTGTTATTAGCGTCCCAGGCGCGACACTCCCAGGATAAGACGATGATTAGTCATTCGGGAATCATTCTTAAGAGGTTCGGAACAGTATTGTGTAGGAAAGTCAAATTGAGCGGTTGCTTGTGTGATTACTAGCTTCTCAGGTCCTAGGGACTGCTCAATTCTTCTGTCTTCGATTTGGCTTTTGACTGCCCTCGATTAAGGATGATTCTCCACGCGATGAGTAGCGCACCAACTATAGTGGCCAGTGCTGGTCCGACGTATCCTGAGAGGAAGTAGCCGAGTGGTGATGCATTTTGGCTTATCCATTGTTGCATGAAATAGTTCGACTGGTATTCGTTGGAGATAGCAACAAGCATGCCTATTGTGATCGCGAACTGAGCGATAATAACAGCCATTACAGCTCGCGATGCTTCACGATGACTAACACTCTCAACAACTGTGGCTTTCGCGGTCCGGGCTGATTTCGGGTTCGGGATTAGGAGTGAGCTGATAGCTCCAAGCGATACGAAAATGCCGGCTGTGAAGGCGGCCCAGCGTGCTCCTTGCGTAATTGCATCGTACAGGATTGAAAGGACGGCGGGTACGTTCCTACCGAATATAGCGAGAAAGGATGGATCGATTCCTCCAGAGAGTCCTGAGTTGAGGGCGGCTGTCAACGCGACTTTCTGCTGTATGGTGAAACTAGCTGTACTAGTCGCGAGATCGGCCACACCAACCGTGGAGATTTGGGCCACCAAGACTGCACCGATTACAGCGATTCCGAAGGCTGAACCGATCTGTCTGACAGTGTTGTTTGCTCCGGATCCTACTCCGGCCTTCTGCCATGGTATACTCTGCAAGACGGTGCTCGTGAGCTGGCTAATCGCCAGACCAACCCCTGCGCCATAGATGACGAGGATAGGATACATGTAAGAGACAGGATTCTCGACGCTGATGATTTGTGATAGGCTGAAGAGCGCAATGGCTTCAAGAGCCATGCCGGTGGTGACGACCCATTTGGGTCCAAACCGGGTGGCTAGAATGCCGGCTACAGGTGCAAAGATGAATACTGAGATCGCCATGGGTAGGAATGTGAGACCGGCATCGAATGCTGAGAGTCCCTTGACCGTTTGAAGGAATATTGAAATGATGAATACTGCTCCGAACTCACCCATAGCAACAATGGTAACCGTGAATAGGCCGTACCGGAAACCCTTGAATTTGAGGAGACTGAAATCAAAGAGTGGAACCTTCCCCATCCTGAGTCGGCGGACCTCGTAGAAAGTAAACATCGCAAGTAGAACAAGCCCGGTTATGATCGAAACGAGGGGAAGTGATACTGGGTTTGAGACAGACCATGTGAACCCTCCCGCCGTGAATTCATTGTTCGGAACAATCCAACCGTAGGTCTGAGCTTCAATAAAGCCGAACAGGAGACTGGCCAGACCGAGCGTGATGAATATCAGTCCGAAGTAGTCAGCGGTGTATTTTGGATCCTTGAATCGAGTCTCCTTAATCGCGAATGCAGCCCCGACTAGGGCTGCGATTCCTATCGGGATATTGATGAAGAACGCCCATCTCCAAGTAAAAGCCGGATCACTTGTAAAGTACCCTCCTAAGACTGGTCCCAGAACTGCGGCCGCGCCTGCAGTTGCACCCCATATCCCGAAAGCAACACTTCGCGCTTTGCCGGCGAAGGTTGTTGTCAGGATTGATAGAGTGGCGGGAGAGGCCATTGCAGCCCCGAATCCTTGGAGCACCCGGCCCAGGAGGATCTGAATCAGATCTTGCGAGAACCCATCGACGATCGACCCGACAATAAATAGAGAGATTCCGGCAACAAAGATCCGTTTTCTGCCGAACTCATCGCTTAGCTTTCCCCACGTTAGAAGGAATGAACCGAAGACCAACGCATAGAGAGACGTGATCCACTCTAGGTCCTTCAGATTGATCCCGAAGTCTTTCTGAATCTGATATTGAGCGACGATCACTATTGTTGCGTCGATCACAATGATTGCGAGAGAGAGGCTCAGGACGAGCAGGATGAGGAGCTGCTTCGGCTCGACCTTGGTCGATCCTCCGGCTGGCGCCGTACCCGCTGGACCCGTTCCTTGGCCTATCTGGCCAGAGGGTTTGCCCTCGCCTGACATTTGAGACGGCATCACACAGTTCGGGGTAATCAAACATTCCCGTCAGAGAAGAGTCTGGCCACCCATGAGGTGTGAAACATCTAAGAACTCGTCCGGAAAAGGCAGCATCTCAGATTGCCAAAGGACCTTCACACAGGCCGATATAGAATCGAGCCGGGACACGAAGTTCGTCTGAGCGATATTGACCCAAACGATACTTCCGGTTTCGAGGGAAAAGCTGAGGATGAACAGAAAGAGTCGAAGAAGCTCAACGAGAAGCTTAGACAGCTTCAGGAAATGCTCTACGCAGAACACGAACAGAAAGTCCTAGTCGTTCTGCAAGCTATGGATACTGGCGGAAAAGACGGGGTCATAAACCGGGTTTTTCAGGGAGTCAACCCGCAAGGGGTCCGAGTCGCGCACTTCAAGGAACCTACCCCTGAGGAACTTGATCATGGTTTCTTGTGGCGAGAACACAAACAAGTGCCCGGAAAGGGAGAACTAACGATTTTCAATCGAAGCCATTACGAGGGCGTCCTGATCGAGAGAGTTCACAACCTCGTCCCTGAGGAAGTCTGGAAACATCGGTACCGGCAGATTAACGATTTCGAGCGATTACTCTCCGAGGAGGACACGACCATACTGAAATTCTTTCTCCTTATCGACAAGGATGAGCAGAAGAAACGGTTGCAGCAACGCCTGGACGATCCTTCCAAGAGGTGGAAGTTCAGCGGTGACGATCTTCCTGAGCGAAAATTCTGGATCCAATACATGAAGGCTTACGAGGACACCCTGAACAAGACTAGCACGGAGTGGGCGCCTTGGTATCTCGTTTCGGCCAACCACAAATGGTATAGAGACCTAGTTGTCTCCCGGATAATCGTGAAGGCGATGGAAAAAATGGACCTGCATTATCCAAAGACAAAAACGAATTTCAAGTCAATAGTAATAGAGTGATGATGGCTGCCGAGCGGCTATCCCTCCTTTCTAGTGGTTGCGACTACTGGCCTGTGATGGCTATAGATCCGTTTGTAGTGGTCAGATTGACAACTGCGCTCCCTGCCCCGAGGGTTGTCATGGTATGATTCGTCAGTTGGACCCCTAGCCCTGATGAGGACACTGATCCGTTTGTCGTGTTCGGGGTGATCTTGCAGGAGGCAAGGACTGGAATTGTCAGGTTGACGTTCCCGTTCGTCGAGTTCACCTCGTAGGACCCTCCCAAGGATAACGTCGATAGACCCATGGTTACACTACCGTTGGTCGTTGTCACCGTTGCACTAGCGCATGAGGTGCATGTTAGGTTGACAGAGCCGTTAGTATCTGTCGTAGTCATGGTTGTGGCACTGATATTGGAGGCGGTAATTCCTCCGTTCGTGTCAGTAAGGGTGAGGCTGGACGCGCTGATGCTTGACACCTGTAGATCACCGTTTACCGTTACGATCTGCACCGTGTTGAATTGAGTGGAAGCTGGTGTATACGCGTGAACGTCTACGCTGTAGCTTGCCCCGAAGAAAAAGTTGCTCGCAGGGAAGATAGCCTTGAAGACGATGTTTCCGCTAGAGTTTGACTCTACAAATGTGATGGCGTCTGGAGATGACCCGAAACCTCTAGCCGTAACAGTCCCGTTGATCATGAGGTAGGCCTGCGACCATGATGAAACAGAAACCCCCCCATTCGTGTTTGAGACTGTCATCGATGAGGGATTATTGTTGTTCTGGGAAACCGAGGACTGGTAGGGCGTGAAGTTCTTCTTGGTGACCGAGAGGGATGGGCCGAGGAACAGCGATGCGGCGACCACTGCAACGACCGCACCCACCACTACCACAAGGATGATGACAACGAGCATTGTCCTACTAAGCCCGGGCTTCTTGACGGTCGTTGACATGAGCCAGTAGCTGAGGCTGAGCCGCCTTCCTTAAGCCTCTTTCCGGGCAATATCACCGTTGCAAACGCTTCTCTTCAGTAACTATTTTTCTTGTAACTTTTCTTTTCCCGTAACTATTCTTTTTCGCTAACTATTATGTGACCCCCCGGGGTGGTCGATTTCCGCGCGCCCCGCCCTTCGTGAAAACGCGTCCGGTCCACACATGGTCCGCCAACAGCCCACAAGGTGCCATTAGACACGCACCTCAGGCACGGGGCCTTCAAATAAGCGCCAGCCATGATTCTAGAGGTAAGTCTTCCCGGATGCGGACCCTCGTAGCAGAATGCAAGATTCCCACGGCTCCCTCCCGGTACGAGGAGGTCGAGACCATGGCTGAGAGCATAGGCTACGAGGTAATCGACACCGTCGTCCAACACCGGAAAAACCTCCACCACACCTACTGCGTCGGACCAGGAAAACTGGAAGAGATCAAAATGCTAGTCGCCGAAAACGACATCGAAGCAGTCGTCTTCGCCAACACTCTCCCCAGCGCCCAAGTCTTCAAGATACAACGGGTCCTCGGCGGGACAGACATCAAAGTAATCGACCGCAACCTCCTGATCCTCGAAGTCTTCGACAAGCGCGCGATGACGAAGGAGGCAAAACTCCAGATCGCCCTCGCCAAACTTCGCTACACGTTCTCCTGGGGCAGAGAATTCCTCCGGCTTGAAGGCATTCTAGGGGGACAGGTCGGTTGGAGCGGGCCTGGAGACTATCCTTACCATGATTATGAGAGGACGGCTAAGAAGCGGATCGCGAACATGGAGAAGGAACTGAGAGATCTCTATTCGAAGAAGAATCTGCTCAGGGACCACCGGCGAGAACGAGGCTTCCCAATAGTAGCATTAGCCGGGTACACTCAGAGCGGAAAGACCACCTTCTTCAACCGAATGTCCGCAGAACACAAGGACACAGGTCTAGGACCCTTTACGACCCTGTCCACGTTCGCCAGAAGAATTGACCAGAACAACGGTGGCGACAACTTCAGTTTCATACTCATCGACTCGATCGGCTTCATCGAAGACATGCACCCGACAATCCTCAAAGCGTTCAACACTACCCTCGGGGAGATATCGAACGCAGATCTAATCCTCCTTTTCGTTGACGTCAGCGAGGATCTAGAATCGATCTTCAGAAAACTAACAGCATCAAGAGAGATTCTCAAGAAGATAGCGACCAAAGTTCCCCTGGTCATCTGCGCGAACAAAACAGACCTCTGCAATGACGACCGTCTTCAAGAGGGAAAGAAACTGATCTCGCGAACATTCGATGGCGTTCCACTTGTTGAGCTGAGCGCGTTGAAGGGAAATAATACCGAGGAGGTTGTGAAGCAGGCCTATCATCACCTCAACGGTTCGGCATCATTTGTTCCTAGTGCCTCTCTAGAGCTGCACTCCTCTCCATAGTAGATGCTGGGAAATCCTAAAATTCTTCAATGCTATCAGTTGAAGATAGGTAGTTCTAAGTGGAATTAAGGAAACTTCAGCGAACGCCAGATGGAACTTTCCTGGTCACTATACCCAAGGCGTGGGCTAAACGCGTCGGACTCGACCAAGGGTCCGTCGTGTCCTACGAAGAACGCCAAGACGGGAGACTTCTGCTGTCCCCAAGAATTGACGAGGAGCGGCCGCCCCTCGAAGTCATACTGGAGGCATCTCCCTTCGTCAGACGGGAGATAATCGAGCGATACCTTCTCGGATACGACATAATCCGCATTCAATCCAAGGACAGTTTGTCCCCCGAGACAAGGGACGAGGTCCGCAAAACGACGAAACGGCTTGTAGGGCTGGAGGTGTTAGAAGAGGATGCGAAGAAGATCGTACTACAATGCCTCATGGAACCTTCACTACTCAACCCTGAACGCATCCTTCGACGGCTTGAAATGCTGTCCATGCCCATGCAGATAGACGCTGTCCAAGCCTTCGTCGAATCCAACACCGAACTTGCTAACGGAGTCGTTGAGAGAGATGAGGAGGTGGATAGATGGTACTTCCTTCTCGTCCGGCTGGTCAGAGCGGCTATCGCCGACACGTACTTGCTTGAGAAGATCAAGGTCTCTTCGGTAGACTGTCTGGACTTCCGCCTTCTAGCAAGCTACATCGAAACGTTCGCCGACTACTCCGTAACCGTCGCCGAGAACACCCAAGACAAGATTCCTGTTCCAAAGGAACAACAAACACTATTCCAGAAGATCGGAGCCTCTGTGAATACGATGTACAAGGACGCCGTCGGGTCTGTCCTCTCACGGGACCTCAAGCTGGCCTCATCCGTAAGTGCGAGGTTCAAAGAGACCAAGAAGATCCTTGCCGAAGCTGAGACGAGCATAGCGAAGGCCCCGCGTCCCATGGTCAACCATCTCGTCGCCGCGCTCATAGCCTTGAATAGAATGTGTGAGGTTTCCGTGGACATATCCGACCTTACGATTACAAGATAACAGGCCGGGGGTCTCGCGATAACCGGATAAGCCGCGGTTGCGTATCAGATAGGGATTCCAGGGAAGAGCTTTTCGATGTCTGAAGAGAGGAAGAGGGCAATAGGCACCATACTGGAAGCAGGTTTCCAGATGGAAAGCGACGCCTTCAAAACCCTCATGGAGATCAGCAGTGCAGGCCAGCTCGACCCTCTTGTCAGAGAAGTCCTTCGAGTCGCTGGAGCCGTGGAACCACGACCCTCGTCAATAAGCAGAGACCTCGTTCTCAAGGCGGCTGAACAGCTAGACCTCTCCGGCAAAGGTGCGGGGGCAGAGCATGTTGGTTTGGGGCATGCACGACGGTTTGCTGAGGAGCTTGAGTCTCGGCTAGAAGTTGTCTCGGACCCTACGGGTAAGCTTGGAACGACTGGCGCTTTTGATGATTTTCTCCATTATTTCAGAAACCGTTTCGACAAGATGAGCCTGCTCTTCAGGCAGAGAATGGACACCCGAAACGCCGGGACCATTTCCGACGCGCTTCAAGGCGGATCAAATGGACGGGGCCGCTTCATCTGCATGGTCCTCGAAAAGAGAGAGAAAGGCGACAGGATCTTTCTGACGGTTGACGACTACGAGGATGAAGCTACCGTCCTGGTTGGACGACAGAACTCTATAGTGTATGAGATGGCGAGAAAGATAGTCAGGGACCAAGTCATCTACATCCAGGCCCGGAAGAGCGGGGGCCCCCTCCTAGTCGCGGAAAGCATTGTCCTCCCCGAGATACCGGATAGAAAGCCCAACCATGCCAACGAAGAGATCTACGCCGCGCTAATATCCGATGTTCATGTCGGGAGCAAAGTGTTTCTCGAGAATGAGTTCCGCCGGGTTCTAAGCTGGTTGAAAGGAGAGATTGGAACACCGAACCAGCGCGAAGTCGCCGAGAGAGTAAAGTATGTTCTGATCGGGGGCGACCTTGTCGACGGGATCGGGATTTATCCTCGCCAAGAGGTGGACCTTGCGGTTCCCGACATCTATGAACAGTACAGAATCGCAGCGAAATTCGTGAGCGAGATCCCAGAGTACATGGACGTGGTATTGATACCGGGGAATCATGACGCAGTACGCCAGGCCCTGCCGCAACCCGCCATCCCGAAAGATTTCGCCGGACCTGTTTACGACTCGCGGAAGATTGTTTCGCTAGGAGATCCAGCGGAGGTTCGCTTGCACGGGGTCCAGTTTCTACTCTACCATGGAACTAGCCTGATGGATATCCTGAGCGGAGTCCCCGGGCTCGATTATCAGCGTCCAGTAGAGGCAATGGAGTACCAGCTGCGAGCCCGTCATCTATCTCCCGAGTACGGGAAGATGACACCCATTGGGCCCGAGCAGGAGGACTTCCTAGTGATAGATCGGGTCCCGGACGTTTTTACCTCTGGACACATCCACGTTTCAGGTGCAGGCCTCTACAGAGGAACGACGATAGTGAATAGTGGCGCATGGCAAGGACAGACTGACTATCAGAAACGGATGGGACTAGTCCCTAAGCCAGGAATCCTTCCTGTTGTTAATCTGAAAACCCTTGATGTCAAGATGATCAATTTCCAGTAATATCCTTACTAATCCCTTCGACATTCTAAAAACACCGCCCCCACCCCAGGGTTTCCAGTGCAAATCCTCAACTTATATTGAGAGTAATTTTACTCTGAAAAAACTTACTGGTAAGGTTAACTTGCATTATGATAATTTATGCGGACCTGTATATTTTCCATAACCAATTCGTCTCAAATTCTGTACCATACAGAGAACAAGAAGTCTTCCGGGTGATCTCTTAACAAGTCTCCAGAGGAAGGAGAGGGGTACGGGTAGGAGTCCTAAACCCGGCTATTCGCCAACCAGTTGAACGATGACAGTTCGGTCTCTCGGTCTAACGTCTAGCTCAAGAAAGACGATTTGTTGCCAGGTTCCAAGAGTTAGCTTCTTGTCTCGAAATGGCACTGACAAGTCCGGTCCTATCGTGGAGGCTCGAATATGGGAGTGTCCATTGCCATCATGCCACCTCTTCTCGTGTTCGTATGACGCGTCTTTAGGCGCAAGTCTCTCCAGCGCTATGGGCAAATCTGCTAGAAGTCCGGGTTCATACTCAATTGTTGTTATTGCTCCGGTCGATCCAGGCACGAACAGAACGGCAACTCCGCTCCTCATCCTTGAGGACTCGACTACTCTCTGAGTCTTGTCTGTAATATCGATAATTTCTCCTTCGCGGTGCGTCCGAAACCTCAACTCTTGAGACTCGACAGCCATGATCCCGGTCGTATTCCAGGCAAGGAATTAAGAATGAAAACCTAGCTTCTGCCGGAGAGGTTCAAGGTCTTGTCCAAGGGAACCGGCCCAAAAGAGCTCTACGTTAAGAAAATTCGTAACGGAACCGTAATCGACCACATCTTCGCCGGCCATGCTTTGGACGTGCTCAAGATTCTCGGAATAGATGGTCGCGAAGGACACATAGTGAGCGTGGCCATGAACGTGATCTCGAAGAAGCAGAACAAGAAGGATATTGTCAAGGTTGAGAATCGAGAGCTCAAGCCCGGTGAGGTTGATAAGATCGCGTTGATAGCGCCGAGCGCGACGATCAGTATCATTCGAGACTATGAGGTCGCTGAGAAGACTAGGGTCAAGCTGCCGGATTCGATTAGAGGAATTGTTCGTTGTTCAAATCCTGCGTGCGTGTCTAACGCTGAGCCTGTTGAGCCAAGGTTCAGCGTGGAAAGACAGGACCCCCTACGGCTCCGGTGCTACTACTGTGTCCGAATAATGGAGAAGACCGATGTTCTCAAACAATTCTAGTATGGAAATCTCAACGAAGGAACGCGAGAAATCGGTTCAGGAGCTCCAGACACTTTACGGCGAGAAACGTGATCCTATTCAGACACGACTGAACGAATTCAAACAGATTCTCAATCGCAATGACGATGATGTTTTTGCCGAACTCTGCTTTTGCTTACTGACGCCGCAGTCGTCTGCGAAGACCTGCTGGGCTGCAGTGTCCCGGCTCAAAGAACGAAGTCTTCTCTTGAAAGGAGAGGCCAACGAGATTCAACCGCAGCTAAACGATGTCCGGTTCAGCGACAGTAAGGCGAAATATATCGTCGAGGCTAGAGCAACGTTCAGCAAAGATGGCAAGCTCTCCCTGAAATCACACCTCTCCAGCTTCGCAAACATGTTCGAGTTGAGGGAGTGGATGGTGGAGAACGTGAAGGGACTAGGCTACAAGGAGGCCAGCCACTTTCTCCGAAACGTCGGGCTCGGGGAGGAATTCGCCATTCTCGATAGGCATATTCTGCGAAACCTCAAGAGGCTGGATGTTATCAGTGAGGTGCCGGTTTCGATCACGAAGAAGCGGTATCTCGAGATCGAGGAGAAGCTCCGTCGTTTTTCCCGGGAAGTAGCAATACCATTAGCGGATCTTGATCTCTTGTTCTGGTCGCGCGAAACAGGCTGGATATTCAAGTAGGAAGTAGGTAAGCAAGCGGTGGGGAAGATCGGCGTTATGGCGGATAAGGAGACAGCGATCTACTTCAAGCTCGGAGGGGTCAAGAACAGCTGGGTCGTGAAGTCCGAGGACGAGGCTGTCAAGACGTTTGAAGACATCAAGAATAAACAGACTGTCTCTCTCGTCATCGTTACCGACACGGTTTTCGAGTGGATAAAGGACAAGGTTGGACAGGGCAAGAAGGAAATCGAACTCCCCTTGGTTGTGTCGATTCCAACAAGGCGCGGCGGCAAGTCTCAAGTTGACCTCTTGGCTGAGCTGATCAAGAGGACCGTGGGTGTGGAAATCAGGGTCCAATAGCCAGCACCAGCGAAATCGCCCATTTTCAGTTCTATTCTCGAATATGGGATCGAGGGTCCTAGCTTGCCCTAGAATCGTTCGGGAACTGACCTAGATTACACGTTAACATGCAATGTGACCAAAGCCCAGACCCCGCCCTGAATCGCGAGACTCGCCCATAATCAATACCAGACAGCAAACCTTCTCAAGAAAAACGAGGGGGTATTGCACAGGGCATCTCGTGACGCAGGACTGGTTGAAGGGAAACCGTCTCTAGGCAGGAATTATTTGGAGCGATGATCGAGTTTTTGTTTTGTCCAGTTGAAATCATTGTACGAGAACCCTTAATTCCACTGGAAGCCGGCTCGCGGAAATCTGGACCTCTCAGACTTGTCACAGCAAGGATTAGATCTCATCTTCGAAAGGGTCCTGTCAGGAGGAGAGGTTTTTCGCGACAGAAACCTCCTCAGACACGACTACATGCCAGCAACCCTTCCGCACCGGGAGGAGCAGATCCGCCGGCTCGGATCCGTGCTGGCCCCAGCTCTAACAAAAGATAGAGTGTCGAACCTATTCGCCTACGGCAAGACTGGAACAGGAAAGACAATTGTGACCAAATTCGTTCTAGATCGGTTACAGCGGAAGGCTCGCGAACACGGACGAGCTCTCGATACGAGCTACGTCAACTGCCGTCTAGCAGGAACAAACTACAGAGTCATTGCCGATCTCTGTAGATCCCTCGGTCGAGAAGTACCCTTCACTGGACTAGCGGTCGGCGAGCTTCTGGACCGGTTCAGAAGCGCTCTCCAATCACGCAGCTCCGCATTCCTTGTCGTCCTGGACGAGATAGACGCGCTAGTCAAGAGAAGTGAAGACGATAGTCTACTCTACGAGTTAACCAGGATAAACGAGAAACTGACCGACAGCTGGATCGGGCTCATAGGAATATCCAACGACCTCCACTTCAAAGACTTCCTAGACCCGAGAGTCCTAAGCTCGCTGGGAGAGGAGGAAGTCGTGTTCAAACCCTACACCTCAGACGAACTACATGACATTCTAAATGAACGGGCACAACTCGCCTTCCGACCCGGAGTTCTAGATGAAGGCGCTCTCCACCTTTGCGCAGCCCTGGCCGCAGGAGAACACGGTGACGCACGACGCGCACTCGATCTCCTCAGAGTAGCCGCTGAGATTGCCGAAAGATCACGCGAGCTACATGTCGGCGAAAACCACGTCCGCGAAGCACAACAGAAAGTTGAACATGACCGCGTAACAGAAGCCCTATCATCCCTCCCACTCCACTCTCGAATTCTCCTAATCTCAGTGATGCAGCTAGAGAACACTAGGAAAGAGAGCTCGGTAACAGGTGACGTGTACGAGGTGTATCGGGAGCTGTGTGGCGCCGGTTCGGTCGAACCTCTCACCCAGCGAAGAGTCAGCGGACTGCTCAACGAGCTGGACATCATGGGCGTCCTAAACGCGCGAGTAGTAAGTTTCGGCCGGTACGGCCGCACAAAGAAGATACGGCTCGGCGTCGAAGCTCGGTCAGTGACCGCTTCATTTAGCGTTGACGAGATGGTTCGTGGGCTGCTTACCTTTGTTCCACGGAGCGTCCTCAAACATCAAACAAGTCTCTAGATGTATTGGGATAGATGATGGCCCGTTTCCGCCGAAAACCGATGATAAGGTCCGACACGCTCCTCTCCTAGCCGTCTGGCTGAAAGGCCCTCACCTTCATCAATTCAGAGCTGACTGGATTACAGTTGACGGGCTGGACGCAACTAGAAAAGCCGAGTTTCTCCTCAGAGATTCCCACAAGATTCCGGTGTTGTTGTCGGGCGTGACCTTCGGAGGATTCAATCTTATCGACCCTTGGAAGGTCCTGAAATTGTGCAAGGCGCCGGTGATCGTGGTCGTCGGTTCCCGGCCGGATAACAGGGCTGTGAAGCGTGCCCTGGTCAAACATTTTCCTGATTGGGAGAAGAGATGGGAACTGATCAGATCACTTGGCCCAATACACAAACTTCGGACAACTAGTGAAGGTCCCGTGTTCTTTGAACAGTTCGGATGCTCAATTCGTGAGACCAGGTTGATCTTGAAAGCTTCGGCATTCGTCTCGCGAATGCCTGAACCTTTGCGGGTTGCGGGTATACTTGCTAGAGGCCTGTTCTCTGCAGAACCTCTTGGCTAGGTTTCCAGTTACAGGAGCCTTTAGTCGTCCCGTTGAGGCTGCAGTGGACAGTCAACGTAAGAGTTCATGGGTCTTGTGTTGGTGAGCCTGGCATGACTGGAAAAAAGGCCAATCGAGAGAATCAGTTGAACGATTACTTCCGCAGGCGATGTTGCAATTACGAGAATTTCACCTGTGACCGGGTCTGGGAATGCGCGGTGTGCGCCCGACAGTCCGTGAAGGTTGAGCCAATAATGGACGAAATTGGGTCGACTACTGTGACCTCTCGGAGGAGGTGAGTTGAATGGAGACTTTGCGTGAGGAAGAAGTTCTACGTCTTGAAGAGGCACTGCTGAAGAAGATGGAAGAGAGGCTTACCCCCCTGATGGAGCAAGCCTCACGAGATGCCGCTCGAGCAGCGATGCAAAGGCTGAGGTTGGACATGATGGCTCACATCAGTAGACATGAGGAGACGATACAGCGGCTCGCCAAGGCGGCACTAGCTGAAAACCACATCCCTAGATAGCCACCTGGTTCCTATCCATCATGATCGATGAAGAATCCGTGTTAGTGCTTACTATGCAAGATTGAGCGATCCTTGCGCGGCAGTAAGCGATTCAGTCCCTCTAGCCATTCTTGCAAGTTGGGCAAAGCGGGATCTTGTTCACGATCCCTTTTGTCACAATGCAATCAGTGCAAAGGTGCTTGCGGCAGGAACTGCAAGTTCTCTCATGCTCGGTACAAACCGTACCACCACAGACCTCGCATATCGCCCTGGACTTTTGATCACAAAGAGAGCATTTCTGAGTATCGTCCAAGATCATCTTTCCTGTAGCCGCTTGTAGGATCTTTCGATAGGACTTGCCAGCAGCAAGCATCTCTACGGTCACTATGGGAACATGTAACAGTTGAACAACCGTTACGGTTGCATCGTCATGACAGCTCACCACATCCTTGGTTTTAGATCGAATCACGTCCTCGGTTACCCCTGCAGGCGCGACGGTAACAGTGTTCTTCATTTCAAGTTCAGGAGGCAGCTTCGGCATGGAACCTGTTGACGGTTCGATCTCGAGACAATCAACAAAGAACCCAGTTGATGGAAGATCGTCCATGTGTCCCTCGAAGAGAGCTGCGTCGCATACGCGACCGTCTACACCGTCAAACACGAGAACTCCCACGGCCAGTTTTTTCCGTTGATTATCGATCTGGAAATTGGAAAAGAAGTACGGTCGAAACTCAAGTTTTGGCATAGAGGATAGCTTGAGGAAAGTGCCGTTGGCTAAGCCATGAGCCAAGAGGCGAGATGCGGCTGCTCTCGCGACCGGTAGCGTTCCCGGAACTCTGTGTCTCTCTGGGGCTTTGATATTTTCTACCCTCTCCTTCAGCTTAGCCAGATCCCAAAGCTCGACGCCAAGCTTGCGGGCCATGAATTCGGCGTTGCCTCCGAACCCTTTTGGAGAAACGTAGATTCCGCTCTGAATTCCCAGGCTTTTCAAGCGGGCCGCGAACTTCTCGACTTCCCGTCCCTCAACTTGACCGGATCCTTCCCAGCATTCGAAGGCGACTTTCTGTATCTTCTTACCTTTCTTCCTGGAGGCGAGAATGTCCACAAAATGGCTCGGCGAATCGCCTGTCTGTGCGTTCTTCTCAACTTCGAATCCCTCGACCCGGCAAACGTCACAGACCATGTCCACCACGAAATTGCCTGATTCCGTTCTTGCATCTGTCGCCATGTAAGACCCGCGTTTGACTAATTCGAAGGTGTCAAAGTTGTGGAATAAGCGTGGTGTAACTTGCAAACGTTTCTAAGCGAGGGCTAGCAAGATAGAATAGTGACGGATACAAAACCGTATCCATGGAGAATTCTGAGACGTCCAAGGGTTGGCACGAGGGGACACGTGCGGTTATCGAGGAAACGCTTCGTGATAGAATACTCTTAGCACTTTTGCAGCGCAGTAATCTGACGGGAGCACAGTTCGAAACGCTTCTGGTAGACCAGCTTGGACATGATATGGCGAATAAACGCCTAACGCGCAGTGATATGGCTCAGTTGCGGCGAGATGAGAAGGGAATCAGCCGCGGATCTTTCAATAGAACTCTAAGGCAGGCGCGAGAGAACGTTGTGGAGGCAATTCATACTGTTCTGCTTCTCGGCTACAGTGGCCTAACCGAATCTCCGAGTATCGCCCCTTTCTTAGAAGCTTCGGAGCGCCTCAAAGGTCAAACCTCTCAGCTACGGGATGCCGCGCAAAATGAGCCCGAGGTCTATCGGAGAACCGTGGATTCTATAATCGATGATCTTGAGCAGGCGTTCAGAGCGATGTTTGGAAGAAACCGTGATATGTGACATCACGTGAGTGATTATGTATCACACCTATCACGCTCATCATGCGCACTCGAATCGCCGGAGACTATTCACTAGGTCGAGCGTGAGCCTGGCGAGTCTTGTCATGTGCTTGACGTCATAATGCAACAGGAAAGTCACGTCTCCATCACTTGTGATGAGAACACAGGCAGGCCAGCGTCACAGCCGTTAGTGTTAAATGCACTTGACCTCGCTACCGTGACGTCACATATCCAACTGGCGTGATATCACAAACTTGTTTGGGATAGGGAAACGATCGAGTGAAACTGGGACCAAGGGTTCCACCGAAAACCAGGACGTTGCGAAGCTGTTCTTCGACTCATTCTCTGCGAGGCTCAGCTCTTTTGAGGGAAGCTTGAAGGACTTGGCTATTGAGCTTGAAAGGCTAAAGATTTCGAGCGATCAGTCCAAGCTCTCCGATTTAGTTTTGCTTGAGCGGCTGCAAAGAACAGAGAAGCTTCTGGAGGAGTCGTTGAATTGGATTAAGGAGGTCGCTGATGCAGTTCTTCGTGCTCCGGCAACAATCTCGACCGTAACGAAGAAGGTCGAGGAGGTATCGGAACCCGTGAGACCCAGCGAACAGTCAACCGTGATTCAATCTCCAATCCGGACGGATCCTTCTGTTGTGCAGCCGGGTTCATTGAACTCGATAACGACTCCCACTGAGCTTCAGGTGCTTACTCTTTTGGCG
>Ga0209161_10001969_pt1 | contig 16848 bp, 15 predicted proteins | sample GraSoiAngelo_155_FD_186169 | JGI IMG/M metagenome (GOLD analysis project Ga0209161, IMG submission 186169) | Grasslands soil microbial communities from the Angelo Coastal Reserve, California, USA - 14_1009_13_30cm (SPAdes) (version 2) | ecosystem: Environmental > Terrestrial > Soil > Grasslands... | reverse complement strand
CGGATTCGTCCTGTGGCGAACGGGATGCTCGCGCTACATTGCGCCATGCTCAGCGCTGGAATTGTCGGGCTGCCGAATGTTGGAAAATCGACGCTTTTCAATGCGGTCACGCGCACGCACAAGGCGCCGGCAGAAAATTATCCGTTCTGCACGATCGATCCAAACGTGGGTGTGGTAACCGTCCCTGACCCGCGCCTGGAAAAAATTGCCAAAATTTCGCATTCGAAAAAAATCACGCCGACCGCGATTGAGTTTGTGGATATCGCCGGGCTGGTCAAAGGCGCGAGCGCGGGCGAAGGGCTGGGCAACCAGTTTCTGCATCACATTCGCGAAGTGGACGCGATCGTGCAGGTGGTGCGCTGTTTCGAAGACAGCAATGTGCACCATGTCAGCGCGACCATTGATCCTATCCGCGACATTGAAGTAATCAATACTGAGCTGCTCCTCGCTGATCTGGCCTCATTGCAGAGGCGACGCGACCGATTACAAAAGCAACTGCACGCTGGCGAAAAAGCGGCAAAGATCGAAAACGCGATCGTCGAAAAACTCAGCGCGCATCTCGACGCCGGAAAGCCAGCGATCACCGCCGAATTAACGCCGGAAGAAAAAGCAATCGCGCACGGATTTTTTCTGCTCACATCAAAACCAACAATCTTTGCCTGCAACGTGGCGGAGACAGATTTGGCGACCGTAGCCGCGGGCGCTGAACGCGGCGGCATTGAGCCAGGCAATCTCGCAGGCGCCGGGGTCAACGCCCCCGGCTACAACCCCGCTCGATGGGTTCGCACTGTTCAGGACTACGCGCGCCATCATTTCGCCACGGAAGCCATCGTGATCAGTGCGCAGATCGAGAGTGAGCTTGTCGATCTGAGCGAGCAGGAAGCCCTGGAATATCTGCGTGGTCTCGGCGTGGAAGATAGCGGAGTGCACGCGCTCATTCGCGCTGCATATCATCTGCTCGGTCTGCGCACGTTTTTTACCACCGGTGAGAAGGAGACGCGCGCCTGGACCATTCACGCGGGCGACAAGGCGCCCGCCGCTGCCGGAGCGGTCCATTCTGATTTCGAGCGCGGTTTTATTGCGGCGGAAACAATTCATTACGACGACCTCGCCGCGCTCGGTTCTTTCGCGAGAGCTCGTGAAGCTGGCAAACTGCGACTGGAGGGCAAAGAGTACGAAGTGCAGGACGGCGACGTTATCTTCTTTCGCTTCAACGTGTAATTGGTAGGGCGCGCTCGCCGAGCCGGACGGCCCGGCGGTCTGTCCCTACCCTTCATACAGAATCCGCCCGCAGTTTTCGCAGCTCACGATCTCTTTTCCCGCCCTGACTCGTGACGCAGTGGCAGTTGTCACTTTCATGTGGCAGCCGGTGCAAACGCCATGCTCGATTGCGACGACCGCCGCGTCGCCTTTGCTGTTGAAAAGACGTTCGAACCGGTTAAGCAAATCGTCGTCAATCTGGCTGGCGAGCGCTTCGCGCTCCTTTGCCAGCTCCTGCTGCTGACTCTCCAGCGCTTTTGATTTCGCTTCGAGATCGTTCAACTGCCGCGAAACCGATTCCTTTGTTGCCCGCGCTTTTTCCTCCGCCGCGCCGATTTCACCTTTGAACTTGTCAGCCTCGATCATGAGTTCGAGCTCCTGATCTTCGAGTTTGCGGATTTCATTTTCGTACCGATCAATCTCGTGACCGATCGCCTGAAACTCATCGTTTTTCCGGGTCTGATACTGCTGCGTTTTGAGCCGCGAAATCGTCTCGGTGCGCGTGCCTACATCCAGCTCCAATTTCTTGCGCTCCACCTCAAGCTGGCGCGCCTTTTGTTTTAGGGCCTCGACGCCCGCTACGCTTCCGGCCAACTGCGATTCGAGGTGGTTGCGTTGCAACGGCAGCGTTTGGATCTCGGTCTGAATCTGTTTGATCTTTTGTTGCCGATCTTGGAGAACGAGCAGTTGTTCCAGTTCCGGATGCACGCGCGCTCAACGTATTGATTCGGGGGAGCGCCGTCAATCATCGCCCGGCAGGCTCGATTTGATCGGACGCGTCGAGCACTTGCTCTGGCCGCGCCCGCACCGCGATGTTCTCCGTAAGATTCACCCAGCGTAACACGCCGCTGGAATCAATCAGAAACTCTGCCGGCCGCGCGATGTCCGCTCCTTTCGGTCCCGCGCCGGGGTGCAATACATCATAACGGCGAATGACTTCCGCTTTGCGATCGGAGAGCAGCGGGAAAGCGTACCCGAGCTTTTGCGATTGGCGCCGGTTAATCTCAGGCGGATCAACGCTGATGCCCATGACGCGGATCCCACGCGCGTTAAAATCCGAAAGCCGTTGCTGAAAACTCCGCAACTCGGAGTTGCAGAGCGCTCACCAAAATCCGCGATAGAAAATCAGGACGACGGCTTTGGAGCCGGAGAGCAAAGCCGCCAACGTGACTGGCTTTTCATTTTGATCGGGCAACGTGAACTCCGGAGCTTTTTCTCCGACATGCGGCGCTGCAGTCGAAGCGGGCACCTGGCGCAATCCGTAGAAAAAAGCGTAGCAAAAGAATGCAATCATGAGCGCGCTGAGAACTACGAAGATCGAACCCAAAATTTTCCCGTGATAAAGCCTGGGTCTGCCAAACGCTCGGAAGAGACCTGCGACGAGCAAAACTCCGCCAATTGCAAACAGGGCTAAATTTGCCCACGGAAAATCTCGCGTGATTGGAAACCTCGCGAAGAACAGTGTGTAGCTGAAGAACCCAGCTACGACAAACAGAAGCCCGATCAAGATCAGCCAATTCCACTTTCGTTTCATGTCGATCTTGCTGTTGCCATGCGCAAAATCCAGCGATAGAGGACGATCACTGTGACTGCGAATACGCTGCCACCGATAATGATCCCTGCGGTTTCAAATCCCCGACCGACGAGCGCGAGCGGTGCCGCTTTGCCAGAAAAAACGACGATTGCGGAGAGAATCACACCGATAATGCTTTCGCCGACGATTAAGCCCGACGCGAGAAGAACGCCAAGCTGTTTCGCTGCTGGCGGTCTGGCCGTGTGATCGGCGCGCCTCTCGAAGAACCAGCCTGCGACAGCTCCGACCACGATCATCAGTGTGCTTTGAGTAGGCAGGTAAATTCCAAGACCTACTGCGAGCGGAGGAACACGCCTGTGCCGGGTCGTGCGCGCGAGGATCTCGTCCAGCAGGATGATGCAGACGCCGATCAATCCGCCGATCCGGATGAGACTCCAATCGATATTAGCCGCGATGACGCCTTGCGCCAGCGACGAGATCAACCCCGCCTGAGGTGCAGGCAGCGGATTCGGACGCGATTCGGCACCCGGCGCGCCTACGAAACCGTAAGCATGATTCACCAGATCGAGCACTGGCGGAATAACAAACGCGCCTGCGACTACGCCAATCACGAGGGCGACCTGCTGTTTCCACGGCGTGGCATCGACCAACTGACCGGTTTTAAGGTCCTGGAGATTATTGTTCGCGATCGCGGCAACGTTGAAAATCACCGCGGTGGTAAAAAGTGCGAACGCCATTAATGCCTTGCCCGCGTCGGGTGAGGCGTACGGTTTTACACCAATCACGAGGAGCAATGCCGCGCCAATCACGACCAAAATTCCAATTCCCGAAAGCGGACTGTTCGAGGAACCGATCAAGCCGGCCATGTAACCTGTGACTGCGGAAACAAAGAAGCTCATCAACACGACGTAGGCCACGCCGCCGATGGTGAGCGTAGCTACATGCGCACCGAGACCGCTCGTATTGCCGAAATATCCGAGCAACCACGCAATTGGCAGCATACACAATAGCGTGACCAATCCGACAATGCCGATGGGAATATCGCGCTCGGTGATTGGCAGCGTGTCGGCCTTGCCGGCTTTGCGCGCGCGCGAAGCGGCCATGGCTCCAGCGAGACCGCTGCTAACAGGCCTAACGAGTTTTAGCAATGTCCAGATTGCCGAAACACCAATCGCGCCGGCGCCAACGAAACGCACTTTGTGACTCCAGGTATTGAACGCGAGCGTGCCTGCGGCGGTAGTGAAGTCGCCCGCCAGGGCTGAGTAATGCGGCACGCCCCAGCCCCAACCGATCACGGCGCCGATGAGCATGGCAATGCCCACGGATAGGCCGACCAAGTGGCCAATGGCCAATAGCGCAAAGGAAAGTGAGAAATCATAACCGGTCACCGCGCCGCGCCTGCCGATCCGGAATGTGTGCGCCACATCGGAAGCGAATATTTGCGTCGCTACGATCACCGCGAATCCAGCGGACACAATCGATCCCCAAATGACGGCAAGCAGACCCGCCCGGCCGTGTTCGATATCCGATGCATGCGCGCCGTCACGGACACTGCCGACCTTCAATACCTCGGCGCAGGCCACGCCTTCGGGATACGGCAGGTCGGACCCCGTCACCAGCGCGCGGCGCAGAGGGATCGAGTACATCACACCCAGAATCCCGCCCAACCCGCAAATCGCGAACGAGATCCAGAATGGAAAACCAGTCCACCATCCAATCATGATCAGGCCCGGCAGCACGAAAATGATCGACGACAGCGTGCCCGCCGCTGACGCGACTGTTTGCACGATGTTGTTTTCCTGAACGGTCGCATCGCGGAACCCGCGCAGGATCGCCATGGAAATTACCGCCGCCGGAATCGACGTGGAAAAAGTGAGTCCGGCCTTCAGACCGAAGTACACGTTGGCCGCGGTGAACACCAGCGTGATGACGACGCCTATGATAAGGCCGCGGATAGTGAGTTCCTTGCGCATATTTGCTTGATGAACGCCGGGCGACGAGAGCGGAGGATAGTCTGGAGTCGCCGGAGGGGTCAAGACGGTGCCGATCAAAAAGCAGTAGAGCTTAGCGCGGTCGTGAGAAAGGTGTAGAGGCGCGCTGTCGCAGCCGCAAAACTTCAGAGATTGCGGGTGACGCCACGCGCCTCTACACCGATGCAGTTTTACTGGTTATCCGCGGCGATCTGCGGCGTGGGGTTGCTTAATTCAAGCTGTGCACTCACTTTTTGTAGGCCAGAAGCAAGTGCTTTCATTCCCTTCTGCTGTTGCATCATAGCTGACTTTAACTCAGCAATGGTCGCTTCCAGTTCGTGAATCCTGTGGCCTTGTTCCTGCACAATGCCATGCTCTTTGAGAAGTTCATTGAGCAACATCGCGTTCACCGCGTCGTAGCGGACGGTGTAGGGCTTGCCCTGGTCATCCCGCGCTACCAGATCAGGATCAACCTTTGCCACGTCTTCGGCCACCAACCCGAATTGCGGGATGGCTTCCGGATCTAACTCCTTCTTGTAACGGAATGTCACTGGCTTAAGTGACAGGATCGCTTCACTCGATTTAGCCATTGGCTGGATGTTCTCTTTGTAACGGGCCGCCGAAGTCGCTACCCCAAGCTGGCCTTGGTTGGTGATCATAACCGCAACTCCACCTGCCACCGCCGTCCTGCTGATTCCGGCGATGAAGGTTTTCCTCTGCGTAGCCGGGTCGCCTAAGCGGATGATGTTGGCATCGTGCGGCGCGCCTTGATTGCCGATTTCGATGTTATTCGAGCCGGTGGTCACATTCTGGCCACCATATTGGCCAATCATGATGTTGTTGCCCCCGGCCAGATTCAAACCGGCGGCGCGGCCAACCGCAACGTTGTTACTACCGGTAGCCGTGTTCATCGCGCTGTCACCCAGTGCGGTATTAACCCAATGCCGTCGCTTCGAGGCCACCAATGCTCTGGCTAAAAAGTGCGTCCTGACCCAATGCCGTCACCTGGTTGGGATAACCCCCGCCTGGTGGCGGATCGAGGGCAAACGCACCGCCGCAGAAACGGAGGGTTGCAAACCCAATTACAAATGCTCCTCTTGCGCCAGGTGGCATTTCGGAAAACACCGCGATTTAACAGAACCTTCAGACTCTGTGACAATTTCATATATTACTCCTCCTTTTTCCTATTTCTCCGGATCAACGCTCGGTTCAGTAGTAGGATATCCGATATTTCAAATATGATTATTAAAAACTTTGAAAACTATACGAGCACCGCCGCGCCGTATTCTTGCGAAGGCGGGCTGAGCGTTGGACGTTTGCTGCAAATGAAAACCGACAAGGACAACATCCAGCTCAGCGCAGTGGAAGATCACGGTGGAATATTGACCATTCGCGGCGGCGGTGCGCGGCGCGATTGGAATGGAATCCATTACAAGCAAGGCATGTCACGGAAAAATGTGGGGACGACGAGTCTGTCAGCGAACATCGCCACAATCCCGCCGGGTGGCGTGGCATATGCGCATATCCATGTCGGTTTCGAAGTGATCCTTTACATCATCGAAGGAAAAGTGCGCCACGAATTCGGGCCGGGTCTCAAACAGGTGATTGAAAACCAAGCCGGCGATTTCATTTACATCAAACCAGGCGTGCCGCACGAAGTCTTCAACATGAGCGATACCGAACCGGTCGTGGCCTTTGTAGCCCGCTCCTCTGCCGACGAATGGGACAACATCATTCCCCACGACCGCAATCAGCCGGAATGACCCTCGCTCTAAAAGAGACTGTAGGACCCGCGCCGATGATGTCCGTCGAAGGAATACGGCGCTGTTTTCCCGCGTTGGCGCGCACTCATAACGGCTATCCGGTTGCTTATTTTGATGGCCCCGGCGGCACCCAGGTGCCGCAGATCGTCGTGCAGGCAGTGAACGATTATCTTTACCACCACAACGCCAACACGCATTGGGCCTATCCGACCAGCGAAGAAACCGACGCCATCATCGAGTCTGCCCGGAGTGTGCTGGCTGATTTTCTAAACGCGCAACCGACTGAAATCGTGTTCGGCGCCAACATGACAACATTAACGTTTCACCTCGCGCGCGCTCTCGGTCGCGGCTACGAACGCAACGACGAGATTTTAGTCACCGAGCTCGAGCACCATGCCAATATCGCGCCCTGGCGGACGCTGGAGAACGAACGCGGCGTAAAGGTGCGCATGGCGAAAATGCTCCCTGAAACCGGCGAACTGGATTGGGACGATTTTTCCCGCCAATTAACGGAACGAACAAGGTTGGTGGCGCTCGGTGCGGCATCGAACGCTCTGGGCACGATCAATGATGTGCGGCGCGCCTCGAAAATGGCGCACTCGTTAGGCGCGCAAATCTTTGTCGATGCCGTTCATTATGCGCCGCATGGGTTGATCGATGTGCGCGATTGGGATTGCGACTTTCTCGCCTGCTCCGCCTACAAGTTTTATGGCCCGCATATCGGAATTCTCTATGGCCGATACGACCTGCTCAGTTCGCTCGATTTTCCGAAATTGATCCCCGCCCCCGATTCCGCTCCGGAACGGGCGGAGACCGGCACGCAGAATCATGAAGGAATTGCAGGGGCAGCGGCGGCCGTGGATTTTCTTGCTTCGCTCGCTCCAGGTGCGACGCGTCGCGAATGTTTGCGCGCTGCGTTCGGGCAGTTGCACGAGCGCGGGGACGCATTAGTCACGCAACTCTCGAATGGTTTGCGCGAAATAGAACGCGTCCGTCTCTACGGTCCGCCACCCGGTGTGTTACGCACACCGACGATCGCTTTCACCGTGGACGGTCTCCCGTCGATTGATGTGGCGAAGAAATTGGCGGAGCGCGGCGTTTTTCTCTCGCATGGCGACTTCTACGCGATGACTGTGATCGAACGATTAGGCCAAGCTCCGCACGGAGTAGTCCGAGCGGGTTGTGCCTGCTACACCACGCCGCAAGAAATGGATCGTTTGCTTGCTGGTGTGCACATTGTAGCGGAATGCTCCTAGAAAAACGTGTTAGCGATGATCCTGCACGGGAGCGGTTCAACTTTTGGATTAGCTGTCAGATTCGTGCCGGAATAGGCGACGACCACGTCTTTGTCGCGATTGACGTAAAGCAACTGTCCCGCCCAGCCTCCCTTCGCCAGTTCGCCTTTGTTGCTTAACAAGTCCCACTGATAGGTCAGCGGCAGAATGCCATGTTCGTTAGCGCCGCTACGGCCATTGAAGATGCGCCGCACAATCTGCTCGGAGATCATATTGCGTTGCCCTGGCAATGGATTTTTTGTGAAAAGCAAACCAAATCGCGCGAGATCGCGCAACGTCGCCGCCATTCCCGCATGTGCGACCGGAAATCCACGCTCATTTTCGGCCAGCAACGCATCGTATTCCGCCCCGATCCTGCTCCAGATAAGATCGCTAATGGTGTCGGCCAAACTTTTTCCAGTTACTCGCGAAATGACTTCGCCGAGAACAGATGTGTTGCTGCTCGTGTAGGCCCAGGTTTCGCCCGGCTTACGTTCGCGCTTAAGCGTGCCGAGAAAGGGCGAGCAAGTCGCCGCGTCGCACGGCCCCGGGGAGATTCGACGCGCCGCGTGACTGCCATCCAAGAGTCGCCTCCAACTGAAATTGTTTATGCGCGGGATTGCGATAAGCGTCACTGCCGTTCTCGCTGCCTTCCATGCCAGAGCGCATATCGGCGACATCGCGCAGCTGGATGCCAGCCCAGCCGCTTCCTTTTAGTTCCGGCAAATAATTTTCCACCGGCTTTCGAAGATCGATCTTGCCCTCATCTTCAAGAATCGCCAGCGCGGTCCCGACGAACGCCTTTGTCACCGACATCATCAGATGGAGATCGTTCCGTTGAATCGTAGGGTATTTCTCATAAACAATTTTTCCTCCGTGCAGGATGATGCAGCCGTCCACTGCACCGTTATCGACGAATTGCTCAAGCGTTTGCTCCGCTTCTTTCTTGTCGTTTAGCTTGAGACTGCCAATCTCGGGTCGAGCTGTTCAGGCAAATTCGCGACCGGTTCGGCGCGCCGCACGACAGCGGTCGGAAATACCTCCGAGAGATGAGTGTAAGCCCAACGCGAGAGAGGCGCTCCTTTATCCCAATTCTCCACTGTTATTTGAGCACGCGGCGATGCCGGCTTCGCGTCTCCGGCCCAACTTTTGTCGGGCAATGCGACTGCAAGGAGAATAATCAACAACAAGCAAAAGCGCATCAGTCCCACTTAACAGGAGGAAATGAAATGTCGAGCCAAGCCCCCTGCGTGCTCAGTCGAGGCGGATGATCTTGCCGCTCCATTCGGCCTTTGTCAGGATCATTGGATGAAGCATCTTCTTCTGACTTTGCTTTTCCCTATGACGTTAACAGCTCAGACTATGCAGCAATTGACTGAACAGTTGGGTAAAACCATCCTTTACGGCGACATCGCGCTTTCTCCAGATGGCACGCATGTCGCCTGGGTGCAGTCAACCACCGCGACAACAGCAAAGCACACTTACGTCCGCGGAACTTCAGGCAATGCGCCGGCAATGATGATTAAAATTCCGACTACTGGCGAAAGGACAGATTTCGATCCCGCCTGGTCTCCCGATTCAAAAACGCTCGCAGTGTTTTCCAGCGGGGATGAGAAGGAGCAACGGCAGCTTTGGCTGGTAAATGCAGATGGTTCCAATCCGAAAAAAGTCACGGACCTAAAAGGATACGCGGCGCGTCCGCGTTGGTCACACAATGGAAAACAGATTGCGTTCCTCTACATCGAAGGCGCCGGTGGTGGCGGCCCGTTAATGGCCGCACCGACCACGCTTGGCGTCATCGACACTGCAATTCATAATCAGCGGGTCGCTCTTCTCGACGTTGCCAGCGGACAGTTACGCCAGGTTTCACCGCCGAATCTTCATATTTACGATTACGATTGGTCGCCGGACGACAAGACATTCGTCGCCACGGCGGCGCCAGGGCCGGGCGATAACAATTGGTGGGTCGCGCAGATTCACACGATCGACATCGCGAAGGGCAATGCCACATCCATCTACAAACCTTCTCTACAAGTCGCGGTTCCGCGCTGGTCGCCGGACGGCAAGTCCATTGCATTCATCGAAGGTTTGATGAGCGACGAGGGATTTCATGGCGGCGACCTGTTCACTATGTCCGCCAACGGCCGCGACGTGCAGAACCGTACGCGAGGTCGCAGGAGCTCCGTGAGTTCGCTCTTTTGGCTAACGCCGGACCGCATCCTTTTCACCGAGATCGTCGGCGGCGGAGGTGCGATTTCTGAATTAACGCTCGCCAATAATTCGGTGCGCACAATCTGGAAAGACGCGGAGGCTCTGCACGCGTTCGGTAATTTCCCCGACTTTGCTGTTTCAAACGACGGCAAATTTGCCACGGCGGAGCGTACCAGTTTTGAAACGCCACCGGAACTCTGGGCTGGACCGATCGGTGAATGGCAGCAACTGACGCGCGATAACTCGGGATTGTCAGCGACATGGGGCAAAGCCGAGGACCTTGAGTGGAGCAATGAAGGCTTCAACATTCAGGGCTGGCTTTTACCGCCGGGGAAAGTGGAGTCTGGGAAAAAATATCCCATGGTCGTTCTTATCCACGGCGGCCCCGCAAGCGCAACGACGCCGGAGTGGCCGGCTTCATTTGGGATGTCGCGCGCCATTATCGCCGCTCTGTCGTCGCGAGGTTACTTCGTGCTGATGCCGAATCCTCGCGGCAGCTACGGCCAGGGCGAAGATTTCACCCGCGCCAACGTGAAGGATTTCGGCGGAGGCGATCTTCGCGACGTCCTCGCCGGAGTCGATGCGGCGATAAAAAAATATCCGATCGATGCCGAGCGCCTCGGCGTGACCGGTTGGAGTTACGGCGGCTTCATGACCATGTGGACTGTCACCCAGACGGATCGTTTCCGTGCCGCAGTCGCAGGCGCTGGCATCGCCAACTGGCAAAGTTACTATGGCCAGAACCTGATCGATCAATGGATGATTCCGTTCTTTGGCGCGTCGGTTTACGATGACCCGGCCGTTTACGAAAAAAGTTCGCCAATCCACTTCATCAAGAACGTGAAGACTCCAACCTTGGTCATTGTCGGCGAGCACGACGCCGAATGTCCTGCGTGGCAGTCCTACGAATTCTGGCACGCGTTAAAGACGCTCGGTGTGCCAACGCAGCTCATCATTTATCCCGGCGAAGGCCACCTCTTCATCGAACCCAAGCACCAGGCCGATCGAATGGAGCAGACCATCGCGTGGTTCGACAAATATTTGAAGTAGCTACATTGTCATCCCGAGCGGAGTCGAGGGATCTCTGGAACAAATCAGGTGCCGAGGCAAAGCTTCAACAACTGAAGCGCTCAAGTTCTATAGTCGGGTTTCTGCTCTCCTCCGTTGCTCAGAGATTCTGAATTCGCAGTTGGACGTTGAGCGTTGTGCGTTGAACGTGTGCTTCTAGCATTGCTTCATGCCGAGGTATCTTGTCATCAGCACGAGCGGGAATCCCGACAGCAACAGCCGCCGCATGGGGCGCGTCGCGTTTGAGCATCTGCAAAAGCGAAAAGTTGATTGCGATTGGATCGACATCCGTGAAATGGATCTGCCACTCTGCGACGCCGATAAATGTTATGGCATGCCCGGCTCGCGAAAATTGCGGGCGGCCATTGAACACGCCGACGGCATCCTCGTCGCGGCGCCGGTATATAATTACGATGTCGCCGCCGCGGCGAAGAACATGATCGAGCTCAGCGGGAGCGCCTGGGAAGACAAAATCGTCGGCTTCCTTTGCGCGGCCGGAGGCACAACCAGTTACATGTCGGTCATGGCGTATGCCAACAGCCTGATGCTCGATTTTCGTTGCGTGATTATTCCGCGGTTCGCCTTTGCCACGGCCGACGCGTTCGACGGCGAGCGCATCACCGACAAGAAAATCACGCAGCGAATCGAACAAGTCGCCGAGGAACTCGTTCGCTTCACCAAAGCGCTCCGCGGCTAGCCTGCGCGCATTTCAGCTTTTTGGTTCCGGAGCCACTCGCAACACGATCTTGCCACGCGTGTGACGCGTCTCGATTTGCTGCTGCGCCCTGGCAGCTTCGGCTAACGGAAAAGTTTGCGACACGATTGGCGTGACCTTGTTCGCCTCGATCAACCGCGTCAGTTCCTCGAGAACGTTTGCATCGGGATGCGCCATGACTCCCGAACAGCGAATGCCGCGTTTGTCGCACTCGGCCGGCTCCGGATCGCCAGTGATTGAAACAATCATGCCGCCCTTCTTCACGATGCCATAGGATGCGGGGAGCGTATCTGCACGAACACAGTTGAGGACAACATCGACATACTTCACGACGTCTTGGAATTTCGTCGTGGTGTAATCAATCGGCTGATCCACCCCGAGTTGCTTGAGCAAATCCTGGTTTGCGCTCGAAGCAGTCGCGATCACCTTCGCGCCCTGCGCTTTCGCAATTTGCACCGCAAAAGATCCAACCCCGCCGGATCCGCCATGAATCAGCACAGTCTGTCCCTTGTCGATCTTCGCAGTGTCGATAAGTGCTTGCCAGGCCGTCGTCGCCGCTAATGGAACCGCGGCAGCCTTCTCGAAATCAATGTTCTTCGGTTTGAGCGACATCTCGCCCTCTTTCGCAATCGCAAACTGCGCGTAACCGCCGCCGCGCATAATCGACAGGTACGCATAAACCGCATCGCCAGCTTTGAACTTCGTTACCCGGGCTCCTGTTTTCTCGACTACGCCCGCGATATCATAACCAATGATCTCCGGACGTTTGTCGAGTCCTCTCTTCGAGAGCATCCCCTGCCGCGCGTACGCATCCACCGGATTGACTGAGGCTGCGATGACACGCACCAGAACCTCGTCATCTTTCGGCTCCGGTCGCGGCACCTCTTCCAATTTTAATACTTCCGGCCCGCCGTATTCGCGCAGCACCACGGCTTTCATCAGCGGCTCCGTTGCAGCATGCGCAGAAAAACCGGCGCGAGCCGCGAACACAATTACCGTCAACGCTCGTAAAATTCGCATGTTGCTCATCGTCATTAACCTGAACAGAAGATCGCCAAGAAAACAAAGAAGATTTTGCGGGTCAACTTCGCTATCTTGCTTTTATTGCCGCCAGAATTATTTGCCGATTAGAATCAAAATGCCGGCGACAATCGCGACAATGTAGAGCAAAAAAATCGCCGGCCCGAGATGCAAGCCGAATCCTAACATGCCATCCACAATCAAGTAAACTGCGAGCAGAAACATGCCGATATTCTTAGTGGTTTTCATGGCGCCAATATTTTTTGGAATCCGAACAGAAGGCAACAACAAAGAAGAATTTTGATAATCCTCGTTAACTTCGTTTCCTTCTGTTCGTGACGGGTCTACTCATCGAAGCGCGGGAGGAAATCTGGTCACTAAAGGAAGTATTCCGGATTTCCCGCGGCAGCCGCATGCAAGCGCGGGTCGTAGTGGTGACCGTGAGCGATCGCGAGCACACTGGACGCGGCGAAGGTGTTCCAATTCGTCGTTATAATCAGGGCACGGAGTCGGTGTTAGCGCAGATATCGTCGGTCAAAGCCGAGAAAAATTTGGATCGAGATAACCTGCAGCAGTTATTGCCTGCAGGAGCGGCACGCAACGCGCTCGATGGCGCGTTGTGGGACTTGGAAGCAAAACGCTCCGGCAAACGCGCTTGGGAATTGGCGAATATCCCGATCGTCGATCAAGTCGTAACGTCGTTCACGATCAGTCTCAATACGCCCGACGCGATGCGCGCCGCAGCGAAAGCGAATGCGAACGCTCCCATTCTGAAACTGAAACTCGGTGGCGACGATGCCGATCTTGCGCGCGTCGAAGCCGTGCGCGAAGCCGCACGTGCGGCGCGTCTGCTGATCGACGCAAACGAATCGTGGTCACCTGAGCACTACCTGGAAATCGTGCCGGCACTAAAAAAGTTAGACGTCGAACTGATCGAGCAACCTTTCTCCGCCAATGCCGATGAAGTCCTCGAAACTCTTGATCATTCCATTCCGGTGTGCGCCGATGAGAGTTGTCACACGACCGCCGATCTTCCGCGCCTAACGAATCGCTACGAAGTCATCAACGTGAAGCTCGACAAAACCGGTGGACTAACCGAAGCGCTGCGCCTCTGCGAGCGCGCGCGAGAAAGCGGGTTCAAATTGTTGATCGGCTGCATGGTCTGCACATCATTAGGGATCGCGATCGCGAGAATGGGCTCAGTTATCAGAACGGAAAAATCGGGATGCTGTCGCGAGAACTTTGGGGTTAACACACGTAACAAAGTCGCCTGCGCCGCTCGAAAAATGCCAAGGGACTAGATGCGATCTCATTTTCTTCCCATCGTGGCGGCAAAATTACTCTACAGACTCGGCTCGCTATTGCGGTAGTATCGCCAGCCGGAATGAACCAGCGCGCACAGGAAATCGCTTCCAGTCTGCCGTCCGACTTGGATGCACTGCCACGGCTTGGCGGATTTCGATTACGCGGCATCGAGATGACGCGTCTGGAAACTTTTATCGACGCAGCGTTTGCCTTCGCGATCACGATGCTAGTCATCGCAGCTCAGCAAATCCCCGATGACATCGAAACACTGTTGGCTGCTTTCAAGAATGTAACCGCGTTCGTTGCAAGCATCGTCGTGCTCGGAATCTTTTGGCGCGGCCATTGGCTGTGGAGCCGGCGTTACGGCCTGGAGGATGGCGTGTCGATCTTCATTAGCTGGGCGATGATCGTCACGATCTTGATCTATATCTATCCGCTGAAGGCGCTTTTTAGTTCCATGTGGTTTCTGCTTAGCGGCGGCCGGGTGGGTCATGCACTTGGGCCACACTCCGAATCGCAAGTGCGCGCCCTTTTTGCGGTCTTCGCGTTGGGATTTAGCGCCATCGCTCTGGAGATGGTGTTCTTGAATTTGCGGGCCTGGCAATTGCGGGAGCCGTTACGGTTGAACGCAAGCGAAAGATTAATCACGTTTCATGAGGTAGCAGGATGGAGCATTCCGGTCGGCGTGGGAATTATTTCGCTTATCCTGTCGGTATGGCTGCCCAGAGAGCATATCGAGTGGAGCGGATGGATTTATTTCTCCATGGCCATTCTGGTGCCGCTGCATAAGGCTTACTTCAAGCGGAAGAGGGAATAGAGATCGGATGAACTACTAACCGCTGACCTTTGACTCCGCCCCTTCGTCATATTCTCTGAGTTCCCTCTCTGGTTACCTTCTGCATTCACTCGCAGTAAAGAGTCTCCACTCACCGGGAATTCCCTTGAGTTCATGGAGGCCCTCATCTCGGAAGTCGAGTCCGGAGCCTGAGACCAGATCTCGTACTGTTCCAGAGACGAGCACACCGCCGGGTTCGGCTTTCGCCATGATTCGCGCTCCGGTGTGGATGGCGATGCCGCCGACATTGTCACCCATCAATTTGCATTCACCCGTGTGCACGCCGGACCGCACCTCGATACCGAGTTGCCGGACACCCAGCGCAATGGCGAGAGCACAGTGCACTGCTCGCGCAGGTCCATCGAACGTTGCGAGAAAGCTATCGCCCGTCGTATTTGTTTCCTTTCCACGAAAGCGCGCCAGTTCCTTTCGGACGACCGCGTAATAGGAATTTAGAAGATTGCGCCACGCTGCATCGCCAAGCTCGGCGGCCCGCGTAGTCGATGACACGATGTCGATAAAGAGAACAGTAGCCAGGATACGATCAGAGAAATCCATCGGTCGTTCCCCAGTTATGAACTCTTGGATATCTGACAGTATGATTTCCATGTCATCAAGCATCATCGAGTGGCTATTACCCGGATATTCGTTGAATTTCGCGCCCGGAATCCGCGACGCCATATCGCGCGCCGCTTCCACGCGAGCGCACGGATCACCGGTGCGATTCATCACCAAAGTTGGCGCCTGAATGGACGGAAGAATCGGGCGGGTGTCGATTTGACCATTCATCTGTTCGTACGCACGAACAGCTGAAGGGCTCGCTGCTGCGCGCATGTAACGACTGATGGATTCGATGTAAGCAGGATCCGCATCCCAGCCGACCCCGGCGCCCGGTCCGGTGATGTATTCGAAAGAAGGCCAATCGTCCGCAATCATTGCGATCATCTGATCGTGCTCTTCCCGCGTCTGACCCCACGGATGATCGGGAGATGCAATCCAGCGGGCCTGTGCACCCCAGACCAGAAGCGAGTTCACGCGTTGCGGATAGATAGCCGCGAAAAGACACGCCATCGAGCCGCCTTCTGAAACGCCGAAAACGTTAGCGCGCTCGATGCCGACATCATCCATCACAGCGCGAATGTCATCGGTGCGCTCCTCGAGCGTCGCCATTTTCACTGGCCGATCGGATAGACCGGTGCCACGTTTGTCGAAGCGAATCAGGCGACAGAATTTACTGAAGCGCTCGAAGAAACGAGCGCGCTGCGGGATCTCCCAATCCAGGTCCAGATGCGACATTGTCCCCGGCGCCCAGACCACGTCAAACGGCCCGTCACCTGTAACCTGATAGGCGATGCGAACATCATCGCTGCGCGCGTACTTCGTTTTCGGCAGCACGCAGTCAGCTAATGGATCGATCCTCTTTTGGCAAACCCGAAGTGAAAAAACGGATTCGCAAAGGTTTCCTACTTCGAACGGCTTGCGCTCGCACTTCTACTTCTTCGCGTTGCGCGGATCGTCAGTGGGATTGACGTAATTAATTTGGAACGGCCCTTCGCTGTCGATCTGCACGATCGAATCTGCACTGGCTTTGGCGAAATGCGCGATGCCTGCCGGCAAAACGACATACGCGCCTGGACCCATTTGTTGCATGGCCGCTTTGTCGAATTTCTCGCCCATGCCCACACTGAATTTGCCCGAGATAACCGTGAGCCGCTCAGCGGTCGGATGTGTATGCGGCATGACCTGGTAACCGGCAGACGCCTTCAATCGCACTGTAAACGCACCGGCCTGAGTGGGGTCGCCATTTAAGACCGCCATTTTGCCGCCGGCCGGCAATCCGGGAGGCGCCTCGCCCCATTTAAGATCGGACGGTTTCAGGACTCGATGCACGGG
>Ga0209161_10001967_pt1 | contig 16855 bp, 18 predicted proteins | sample GraSoiAngelo_155_FD_186169 | JGI IMG/M metagenome (GOLD analysis project Ga0209161, IMG submission 186169) | Grasslands soil microbial communities from the Angelo Coastal Reserve, California, USA - 14_1009_13_30cm (SPAdes) (version 2) | ecosystem: Environmental > Terrestrial > Soil > Grasslands... | reverse complement strand
CCGGCACTCGCCATGAAGCGTACCAGCTCCGCGGCCAGGGCCGGATGGCGCGTGCGGCGGTTGACGCCGAGGTGGGCGCCCCCGCTGGAGGCCGCGCTGGCCGCGCCGCCGACGCGACCCGGCAGCGGCGCCATGCCGACGCGGCCACGCACGGGCGAGCCGGCCGCCTGGAAGAGGTCCATGGCGTACGGCCAGTTGCGCAGGAAGATCGCGCGCCCGGCGCCGAAGTGGCGCCGGCTCAGCTCCTCGTCGGCCGCGGTCACCCACGACGGGCTCACGCCGGAGACGATCAGCGCGCGCAGGAACGAGAGCCCGCCCGCCGCGCGCTCTTCCTCCGGAAAGACGGCGCCGTCGGCGCCGAACACCCGCCCGCCGTTCGCCCAGATGGCTTCCAGCGCGTTGACGGTGAGTCCCTCGTACTGGCGGCCCTGCCACACGACGCCGTCCAGGCGCCCGTCGTGCTCGGCGCCGCGCACGCGCACGACCTGGTCGACGAGCGCCTCCCACGTCCGGGGCGGCGGCAGCCGATACTTCGCGAGCAGATCGGTGCGGTAATAGAGGACGCCGACGTTCATCAGCCACGGCATCGCCCACACGCGGCCGTTCCACGTCGCGGGCTCGATGGTGGACGGAAAGTGCGGCGCCAGCTCCGCCCGCGTCACCCACGGTGAGAGGTCGAGCAGCCAGCCCGCGCGCGCGAACTCCGCGACCCAGACGACGTCGAGCATCATCACGTCGAAGGCGGCGCCGCGCCCCTCGAGGTTGATCACGAAGAACTGGTGCTGGTCGTCCGAATTCCACGAGAGCGACTCCGCCTGCACGCGCACGCCGGGATGCCGCTTCTCGAACTCCCGGAGCAGCCCGGGGACGGGGTCGGAGGGGCCCAGGATCTTAGCGTGCTTGAAGACGAGCGTGACGGGGCCGGAGTCGGCGGGGCCGCCCGCGCAGCCGGCCGCAAGCGCCGCGACCACCACCAGCAGCGCGGCCCGCCGGAGCCCCACCACGAAATATTGGGCCGTCAGCACGTTGGCGCATGATACGGGGCCGCGTGCTATCGTGCCAAGCACGATGCCACCGCATGCGCTCGGCTCCGGAACAATCTCGTTCGGGCTCGTCTCCATCCCGATCAAGCTCTACACCGCGACCTCGGCCGGCAACGTCTCATTCAACCTGCTCCACGCCAAATGTGGCTCGCGCATCAAGCAGCAGACGTTCTGTCCGACGTGCAACGAGACGGTCGAGCGGAGCGGCCTCGTGAAGGGCTACGAGTTCACCAAGGACCAGTACGTGCGCGTCGCCGACGACGAGCTCAAGGCGCTGGAGGGCGAGGCCTCGAAGATGATCGACATCCTCGAGTTCGTGCCGCTGGCACAGGTGGACCCGGTGTACTTCGAGAAGGCGTACTACCTCGGCGCCGACAAGGGCGGCGAGAAGCCGTACCGCCTGCTCGCCGACGCGATGGCGCAGGCCGAGCAAGTCGCCGTCGCGAAGTTCGTCATGCGCGGCAAGGAGAGCCTCGTGCTCATCCGGCCGGCGCAGGAGGGACTGCTCCTGCACACGATGTTCTTCGCCGACGAGGTCCGCTCGTTCGCGGACGTGGACAAGGGCCAATCGGCGAACGTGCGCGAGGGCGAGCTGGACTTGGCCCTGCAGCTCATCCGCGGCCTCGCGCGCGACGAGTTCAAGCCCGAGCAGTACAAGGACGAGTATCGCGGCCGCGTGATGGACATGCTGGAGCGCAAGGTCGAGGGCCGCGAGGTCACGGCGGCCCCGACACCCGCCGAGCGGCCGCACGTGATCGACCTGATGGAAGCGCTCAAGGCCAGTCTCGCCAAGAAGGGACTCCCCGCGGAGGCCGCGACGGCGAAGAAGCCGCCGAGCAAGGCCGCGCAGGGCGCCGTTGCGAAGGTCGCCGCCAAGGCCGTCCCCAAGCGCGCCTCGGGCGGCCGCAAGTAGGGCGTCAGAGCGCTCGCACCCCCTCCACCGCCAGCAGGTACATCCTCATCGTCTCGCCGTCGCCATGCGCCCAGGCGCGGAGCTCGGCTTCCGCCGCCGCCCGCCCGTGCTCGTCGACGACACCGTCGGCCACCATCTGACGGCCCCGCGTGGCGGCGACGTCGGCCCAGATGCCCGCGCGGGCCTCGAAGTCCGGCTCGCCGCGGCGCGCGACCTCGTGCTGCGGCGAGACAGCGACCTCGCACAGCCCGGCCCGCGCGAAGAGGCCCGCGAGGTGATCAGCCATCGCGTTGTCCATGCCTGCCTCTGCACGCCAGCGCAGGAACGCGGCCAGGAAGGCGCGCGCCGCCGGGACAGGCGGCGCGCGCCATCGCCGCGATCGCGTCGGCCGGACGGGCCAGCCACTGCAGCACGCGGGCGGCGGTGACGACGTCGAACGCGTCGCGGAACGGCAGCTGGTAGACGTCGTGCAGCTCGAAGACGAGGCCCGGCACGGTGCCGTGCTCGCGCTGCGCGGCGGTGATCAGGGCCTCGTTCACGTCGACGCCCACCACGCGGCCGCCGGGGGCGACGGCCTCGGCGATGCCGCGCGTGATGGCGCCGGTGCCGCAGCCCACGTCTAGCACCGCGAGGCCGGGCACCAGCCGCTCCGCGAGCCGCCGGTGATCGCGCCCGAGCCTGCGCCGATCGAGCACCCGGTGGGTGCCCGGTGGCATGGCGGCCCGATCGCGCGCGACGTTCTCGTCCGTCATCGGGCGCAAGGTACAATGAGGCGAGCGCGGAGGGCCTGAATGCCGAGAACCCCGCTGGAGCCCCGGTTCACGGTCGAGTATCTGTCCGTCCTCGATGCCGAAGGCAATCTCGATAGCGCGCTGGACCCCGGCCTGCCGCCCGCCGAGCTCAAGCGTCTCTACCGCGCGATGCTCCTGGCCCGCCGCCTCGACGAGCGCATGGTGCGGCTGCAGCGGCAGGGTCGCATCGGCACCTTCGCGCCCATCAAGGGCCAGGAGGCCTCGCAGGTCGCCAGCGTCGCCGTCCTCCGGCCCACCGACTGGATGGTGCCCTCCTTCCGCGAGACGGCGGCGATGATCTGGCGCGGCTGGCCGATCGAGAAGCTGCTGCTGTTCTTCGCGGGCCACCTGGAGGGTGGCCAGCCCTCGCCCGACCAGCGCGACCTGCCGATCACCATCCCCGTCTCCACCCAGCTGCCGCACGCCGTCGGCCTCGCCTACGCCGCCCAGTACCGGCAGGACGACGTCGTGGTGATGGCGTACTTCGGCGACGGCGCGACGTCGGAGGGCGACTTCCACGAGGCGCTCAACTTCGCCGGCGTCTGGCACGTGCCCGTCGTCTTCGTCTGCCAGAACAACCAGTGGGCGATCTCCGTCCCGCTCAAGAAGCAGACGAATTCCAAGACCATCGCGCAGAAGGCGCTGGCCTACGGCCTGCCCGGCATCCAGGTGGACGGCAACGACGTGCTCGCCGTCTACGCGGCCAGCCGCGAGGCCGTCGAGCGCGCGCGCGCCGGCGACGGCCCCACCCTCATCGAGTGCGTGACCTATCGCCTCGGCGTTCACACCACGGCCGACGACCCGACCAAGTACCGCACGGCCGAAGAGGTCGCGGAGTGGGAGCGCAAGGACCCCCTCACGCGCTTCGCCGCGTACATGAAGAAGAAGCGCCTGCTCGACGACGGCCTGGAGGCGCAGGTGGACGAGGAGATCGCTGCCGCCATCGCCCGCTTCGAGGCGACCGCGCCTGCCGACCCGCTCGTGATGTTCGATCACGTCTACGCCGAGCTGCCGCCCGAGCTGAAGGCACAGCGCGAGGCGCTGGCCGAGGGGCTGCGCAGCGGTGAGCCGGGCCGCCGCGAGAAGCACGAGCCGTCGCCGCCGATGCGCGGCCAGCGGAGCGGCAAGCGCTGATGGCCAAGCTCAACATGGTCAAGGCGCTGAACCTGGCGCTGATGCAGGAGATGGAGCGCGACCCGGACGTGCTGGTGATCGGCGAGGACGTCGGCGTCGACGGCGGCGTCTTCCGCGTCACCGAGGACCTGCACCGCGCCTACGGCAGCAAGCGCGTGATCGACAGCCCGCTGGCCGAGGCCGGCATCATCGGCGCGTCGATCGGGATGGCCCTTTACGGGCTCAAGCCCGTGTGCGAGATCCAGTTCTCCGGCTTCGCCTTCCAGTGCTTCCACCAGATCGAGAACCATGCCGCGCGCTACCGCAACCGCTCCCAGGGCCGCTTCCACGTGCCGATGGTCATCCGCATGCCTTACGGGGGCGGCGTGCGCGCGCTGGAGCACCACAGCGAGTCCGAGGAGCAGTTCTACGCGCACATCCCCGGGCTCAAGATGGTGATCCCGTCGGGTCCCCGCAACGCCCGCGCCCTGCTGGCGGCGGCCATCCGCGACCCCGACCCCGTCGTGTTCTTCGAGCACAAGGCGCTCTACCACGCGCACAAGGAGGACGTGCCCGACGAGGCGGAGACGATGGAGATCGGCCGCGCCCGTGTGGTGCGCGAGGGCGACGACCTCACGCTGGTGGCGTGGGGCGGAATGCTCCGCGTCGCGCGCGAGGCGGCCGAGATCCTCGAGCAGGAGGACGGCGTCGGCAGCGACGTGATCGATCTGCTCACGGTGGCGCCGCTCGACCGCGAGACGATCGTGCGCTCGGTGAGCAAGACGGGCCGCGTGGTGATCGTGCACGAGGCGCCCCGCTCGTTCGGTCCCGGCGCGGAGATCGCCGCGTCGATCATGGACGGCGCGTTCCTGTCGCTGGAGGCGCCGATCGCGCGCGTCACCGCCCACGACGTGCCGTTCCCCGGCTTCGCGCGCGAGCGGGCCAACGTCCCCGACGTCGCGCGCGTGGTCGCCGCCGCCCGCGACACGCTCGCCTATTAAGATGGGGGCCCCGGCATGGCCCCCATACCCCCCAACGTTCGGAGCGTCCCGGCGAAGCCGTGCCGCTCCTCTAGACTGCGCCCGCCCTTGGGGGGCCCCGGCATGGCCCCCATACCCCCCAACGTTCGGAGCGTCCCGGCGAAGCCGTGCCGCTCCTCTAGACTGCGCCCGCCCTTGGGGGGCCCCGGCATGGCCCCCATACCCCCCAACGTTCGGAGCGTCCCGGCGAAGCCGTGCCGCTCCTCTAGACTGCGCCCGCCCTTGGGGGGCCCCGGCATGGCCCCCATACCCCCCAACGGTCGGAGCGTCCCGGCGAAGCCGTGCCGCTCCTCTAGACTGCGCTCGCCCATGGGGGCCCCCCCAACGCTCGGAGCGCCCCGGGAAACCCGTGGCGCTCCTCTGGCTCCGTGAAGGTGCCCATGGCGCGTGACTTCAGGTTGCCCGACCTCGGCGAGGGTCTGACCGAGGCCGAGATCGTGAAGGTGCTGGTCCGCGAAGGCGAGGTCATCGCCGAGGACGCGCCGCTGCTCGAGGTGGAGACGGACAAGGCCACGGTCGAGATCCCGTCGCCCATGAGCGGCCGCGTCGAGAAGATCCACGTCGAGCCGAATCAGACGGTGAAAGTCGGGCAGGTCCTCGTCACCTTCGCCGACGCCGGAGCGCAGGCGGGGACGGGCACGCCGAGCGGCAAGCAGGCGGCCGACACGCTCGACCCCACGCGCACGCTCGCGCCCGAGCCGCGCACCACCGTGCAGGACGGGCGCGCGCGCCAGGCCGCGCCCGCCGCGCCCGCGCCCGCTCGGCCCGGCCCGGTCCCGGCCACGCCGGCCACGCGGCGGCTCGCGCGCGAGCTGGGCGTCGACCTCCAGGCGGTCCGCGCCACTGGCCCCGGCGGTCGCGTCACCGACGACGACGTGCTTGCGGCGGCGGGCCGCGTCGTCAGCGCACCAACGACCGCGGCCCCGCGCGCGGTGCGCGCCGAGCCGGCGGCGCCGGCCGCCCCGGGAAAGCCGCTCGCGACGCACGTCACCGAGCCGCCGCTGCCGAACTTCGAGCAGTGGGGCACCATCGAGCGCCAGCCGCTGTCGCACCTGCGCCGCACCATCGCCGAGCGCATGACGCTGTCGGCGACGGTGATTCCGCACGTCACCCACTTCGATCGTGCGGACATCACGGAGCTCGACGCCATCATCCAGCGCAATCTCGAGACGGCGAAGGCGCGCGGCGCGACGCTGACGCTCACGGCCTTTCTCCTGAAGGCGGCCGCGCTCGCGCTCGGCGAGCACCCGACGTTCAACGCGAGCCTGGACGCCGCCGCCGGCCAGCTGATCGTCAAGCGCTACGTCCACCTCGGCGTGGCCGTCGCCACCGAGCGCGGCCTGATCGTGCCCGTGCTGCGCGACGTCGACGAGAAGCCGGTGCTCGACGTGGCGCGCGAGCTGGGCGCGCTGGCCCAGCGCGTCCGCGACGGCAAGGCCACGCTCGACGACCTGCGCGGCGGCACCTTCACGATCACCAACATCGGCGCCCTCGGCGGCACCGGCGCCGTCCCGATCATCAACTATCCGGAGGTCGCGATCCTCGGTGGTACGCGAGGGCCGGATCGAGCCGCGCCTGCTCCTGCCGCTGTCGCTGACCTTCGACCACCGCGTGGCCGACGGCGCCGATGGCGCGCTCTTCGCCTCCGCGATCGTCCGCCGCCTCGAGCGCCCCGAGCGCCTGCTGGCCGACTGGTAGCGCGATGGTGATGGGAGACCTGGTCCGCGAGGTGGACGTCGTCGTCGTGGGCGGCGGCCCCGGCGGCTATTCCGCGGCGTTCCGCTGCGCCGAGCTCGGACTGGAGACGGTCGTCGTGGACGCGGGCAAGCGGCTCGGCGGCGCCTGCCTCTTCGAGGGCTGCATCCCGTCCAAGGCGCTGCTGCACGTGGCCGCCGTGCTCGGCGAGGCCGAGCGCGCCAAGGAGTTCGGCGTCGACTTCGGCCCCGCGCGCGTCTCGCTCGATCCGCTGCGCAAGTGGAAGTCGGAGCGCGTGATCGGAAAGCTCGCGCGCGGGCTGGCGAGCGTGGCGAAGGCCAAGGGCGTCGAGGTCGTCGGCGGCCGCGGCGTCTTCGAGGACGCGCGCACCGTGCGCGTGGAGGGCGACGAGCCGCAGGCGCTGAAGTTCCGGCACGCGATCGTCGCCACCGGCTCGGTACCGGCGCGCCTGCGCGGCATCGAGGCCTCGGATCGCGTGATGGACTCCACTGCCGCGCTGGAGGTCCCCGAGATTCCCGAGCGCCTGCTCGTCGTGGGCGGCGGCTACATCGGCCTCGAGCTGGGCCAGGTCTACGCGGCGCTCGGCAGCGCGGTCACGCTCGTGGAGATGACCGACGGCCTGCTGCCCGGCGCCGACCGCGACCTCGTGCAGTGGGTGGCGCGACGGGTCGAAAAGCAGTTCGCGGCGGTGCGGCTCAACGCGCGCCTCGAGACGCTGCGCGAGACGTCCGGCGGCGTGGAGGCGACGATCGGCGGTGCCGCGGCGACGTTCGATCGCGTGCTGGTCGCCGTCGGCCGCCGCCCGCTCACCGAGGGCATCGGGCTCGAGACGACGCGCGTGAAAGCAGACGCCCGCGGCTTCGTCGAGATCGACGCCCGCTGTGCGACGGCCGAGCCGCGGATCTTCGCCGTGGGCGACGCCACCGGCGAGCCGATGCTGGCCCACCGCGCCATGCGCCAGGGCAAGGTCGCGGCCGAGGCGATCGCCGGGCGTCCCGCGGCATTCGACAACGCCGTCGTGCCCGCCGTCGTCTTCACCGATCCGGAGATCGCCTGGTGCGGCCTCACCGAGACCCAGACGGCGACGGAGGGACGGGCGGTGCGCGTGGCGAAGTTCCAGTGGGCGGCGTCGGGCCGCGCGGCGACGCTCGGCCGCAGCGACGGCGTGACGAAGCTGATCGTCGATCCCGAGTCCGGGCGCCTGCTCGGCGCCGGCATCGCGGGCCCCGGCGCCGGCGAGCTCATCGCCGAGGCGGCGCTGGCCGTCGAAGCCGCGCTGCTCGCCGAGGACCTCGCGCTCACCATCCACACGCACCCGACCCTCTCCGAGACGCTGATGGAGGCGGCCGAGACGCTGCTGCGCGGATGATCGTCGGCGTCCCGCGCGAGATCAAACCGGGCGAGCAGCGCGTCGCCCTCACGCCCGCCGGGGGCCATGCCCTCCGCGAGGCCGGCCACGCGGTGCTCGTCGAGAAGGGTGCCGGGCTCGGCAGCGGCGTCCGCGACGACGAGTACAAGAACGTCGGCGCCGAGCTCACCGGCGTGGAGGACGTCTGGCGCCGCGCGGAGCTCGTTCTCAAGGTCAAGGAGCCGGTGCCGGAGGAGTACCCACGCCTGCGCGCCGGCCAGGTCCTCTTCACGTACCTGCACCTGGCGCCGGCGCCGGAGCTGACGCGCGCGCTGCGCGGCGCCGGTGTGATCGCCATCGCCTACGAGACGGTGCAGCGGCCCGACGGGAGCCTGCCGCTGCTGACGCCGATGAGCGAGGTGGCCGGACGGCTGGCCGTGCAGGAGGGCGCGTTCTATCTCGGGCGCGCGCATGGCGGCCGCGGCATCTTGTTGTCGGGTGTGCCCGGTGTACCGCCGGGCAACGTGGCGATCATCGGCGCGGGCGTGGTCGGCGTGAACGCCGCGCGCATGGCGATGGGGCTCGGCGCCGACGTGTCGATCCTCGACGTGAACCCCGATCGCCTGCGCGCCGTGGACGACCTGTTCGCCGGCCGCGTCGTGACGGTCATGTCGAACGCCTTCAACGTGCAGGCCGTCGTCAGGCGCGCGGATCTTGTGGTCGGCGCCGTGCTCATCACCGGCGCGCGGGCCCCGGTCCTGGTCACCGCGGCCATGGTGGCAACGATGAAGGAAGGCGCGGTGATCGTGGACGTCGCCGTGGACCAGGGCGGCTGCGTCGAGACCGTGCATCCCACGACGCTCCTCGATCCCGTCTACGTCGTCTCCGGCGTCGTCCATTACGGTGTGGCCAACATGCCGGCCCTCGTGCCGCGCACCTCCACGTTTGCCCTGACGAACGCCACCCTGCCCTACGTGCTCGAGCTGGCCGCCCGCGGCGTGGCCGGCGCCGCACGCTCCAACGGCGCGCTGGCCAAGGGCATCAACGTCGCGCGCGGCCGCATCGTGCACCCCGCGGTGGCCGCCTCGCTCGGCGAGGCGCCGGCGCCACTCGAGAGCGTGCTCGGCTAGGCAACCATCCTCCGAGCCTGAGTAGTTTCTTGCAGGGGACGCGCGGCCAACGGCGGGAATCGCACCCCCCAGGCACCTCCGCGGTGGTGGTACTCCCGTTGCAGTACCACCTGGCCATGAGCCTCCGAACGAGCCGCGATTTCTGGGATGCGAAGGCCACCGAAAACCCCTACTGGTACGTCTCCAGCTACGGCTCGTACGGCGAGCGCGACCTCGAGGAGTTCTGGGCGGCGGGTGGGCGCATCTGGCGCGATCTCCGCGAGGCGATCGGCTATGCGCCCCGCCGCGAGGACGTCGTCGTCGAGATCGGGTGCGGCGTCGGACGCCTCACGCGTGCGATCGCGGCCGACGTCGGGCACGTGCACGCCTTCGACATCTCCGAGGGGATGCTCGCGGTGGCGCAGCGGGCGGGGTTGCCGAACGCCACGTTCCACCGTGGCGAAGGGGACAGCCTCGCGGGCGTCGACAACGGGATGGCGGATCTCGCCATCGCCTATTGCGTCTTCCAGCACCTGCCCTCGCAGGCGGTGCTGAACCGCTATCTGACCGAGATGCGGCGCGTCGTGAAGCCCGGCGGCATCATCGCGTTCACCCTGAGCCCGCGAACCTGGGACGACGCGCTGCGACCCGTGCTGCGGGTGCACCGCTGGCTCCGCGAGAAGATCGCGTCCGACGGACCGCGCGGCCTCTATCGGCGCGAGTGGATCGGGATCCGTCCGCGACGCGACGACGTCCACGCGCTGAGCCCGGTGCCGCTCGACTTCACGCCGCTGCACGGCGACAAGTGGCTCTTCTGGGGGCGCGCGCCGGGCGTCGCGGCTCAGAGCACCGCGCGCGTGGCCGCCAGCGCTTCGCGCGCGACGTCCCCGGCCGGCCGCGCCCACGACGCCGTGTTGGGCCCCTCGTAGCTCAGGAAGCCGGCGTAACCCTTCGCCCGGACGGCGGCGAAGAACTCCTTGAACGGCACGCACCCCTGTCCCGGTGGCAGCCGGTTCAGCACCTCGCCCGGCTTGACGTCGCCGCGCGGTACGTCGCTGAACTGCACGTAGACGATCTCGTCACCGCGCACGTCGTCGAGCGAGCGCGGCGAGCCGCCGCTGCGCTGCATGTGATAGGCGTCGAAGAGCAGCCCGCACGTCGGGTGCGCGGCCTTCGCCAGCACCTCGCGCAGGCGCTCGAGCGTGTTGAGCTGCTCGCACTGGGAGTTGAACTCGACGGCCAGCCGTACGCCGTGTCGCGCTGCGATGTCGCCGACCTCCCGGACCGACGCCGCGGCGCGCGCGACGTCGCCGCGGCCCTTGTCTACGGGGCTCATCACCGTCTGGCAGCCCAGCGCCTTGGCGCGCGCGCACTGCTCGTCGAACACGCCGAGCAGGCGCGTGCGGTCGGCGCCGTCGGCCCACATCCAGCCGAACTCCACGCCCACGCACGCCACGGGCAGCCCGCTCGCGCGCACGGTGTCCTCGACCCACGTCGCGGCGCGGCCGGCCTCGCGCGCGCGACTCCAGTCGACGCGGCGCAGCTCGACGGCGTCCCAGCCGGCGCTCTTCGCAGCGGCCACCGCGTCCGGCAATGGCGTCGTGTCGAGCGTCCAGGTGTGAAGCGCCAGCGGCGGCGCCGCGGGGGTCACGCCGCCCCCAGCGCCTTGGCCGCCTTGGCGACGTCGCGCTGCGCGACCCAGACGATGGCGCCGAAGGTGCCGCCGCCCCCGCACACGGCGTCGGCCGCCGTCACGTTGATCTTCGCCTGCGCGAGCCGCGTCATCAGCTCGGCGACGGCGCCCGGCCGGTCGGAGCCGCTCACGAGGAACGCCTTCTTGGGCCCGACCAGCTTCCACTTCGCCGCCTTGGCGGCGGCGCGGAAGGCGGCCGCGTCCTCGGGGACGAAGTCGATCTGCGCGCGCCGGCCGCTCGGGAAACCCGAGAACGCGAGCAGGTTCACGCGCGCATCGCGCAGCGTGGCCAGCATGGCCGCGCCCACGCCCGGGGTGTTCGGCGTCTCGACGTAGAAGTATTCGACGACTCGGATGGTGTCGGCCATAGCGGGTCCTCCTCTTGCAGGTGCCGGGACCTTACCACTACCATCGCGCCCATGACAAACGATCCACTGGCGCCGTCTAGTATGCTGGGGCCGCGATGACGACGGCGCTCGGCGGCCTCCGCGTGCTCGACCAGACGCAGGTCATGGCCGGGCCGTTCTGCTCGATGCTGCTGGCCGACATGGGCGCCGACGTCGTGAAGATCGAGCCGCCCGGCGGCGAGCACACGCGCCGCGAGCACGAGATCGCGCCCGGCGTGTCGGCCTCGTTCCTCGCCGTCAATCGCAACAAGCGCTCGCTGGTGCTCGACCTCAAGCGGCCCGAGGGCGTCGCCGTGCTGAAGCGGCTGGTGGCCACGGCCGACGTGCTCGTCGAGAACTACCGGCCCGGCGTGGCCAGGCGGCTGGGCGTCGATTACGAGACGCTATGCGCGATCAATCCGCGGCTGATCTACTGCTCGATCTCGGGCTTCGGCCAGACGGGCCCGTACGCCGATCGCGGCGGCTACGATCTCATCGCGCAGGGCATGAGCGGGATCATGAGCGCCACGGGCAGCGACGGCGGCGCGCCCGTCAAGGTCGGGGTGCCGATCACGGACCTCGGCGCCGGCCTCTTCGCCGTCGTCGGCATCCTGGCCGCGCTCCGTGCCCGGCACGTCACCGGCCGCGGCCAGTTCGTCGACACGTCGCTCTTCGAGGCGGGCGTGGCGCTGAGCCAGTGGGAGGCCACGCAGTACTGGTACACGGGCGAGGTCCCGCGCGGACTCGGCACCGCGCACCGGCTGAACGCGCCGTACCAGGCGTTCCGCGCGAGCGACGGGCACTTCACCGTCGGCGCCGCCAAGGACAACCTCTGGACGCGCTTCGCGACGCTGCTCGATCTCCCGCACCTGATCGCGGACCCGCGCTTCGACACCGTCGGCAAGCGTCTGAAGAATCGCGGCGCGCTCGAGCCGCTCGTCGAGGCGGTCACCGCCGGCCGCCCGCGCGCGCACTGGCTGGCGAAGTGCGAGGAGGCCGGCATTCCAGCCGGCCCGATCTACACGGTGCCCGAGGCGCACGCCGATGCCCACGCCCGCGCGCGCGGGATGGTACAGGAGCTCCCGCATCCGCAGATCGGCCGCGTGAAGACGCTGGGCAACCCCGTGAAGATGTCGGCGACGCCGCCGCGGCTGCGCGCGGCGGCGCCCATGCTCGGGGCCGACACCGACACAATTCTGCAGGAGGCCGGGTACGGCGGTGCCGAGATCGCGGCGCTGCGCGCGGCGAAGGTCGTGTAGCGATGGAGATCGTCGAGGCGGCCGGGATCAGTCTCGCTGTCGTCGCCGGCGCGTGCGTGGGAGCGGACTTCGAGCGCGTGCTCGAAGTCGACCTGCGTATCGCCGGCGACGGCGCACGCTTCTCGACAGCCGGCGTCGCCGATCCCGTCGCCTGCGGCGTACGACTGGCGCGGCTGCTCGGCGAGGCGCGCGCGAAGGAGCTGGTCCTCGCCGGTCGCACCGTCGACGCGGCGAACGCCCTGCGCCTGGGCCTCGTCACGCGCGTGGTGCCGGGAGCCGCACTCGGCGACACGGCGATGGCGCTCGCCGAGCAGCTGCGAGCGCTGCCGCCCCTGGCGCTGGCCGCGGTGCGCGAGGCCGTGCGCGCGACGCGCGACCTCACGCCCGAGGCCGCGCTGACCCTCGAGCATCGGCACTTCCGACGCCTCATCGCCACCCAGGACCACCGGGCGGCCGTGGCCGCGTTCTTCGCGCGGCGCGAGCCCGCGTTCACCGGCGAGTGATGGGGTCCAACGCGCACACGCGCTGGTGGGCGGACGGTCCCATTGGCTACATCGAGCTCGACAACCCGCCGATGAACGTGCTCAGCGACGACAACCGCCGGGGCATCCGCGAGGCGCTCACCGAGTTCGGCCAGACCGGCGCGCGCGCGGTCGTGCTGACGGGCGCCGGCGAACGCGCCTTCTGCGGCGGCGCGGATCTAAAGGAAGAGGAGGAGCTGACGGCCGAGACGGTGGGCACGTTCCTGCAGCGCGGCGACGAGACGTTTCGCGCGCTGCGGGAGTACGACCGGCCGATCGTGGCCGCCGTCAACGGCTGGGCGATGGGCGGCGGCCTCGTGCTGGCGCTCTGGTGCGACGTGCGCGTCGGCTCCGCGCGCGCGAAGCTGGGCGCCGTCGGGGTCAAGGTCGGCCTGATGGCCTCCAACGTCCAGCTCTCGCGGCTGCTCTTCGAGGGCCGCGCGCGCGACCTGCTCCTGACGGGGCGCACGGTGGAGGCGGAGGAAGCGCACCGGCTCGGCCTGCTCTCGTCCGTGGTGACGCCGGAGGCGCTGATGGACGAGGCCACGGCGTGGGCGCGCGACATCGCGGCGCGTCCGCCCGACGTCGTCGCCGCGCTCAAGCGCGCGGTCAACGCGGCTCTCGATCCCGTCGCCGCGGAGCCGCGTCGATGATCCGGTCCGTGCCCGGCCGCACGCCGCGGATCCATCCGGGCGCGTGGGTCGATCCCGCCGCGCAGGTGATCGGCGACGTCGTCATCGAGGAGGGCGCGTCGATCTGGCCGTGCACGGTCGTGCGCGGTGACCAGGACAATTACGTCTACGTCGGGCGCGACACCAACGTGCAGGACAACTCGGTGCTCCACGTCACGCCCGATCTGCCGTGCATCGTCGGCGACCGCGTCACCATCGGCCACCGGTGCGTCGTCCACGCCTGCCGCATCGGCAACGACGTGCGCATCGGCATCGGCGCCGTCGTGCTGACGGGCGCCGTCGTCGAGGACGGTGCGCAGGTCGGCGCCGGCGCCCTGGTGCCGCCGGGTAAGCTCGTGCCCGCCGGCTGGCTGGTGATGGGCGTGCCGGCGAAGCCGATCCGCCAGATGGGCCCGGAGGAGATCGCGGACATCAAGCGCAACGCGGTCGAGTACCTGGAGCTGTGGCAGCGCGACTACCGCTTCGGTCCCCAGGGCGCGCCGGGCTCGGTGCCGCGGGCCCCGAACAGCCCGCTCGCGGGAAAGCCGCAATGAGCGTGGACGTCGCCGTCGATGGCGCGGTCGGCACGCTGACGCTGGACGCGCCGCCGCTCAATCTGCTCTCCGACGATCTGCGGCGCGCGTTGCTGGACGCGCTCAGCGACTTCCGCGCGCGGCGGCTGCGCGCGGTCATCGTCACCGGACGCGGCCGCGCGTTCTGCGCAGGCGCCGACCTGCGCGACGAGGCGAAGCTGACGGCCGAGCAGGTCCAGGCGTTCCTCGACGCCGACGAAGCCGTCTTCACCGCCCTCGCCGAGTTCCCCGGCGCGACGATCGCCGCCGTGAACGGCTACGCCTATGGCGGCGGCTTCGAGCTGGCGCTGGCCTGCGACATTCGCGTGGCCGCGCGCGCCGCGCGCTTCGCCGGCGTCGGTGTGAAGCTCGGCCTCACCGTGTCGACGGCCCGGCTCCCGCGCCTCGTCGGCGAGGGCGCCGCCCTCGATCTGCTGTTGACCGGCCGCACGGTGGACGCCGACGAGGCGCAGGGGCTGGGGCTGGTGTCCGCCGTCGTCGACGACGTGGAGGCCGAGGCGCGACGCTGCGCCGACGTCGTCGCCTCCCGCGCGCCGCTGTCGGTCCAGGCCAACAAGGTCGCGCTGCGCCACTGCGCGCGGCTGCCGCTGGCCGAGGCGGTGACGTACGAGCGGGGCGAGTGGGCGCGCCTTCAGCGCACGCGCGACCATCGCGAGGCCGTCTCAGCCTTCTTTGCCAAGCGCCCGCCGGAGTTCAGGGGTGAGTGAGCGTCGATGACGGTGCCGCGATGAAGCCGCTGGAGGGGCTGCGCGTCATCGACCTCACCCAGGCGATGGCCGCGCCCTACTGCACGATGAACCTCGCCGACCTCGGCGCCGACGTCATCAAGGTCGAGCCGCCCGGCGGCGAGGAGCAGCGCCGCGGCTCCACCAGCCGCAACGGCCACAGCGGCTCGTTCATGGCCATCAACCGCAACAAGCGCGGGATCACGCTCGACCTCAAGACGCCCGAGGGCGTCGAGGTGATGCATCGGCTGATTCGCACGGCTGACGTCTTCGTGCAGAATTACCGGCCCGGCGCGGCCGGCCGTCTCGGCGTCGACTACGACACGCTGCGGGCCCTCAATCCGCGCCTCATCTACTGCTCGGTCTCGGGCTTCGGCAGCACGGGACCGTACGCGTCGCGCGGCGGCTACGACCTCATCGCGCAGGGCATGAGCGGCATCATCAGCGTCACCGGCGAGGAGGAGGGCGCACCCGCCAAGGCGGGGATTCCGCTGAGCGACCTGTCGGCCGGGCTCTTCGGCGCGTACGGCGTGCTGTGCGCGCTCGAGCATCGCGAGCAGACGGGTGAGGGGCAGTTCGTCGATACCTCGCTGCTCGAGGCCGCGATGGCGCTCACCGTCTGGGAGTCCACCGAGCACTGGACGACGGGCCGGACGCCGAAGGCGCTCGGCTCGGCACACCGGCTGAGCGCGCCCTACCAGGCGCTGCGCGCCAGCGACGGCTGGTTCACCGTCGGCGCCGCCAACGACAAGCTCTTCGACGGATTCTGTCGCGCGCTCGGCCGCCCGGATCTACTCGACGATCCGCGCTTCGCCGGCCGCGCCCAGCGCCTGGAGCACCGGCACGCGCTCGCCGCCGAGATCGACAAGACGACCGCGAAGGAAACCCGCGCGCACTGGCTGGAGCGGTTGGAGTCGGCCGGCGTCCCATGCGGTCCGATCAACACCTACCCCGAGGCGCTCGACGACCCCCACACGCTCGCGCGCGGCATGGTCGTGGATCTCGTGCACCCGGGCGCCGGCGCCATCAAGGCGCTCGGCGTGCCCGTCCACCTGTCGGAGACGCCCGGCGCCGTCGATCGCGCAGCACCGCTGCTCGGCCAGCACAACGACGAGATCCTCGCCGAGCTCGGCTACGACGCCGCCGCGCGCCACCGCCTGCGCGCCGCCGGCGTGATCTAAATTAGTCGTGTCTGAGGTGATAGACGTTGACGGTCGAAAGGCCGGAAGCGGCAACTGCAGCTTAAACGACTGATCACTGCGATCGTCAGGGATAAGCGTTCGACCGTCTCGTTACGTCGCCAGTTGGCTCGCAAGACGCGTCGACGGCGCACCCTCGCCTAGCGGCAACCGTTCGGCGACGGTGACTGTTCGCCGTCTATATCGCCCTCGTGGCGGGACTCTGTGCTTTCGGTCTGAAGCCGAGAGCGACGCTGGAGCTTCCAGGTCCACCGCGCCGACTGGACCGGGTCGTCTCGCTCGAACCTTCCGCTGATCAACTGCACGCCGTGCACCGGGTCGTCCGACTGGCGGCGCGAGATATTCGACGACGCTACGGAACTCTATATGGAGCACGCGCCTTCACGGAGCTCGCGTACGCCGCAACGAACGCCGCGCGGGAGCTTCAGTAGCCGTACGGCGATCTAAAAGAACCAGCCCTTGGAGCGGGCCTTGATCGCCTGCCAGGCGTAGCCCAGCGCGACGCACCCGATGATCAGCGCGACGTTCGCGAGCCAGAAGGGCCACCACCGGTGCAAGTTCACGTGCAGGCCGCGCTCGCCCAGGAGCGTGTAGGCGATGACCTGGTGGACGAAGTAGAGCATCAGCGCCGTCTGGCCGAGCACGACCAGCCAGGCGGGGCGCCAGCCGCGCACCTCGCAGAGCCAGTAAAAGAGCGCGAGCATCACGAACACGGTGCCGAGGATCCACACCGCG
>Ga0209161_10001966_pt1 | contig 16860 bp, 10 predicted proteins | sample GraSoiAngelo_155_FD_186169 | JGI IMG/M metagenome (GOLD analysis project Ga0209161, IMG submission 186169) | Grasslands soil microbial communities from the Angelo Coastal Reserve, California, USA - 14_1009_13_30cm (SPAdes) (version 2) | ecosystem: Environmental > Terrestrial > Soil > Grasslands... | reverse complement strand
TTTGGCTATGGCGTCGGAGATAGCATGTATTTCCTCCTTTCGAAGTTCACGGTGAGGAGCCTTTAAGTCGATTTGCGAAGATTTGGCTGCCCGAAGGGGGTTCGGGTCGGTTAGCGCGATTCAAAAGTGCAGGCGGCTTTTTGGGCCAATCTGGATGGGTGGTGTGCGGGCATCCCGGTCAGCGGACCAACTGCTTATGAGCGGATAGCCAGCAAACGTGGCACTCATCACCACCTTTTACTACGACTATTAGCCGCCAGAATTTAACTTCGTCTTTTCGTACCACTTGAAAAACGCATCGAGGGCGAGCACGTCTGGAGCGGCTGAATCGGCTCTGAAACTTTCCATTACCTCGGCAAACTTCAGATAGCGCCCAACCTTGCCCACGCCTCTCGGCGGTTCATATCCGAAATGATGCAGGGTTTCCTCGACAGGCCCATTGAATACGGGCCATTTTTGTGAATCGTGAACGGCGAGTATCTTTGAGACGACGTTGAGGCCGAGTCCGCGAATGTGGAACTTTCCATTCCGGTCGAGAACGGCTGCCAAACGCTGCCGCATGCCGACATTCTCATCCAAGAGGTACCTCATTCCGTCTTTGAGGAGCTTCTGATTCCTGAATATGCTGTCACGGTAGACCTGACGCAACCGACCTAGCTCGGGTATGTTGAAGAATTCGTTCCAGCCCCTCTTGTCAAATCCGAATCTGGGCATATCCAAGACCTGACGGATGTGGTCGACAGCGCCCCTCCGACTCTCGTAGGCTTTCGAATAGGCACGACTCTCGAAGTAGCCAGTGGCGGAGGCGACGGCTTTTTCTCGTTCCCGAAATGTTGCTTCGGCTCTTTCTTCGAGGCGCTCCTCTACCTCCTTCTGCTCTTTCCGTACCTGCGCCGTAGCCTTGCGCAATTTCTTATACTTTCGTTCGTAGTTCCCGATGTCAGCATTCGTGAGGTCAGCAGCGTGATTGTTCCACTCGTCGTCAAACCACTCAGTGAGAGCCGCGACTATGGCAGAGTCTTTGGTGTAGAGCGAGCATTCGGTATTGCTTCGCAGGCCGCCGAAAGACAGGTTGCCCGAGCCCACGATTGCAAAACTTGAGGGCGAGGCCGTTGAGCTTGCAATGAGGATTTTTGGATGGAAGGTAGTGAGCCTCTTTGCAAGCCGTGCAGAAATGTGAGGCTGTGCGGCATCGGGGGCCGTCAGACGATTCCACTCCCGTAGCAATTTGGGCTCAGTCTGGAAAAAGTCCAGCCCGGTGAGTAATTGAATGCTTGCGCTGCTTCTTAGGAACGCAGGTGCGATCAACTTCCATCCTTTTAGGTGGGCAAAGGCAGTTGCCAATCGAATCTCAGTCGCGGCGGCGATTTCTGAGTCAAAATTGAAGTCGCTAGGAAGTCCGATCACGACCGCTTGATCTTCAGAAAAGCCAAGAACGCTGCGGAATCTCGATCTTTGGGGCGAGGAAACAACACTCGTCACCATATCTCCTCCGTTAGCGGCCAATAGGCGTTCGGGAAATTCTACTCTCGATGCGGCATCTGGCCGGAGCCCAACTCTTGATCGTGGGTTCATTCCACAGCGAAGCTTCCGTCTTGTGGCTATGACAGTCGAGACCCCTCTCGTTTTCCTGCGCCCTGATGTACCCGGACTCTATCATTTACGCTTTCTTGGTTCGGCAGGTTTGAAAAGTCCGCTCCTAACCTGTCGAGCATTTCGTACGAGTCAATACACGGCACCTTGAATGCATCACAGACATCCGGAATCCGCGCTGCCTTAGCTTGCGGGCGTCTGGCGGATTCGTGGGTTACGACTACCCCCTTGCTGTGAATTGCGTGAGCGATCAGCCACGGGTCGGCTCCGCTCAGGAAGTGACCCGCGTGCTGCGGTTCGTAATTTCCTATCACGTGATCCGCAACAGTCGTCATGGCATTTTGCACGTCAGCGTTGGGGTCAACAAAAAGCCCGCTCTGGCGGCGAGTCTTGATCCAGTTCGCTAGGTCATCGCGTGGCTCTTCGTTGTTCACGATCTCCTGATAGACCATTTTGGGGCAACGAATCGTTCCGGCCTCGATCTGTTCGTGAAGGAACGCCCAAAAGACTCCAAACACCTTGAACTTATAGGGGCCGTTCTTTGCCTGAATGAACACGTTGGTGTCGAGCCAATAGATGGGGACAGCCGCCATTTAGCGTCTCGGCAACCCCTCAATCAGTTTTGGAAGTGTCGCAGTTTTTACTCCCAGCAGGCTCGCGGCTTCGCGGTATGAAACTCGTTCGGCTTGGAGTGCGCCCAGAACGGTTTCGGTGAATCTGCGGCTGATTCGGACAGGCAGGGTCAGGTAGAAGTTTCCGCCACCGGGTGTCGGCTCTTCCTCTTCTTTTTCCTCGCGCTCTTTCTGCTTCTGTTGCTCTCTTTCGAGAAGATCGAAGAACTTGTTCCTGTTGATTGCGCTGAGTTCATACGCCCTGCGAAGGATGACGATTGTGCTAACGCGATAATGCGCAGCTAATTTCTGGATGGTCTGATCGTTGAAGGCGGCAGGCAGCGATTTGAGAAATTCGGAGTGCGGAACCAGCACCTCTGCGGTGACGCTGTTGCAGAACCGCTCGATGACATTCTTCTGCTCGTCTGGCACTTCTCTCGGGTCGGGATTGGAGATGCCGCTTCTGTCAATCCAAATGTGCACCAGTTCATGCACAAGGGTAAAGATTTGGGCCGCTTTGGAATCGCGGCCATTGATGAACACCAGCGGTGCTAACTCGTCGCTTATGACAAATCCCCGGAATTCGTTCACTGACAGTTTTCGGCGAGTGTTCCCGCGAACGATTCCGCTGCGCATGACCAGAATTCCTTTTGCTTCGGCTGTGCGTGAGAGTTGGCGGAGAAATTCATCCCATGTGTGTGAGGCCCGCCTGCTCTGCTCAACAGAGAGAAAACTGCTCAAGTCTGCGGAGACTCGCCCAATGCCATCGGCAATGCGGAACTTGCCCACGAACGGCAGCTTCTCGGCCTCGCGTTCCTCTAAATATTCCCGGTACCACTCGTGTTTTACGAGGACATCGTTCAGCAACTCCAGAAAATCAGGGCTGAGCTTGGCAGTTCGACCTTCAACGACCGTGCGGAGGTCGGGGATCGGCGTCTTTGCTGGTGGGGGTTCCGATAAAAAGAGGAACCCAAATGGAACCTTGAGAGTCTTGGCCAAATCTTGAGCTTTGCCGAATGGGGGGCGAGTCTCGCCGCGTTCCCATGCTTCGATTTCCTGTGGATCAGCGCCAAGCGAATCGGCGAGTTGAGAATGTGAGAGGCCGAGCCGTTCTCTAGCCCAACGAGCGACTTTCGGAGTGATGAATGCTTCAGTCACAGTTGCGAAAAACCCACATTCTACTGCATGACAACATCTCTGCTGCTCGTTGGTAAGATGTCCGAGTCTAAATCAGCGCAGTTTAGCGGTGCGATTCTTCGTAATCGCGCAGGAACGCCTGTCAGTGCGCACGTTTGATGCCCCCGGCCCGGGTTGCCTCCCCCATCAGGTGCGCTCATTTTCTTGGGCGCTTCAGGTAACCTACATAGCGATCAGGTCGATTGGTATCCACTGCTACGCTGACCATTTCCCAGCCCTCCGAGCCGAGCGCGTTGGCGCTGGCGAGCAGTTTGTCTGCGGAGTTCGCGGTAATCATGGTGTACTGCCAATGTGGACCCGAAGTGCCGGTTGCAGCAGCTTCGGTCGCACGAGTCGGTCGATTTATGCCTGTGCTGCCGTGTGCTTCAGTCATCGCAGCGGCATGAACTGCCGCGAACTCAGACTGCTCAGGGAATGTGATGGAGAGAATCGGATGGATTTCAAGATTGTTGGGAGCGCGGCCGACCTGACCGTGTGGTGGGTCGAAATAGCTTACGCCGATGATTTCGACCGGGATTCCGCCTGCATCATTCCATCCACCATCGAACACCGCATCCGGGAACTGGGCCTCAATCGCTCGACGTGTACCTCTGATGCTAAGTTGAGCATCGGAACTGGCGGGCAGAAATGGCGACGCGCTGCCAAAATCGCCGTGAGCGCCTGACAAGCAATCTGGATCGGGAATTTCACCGATAAGGCTATGGCCTGTGGGCTTCTTGTGTGGCTGGGTGTATTTCAGAGTGTCGTCGGTTAAGACCAAGTGATAATCATTGTCGCCAGTTTCGCCAGCCTCCTCCTTCCATTTCACGAGACGGGCCTGCACCCTGTACACGTGTGTCTCATCAGGGACAACACGTGTCGTATTGTCATCGTGAGCAGGCAGATTCGGCTCAGAGATCGCAATCAGGTCTTGAACCGAGACATCCTGAATGTGGCTTAGGTCAACTTGGTTCACTTTAGGATCAGTACCATCTTTTACTGCCCAACGTTCGGTGCCCCCACACTGAGCGGCGGCGGAGCCGAGAAGGAGAAAAAGAAACATCGGGAGTTGCTTGAACAGACGCTTGAATCGCATAGCGCACCTCAATAGAGTGGATTCTGAACGAACCGGCCATTTGATCTGACATACACTTCGAATCCTTACGGCTATTTAGCGGCTCTGGAAGCATGGCCAAGCAGCGTGCGTTTTCTGCTGTCTCTCAATGCCTCCTTAAGCTTGTCTTCTGGCCCTGCCCACGCAGGATGTGGAACTTTTAGCGGCGGAATGTTCGCTGGCAGCAGCGCAGGCACATGCTTTCGGATCGCGGCATCGGCTAGCCAATAACCGTGGTTTTCTAGCACCGATGCATCGGTTCGGATCGCGGCAATGAAGTTCTTGGCGAGATCGTCTGAGTATCCCTGCTGAACTCCGTAGTCGTATGCCGTGCTTCCGATCCCCCAATATGCACCCACTAATCGTTTCGCAGCAAAATTCGAAATCAGCCACCGCTTGCGAACAGCAAGGGCTTGGTTTTCCGGAATGGAGATGAACCTATCGACTTCCCAGATGAATCCGGTATCTCCGCCTACGTGAAAGAGTGCTCCACCATCCGAGCACAGCACGATCCCGTGATCCTTCCAGATAGGTTCGAGGCCCAAGTTGTCGTAGACGCCACCGTCGCTAAACGTCAATTCGCGGATGCATTTGTCCCTCTGTGGGCTCGGCGGAATCTTGCCTCCGGTGAGGTTTGTCGGATCAAGATCGAGGTTGAGCGGTTTAAAAACGGGCGGAAAACATGAAGACGCCGCTACAGCCGTGCTCACACGCCAATCGTCCGGTGTTTCTTGAAAACCAACCTGATAATCTCCGCATTCCTGCCGCTTGAACATCCAATTCACTCCACACGCCAGATCGGTCGCACAGAAGATATGAATCGGGGCGGCCGGGATGTCTTTAAGCAGCTTGCCAGAAGTAAGGTGCTCATCATATTGCTTCGCCAAACCGGAGCTATTGTGCGTTCCCGGAATTACCACCTCAAGCGCGATCCAGCGCCGGATGTCCAAAGAGCAGAACTGGCGCACGGGCTTGCTTACCGCGTTATCGAAATCTGCAATTCCGTTCCTGAGCGGGCTCGATAAGCGAGTGGCAAGAAACCCATTCAATATGCTGCCGCCCGACACGGAGGAAACGGTCGTAAGCTTGGGCAGAATTCCGAACTCGTTGAGTCTCTGGATCGCGCCGATATGGAAGAGGGTGGCGCGAAATCCTCCACCCGAAAGGCTCAATCCCACCGAGTCCGGAATCTTCTTTTCGGAGGGCAAATAATTTGCGACTGGCATGGGCTGGCTGTGCTCTTCGTAGGGTTCAAAAATCGCCTACACGATACCCGAAAATTCTGCCCCGTGAAACACGATCATTTGTTTTGTTCTGAAATCAGAACAGGTCAGCCCGGATCGGTGGGTGTTGTCGGATTCAGCCGGGAATCAATCCTCCGCCTGCTCAGAGCCAAGCCAGCGTTTCGAAAGCAGCCAACCGGAAGTAAATTGAACGACGCACAGTGCTGGACATGAATTGCGGACAGAAAAGAGGGAAAAACCGCCACCGCGTAGCGTGCTCAGCACTATTGCAAAAACCTACGCTGCCCTCTTTGCCTGCTGCCCCGCATTCGTGCCACCTCGCCTGTGCAATCTTGCGCCGAACGATGGCTGATACGGGGCGCTGTGCCGGAGCCGTGCTGGCCTTCTTCTGCCATGCCGTTGCCGCCACTTCGCCAGCGTGCCTTCTGCGTCCTGCACCATGAGCCGCCGTGAAGCTGCCGACGTGATTCTGTCGCATTCTGCTTGCTTTCTCTCGTTGGAAGCTCCAGAATTCCGCAACAGTCCCGGAGAAATACTGTGCGTCGTGCCCAAACAAAGACGAAACGCTTCGATCCTTACAAGAATTTTAAGTTCAAGGTCAAGTGGGACGGTCGATACGTTGCGGGGATCAGCAAGGTCTCAGCCCTGAAACGCTCAACTGAAGTCGTAACGCACCGAGAAGGCGGCGACCCTAGCAGCACTCACAAGGAGCCGGGTCGGACAGACTACGAGGCGATCACGCTAGAGCGTGGTCTGACACAGGATAATGCATTCGAACAATGGGCTAATCAGGCGATGGAAGCTGGGACGAACTCATCCGGTCCAGCTAGTGATTTTAGAAAAGACATTGTTATCGACATTTTCGATGAGAAGGGTAAGCGGGTTCTGTCGTACAAGGTGTTCCGCTGCTGGATTTCGGAGTATCAAGCATTGCCCGATCTCGATGCATCGGCGAACACGGTTCTAATCCAGCAAATAACGCTGGAGAACGAAGGCTGGGAGCGCGACGTCACTGTGGGAGAGGGCGCAGATGTGCGGTCGGCCAGATCACAAGTGGAAGGAGTGTGATGCTACGATTCCTCTCGGACCAAGAACTCTCAAAGAGCTCCGCCATATGCCGCCACCGTCGATCTCCGCTCTGGCTGCTGTTCCGCACAGACAAGTCTTCGAGCCCGGAAATCGCAGACCCCCAACTTATCAACTTGCAACTACGCGCGTGCCTACGCTCTTCCCGAAGCTACTGAAGCGCGTTGTCTAAGTCCCCCGATTCAGAGATGGCGATGCTATCTAACCACCATGTGGCATCCGCTGATGTAGGTGTCCAAGCCCGCCTTGAATGCCGCCGCTTTACTTGGATTGGAAGATTCCAAGGCGATATTAAGGCCCGATTGGGAAGAGATATTGAGCTGGGCGTAAAGCACGACAGGTAGTTGGCGGTTGTTCGCGAATCTTCGGTCTGGAGTTCCGTTCTTATTTACGTAGCGCCACGTGCGGTCAACGACCTGCGCGTCTGACGGCACGTCATCGTCTTCAACAAATCGAGTTTGACCGAGCGTGACGGATAAACAATCGTAGCTTATCGCCCCAACTTGACTGCCCTCGAAAACCAAAATTCGGTCAGGGAAGAAGTAGAGCGTCTGGTCGCGTAACTGTATCGCCCAAACCGCTACGCGAGTGTGGAATCCTAATGGGAGTGCAAGCCGCAGATAAGAGACTTTCTTGTCGAGAACCGTGTTGGCACCAGCATGATATTTGCGATCAACGCCGCTTTGAACGCTGGTTACTCTCCAAATACGAGCCGAGCTAGCAAACGTCTGCATCGCGCTCAATAGTTGAATATATAGGGCTCGCGCCTCGTTATCGAGGTCGTAATTAAGCAAGACCAGTTTCTCTTCCCAATCTCGCCGTCCTATGGCAGCGTGGGCGAGAGCGAAAACGGGAACCAGTGGAACCACGGCCCAACGCGACACTTTTGCACTCAAGAGGCCCAACACCACAATTGCGGACGCGATTGCAAACAGGGGCGCGACCCGAGTCTTTTGATGCTTTTGCCGAATTTCATTTAGTAAGCTTTCGGATGTCGAGTCGTGGAATTCAGAGGCGTGCGCCGTGGTAACGGGAGTTCCGAGCTGAGGTGCTTCTACCACGGACGTAACGGAAGGTTGCTCACTGGCGGGCGTTGTTGATGGCGAGAGGTATTTTTGATAGTAAACGCCGCCACGCCCAAGGCGAATGTAGTTACCACGCGGCCCAACACCGATCCTTGCCCCGCGAACACCGACCGAATAGCCGAGACCTGATTTAGAGAGGTTTAGCCGAAGCGGCCCAAAGCCGAAGCTCTTTCGGAGATACCACCCCATAGCTGCGCTGGATTGTACTTTGGGCAAAGTTGGATGACAATACTGTTCGCATTTCTATGGCAACGTGTTTTAACTGCAAATCGCAATACCCGGTTGCGGCGCTGTTCTGCCCGTCTTGTGGTTCCGTGCCCGAATCCCCAGCGCGAGAGTCATATAGTGGCTCAATTCTCCTTGGAGTCGCGCTCCTCGCACTGATACTGGTCTGGCAGGTCGCATCCCTGACGCCCACGTCAGGCGAAAATCAAGCGCCGGTCGCTCCAGAGCCACCGGATGAAGCAGCCGCGCTGATTAACAGTTGTGGGAGTCCCGATCTGGACAGGATCAGCCCAGATAACGAAGTTCAAAAGTCAAGTCGTTTCCTGCTCTACCGAAAGGCTGGGGTGAAGGCAATGTTTAATCACGGCAGTTCTTCTGCACGGGCATGGAGACTTAAGGCTATGGTTGATGCGAGAACACTGAAGCCGATTACTGCCGACAAGCTCGCGAGGCGTTTACCCTGTGCTAACGTCGGACACGAGTTGTAGGGGTGTTTGCCCGTGTCTGGTTTATCGGCAGTAACCCTCCGTCTTGTCCTCTGCCTTTGCATCCGCCGTTGTTTGCCATTGCGTATTTGACGGAGCGTCAGCCTCCGCCGCACTCTAGCGGGGTTCACGTGATCGATGCTCAAGACCGAGCTCTCTCAGCAACTCGACTGTCGGATTCCTGAAAAGGGGCTTGGTGATCTCATTCTTTAACGCGGCACGATCAAGGGTAGCGGTATGCTGACAAGCAAGGAAGCGTTCGCTATTTCAGTCGCAGAAAACATTCTGTGAGGCCATTGCCGGGCGCTCATTATTGTTGCGCACCTCGAAGGCGGGAGCTCACTAATTCACTTCAACAGAAGTAACTTCGGTACCTTCTCTTTACATTTCCGGATGAGCTTTTTCAGGCTAACATTGGCGTTTCGGGGAAGGATTCCGTCCAATGGCGCAGGGGGCTGCACCGGAACAATCGGCTGCTATCAACGAGTTTGTCAACACGGCCATCCAGCAATATCGCCAGAAATTGCTAGACCTCAGCAGCCGAAACCCTCTGATCAGTTTCCGCCATTCTGAACGCTCCCGGTCGCACATCCGCGTAGTCGATGAAGTTCCCGAACTCCTCTTTAATCGTTTATCAACCTCGCGCCAGATGACATTCGTTCCCCTCCCCTATCCCGAGCTGATCCCGACTGACGAGCGGTTGCCACCGTTCGAGAGGACAATTCAAAATGCGAAGCGCACGGACGAGCTATATAAGGAGAAGTTAGCAGAACTGGGCCCAAATCCCTCGGATCGGCAAATCCAGAAGGCAGAACGGGAGCTACGTAACCGGGTACGATCCCAGCTCGGGCTCCCACTTTATGAGCCTACGCTCGATCCGAAAAAACGTGCCGTAGAGTTAGGCATTACCTCCGATTACGATCTACCACTCCCCAACGGAAACGCTGCAAGGCGACATAACGACCTAAAACTTCAGACGCTATTCTTTCGCGAGGACCTAGACAGAAAGCTGAGCGCATTGCGGGAATCCACTCGCGTGTTGCTCCAAGATGCCGGGTTGTCCACTTTGTACTGCGCCTTCGGTTTCCTCGAATACTACGACACCGAAGCGAGCGACCAAAAGCGTTTGGCCCCGCTTGTCTTCTTCCCCATTGAGTTGAATCGGGAGCTTGACCGGGGCGAGTACCGATACTTCATTCAGGGGAGAAATGATGAGATCGAGATCAACGTCGCACTGAAGGAGCTTCTCCGAAAACAGTATGGAGTGGAACTTCCGGAATGGGTAGGGGATGAAGACGGGGAGACCAGTGCGCTCGCCACATATCTCGCCGATGTAGAGCGGATCGCGAGCAATCGAAAGGACTGGGTGGTACGGCGATTTGTGACGGTCGGTTTGTTCACGTTTGCAACGCTCGCGATGTATAAGGACTTAGACCCTGACCGCTGGCCAGAGGAGTCACCGCTTCATTGCAGATACGTGCTGCGGAGCTTGATCGCCGGAGCGGAGATGCACGGGACAGGTTCCGCACCTGACTATGAAGTCGATGATCCCGCATTACCCGATGCTCTTCTGATAACCGACGCAGATTCCTCGCAGCACAGTGCAGTCATCGATGTGCTCAAGGGAAGTAACATTGTTGTACAAGGGCCACCGGGCACGGGCAAATCCCAAACCATTACTAACATCATCGCGGCGGCCTTGGACGCTGGCAAATCGGTTCTCTTTGTTGCCGAAAAGATGGCCGCCCTCGAAGTGGTGCAGAAGAGGCTGACAGCAGCGGGTCTAGACCCATTCTGTCTCGAACTTCATTCGAGTAAGACGTCGAAATCCGCCGTCGTTCAGAGCTTCACAAATAGACTGGAACACCAAGGCAGCGACGTTCGGCAGGATATGATCGCGAGCAATTTGTCGGCGCTCCGCAAAGCACGGCAGGATTTGCTTTATTACGTTCACAAGTCTAATGAAGCGGCCGGACAGACGGGACTCTTTGTACGTGAAGTTCTCCTTGCCACTGCAACGAGAGATCGCCTGCGCACCATTTTGCCATCTGCGCTCGCATCTACCCGCATGAAAAACGCGCTTCAGATAACCCGTCACATGCGTGAAGAAATGCTCGATGCAGCAAAGAATTTGGAAGAGCAAACCACTCCTCTCAAGCGGTTCGGCGGCATGAAGAACCATCCTTGGCGTGGGCTTCAAAACAGCGAGATAACCGATCTGGAAATCGATCAGCTCATTGCAAGCCTTAAATGCTGGCAGCGGTCTCTCTCACATCTTATCGGGCATGTACGTCAGCTTGAGCAAACAGTCGGCAGCGAATTGCCCGCATCGATACATGATCTGTCACAGCTTTGCACACGTTTTGAGACTCTGGTTTCTCCGCCTACCAATTTGGTTCTAAGCCTGTGGCCGAAGTTGAAAGCGCCGGAAGGTCGGTCGAGGATCAAGAAGTTGCTCTCTGAATTCGTAGCCCTACTCGGGGATATCGAGAAATTGCAAACGTATGTTAACGACCCCGAGTTGGCTCTAAGGGCTGCCAGCCATGATGTGGGAGTGAGTTACGAAGCATTGCGCTCGCTGGGCCTCACGACCGGAACCATTGTCGCAGCGCGTGATGTCTCGAAGGAGTGGAACACCCTAATCTCGAACATCCAGAGGTGTGAATCCTTTTCGAACCTAATTACTGACGCATTTGGAATTGCGACCCCCAGCATCGGGGCAGTTCGGGCGGCATGCGCCGGAGTTGAACAGTTGCAAGCCTTATCGCCAAACCTCTGGCAAAGCCGGAACGCCGATGTGCTCGCCGAGAAGAATGCTGATGTTTTACATGAGGCAGCTAGGAAATTTGCAGCTCTCAAGGCAAGAAGGGATGCGCTTCGAGCGAAGTGGGACTTTAGCCTTCTACCGGCTTCCGCCGAAATCAAACAGCTTGCCATTGCGGTGAGGGCGGCTAATTGCGTCTCTAGCTTTTTCAACTCCCAATGTCGCCGCGCTAGGAAACTCGCGAGGGTAGCCGCTCGGTTTGCCGTACCGAAGAGCTCGTTAGCGGAAGAACTGATTCGTTGTGCGCAATATCTGCACGATGAACATTCGCTTTTATCGGATGAACGAGCGAAGCAGGCTTGTGGGCCGAGGTATGCCGGAATGGAGACTGATTTTGCCCGAGTCTTGGCACTGAGCAGTTGGGCACAGAAAACGCGAGAAGAACTCGGGCCTTACGGACAGGAAGCGGGCAGTATTCTTCGTGTTCTCTTCGAGGAAAGCCCGAGCAAGCTGCGAGAAATCGTCGGTTTAGCTACGTCGGATGCGTATGGCTTGCTTACCCAGAACGTCCTTCCCAAAATCACAAATGATTCTACGTCTCTGGCTCAGATACACAAGCAATTGTTCGCGCAACGCGAACACCTTGAGCAGACGCTTTTGATAATGGGCCGGATAGGAATTCGGGAAACGCTTCCTTTATCTGGCGTTCAGGCTTTGGCCGAACTGCTCATTTCCATCGAGACCCAAATCAGCGAAGTGGATAAAACAGCGGCATCATTGGACCTGCTGGTCGATTGGGGTGTTGATGCTCGTATTTGGGCGGACGGGATTCGTGCGACTCTGGATTATGGAAAGATCGTATTCGATTCGAAGTTTTCCTCCGGTCTGGAGAATTTCATCCTTTCGGACAGTGCCCACATTCTGCTCCTCAGGTCGTTGTTCGCTGAATTGAGGCACAAATTGCGGATGGCTGATGAATCAGCGAGGGCAGCGTTCTTGGTTGGCAAAATAGATGCCGCGATGTGGTGTGGGCAGCAAGACGTTGCCAAATGCGATCTTGCTGGGATCATTGAGCGATGTAACTACGCACTCTCCCACCCTGACGCTCTGCACGATTATACAAATTTCTTGCTGGCCGAATATGCGGCGGCGGACGCGGGGCTCGGCCCCGTGCTGGCGGCGTTTGCTGCGGTGGAGGAAGATTATCGCGATCTGTTGGCAGCGACGGAGTTCGTATTTTATCGTTCTTGCGCCGACCAGCTCTTGGAAGTTGACCCGCGACTGAGAAATCACTCGGGCGCTAGCCATGAGCAGCTTCGGAAGCAATACCAGCGGCTCGACCGCGAATATCTCGCCTTGCGTAGGCAGTTACTTGCCAGCAAGTTATGCGTGCGAGCTGTGCCGGAGGGCAATGCTGTCGGAAGAGTGGGCGACCTGACCGAGTTGGCACTTGTGCAGCGCGTGTCCGGCCAAACCCGCCCCCGGATTAGCCTGCGAGAGTTGTTTAGAAGAGCAGGAAAGGCAGTACAGGCTTTAATTCCCTGCTGGATGATGAGCCCGATGTCGGTGGCCCAATTCTTGGAGCCGGGAGGACTTGAGTTTGATCTTCTCCTGATGGACGAAGCTTCACAGATACGCCCGGAGGAGGCACTGGGTGCAATTGCTCGGGTCGCACAGGTGGTCATTGTTGGCGACCAGATGCAGCTACCGCCCACTCCATTTTTCCAGAAGCTTTCGACCGACACCACGGACGAAGAGGAAGAAATGGAGGATACCAAACAGGAATCGGTGCTCGAAGCTGCGGCATCTCGATTTTTTCCTCCCCGCCGCCTCAAGTGGCACTATCGATCTGAGCACGGCTCTCTGATCAGCTTTTCAAACGAGGAGTTTTATCATAATGCCCTCACGGTTTTCCCATCACCGCATCATGAGCACCCAGAATATGGCGTGCACTTGTCACTGGTGGATGGGATATATTCCGCTGGAGTAAACCCAAAAGAAGCAGGAACGGTCGTGAAGGCCGCTTCCGAGTTCATGGCAGCATGTCCGAACCAATCACTCGGAATAGTGGCCATTAATAGCAAGCAAGCCGAATTGATACGCGAAGAACTAGATCGCCTTTTCGCGTCCGAACCTACGGCGGAGGCGTATCGGGCTAGATGGGAACCGGAGCTAGAGTCTCTGTTCGTGAAGAACCTAGAAAATGTGCAGGGCGACGAGCGGGACGTAATCTTTATCTCCACGGTTTATGGCAAAGATGGGAACGGCAATTTCTATCAGCGGTTTGGGCCGATCAATAGCCTTTACGGGCACCGCCGCTTATTCACACGTGCAAAGAAAAGAGTTGTGGTGTTTTCGTCGATGATCCCGGAAGACATTCAGGATGAAAACAAACACTGGGGAGTGAGGGCGCTGAAAGCATATTTGCAATACGCGAGGGATGGACACTACACATTGCCCAAGGGTGGACGATCAGCCGAGGCGTGCGACTCAGAATTCGAGGAGTGGGTATTACAAACGCTGCGAACCAATGGCTTTGACGCAGTCACGCAATTTGGCTTCGCCGGGTACCGCATCGACATTGCAGTACGACATCCGAAAAGGCCGGGCATTTTTCTGTGCGGAGTGGAATGCGACGGGGCGACATATCATAGTGCTCGGTCAGTTCGCGAACGCGACCGACTTCGCCAAGAGGTTTTGGAGAGGTTGGGCTGGAAAATCTACCGCATCTGGTCAACGGATTGGTTTCGCAACCCCGCACTTCAGACCAAGAATTTGCTCGAATATCTAAACAGACTCGTGGTGAACTAGCCCGGTTTCCTGTGCAGTGAACTCGGCTTCGCGAAGCTTCTGTAGGAGCGCAGTGAGCGCCAGCGTGTCCTGCCCGCAATAGTCCAGTAGTGCCGTCTTGATCTTGTCGCGCTCGACCTGATCCAAGCTTCCCCGCACCAGCGAGTCCCAAGCCAGCCCTGCGTCCTGCCCGTTGGCGACAGCCATACCTTCATAGCTCATCTCGGCCACAAGCGCAGGCAAGACCGCCTTCAGCGAGTACGATCCGAACGCTGGATGGTAAACGTGGTTCCGAATTAGGGGAAGCAAGTCCCAGAGGCGTCCTTGGATAGCATTGATCCGCTCCGCAAACTCGGGCAGCCATGCCGCCAGTTCCGAGAGTCTGGCCGATTCAAATTGCTGGCTGTACACCACGACGCTCCCTGTTGTGCCCAGCGCGGCAAAGAGGGCACCGATGAACTCGCGCCGAGGGTCGTTGGCATCCGAGGCAAGGAATTCGAAGTGCTCGGGGGCCGCACCGCGTTCTCCTTGCACGTGCACCGACCATTGAAACGGAATGTGGTCATAGGGTCGCATACCTGCGAACCGTGGAATGGCCGGGTTCACCGTTTCACAGTCCATGAAATAGAGCGGGTAGGTCAGTGCGCATAATTCCTTGCCCAGTTCCGGGCTGTACCACGGCTCCCCCGTTTGGACGCAGGTACAGGCACGCCGCTGAATTTCGCTCAGTGGAAAGTTGTCAGGAACATCCTGAATGGAAGCGATTCCGACGCCCTTCAGTTCCTCGACCGCGCTTGCGCGGATTCTCGGCAGGCACCCAATGTGGTCATCTGGTCGAGGAGGATTGCAGCGGTCGAAGAACTCGCACGTGACGGGATCGGTGCAATGACGACCGGGAGCGATCTCGGGAGCCGCTGGCATGGAAAGAATGCTGAACTCAGCCCGAAGGTGGGTTGCCAGCTTCTCGTCCAGTTTCTTAGTCTGCCGATTGAGGTTTCGTATTCGGAAGAATTGCTCGGAATCGACCGAGCCGCCCTGAAAAACATAACTCCGATTCAGATGAATCAAGTTGACTGAACTCAGGACCAGTCCGGATCGAGACAACACGCGACTCTGAATTCCGACATCCCACAGGTGATGATTCTTGACCTCAGTGGTCGATTTGACCTCAAACAGCCGCCACCTGCCTGCTCTGCGGCGTTGCAGTATGTCTGTCTTCACAAGCGCCCCGCCTCGCTCAAAAACGCCCTCAAAGATTGCGGGCACTTCTGGATTACCTACTAGCTCGCGAGTTGCCCAGATCGCCCGTTCGAGCCCATTTGAGCCATCAACCTCCACGCCACCCGGAAACAACTGGCGAGCAAGCAGTCCGACTTCGCGTCCCTGCTCAATAATCGCTTCGCCAGCAGCGTCCGGCTGTGCCGCTAGTTCTGGCTGGTGGACTTGGAGGTACAGGCGCTTGAGACACTGCACACCCGCAACGAATTTCGATTTGCTGATTCTCATCCGTCCCTTGGACTTCGAGAAAACACTCCCTCTCTACCGGGCTCCGGCGCTACGCCAGCTTAAGCGCTGCCACGTCTCCCAGCATGTGCGTGAGTTCGTTCTCAAAGTCTCGCGTGACATCATCGTAGCCGCTCTTAGCGTGTGCAACTTCGTGGAGGAGCGTTCCTGCGAAATCTCGTAGGGACTTAAGTTGTGACCGCAAGATGATGATGCTGCCAGAAACCGGGTCCCACAGTCCCGAGGTCATGTTGCCACTGAAGAAATCAGGACGCATTGTCTCCGAAATTTTGACCTCCCTGACCTTCTTGGGAAGCCCACCAACCAAGTCGGCAATTGCCTTTTTGCGGTCGAAAATCTCCATTTCCACGTTGGTTAGGTTTTCGGGCTTAACGAACTTGAACTCGAAACTCTCCTGCCATTCGGTCTGGTAGACAGAGAGGTCTCGAACCGGATTGCCTTGCAGATCAACGATTCCCCGCAGCGACTCTTTTACGTTCTCAGGGACGGTGACAATCTTCAGACCATCAGATTGAGCATGATCGATCACTGATTTGTGGAGAACGAGATCAGAAGCAGTGACAAAAATGACCTTCTTCGAAGCGTTCAAGATTTGGCAAGCATGGGCGGCGACATCCATCCATTTAACTTCGTCATGATTTGTTCCGGACTCGATTTTCACCAAGTCGCTTGCCAGCGTGTCGGCAACCTGACTGGCACTTGATGCCAACAACATCTGCTTGACGCGCTCGGTGTAGGCGGTACGTCCGACGTTGGTGCGTTCACGATTCAGTGCCTTCCGCATAGCAGCGGTCAGGGAAGTAATGTTGTACGAGAAAGCGAAATTCTCCTCCTCGGCTACCAGCATTCCCGTGACGTAGATGCGGGCGTTCCGACTCGGGTCCCTCCTAAGAATCTGTCCGTGGGGCGTTTCGTCTAGTACGGATTCGTTCGAGAATTTGAGGAAGAAGTTCTTGGCGTCGGCGATATCGCCTTCGGTGACCCTTTGCAAGACCACATCAGTTCCTACGAAGGTCGGGTGCTGTGGCGGATGGACGACAGCATGCAGGGTGACCACGTCTGAGAAACCGTGCTTCGGCATCTGCCCTAAAGTGATGTTCCCGAATTGTGAGTGAATCAGGATATCGCTGCCATGGCGATTGAGCGTGGCGAGCGCGTCCTTT
>Ga0209161_10001964_pt1 | contig 16869 bp, 17 predicted proteins | sample GraSoiAngelo_155_FD_186169 | JGI IMG/M metagenome (GOLD analysis project Ga0209161, IMG submission 186169) | Grasslands soil microbial communities from the Angelo Coastal Reserve, California, USA - 14_1009_13_30cm (SPAdes) (version 2) | ecosystem: Environmental > Terrestrial > Soil > Grasslands... | reverse complement strand
GCGCCGGCTGCGCCAGGAGCTCAAAGTGGCGGCGGCGGAGGTGGGCGAGCTGGACCGGTGGCAGCTGGCCGAGCTTGCGGTGGCCACGGTGAGCGGCGACGGGCGGCAGGCCGACCGGGTGCTGGCCGCCGCCCTTTCCTTCATCGAGGCCCACAGCGGCGAGGCGCAGGTGACCGACGTCTCCACGGAGCTGGTCCAACTTTGAAGGCGGTCGAGACGCTGGTCGATGAGTTCGAGGAGAGCCTGCCCTTCCAGCTCGACCCGTTCCAGCGCGAGGCCATCGACAAGCTGGAGCGCGGCCGCGGCGGAGTGCTGGTCAGCGCCCCGACCTCGAGCGGCAAGACGATCGTGGCCGAGTACGCGATCTTTCGCGCGCTCAGCGAAAAGGCCAAGGTCCTGTACACGACGCCCCTCAAGGCGCTGAGCAACCAGAAATACCACGACTTCGTGCGCGCCTACGGCGAGGGCATGGTCGGCCTGGTGACCGGTGAGAACACGATCAACGACGACGCGCCGGTTGTGGTGATGACGACGGAGATCCTCCGCAATCTCATCTACGAGGATCCGGCTCGCCTCGATCTCGTCCGGTACGTCGTGCTCGACGAGGTCCACTACATCGACGACTTCCCGCGCGGCTCGGTGTGGGAGGAGATCGTCATCCAGGCCCCGCAGACGATCAAGCTCGTCGGCCTCTCGGCGACCATCGGCAACTACAGGGAGATCGCGGACTGGATGGCAGAGAACCGCGGTGGCATGGAGACCATATTCCACGACGTCCGCCCGGTCGAGCTGAAGATGTGGCTGGCGATCAACAACCGCTTCTATCCCCTTTTCAAGGAGGACGGCGGCATCGACCAGAAGACGTGGAGCAAGGCGGCGCAGGAGGAAGAGGCCTCATACCGGATCGGTGGGTACAAGAGGCTCCCGTCCAACGACCTCCTGCACGTCATCGAGGAGCTGCGCCGGTTCGACATGCTGCCCGCGATCTACTTCATCTTCTCCCGGAGGGGCTGCCGCGAGGCGCTGCAGCGCTGCGCGTACCACGAGCTCGACCTGACCACGGCGGCGGAGAAGGAGGCGATCGATCGGGTCGCCGCGGAGCGCTTGCAAGGACTGAAGGACCAGGACGAGGAGGCGCTGTTCCGGCGCATGGTCGACGCGCGGCTGCTTCGGCGGGGCATGGCCGAGCATCACGCGGGTCTCCTTCCGTACCACAAGGAGATGGTTGAAGAGCTCTTCCAACGCGGCTTGATCAAGGTCGTCTTCGCGACGGAGACGCTCTCTCTCGGGATCAACATGCCTGCGCGTGGCGTCGTCGTCTCTTCCTTCACCAAGTTCGACGGCGTGAACTTCTCGACCCTCACCACGGGAGAGCTGACGCAGCTCATGGGTCGCGCCGGCCGGCGCGGCATCGACGTGATCGGCCACGGCGCGATCCTCAAGGAGGCAGACGTCGAGGTCGGGACGATTTACGAGGTGGCGATGGGCCCGACCCTCGTCGTCGAGTCGAAGTTCCTCCCCAGCTACAACATGGCGCTGAACCTGCTTCGCGTTTACACGCCTGAGGAGGCGGAGGCGCTGATGCAGCGGTCCTTCGGCCAGTTTCAGAAGCGGCTGGCCGAGGCGGAGACGGGCGAGCGGCTGAAAAACGTGCGCGAGCAGCTCGCCGACATCACGCGCATGTGGGACGACCCGGACGTCACGATCGAGGATGTCAGGCAGTACTACAAGCTCGAGGACCGGCGTCGCGCCATCCGCATCGAGCTGAGGCGATTGCGTCGCGAGGGCGGCGCACAGCACCGCGGCGGACGGGGAAGGCGTGGTCGGGCGATGAGCTCGTCAGGCCGAAGCTCCCAGCGCCTCGAGGTCGAGGCCAAAGGCCTGCTCGAGCGGCAGCGCAAGCTGAAGCTGGTCAGGTCGCCCCGGTTCGGCGAGCTGCTCCAGAGATACGGGGAGATCCGCGCTCTCCAGCAGGAGCTCGAGCGGGGCCAGCGCGAGGTCACCGGCCAGATGGACGAGTACCCGCGCAAGCTGCGCCGGCTGTCCAAGATCCTCGACGAGACCGGCTTCCTCGCCAGGAACAAGCCCACCGACAAAGGCCTTTTCGCCGCCCGGGTGTACGGCGAGAACACGATCCTCGTGACCGAGGCGGTATGGCTCGGTTGGTTCGAAGGCCTCACCGCGGAAGAGCTGTGCGCGGTGGCCGTAATGCTCGCCGCGGAGGACCGCGAGCGGCGGGGCGATCGACAGAACCACGGGCCGCGGCGTTACCCCACTCCCGCGATCGCCCAGACGGCGCGGCTGATCCGATCTCTTTACTTCCGGTTCGCGGACATGGAGCGTGAGCTGGACGAACCCAACCTGCGCCAGCCGTCGCACGACTACATCGATTTCGCCTTCCGCTGGTCGTCGGGCGATCCCCTCGACCGAATCCCGCTCCCGGCCAATGTCGACATCGGGGACGCGATCAAGGCGATGAAGGCCCTGTACTCGCTGCTCCGCCAGCTCGAGTTCGCCCTTCGCCAGGCAAAATCGCCGCTGCGCGAGACCACGTCGCGCGCGGTCGCACTGATGGAGCGCGACGTGATCAAGAGAACTTATTAGGAAGTGCTCCTCCCCATTTATGGGGAGGTGGCGGCGCAGCCGCCGGAGGGGCTGAGGCGCCAATACACTGAGATTCATGGCAAAGAAGCGCCGCATCCTCGTCACCGGCGTGGCGCGTTGGTGGGGCGCGCTGGTCGTGCAGAGGCTGGTCGAGGATCCAGACGTCGCGGAGGTGATCGGTATCGACATCCGCGAGCCCCGCTACGACCTCGGCCGCGCCGACTACCTGAAGCTCGACATCCGCCACTCACTCATCGGCAAGCTCGTGCGCGCCGTCGGGATCGACACCGTCGTGCACACGCTCACGCGCATCGACTCTTTCGATATGGATCCAGCCCGCGCCCACGAGATGAACGTCATCGGCACGCTCAACCTTCTGGCCGGATGCGCGGCGGAAGGCAGCCCCGTCCGGCGCTTCGTCCTCAAGTCCTCGGGCCACGTCTATGGCTCTCGCTTCGACCTGCCGACCGGTCTGCGTGAGGATTACCGGCTCGACGTCAACTCGCGGCATCAGTTCGTGCGCGACATCGTGGAGGTCGAGTCGTACGCGAGCGATTTCGCCGTACGCAACCCCAACATCACGATCCTGGCCTTGCGCTTCGGCAACAGCCTCAACCCCGACGAGCCGCAACCGCTGGCTCGTTACTTGGATCTGGAGGTGGTGCCGACTGTGATCGGATACGACCCGCCGATCCAGCTCATCCACCGCGACGACTGCATCGACGCGATGGTCCTTGCGACGAAGCGGGGACCGGGGGGCGCGTACAACATCGCGCCGGCCGGGAACGAGCCGCTGTCGGGCCTGCTGAACTCGGCCGGCAAGCTGCATGCTCCCCTGCTTCCGCCCTTCGGCCTCGGCGCCGCCGCCTTCGCGATCCGCCAGGCGGGCATCGCCTTTCTGTCGCCGCAGCTGCTCGACCTGCTGCGGTGGGGCCGGACCCTGTCCACGACCAAGGCCGCGCGCGAGCTGGGTTTCCGGGCCTCGCGCGACACCCGAGCGGCGTTCGAGGACTTCATCCAGCAGCGGCGGGTGCTGCGCTACGAGCCCGACCGGCACGCCTACCAGTACGAGAAGGAGCTTGAGGACTTCATCCACAGCCGGCAGGTGGCGTCGGCCAACGGCGAGAGTGAGGTCGAGGTCGATGGTCTGCCGGCCACCGCCTCAGCCGGCGCTAAATCTCCCCGCCGCCGCCCCCGTCGACGACAAGCACCTCACCGTTGACGTAGCTGGCCGCGTCTGACGCCAGGAACAGCACGGCGGCGGCCACCTCCTCGGGCATCCCGATGCGTCCCATCGGGTTTTGGGCCAGGACGCGGTCCAGGATCTCCGGGTTACCCCAGAGCGCCTCGGCAAACCGGGTCTTGATCACCCCTGGAGCGACAGCGTTGACGCGCACCTTGCCGCCGAGCTCGCGGGCCAGCTGGCGGGTGAGCATGATCACACCGGCCTTCGTCACGTTGTAGACGCCGAGACCGATCCCGGGTCGCAACCCGCCAATGCTGGCCACGTTGACGATGGCGCCGCCGTGCGTCTCCATCGAGGCTCCGTAGACGAGCTTGGTGAGCACGAAAACCCCGCGCAGGTTGACCTCAAAGGTCTTGTCCCACGCTGCAAGCTCGGCGCCGATGAGCGGGCCGAAGTAAGGGTTGGTGGCGGCGTTGTTGACCAGGATGTCGATCCGGGAGAACCGCTCGATGACCCCCTGGACCAGGCGCTCGAGGTCCTCCGGCTTCCCCGCGTGGGCCGCGATGGGCGTCGCCCTCTCCCCGTATTTGGCGTTGATCCGCTCAGCCTCGGCGTCCAGGTCTGCCTGCTTGCGGCTCGAGAGGACGACCTGGGCGCCATGCTCGGCGAGGACCTCGGAGATCGCGCCACCGATTCCGCGGCTGGCTCCCGTGACAAGCGCGACGCGCCCGGTCAGGTCGAAAAGAGAGCCCGCGGGCACGACTGATACGATACCCGCCACTTAATTCTTATTTCGTCTAGGGGTTAGATGGCGATAACCGGCAAGGCAGCCGAGGACATCCTCGAGCGAATTTTCCAGCCCACCACCAAACCGAGCGCCCGCGATCAGGCGGAGGAGACCCTGCGCCATCCCAAGCGAATCGTCTATGTCGCAATGTCGAACAAGAGCTTTTACTGGCGGGCACACATCCAGAAGTTCGTCCTCGACTCAGGGATGGTGCCGGTCAGCCCGTTCATGCTCTTCGACTACTACCTGATGCACACCGTCTCCAAGGAGGTCGTGCGTGAGGCGATGAACAACCTCCTCGCCCGCAGCGATGAGGTGTGGGTGTTTGGGCGGCTGTCGCTTGGTGTCAAGGTCCAGGTCGGGATCGCCAAACGCCTGAGCAAAGCCGTCCGGTACTTCGATATAAGCGACCTACCAGTCGCCGTGATGCCAATCAGCGAAGAGACGGCGCAGGAAGAACTAAGAGACTGAGCGCGGGGTTGGGGGGCGCGTGCCGGTTGTTCGCCGATACCATGCCTCTGGATTGCCCAGCTCATTGAGCGTCGGCATCGAGTCGGGCCCGTCCCACACGCGGTTGAGCACGGCCAGGCCATGCTTTTCGAACACCGCCTGGCAGAACGCCTCCCCGCGCTGGTACTGCTGCAGCTTCAGGTCGAGGCCGGTGAGCTTCCAGATCAGCACCTCGAGCGCGCTCTTGCCCGAGCTGCGCTCGCGGTAGGCGCGCTCCAGCTGGTCGAACCCGGGCAGCAGCTTGCTGCCGAGCCGGTTCATCACCAGGTTGCTGTAGCCCTCGACCGCGGACATCGTCCCCTGCACCTGTCGCATCACCTTCCACTGCGCCGGGAGCACGCCGGCGAAAGCCGCGAAGCGCGTGACCGCCGGCCCCTTGCTGGTGACGGTCTCGATGAGCCGCTTCATCGACTCCTCCATGTGAGGGCGCAGCCAGGGATGCGCTGCGAACTGCCAGGCGTGCGTCATCTCGTGGAGGATCAGCCAGCGGCGTAGGTCATCGTCTGGCAGGCTTGCGCGCAGCCGCCACTCCGCGACGTTCGTCTCGACCAGGTAAAGGCCTTCGCCGCCGATGGGCTCGGCGCCCAGAAGCTGCGGATCGTACTGCCCGAGGACTCGGCGGGCGAGAAAGGCGAGCATGTAGGCAACGTAGCGATTGACCCCGGCGCGTCCGACCTCCACGATCAACGAGTTGGGCATCCGGCCGGTCTCGAGCACCGGGTCGACGACGCGCCGCAGGATGCCGAGGTTGAGGTCGAGCCAGCCCTCTCGGTCGAGCGCCTGGAAGGCCGGCATGGTCGCACCCTTGGGCAGAGGGCCGACGAAATTCAGGAGCGGCTTCTCGAGCTTGTCCGCCAGCGACCGATAGCCCCTGGCGGCTGCCTCGAGGGCGGCTCGATCGAGGGTCGCGTTGTCAAGGCGCGACCCGGCGTTCCGGCGCACCTCATCCCAGTCCAGGAGCAGCGATGTCCCGCCGCGCGGCCTGACGGCCTCGGCCACCGCAGCCGTGGCAAGACCCAGCAGAACACCGTAAACCGCGGTCCGGCCGTATCGCCTCATCGCCCTCCAGCGTACGAGCCTCGATGGCTCAAACTTGCCCGCAAGTGGTGCCGGCGGACTTCCAGCCATTCTTCACCGCGAGCGTCGCCGCGAGCGCGGCGCTCATCGGGCTGCTTTTCGTCTCGATCTCGATCGCCCCCGAGCGGGTCTTCGGAGAGAACGCCGAATCCAGCCGCCAGGCGCAGGCCCTGAGCTCATTCACGGCTCTGACCAACGTCTTCTTCATCTCGTTCGCGAGCCTGATCCCGAAGATCCCGATCGGACCGGTGGTGACTGTGGTCGCGGTCCCGGCGATCCTGCAGACGCTCGGGGTCCTCTTGCTCCTCCCCATGTGGCGAGCGGATCACACCCTGCGGCGCGGCCTGTTCCTTTTCTTGATCAGCTTTGGAATCTACGGTTTCGAGATTTCGATCGGCATCCAGCTCTGGTTGGGATCGTCCAACACCGGGGCCATGACCGCGCTCCTCGAGCTCCTGCTCGGCGCATATGCGATCGGCTTGGGCCGGGCGTGGGAGCTGCTAGGTGCGCGCCGGCTCGGATGGACCGGATGGATCGGCTTGTTCGGTGACGCCCTCCGTCGCGCGCGGCAGAGCAGGCCGAGCCGCCAGGAACCGCCGCGCGGGAAGACCTAGTAGATGTAAGGCCAGTGGCGGTTCCGCTTGAAGACGACCTTGCAGCCGTCGCAGCGAAACACGATCTGGACGTGCCGCCGACCGATCGCCTGCGCATCGCGGCCGCAGACCGGGCAGGAAGCCGTCTCTTCCATGTACATCGCCGGAATCGGATCGACCTTGATTTCCAAACGCCGTCTTTTCTTTGACATTTGCCTCTTTGTTGCCTTTCCCTAAACCGGGTGGTTGTTCAGACGTCGAGCTGCGACACGTCCAGATTCTTCAGGCCTTCCGGGGGGTCTACTCCCGCGTTCTGCAGCCGCTTGAGCAGAACGAGGATGTAGCGAACGCCAGCGAGGTTGACGCGATGCTCTCGGGTCAGGGTCTGGATCGCCTGGAGCTTCATCACGTCTCGGCGCGAGTAGCGCCTTCGATTGGTAACGGTGCGCTTGGGCTGAATCATGCTCAAGTGCTCGTACATCATCAGCGTGCGGGGATGCACCTCTAGGATCTCGGAGGCCACGCTGAGCGTGAAGATTGGCTTGTCCAGATCGAGGGACGAGTTGTGGTTGGTCGCTGCTGAAGCCGCGACTGTATCGCGTGACTTGACCTTCATTGCTTTCTGGGGCGGGCGGATTGTGAGCTTTAAGCGATTGTGGGCCTAACTTTGGGTGACAGGAGCGTTGGCAGGTTCGATGCAATTCTGCAGGGACCTAATGGGGCAGGCAAAGTATTTTTGTTAAGGTGTGCAGCTATATTGGCTAACAGAGGCTTGCCAAGCAGCGTTTCGTAGCCTCCATATAGTTATCCGCCGTGCACGCCCTGCTCAGCCTGCTGCTGGTAAGCGTCTCGGTCGGCCTGAGCAACTTCGCGGGGGCGATGGGGATCGGCCTCAGCGGGATCAGCGTCCGGACCCGGATCCGGGTCGGCATCGCCTTCGGATTCTTCGAGGCGCTGATGCCGGTCTTGGGGTTGCTGTTGGGCGAGGCGGTCGCCGGATTCTTCGGCCATTACGGCAAGTACGTAGGCGGGGCGATCCTGATCCTGACCGGCGCCTACACCATCATCCAGGCGCGGAAGACGGCGAACGAACAGAAGGGGCGGATGCCGCGCAGCGTCCGCATGCAGAGCCTGATCATCACGGCGCTCGCGCTCAGCATCGACAACCTGGCCGTGGGGTTTGCGCTCGCCGTCTACCACGTGGACATCGTGCTGGCTGCGGTGACCTTCGGGGTCGTCAGCATCATCATGTCGCTCCTCGGCCTGGGAGCTGGGGCACCGTCTGGGCAAGCGCGTGGAGGCGTGGAGCGAGGAGATAGGCGGCGGCGTGCTGATCCTCGTCGGCATCGCGATCGCAATCGGGGTTCTAGGCTAGATTCCCTCTCCCCTCAGGGGAGGGGGTCAGGGTGAGGGGCGTGTGCCTAGGATTAGCAACGTGACGGAAACGCCAGCCCTGGAGCAGGTCCTGCTCTCGGCGACCGGCCACATCGCCACGATCACGCTCAACCGTCCCGACCAGCGCAACCCCTTGTCGGCCACCATGCTGCGCGACCTCGCATCCGCGTTTCGCTGGTGCCAGGCCGAGCGAGATGTCCGCGTCGTGGTCCTCACCGGAGCCGGCCGCGTCTTCTGCGCCGGAGCAGACCTGACGAGCTTCGACGGCGAGATGTCCGGCCTCGACAAGTACCGCAGCCGCGACCTGTTCGTCGACTTGTTCGTCCTGATGTCGGAGCTGGGCAAGCCCATCGTCGGCCGGATCAACGGCCACGCCCTCGCGGGCGGCCTGGGCCTCGCATGCTCCTGCGACCTCCTGGTCGCGGTCGACACCGCAGCCTTCGGCACGCCCGAGATCAATGTCGGAATCTGGCCGATGATGATCCAGGCCATCCTGTCGCGAAACATTCCGCGCAAGGTCCTGCTCGAGATGGAGATGTTGGGCGATCGATGGAGCGCGACGCAGCTGCATTCGCTCGGGGTGATCAACCGGGTCGTGACACATGAGCTGCTCGACTCGACGGTGAACGAGATCGCGGAGCAGCTGGCGAAGAAGTCACCGGTGGCGATGCGGCTGGGTCGTGACTCCTTCTACCGCCACGAGGACATGGACTTTCGGGCGGCGCTCCACTACCTGCACGGCCAGTTCCTGCTTGTTTCTCAGACCGAGGATTCCCGCGAAGGCATCAAGGCCTTCTTCGAGAAGCGCGAGCCGGAATTCACAGGCAAGTGACTTAGTGACTTCGCGTCATCGCGAGCTTCGCGAGAAGGCGATCAAGGGCGGCACGCGGTATCTGCCCAAGCTGCGGGAACAAAAAAAGCTGACGGCGCGGGAGCGTCTCGACCTGCTGCTCGACGCAGGCACGTTCGTGGAGGACGGCCTGTTCGCCAACGTGCTCGCCGAGGAGCTTCCCGCCGACGGCGTCGTCACCGGCCTCGGCATGATCCAGGGCCGCCAGGTCGCGGTGATGGCCAACGACCCGACGGTCAAGGCGGGCAGCTGGGGCGCCCGCACCGTCGAGAAGATTCTTCGCATCCAGGAAACCGCCGGTCGCATCCGCGTCCCCCTCTTCTACCTGGTGGACTCTGCGGGCGCGCGAATCACGGACCAGATCGAGATGTTTCCGGGCCGGCGACATGCGGGACGCATCTTCTTCAACGAGGTCCAGCTCTCCGGCGTGGTGCCGCAGATCTGCATGTTGTTCGGACCCTCAGCGGCCGGCGGCGCGTACATACCGGCCTTCTGCGACGTGGTCGTAATGGTCGAAGGCAACGCGTCGATGTATCTCGGCTCGCCGCGCATGGTCGAGGTCGTGGTCGGCGAGAAGGTCACGCTCGAGGAGCTTGGCGGGGCACGGATGCACGCGACCGAAAGTGGTCTTGGCGATGCGCTCGTGGCCGACGACAAAGAAGCGATCGAGTTCGCCAAGTCCTACTTCAGGTACATGCCGCAGTCTTGCTACCAGGGAGTCATGTCGCGGGCGACGAAGCCACCGCGCAGCGGCCAGAAACCGCTGAGCGAGTTGATCCCCGAGGAGCCGAGCCGCGGTTACGACATGCGCAAGGTGATAGAGGCGATCATCGACGAGGGCTCGTGGTTGGAGCTCAAGAAGCTGTTCGCCAAGGAGCTCCTCACCGGCTTCGCCCGGCTCGACGGGCACGCCTTGGGGATCGTGGCCAACCAGCCGATGCAGAAGGGCGGCGTGCTGTTCAACGATTCGGCCGACAAAGCGGCGCGATTCATCTGGTTGTGCGATGCGTTCGAGATCCCGCTGTTGTTTCTCGCTGATGTGCCTGGCTTCATGATCGGAACCGACGTCGAGAAGCGAGGCATCATCCGCCACGGCGCCAAGATGATCAGCGCCGTCTCCGAGGCAACTGTGTCAAAGATCTCGGTGATCGTGCGCAAGGCCTACGGCGCGGGCCTCTACGCGATGGCAGGCCCGGCTTTCGATTCCGACGCGGTCCTGGCGCTGCCGTCGGCCCAGATCGCCGTGATGGGACCGGAGCCGGCCGTCAACGCGGTGTTTTACAACAAGCTCGCCGAGCTGCCTGAAGATCAGCGGCCCGCACGCCGCAAACAGCTGGAAGACAAATATCTCGAAGACATCGACCTCTACAAGCTCGCTTCAAACCTCATCATCGATGACGTCGTCGAGCCCGACGAGCTTCGCGACCAGCTGATCGCGCGATTTCGCGCCTACATGACTCGCGTACCAGCCCGCCCCGACCGAAAGCACGGAGTGTTCCCGGTCTAGAGCAGCTTCGCGGCGACCACGCCCAGTCCAAGCAAAACGACACCCCACGAAAACGCGCGGAGCGCCACTTCGAGAGGGCGCAGCAAAGCGGGCTCGTCGAGGTGGACCTCTGATCCGTCGCTGAAGGTGACCGTCCCGCTGACCGAGCGCGTCTTGCGTCGTAGCAGCCGCGCCGGGGTACTCAACGCTCGCTGGCCGAACGACACGGCGTACGCGGCCGCCGCCGCGGCGATCGCGCCGGGGGAAAGCCTGCCGGTCTGGGCGAAATATGCAGTCAGCACCGGGAAAGCGCCCCAGGACAGGGCGAACCAGAAGTCGCCGTGCAGCCTTCCGCCCAGCAGCTCCAGGTTGTAGGCGAAGACGAAAAGCACGCCCGCCGCGATAAAGGGCAGCAGACCTGGGCCGAGCACCACGACGCCGGCGAATCCGAGACCCACCGCCAGCGCCAGGCCGGTGATGGCTGCCGTCCACAACACCCAGGCCGGGATCGTGGTCTGGAGAGGACGGCCGCGCAGCTCGTCGAGCGCGTGCGCCGAGATGCCGACGGCGAGAAAGAACGCAAGAAGAGTCGCGATCAGGTTCTGCAGCTTCAGCACCGGCGCCAGACCGGCTCCGATCAACACGTACGACAGGTGCCACGCCGTGTAGGGCGGGTGCAGCAGCGCCCACAGGTCCCGCCGCCACCCCGTGGCGTGTGGCGCGTAATACGCGGGAGCCAGCACCGGAGTGTCAGGCATGGTGCTTGCGGCCCCACATCACGAGGCCACCGCCAAGACTCATCACATGGTCCTCGACGTCGACCATTCCCGCTTCGCGCCAGGCCTCGAAGATCCGATACACCGGCCAGCGGCGGTAGAAGTCTTCGATGTTGGGGCCGAGAAACCGGCCTGCCCGCCACCACGCAGAGCCACCGAGCGCGTAGCCCGACGCAGGCATGACGATGCGGGTGTAGACGCGCCAGCTCGCGCGCCACAGGGGGCTCGGCGGCACAAAGAAGTCGAGGCTCGCCATGCCACCGGACGGCCGCAGCACTCGTGTGAGCTCCGCGAGAGCGGCGGCTGGGTCGGCAACGTAGCGCAGCAGATAGGTGAAGGCGACGGCGTCGAATGACTCCGCTGGAAACGGCAGCTGTTCGGCGCGTGCGTGCTGGAGCCTGATTCGGCGGTCGAGACCGGCTTCGGAAACGTGTTTGCGGCCGATCTCGAGCATCGGCTCGCTGATGTCGATACCGACGATGTCCGCCTCCGTCTCGGAAGCGAGCGCGATGGCGACCCCTGCGGTTCCGGTGGCGACGTCGAGGATGCGACGCGGCCTGAAGCGCGCGATGTGATGCACCAGCTCGCGACGCCAGTGGGCGTTCTGGCCCAGCGACAGAACCTCCGCCAGGCGGTCATACCTTCGAGGCAGGTCCTCGAAGAGACCCGCAGCAAAGGCATTCTCCGGGCTCGCCTCCGGCGGGCCGGTCTCTCCCATGCGCGAGATCAGAGTACGGGTACTGCGTCGTCCATCAGCTACAAATCCATGAAGCTGACCTTGCCCGTGACCACGTCGGCGCGTTTAGACGAAGAGCGGCTCGGCGTTCGAGCGCTCGACCAGGGCCCGCATCGCATCGTCGTCGGGCGCCTCGTGGTAGCGCTTTGCAGCGTCGAGCACGAGCGGCAGCAGGTCGACGTCTCCGACGCTGTTCAAAAAGATGCCTCGCCGGCCCATCGCCCACCAGACGCTAAGGTCGATGTCGTCTGGGGATTCGAGAGGCTGGTACCAGGTGGTGCGGTTGTGATCCCGCTCCATCCAGGGCCGGTGAGCGATCGACTTGATAGTCTGCACCGCCACATTCCGTTCCTGGCACGTAGCGACCAGTGCGTCGAAGTTCTCGCGATAGTAGGCGTTTTGCATCGTGATGTAGTTGTAGGGAAGCAGCACGGAATCGAAGTCGAAGCGATCGAGACTCCTGCGGTGCGTGGCTGCGATCTGGGCACCATGACCGGTCACGCCGATCCACTTGATCAGACCCTCCTCGCGTGCCAGCAGCGCCGCATCGAGCGCGCCGCCCGGGCTGAGAGCCTGGTCCCACTCGATCGGATCCGCCAGCGCGTGGATCTGCCACAGGTCGACGTGGTCGACCTCGAGCCGGTCGAGCGAACGTTGAATCTCCTCGCGGGCGCCTTTCTCGTCGCGCTTATCGCCTTTGGTCGCGAGGAAGAAGCGATTGGGCTCTCGTTTCAGCCAGGGCGAAATGCGCAGCTCGGAGTCGCCGTAACCGGAGGCGGTGTCGATGTGATTGACGCCGTAGCGCAAGAGGACATCCAGGCTTTGATCCGCGACCTTCTGAGACACATGACCTAGCGACGCGGCGCCAAAAATGACGCGGCTGCTCTTGTGTCCGGTCCGCCCGAACTCGGCTTTCGGGATCACCTACCCAAAGTAGCGCAATGCATGGACATTGCGCGAATCTGTATTGTGGGGCGTCAAGTTCAATTCACGAGGAGGCGCAATTGGAGTTTTTCAACCTCAAGACGAAGAAGAAGGTCGAGATCGCCGACAGTCAGCTCAAGAAGCGGCGCAGCGTGCGCACCACCAGCGGCGGGAAGCGTCAGGAGCGATACGCGGCGATCGCCGTCGTCCATGAAGGCGGCAAGCCACTCCAGCTCTTCAAGTTCATAAACAAGGAGACCTTCGACAGCCTGGACGTGCCCGAAGACAACTAGCCGGGCTGACCCGTCCGTTCCGCGCTAGCAGAATGTGCGGGTGCAGGCGTCGGAGCTGTCGCGGCGATCGGTGCCTGGTCTTCAACCCGCCCGACGGTTACCTCGACCGTCTCCGGCCGCTGCCTGAGGGTGCATCCGCGACCTCCGGCAACGGGGCCGAGGCTGCGGACCTCGTGCAGCTGTTCGTCGCCGACCGGGCGGCGCTGGAGCAGAAATTTGCCGCCGGGTTCCGGGCCCTCAAACCTGGCGGCCTGCTGTGGGTGAGCTACCCGAACGCCGCCAGCAGTAGAGCAACCGACCTCAGCCGAAATCACGGCTGGGGAGTGCTCCACGGCGCCGGGCTGACCGCGACCGACGAGATCAGCGTCGACGGGTCGTGGGAGGCGCTGCGATTCCAGCCCTCGGCGCAGGTTGAGCGCGGCGTGGTCCCGGGCGCCGACATGCTTCCAGTCGGACGCGAGGCGAGCCCGGTCTTTCGAGCGGTGCGCGTGGTCGCCCGGGCTCTGTTCAGGCTGCTGTTCCGCTTCGACGTGCAGGGCCTCGCGACGATTCCCGACCGCGCCTACGTGCTGATCGGCAATCACCTGGGCTGGATGGATGCGATCAGCCTGCTGTTGCTCTTCCGGCCCGAACCACGGATTCACTATCTCGCCGACCCGACGTCGATGATGAAGAACCGCCCGCTGTGGGCGTTGGTGCGCGCGGTCGGCGGCATCGTGCCCGTGGACAGGATGCAGCGGGGTAATACGCTGCTCTTCCGCCACGTCCAACGCTGCCTCGAGAAAGGCGGGGTCGTCGCTGTATTTCCGGAAGGCGATTTCGGACCGAGCGAGGGACAGCTGCTTCCGTTCAAAAAGGGATTCGCGCACTTCGCCGTCAGCGCCGGCGTTCCCGTGGTCCCCGTGGCCCTGGCCGGGATGAAAGAGATCTGGGTCGGCAAGCGGCTCTTTGTGCGCATCGGCGCGGCGATCCCGACCACCGGCAAGACCGTTGACGAGGTTCATCAGCTCGGCCGGGATGCGGTCACCGCCCTTCTTCCGACCTATCACGAGCCCTCGGGACCCAAGCCGCTGCGGCGCTGGCTGACTGGTCTTTTCTAGGTGGGTGCCACCGCCCGCGAAGCTTCCTGCCCATCCTTCGCCGGAATGAGGCTCATCGCGCGCTCGGCGACTGCCGTGATGGTCAGCGAGGGGTTGACGCCCAGGTTGACGGGAATCGCGGATCCATCGACCACGTACAGGCCCGAATAACCGAACACCCGGTTCCGTTCGTCGCACACCGCCGTCTCGCCATCACTCCCGATTACCGCACCGCCCAGGATGTGCGCCGTCGACGGGATGTCGAAGAGGACCTCGTTGACTGAGCTCGATGGCCATCCGCCGATCTTCTTCGCCGCGCGCCGCGCCATGTCGTTGGCGATCGGTATGTACGACGGATTGCGTTTCTCTCCGGTGCTCGACGGCGCTGAAGCAAGGTGCCGACGGAAAGGCCAGAACCATCGGCGGCGCCTGATCAGGCGGAGGTCATTGTCGGTGACCTGCATGACAAGCAGCAGGATCGTCCGCTGCGCCCAACCTCCCGGCGCGAGCGACCTGAAAAAATCTCCAGGCCGGACGATCGAGTTGACCAGGAACCGCAGCGGCCGCGGCATGCCTGGGCCACCGTCGGTCAACGGTTTGGCCAGCAGCCCGATGAAGTCCGAGCCGCGTGGGTAGCGCACGGGCTGGATGTGGGTCACATCGTCTGGATCGATGCTCGACGTGATGGCCACACCCTCGGTGAAGTCGGCGTCCTTGCTGTAGGACGTCGCTCCGACGATGGCTTCACTGTTCGTACGGACCTGCCGGCCGAGCGAGGGCGACAGGTGGGGCAACCACTTTTCTTCTCGGGCTCGCAGCAAAAGATCGATTGTGCCGAGGACTCCGGCGGCCATGATGACCATGGGCGCGCGCCACGTGGTGCGGCCGCGCCTGAACAGCCGTATGCTGCAGACGCTCGACAGTTCGTAGCCGCGATCCGCCATCGGTGCGATCCGGTCGACCTGGGTCTCGGGAAAGATGTCGACCCCCAGCTTCTCGGCGAGGTACAGGTAGTTCTTATCCAGCGTGTTCTTCGCGTTGTGGCGGCATCCCACCATGCACCCGCCGCAGAAGACACAGCCGGACCGCTCGGGACCCTCGCCGCCGAAGTAGGGGTCCGGGACCGCCTTTCCAGGCTCGCCGAAGAAGACGGCCACCTCTGTCGGGTGAAAGCTCGCACCCTTGCCGATGTCGTCGGCGCATTCCTTCAAAACCTCGTCGGCGCGCGTGAGCTTGGGGTTGGTCGCCGCGCCCAGCATGCGGCGAGCGGTCGCGTAGTGTGGCGCCAGCTCGTTCTCCCAGTCCAGCCCCGCCGGCCAGGCGGGCCGCTTGAAGACCTCCCGCCGCGGTATCGGCAGCGTGTTGGCGTAGACAAGGCTCCCACCGCCCACTCCGGCGCCGGAGCCGACCAGCACGTCGCTCAGGAGCGTCAGCCGCAGGATGCCGTGGCAAAACAACTTCGGGATCCACAGCGAGCGGCGCAGGTCCCAGTTCGTGCGAGCGAAGTCTTCGGGCCGCCCGTACCTCCGACCCGCCTCGAGGACCGCGACTCGGTAACCCTTCTCGGCCAGACGCAGTGCCGCGACCGACCCTCCGAAGCCCGAACCGACAACCAGCACGTCGTACTTGTCGACGACAGCCACGGCGCGCATGCTACGGGCGGCGTGGCGACTATGGAGGCGGCGCCCGAAAGGGAGCGGACAACGGATCGACTCAGCCGGATCGCCAATTGGCGCCGATGGTGGCTGGCCGGCACCGCGCTGGACTGGGGATTCGCGGTCCTGGGCGCGGGGATCGTCGGCGCCGGCTATTACGAGTCGTACCTGACGCGCAACCCTCCGACGCCGAACTGGGCCGCCGTGCCGGTCCAGGTCGCCTGGCTCGCGGTCACCCTGTATCTGGCGGTCGCCGGCCTGCGGGCATGGCGGCGCGATGGTCGGCTGTCATCGGTGATTCCGGACAGGTACGGCCTGAGCGTTGCGGGCTGTGCGATCTTCCTCGCGGGCATCCTGATCAACGGCTGGTGGTCCGATGCCTTCGGGCCCGACTACGGCGTGCCGGCGATCTTCAGGTTGCCGAACCTGCTCGAGATCGCAGGCGCGGGGCTGATCGTGGTCGGTCCGCTGCGGGCATCAGCCGGACGTGGCGAGCTCATGGCCGGCCCGACCGCAGTCTTTTCTGCCGTTCTCCTGCTTGCGACGGTGATCTTTTTCACCCAGTTCGACCATCCCTACATCGATCAATATGCGGTGCGCGGCGCGGTGCTCCTTCCCCCGCTCGGAAGTCCGTTCGACCTCGCTTACCACCGCGAAGAGATTCTCGGCGCGCTTGGGCTGATGATGCAGACCGCAGCCGTCGCAGGAGTGGTTCTCTGGATCTTGCGCCAGAGCCGCCTGCCGGCCGGCAGCCTCACCGTGATGCTGACGGCGACCGCCTTCCTGGCCGCCACCCAGCTCGGGCACTACTCGATGGTCCTGGTGGGGATCATCGCCGGTGTACTCGCTGACGTCGCCCTGGCGCTCACCCGGCCGCGCGCCGACCGTGTTTTGAGCGTGCACCTTTTCGCGGTTGTT
>Ga0209161_10001963_pt1 | contig 16873 bp, 10 predicted proteins | sample GraSoiAngelo_155_FD_186169 | JGI IMG/M metagenome (GOLD analysis project Ga0209161, IMG submission 186169) | Grasslands soil microbial communities from the Angelo Coastal Reserve, California, USA - 14_1009_13_30cm (SPAdes) (version 2) | ecosystem: Environmental > Terrestrial > Soil > Grasslands... | reverse complement strand
GATCAACTGGGCGTTCGCTCCCGTGTGCGACCTCGATCTCGAGCCCAAGAACCCGATCGTCCAGACGCGTGCCTTCGGGGCCGACCCGGTGCGCGTTGGCGAGCAGGCGGCCGTGTGGATCCGTGGGCTCCAGGAGCACGGCGTTCTGGGGTGCGCCAAACACTACCCGGGCCACGGGCGCACCACGCAGGACTCCCACGCGACGCTGCCGCGCGTGCCCGCCACCCCGAGCGAGCTGCAGCAGGTGGACGTGACTCCGTTCGAATACGCCATCCGCGCCGGTGTGGGGAGCGTGATGAGCGCGTTCGTAGCCTACCCGAACTGGGATCCCGCCGGCCGAGCGGCGAGTTTTTCGCCCGAGATCCTGGGCTACCTGCGGGATACGCTCAACTTCGGCGGTCTCGTCGTTACCGATGCGCTGATCATGGCAGGCGCGCGCGCCGCACAGCCGGTGCCCGTCGCGACCGTGGGCGCGGTCGCCGCGGGGTGCGACGCGCTCTTGTACCCCGAGAACTTCACGAGCGTGGTCGCTGCGCTGGACCGTGCCGTCGGCGCCGAGATCTCGGCCGCCCGCGCGGACGAGGCGCTCGCGCATTACGACGATGCGCTGGTCGCGTGGACCGCCCTGCCCGACCAGGGGGAGCCGGACCTCTCGGACCACGCGGCGTTCGCGGACGGGCTGGCCGACCGCGCGGCGCACCTGGTGCGCGGTGACGCGCCGACGGTCCGCGCACCTCTCACCGTGTCGATCGTGGACGACGACGTGGGGGGGCCGTACTCCGTCGGTCCGCGCGATGTGTTCCACGCGACGCTGCGCGACGCGGGAGTCGCCCTCGTGCAACGTGCCACGGGCAACCGGCAACGCATTATCCTGGTGTACGCCGAGCCGCGCTCGTGGAAAGGGCGGGCCGATCTCGGTGCCCGATCGCGCGCGGCCCTGCGGCGTCTCGTGCCCGGAGCGCAGCTCGTGGTGCTGTTCGGCCATCCGCGACTCGCGTCACAGATCCCCGGCGCGACCCCGATCCTCTTATGCTGGCACGGACAGCCCCTCATGCAGCGGGCGGCGGCGAGATGGGTCCTCGGAAGAGTCCGGTAAGAAGCCAGTAGCAGGCCGGGGAAGGGGGAAGGCGGGGCCCCTTCCCGGGCATTTGACCGTTCCCCGGCCTTCTCCGGGCTCTTTATCGGGTGGTGCCGAGCTGGGTTAGAAATGCGACGATTTGGCTCGCCGGAACGGCGTAGATGATCTTGCCCTGCGACTCCCGATTGCCGCCGTATAACACCGCCGCCACGCGGCCCGAGCGATCGAAGATCGGGCTCCCCGACGACCCGGGTGCGCCAAATCCGTCGACCTGTACGACGTTGGCCAGCGCCTTGCTGACCGTGCCGACCGTGAGGGTCGGGTCCGCGACCACGCCGCTCTCGCCGATGCGCTCCATGGGGAGATCCTCGCCCAGCGGGTAGCCGATGATGGCCACGGGATCGCCGCGCGCCAGGGCCCGCGGCTCGCCCGCGAAGCCCGCGACGCGGGGAGTGCCGCCGCGGATCTCCACCTTCACCACGGCGACGTCGGCGGAATCGGCGACGCCGACCAGGCGGCCGGGGAACCATTGCCGGCTCCCCGAGAACTTGATCGCGATGCGCCGCGGCTGCCGGGTGCCGTCTTCGCCCACCAGGATGTGCCGGTTGGTCACCAGCGTGCCCTGCGAGTCGGCGGCGAACGCCGTACCGCTGAAGATCTCGCTGTCCGAGAGCTGCACCACGAGCAGCGCGACCGCGTCCTGATTCTTGAGCGAGATGGTGCGGTAGTCCATGACGACCGCGCCGGCGAGGCCGCGCTGGCGCGTCTCGGCCGCGTCGAGCGCGGCCCGGAGCCGCGCGATAGCGGCGGCGTTGCCGCTCGTGCCTGCGGCCGCCAGCTCGGTCCGCAGCCGTGCGACTTCCGCCTGCGACTGCCGCAGCGCGTCCCGCACGCTCGCGAGCTCGGTCTCGAGTCGCGTGAGGAGCCGCTGCGACTCCGCTCCCAGGCTGTCCGCCCGCGCTTCGAGCCGGGCGACCTCACGCGCGTCGCGCGCGCTCTGCCGTTGCAGCACCGCGAACGCGGCGAGCACGACGACGAGCAGTCCGATCAGCAGTTTTGTCCTGCGGTTCAGGCGCGCCACCTCCGCGGCGATCCGGAAGGCGGTGCTCGAGCGCCGGGGAGGAGGGGCGGCCATCGCCGCGTACTGCTCGCGGGGCGAGCTCGCCCGCTCGGCGGACGCCCGCACCCCGTCCGGCACGGTGTCGACCGCCGGCTCGCCCGGCAGGATGCGGAACTCCACTGCGGGCCCGTTCTGCCCGAGACCGATCACGTCGCCGTCCGCCAGCACGACGTCGCCCGAGATGGGGGCGCCGTTCACGAACGTGCCGTTCGTGCTGCCCAGGTCCCGTAGCACGAAGGTGTCGTTGTGGCGCACGATCCCGGCGTGGCGCGAGGACACGTCGAGATCGCGCTCGGCATCGCAGCGCACGTCGGAGAGCGGGTGCCGGCCGAGGCCGATGTACGCCTTGCGAAACGTCTCGACCTGCCCGACGCGCGCGCCGGAGAGGAAGGTGAACTGAGCGCTCACCGGCTCCGGTTGATCAGGTAGAGCGCCACGGCGGCGGCCGCGGCGATGACGAGCAGCGTGATCACGCGACGGCGATTCCGCGCCGCCGGCTCGGGCGCGCGGCTCCCGTGGTAGACGGGGACCGGCTCCGTGCTCGTCTCGGTGTCGATGAGTGGATACACCTGATGACCCATCGCCCCGTTGGGCTCCGGCGGCCGCAGACCGTCGCCGTCGAAGCGGGCCAGCACGACCGTGATGTTGTCGGGCCCGCCCCGCTCGTTGGCGAGCGCGATCAGCCTGTCGCACGCGGCCTGCAGGTCCCGCTCGCGCGTGGCGACGGCGGCGATCTCCTCCTTCTTCACCTGGCCCGACAGGCCGTCGGAGCACAGCACCAGGATGTCGCCCTTGCGGACTTCCTGATGGGTGAGATCGACCTTGACGCGCGCGTCGGGCCCCAGAGCCTGGAGGATGATGTTGCGACGCTCGCTCCTCGCGGCCTCCTCCTCCGTCAGCTCGCCCGCCTCGACCAGGCGCTGCATCAGCGACTGGTCCCTGGTGAGCTGCACCGCCTCCCCGTTGCGGATCAGGTACGCGCGGCTGTCGCCGACCTGGGTCAGGAAGAAGTGATCGGCCAACACTCCCACGGCGGTGGTCGTGGTTCCCATCCCGCGGACTTCGGGGTGCGTCGCGGCGTATGCGTGGATCTGCTCGTTGGCGACCTCCACCGCTTCCTTCAGGCGGTAGGCGAACCGCTGGGCCGTGACCTCCCGCTCGGTCCCCCAGCCTCGAACCAGCTGCTGGTAGATCGTGTCCGTCGCCATCTGGCTCGCGAGCTCCCCGGCGGCCGCGCCGCCCATCCCGTCGGCAACGACGAATAGCGAGCCCCGCTCACCGATCTCGTGGGTGCGGACCGCGGGTAGGAGCGACGCCTCACGGCGCGAAAGATCCGCGACCAGGAAGCGGTCTTCGTTGTGGTCGCGCGTCCGGCCGAGGTCGGTCTTGGCGAAGACCTCGACCTTGATCGGCTTGGCAGAAGAGCGTCCGAACATGGTCAGCGCTGGCACTGCGCCAGCAGGTCGCGATACCGCGCCTGCGAGGGGTCGAGGTTCATGGCCCGCGCGATCCACTCGCACCCCGCGGCGCGGTCATTCTCCGGCGGCTGGGCGCGGGCGAGGCCGACGACGTACGCCGCGTATGCCTTGTCCTCCGTCGCGATGTTGGGCGCGTCGAAAATGTGTCTCGCGGAGTCTCGCACCATTGCGGCCTTCGGACCGGGCGCGAGCTTGGCCAACAGGTCGTCCAGCAGGTACCGTGCCCGGGCTACGTCGACGCGCGGCTGCGTGGTGGGCGCGCGCGGACGCTTGGCCGCGTCACGTCGCGGCGGCACCACAGGCGTGCGGGAGGCGGCGGTGTCCGGTGGACGCGGCGCCACGATCTGTCGCGCCGTGTCGGCGGGCGGGACCCGGCTGGTCTGCTTGACGGCGCGCCCGATCGTGATCACCGCGCCCGCGGCTCCCAGTGCGACGATCGCGCCGACGACGAACGGCACGCGCGAGCGCCGCCGGACGCGTACCGGCTCGAGCAGCTCCGTCTCGTCGTCGGCGAGCGTGGAGGGCAGGGCCGTGTCGGCGTCCGTCCGCGACAGGCCGACCACGATGGCGACGTCGTGGGCGAACTTGGCGGCCGATTGATAGCGGTCCGCCGGGCTGCGGGCGAGCGCGGTATCCAATGTCTGCTGGAGCCCCGGGGGAAAGTGCAGATCGGGTCGCATCTCGATCAACTCCGCCGGCTCGTCGGTGAGGCGCTTGATCATCGCCTCCTGCACGGTGTCGGCGGGGAAGGGGAGCGTTCCCGTGAGCATCTTGAAGAGCACCAGGCCCAGCGAATAGACGTCGCTCCGGCCGTCCAGCGTGTCGCCCGAGAGCTGCTCGGGGCTCATGAACTCGGGAGTGCCCACCACCAAGCCGGTCTTCGTCACTTTCTGGTTGCCCGTCTCCCCGCCCACGGCTTTGGCGAGGCCGAAATCGACCACCTTCACGGCGTCCGCCCCGTCACGCCCGCGCGTCAGCATGATGTTGTCGGGCTTCAAATCGCGGTGCACGATGCCGAGGTCGTGTGCTGCCTGGAGCGCGGCCGCCACCTGGATGCTGATGTCCGCGGCGCGCGCGACGGGCAGCGCGCCCTCACTCGCCAACAGGTCCGTGAGCGGTGCGCCCTCGACGAACTCCATCGCCAGGTAGATGAGCCCGTCCGGTGTCTCACCGAAATCATAGATGGCACAGACGTGAGAGTCCGAGATGCGGCTGGCGTTCGCGGCCTCGCGGTTGAAGCGGGCCACCGCCTCCGGATCGTGCACCAAGGAGGGGTTCATCACCTTGATGGCGCTGCGGCGTCCCATCTTTACATGCTCGGCGAGGTAGACCTGGCCCATGCCTCCCTCGCCCAGCTTCTTCATGATGTGGTAGCGGTCGGCAAGCACCTGGCCCACGAGATCCTTTGTCGGGCCCGACGAGCGCAGGGTCTGCCCGTCGTTCGGGCAGAATCGCACGTCGTCGCGATACTCGGTGGCACAAATGGGGCAGATCTTCACGCCGGAATCTCGATGCGCAGCAGCTTGTCGCCCACCAGGATACGCGACTGGTCGCGCAGCGCCATCTCGCCGCGGGCGGCGAGCGCGATGCCGTTGCGGCTGTTGGCGTCCACCACCACGAAGTCCGCATCTTCGGAGCGCACCAGCGCATGGCGCGCGCTCATCGACGGATCGTACGGGAACACCCAGTCGCCTTGCTCACGGCCGATGGTGACGTCGCGGCCGGGGGAGAGCTGGATCACGTCGCGGACGCTGCCGTCGGAGCGCAACTGCGTGAGGGTCGCGATGTCGGCGCTCGGGATGAGGCTGCCCATCCGCCGGGTGGCGTCGGCGTCGGGCGGGTGCGGCCCCGGGTACCCCAGCCGGCGGAATCGGATCACCTGGGAGCCGATCAGCAGCAGATCCCCGTCGAGCAGACGATGCGCCCCCTCGAGGAACACCCATGTGCCGTTGCGGCTGCCGAGATCACGCACGACGAGGGTGTCCTGCTCCCATGAGAGCTTCGCGTGCAACGGCGACAGGAACGCGTCGTCGGGGAAGCGGATGTCGCCGTCCTCACGGCCGATGGTGGTGTCGGGCGTCTTGCGCTCGAAACGCTGCACCGCGTTGCCTAGATCGTCGAGCAGCAGGAGCGCGATCGTCGCTCCCGCCCGCGACGGTCCCGGGGGGGGGCCGCGACGCACGGCCGCGAGATCGACCAGCGACGCGCCGCAGTTCGCACAGAACTTGATCCCCGGCTCCACGGGCGAGGCACAGCGCGGGCAGTTCGGGCCGGAGCCGGGGGCCGTGAGGCGGCGGCCGCAGTGGGGGCAGAACGGCCGCAACCCGCTCGCCCGGGCGCCGCAGAAGGGGCAGGCGATCGGCTCGCCCGGGTCGCGGGCGACGGGCGGGCGCGCCATGACGCGCGTGCCCGGCACCGACGCGGCGCCCGCCCCCGTCGTTTCCCCCCCGCCCGCTGATGCCGCGGCGGCCTTGCGTCCCGTGGATGTGCTCATGGGTTTACCGCAGTCCGTACAGAACTGCGCGCCCGGGTCGTTCGCCCGGCCGCAGTAAGGGCAGGCGGTCACTGACAGAAGTGCTCCACTGGGCGCAGAAGCTATTGCCTGCCAATCTATTCGGCAAATTGACGCGCTGAAAGGGCCGATGCTACCTTGCGCGTCCTGTGCGATCGGTCGGCGTGTTGCTCGTGACTCTTGTGACCGGATGCGCCGGCCCGCGCTCCGGTGCGGCGCCCGTCACCGCAACCGCGCCGCCGTCGCCCAGCCTGTCGGCGCGCGACTCGCTGCACGTCACCGTCGTCTATCCTGCCGTCACCGATGTCATTCAGTCGCACGACTCGGCATTCCTGTTCGGGGTGGTGCGAGGAGGAGGGGGAGGAGCGGCCCGCGGACCGGTGCACCTGGGCATCAATGGGCAGGCGGTGCCCGTACTCGCGAACGGGGCCTGGATCGCCTGGCTGCCATTGCCTGACGACACCGTGGCGCATTTCCTCGTAGCGGCGACCGCCGGGCCCGACTCGAGCCGCTTCGTCTACACCGCGCGGGTCGCGCCGCAGTTCCGACCCCCGCCGGGACGCGCCGCGTGGATCGACACGACGAGCTTCACACCCGCGGGGACGCTCGCCTTGCCCCTCGAGGAGGGGATTGCCCTGAGCGTGCATGCCGCGCCTGGCGCGACGGTCCGCCTGCTCTTGCCGTGGGGCTCGAGCGTTCCGCTCCTCCCCGATACCCTGGCGCCCGAGCCCCCGGGGGGCGTCCGCGCCTTCGTGATCGATACGGCGCCGCGCCGACACGTGCCGGCGGCGGGACACTACGTGGGCTGGCTGCCGGCGGCAGCGTTGTGCGCGGACGGGCGCACGGCCTGCGCTACGCTCGTGGTGACCGTGGGGGGGGGCGCCGACACGGCGACCGCGCGCTGGCCCCTCGGCGTGAACATCGTGGACATGACCTTCCCGACCGTCGTCGTCCTGGACGACGACACCGCCCACACCGGCACCACCGATAGCCTCACCGCGGGGCGCGCCGTCCCGCATGGAACGTACAATTGGTTTTTTCCGACCGGGACGGTCGCGGTCGAGTCGGGACGCTGGAACGATCAGGTGCGGCTCCGGCTCTCCCGCGCCACGGTCGCGTGGGTGAACGCAGCCGATGTGGTGCGGCTCCCGCCGGGCACGCCGCCGCCGGGTGGCGCGGTGAGCTCGGTACGGCTCACGTCCGGGCCGAAGTCCGTGACGTTGCGCGTGCCGCTGCCCGCGCGTCTCCCTTATCAGATCACGGAGCGGGAGCGCAGTCTGACGTTGCGCCTGTACGGTGGTGCGTCCGACATCAACTGGATGCAGTACGGCGAGGGCGGGGGGGGCGGGGGGGCCGGGGGAGCAGCCGGCACCGACCCGCTGGTCACACGGATGAGCTATGCGCAGCCGGCGGCGGACGAGGTGACGATCACGCTCGAGCTGGCGCAGCGCGTGTGGGGGTACCGCGCGCGGTTCGCCGGTCGAGACCTGCTGCTCGAGGTGCGGCGTCCCCCCCTGCTCGATGGCGAGCACCCGCTTCGCGGCCGGACCGTCGTGCTCGACCCGGGTCACCCGCCCCTGGGCGCCAGGGGGCCGACGGGACTGTGGGAGCCGGTGGCGACCCTGGCCGTGGCGTTCAAAGCCAAGACGCTGCTCGAGCGGGCCGGCGCGATCGTGTTGCTCACCCGCACCGACTCGACGTCGATCGAGCTGTATCCGCGCACGCATTTCGCGGAGCTGCGCGACGCCGACGTCCTCGTGTCGATTCACGCGAATGCCTTGCCGGACGGGGTGAACCCGTTCACCAACTCGGGAACGAGCGTGTACTACTTCCAGCCGCGGAGCACCCGTCTGGCCCGCGAGCTGGATCGCGCGCTCGTGACGGAGTTCCGCGTGCGCGACCTCGGGATCGGCCGAGGAGACTATGCGCTGGTGCGGCCCACTTGGATGCCCGCCGCGCTCACCGAGGGACTGTTCATCATGCTCCCCGAGCAGGAAGCGGTGCTCGCCAGCGAGGACGGACAGTGGCGGTACGCGAGGGGGCTCGTGCGGGGAATCGAGAACTTCCTGCGGGAGCGGGCGAGGGAGCCCTGACAATGCGGATTGCGGATTTCGGAATGCGGATTGGCAAGGGGAGCTCAGGCTGGCGGCTCGAGCTTCCATTTCCATTCCGCAATCCGCAATCCACAATCCGCATTCTCTTATTCCTGTTGCTTGCCGGGCGCGCGGAGGCCCAGGTCGATCCCTCCGGCAGCTGGCACACCCTGCACACGCCGCATTTTCGCATCCACTTCCGGCCCGCCTACCGCGACGCAGCCCTCACCGAGGCCCGCGAGGCGGAGCGGTCCTACGGATTGCTCGCCACGGAGCTGCATCCCCCACGCGGCGTCGTGGACATCACGTTGGCCGACGACATCGACGCCGCGAACGGCTTCACGACGGTGTTTCCCACCAACCGGATCACCATCTACGCCGCGCCGCCCGCGGGCGACCACGGACTCCTGTTCTTCGACAGCTGGCTCCGGCTCGTGACGACGCACGAGCTCACACACGTGTTTCACCTCGACCGCTCGCGCGGCCTGTGGCGCGGATTGCAGCGCGTCTTCGGGCGCGCCCCCGGGCTGTTCCCGAACGAATATCAGCCGAGCTGGGTGATCGAAGGGCTCGCGACCTACTACGAGTCGAAGTTCACGAATGCGGGACGGGTGCGGGGGAGCTTCCATACCCAGGTGCTCGGGGCGGACCGCGCGGCGGGGGCCTCGCGGTCTCCCTGGAACGCCACCCTGTTCACGCGGTGGGCGGACGGCCTGGTTCCGTACGCGTACGGCAGCCGCTTCTTCCACTATCTCGCCGGCGCGGTGGGCGACTCGGTGGTCCCCCGGTTCGTGGAGGCCACCTCTGCCCAGCTCATTCCGTTCCGCGTCGGGCGCCAGGTGGCGAGGGTGGCGTCGGGACGCACGCTCGGCCGCGACTGGCCGCGGGGAACGGCACCCGACCTGCCCGGCACGAGCGTGGCGCCGCCCGCCGGGCGCGTGCTCGACAGCCTGCTCCGGACGGAGCCGGTGCCGCGCGTGTCGCCCGACGGACGCCGAGTGGCCTACGTCCGGGACGACGGGAAGGGGGCGAGCGTCTTGCGCGTCTTGGACGTCGCGACGGAGCGCTCCCTCGCCGCGCACCGCGTCAACGGGGGCGTGGATTACGACTGGCTGGGAGATACCCTCGTGATCACGCAGCTCGATTTCACGACCCGCTGGCGGATCCGGAGCGATCTCTACCGCTGGGTCCCGGGACGGGCGTGGCGCCGCGCGACGCGCGGGGCCGGGCTGGTCGCCCCCGCCGGGGGAGGCGGACGGCTGGCAGCGATCGCGCTCGAGCCCGCCTCGAGCCGCCCGACGATGCCGGCGCCTGCTGTCCCGGGCGGCGCCGTGTGGCAGGATGTGACGCCGTCAGCCGATGGGCGACGGGTCGCCGGGAGCCGGATTGTGGACGGCCGTTGGGCGCTGCTACGGTGGCCGGCGGACTCGCCCGATGCGGCCGCGGTCCTCCTCGAGACCGACGGCAGCATCGCCGACGTGGTGTGGACGCCCGGCGGCGAGCTCTGGTTCGTCGCCGACCCGACGGGAATGCCGCAGGTGTACCGCTGGCGCGACTCGGGGGGGGGCCGCGCACAGCCGCTCACGAACGAGCCGCTCGGAGCCCGCGCCCCGGCGCCGCTCCCTGACGGCACGCTGCTGTATGCCGCGCTCAGGGCGCGCGGCTGGGAGCTGCGCCGCACCAGCGCGCTCGAGCAAGCTGCCCCCGTCGCGTTTGCGGAGCCCCTGGCATTCGATTCGGCGCCGGCCGTCCCGCTCTCCGAGACCGGCTACACTATGTGGCCGTCGCTGCGTCCCCAGTTCTGGATTCCGGTGTTCGAGAACGCGGGACCGACCGGACGGTTCGGCGGCGCTCTCACGGCGGGGACCGATGCCCTGGGCCGCTTCGCGTACGCCACGGACCTGTTCGTCTCTCCGGAGCCGTTTCGCGCCGAAGGCGACTTCGCGCTGGTCTGCTCCGCTTTGGGCAACCCAACGCTCGACGTTTCGGCGTGGGCGTCCTGGACGGACCTGGGACGGCCGCCGAGCGCGCCGACGGTGACGGTATCGGAACTCGACCACTATGCGGCCCTCGGCGCGTCCTTCGTGACGCGCCGCTGGCGCAGCCTGGCGAGCTTGCGGGTCGCCGCGGAGCTCGAGCGCACCCGCTACGCCGCGATCCCCGACACCGCCCTCGCCGCCGTCTGCCCGGGGTGTGTCACGCAGAATCTCGTCGGCGGCTCGGTCACACTTACGTTGTCGCGCCTCGTGACCGGCGCTCTTTCGATCTCACCGGAGAACGGGGTCGCGTGGTCCGCGACCTACCGCCGGCGGGAGGAGCAGGGCAGCGCCCGCTGGTCGAATGAGCTGCGCTCCCGGCTGGCCCTGTATGCACGGGTACCCGGTCCGGGTGGCTTCGCTCACCACGTGCTGGCGCTGCGGCTCCTCGCCGGCGCCACCAACGGTCCGCTCGGCATGCTGTTCCGCGTGGGGGGCGTGGCGCCGCAAGGCGTGAATGTCTTCTTCGCGCCGACGCTGAGCGCGACGCGCGCGTTTCCGCTCCGCGGGTACGCGTCCGGCGAGCTGCGCGGCCAGCGCGCGGCCGCGGGCAGCGTCGAGTATCGCGTGCCGCTCGCGCTGGTGGGTCGCGCCCTCGGTCACCTTCCCGTGGGCGTTGACAGGGTGTGGCTCAACCTGTTTGCCGACGCCGGTGACGCCTGGGCGCCCGGCGCGTCCCCGCGCCTCACCCGACTTCGCTCCGCCGGAGTCGAGCTCGCGAGCCGGATGACGGTGAGCTACGACTTTCCGCTCTCGGTGCGACTCGGCGTTGCACAGCCGCTCGCCGCTCCGCCGTCCGGCGCTCCGCGGCGGCCGCAGTGGTACGCGGCACTCGCTTCCGACTTTTGAGCACGCCGGGCACTGTCGCGAGTTGACACGTCGTCCGATAAATCCCTAAGTTTCCGCGACTCATCGGAGAATTGATGTACTGCTCCCGTTGTGGCACCCAGAACGACGACGCCAGCAAGTTCTGCCGGTCCTGCGGACTGGATCTGTCGCACACGACCCCGGTCGCCGCGGTGCGCGACCAGCCCGTCGACGCGACGGAGCAGGACCTGGTGCGGGAGCAGCTGAAGGACGAGTACGAGATCATCGAGGAGCTGGGTCGCGGCGGGATGGCCATCGTCTTCAAGGCGCGCGAGAAGCAGCTCGAGCGTGACGTGGCGATCAAAGTCCTGCCGTTCTCCCTCGCGTTCGACAAGGAGTTCGTCGAGCGGTTCCAGCGCGAAGCTCGTACGTCCGCCAAGCTCGAGCACCCCAGCATCATTCCGATCTATCGCGTCGGCAAGTCCGGCCGGGTCATCTATTTCGTCATGAAGTTCCTGCGCGGCAAGCCGCTGTCGTCCGTCCTGGCCGCGCGCGGCACGCTCCCCCCGGCGGAGATCCGTCAGATCCTGGTCCAGGTGGCGCGCGCCCTTGCGTACGCGCACAAGAGCGGCATCGTGCACCGCGACATCAAGCCCGACAACATCATGTTCGACGAGCACGGCCTGGCCGTGGTCACGGATTTCGGGATCGCGAAGGCGGCGTCGGGCGGCAAACTCACCGGCACCGGAATGTCCATCGGTACGCCGCATTACATGAGCCCGGAGCAGGCCCGCGCCCAGGCGCTCGACGGGCGTTCCGACATCTATTCCCTCGGCGTCGTCGCGTATCAGAGCCTCACCGGCCGCGTGCCATTCGACGGCGAGGACTCGTTCTCGATCGGTTACAAGCACATCATGGAGGAAGTCCCCACCCCGCCGCTCGAGACCTACGATCAACGCACCGTGTTCGAGCTCGTCAGGAAGATGATGGCGAAGTCGCCCGACGAGCGGTTTCAGAGCGCGGACGATCTGGTGCAGGCGCTCGAAGCGGGCGGCGGGTTCGCCGCGGTGGGGCTGGCAACGGCCGCCACCAAGGCCATCCCCTCCCTGGCGGGGGTCCGCCTGGCCTCCGCCCTCACTACGCCGCTGCCGCGTGTCGCCGGAGCGCCGGGGGCCGCCGACCACCACAAGCGCTCGGTCGCCGCAGGGATCGCCCTCTGGGTGGTCGTCCTGGCGATCGGCCTGGGCGCCCCCGGGTTGTACGCCTACAAGAAGGGACTGCTGTTCTTCGCCCGGGGCGCCCCCGCGGACTCCGCGTCCGGCGTCACGCGCGACACGCTCGCCCAGCGCCTCCTGTCCGACACCGGCGTCCCTTCAGGGCTCGACACGGCGGCCCAAACCGCGGCCGCGACCCCTCACGCCGACACCGCCCGCACCCGCGCGGTCCCTCCGGGGACGCTCGGGCGCCTGACGCTCCAGGGCCTGCCCCGGGGCGCTCGTGTCACGCTCAACGGGATGCCGTTCCGGGGCTCGCAGGGAGACGTGCCTCCCGGTACCTACAGCCTGGCCGTGCGGGCCGGCGGGTTCGAGCCGTACGATCGCCAGGTGGTCATCACGCCGGGTGCGCCATCCACGGTCAGGGTCGAGTTACAGCCCGCGGGGGACGGAGACTCGAACGCCGGACCGTGCGACCACTACGGGCCCGCCTACAATCAGGACAATCTCTGTTTCGACACCCGTCCGTTGCCGCTGTCCCTGACGCGCATTCCCGTGCCCGCCGACGCAACCATATTCCCGCGCCAGGCGATCCTGCTGATCCATGTGTCGAAGGACGGGTCGACACTCGAGGCGCGGGTGTTCGGATCTTCCAACCTCGACACGTTCAACAACGAGGCGCTGGACATGGCGAAGACACTGCGGTGGAACCCCGCTCAGAAAAACGGCGAGCCGGTAGACGCATGGGTCCAGTGGACATTCCAGCCGATGAGGCAGTAACATCAACATCCATCCGACGGCGTTCATCGCTCCCGGCGCGGTCGTGCTGGGGGACGTAACGCTGAGCGCGCATGCGAGCGTGTGGTACGGCGCGGTGCTGCGCGGGGACATGGCCGCGATCATGGTCGGTGAGAACACCAATCTCCAGGACGGCACGATCGTGCACGTGGATGAACGGCTCCCGGCGCGAATCGGGGCGCGGGTCGGGGTGGGGCACCGCGCCATTCTGCACGGGTGCACCGTCGAGGACGACTGCCTGATCGGCATGGGGAGCGTGCTCCTCAACGGCGTCCACATCGGAACGGGGAGTGTCGTCGCCGCAGGCGCCGTCGTGCCGGAAGACGCCCGCGTACCTCCAGGCTCCCTGGTAGTGGGAGTGCCGGCCCGGGTCACACGACCGGTGGACGACGCCCTGCGGGAGCGCATCCGAGGCACCTGGGAGCACTACGTGGCCGAGGCGCGGCGGCACCGCGCCGGGGCGTTCCCGATCGCTGGAACAAGTTTGTGATGTGAATTGTTGGACGTCTCGTGGGGCTGGCACTCCCGCGAGGTGTTGCCCGGGCGTGCCTTTCGCTCTACCTTGCCCCTCCGCGCCTTTTTCATCTGCGCGCAGTAAATTTCACCCAGACCACACGCTTGGTGAGTAAGCTCACCTCCGCGAGGGACGAGCCCGCATGACTGCTTCCAGCCGCACCGGCACACTCGATCTGAGCCCCAACGCCGTCACCGTGCTCGAGCGACGCTACCTGGTCAAGGACGACCACGGCCACCCCGTCGAGCTGCCTGAGGACCTGTTCTCGCGGGTCGCGCGCACCATCGCCGAGCCGGATCGACGCTACGGGGCCTCGGACAAGGCCGTGGAAGGCCTGGCGGAGACGTTCTTCGAGCTCATGGCCACGCGGGTCTGGATGCCGAATTCGCCCACCCTCATGAACGCCGGCCGACCCCTCGGCCAGCTGTCGGCCTGCTTCGTGCTCCCGATCGACGACGCTCTGTCGAACGACCGGAGCGGGATCTACGACACCCTCCGCGCGATGGCCCTGGTACACCAGTCCGGTGGAGGAACCGGGTTCTCTTTCTCGCGCCTGCGCCCGAAGAACGACGTGGTGCGCTCCACCATGGGGGTGGCGTCGGGCCCCGTGTCGTTCATGAAGCTGTACGACGCCTCGACCGACGTGGTGAAGCAGGGCGGGACGCGTCGCGGCGCGAATATGGGCATCCTGCGGGTCGACCACCCCGACATCCTGGAGTTCATCGCCTGTAAGGACGATCTGACCCAGGTGACGAACTTCAACATTTCCGTGGCGGTGACGGACGCCTTCATGCGGGCGGTGGAGGAGGGGAGGAGTTACGACTTGATCCACCCGCGTACGGCCGCCGTGGTGGCCCAGCTCGACGCCCGCGAGGTATTCCGGAAAGTGGTGCACGGCGCCTGGAAGACCGGGGAGCCGGGCGTGTACTTCATCGATCGCGCCAACTACTACAACCCGGTGCCGCAGCTCGGCAGCTACGAGGCGACCAACCCGTGCGGCGAGCAGCCGTTGCTTCCGTACGATGTCTGCAACCTCGGCTCCATCAACGTCGGACTGTTCGTGAAGGACGGCGACGTCGATTGGGATCGATTGCGGACGGCCGTGCACCTCTGCACGCATTTCCTCGACAACGTGATCGACGCCAACCGGTACCCGCTCGCCGAGATCGACGACCTCGCCAAGCGCATTCGTCGCATCGGTCTCGGGGTCATGGGCTGGGCGGACCTGCTGGTGCGTCTCGCCATCCCCTACAACTCGGACGAGGGCGTGGCGCTGGGCCGCCGCGTGATGGAGTTCGTGGACGAGGAAGCGAAGGTCGCCTCGGAGAAGCTCGCGGAGCAGCGCGGCGTGTTCGCCGAGTGGGAGCGGTCGATCTGGGGGCCGGACGCCACGTGCGCCCGCGGGCCCCGGGGTGAGCGGGTGCGTCCCATGCGGCGACTGCGCAACTGCAACCTCACGACCGTTGCCCCCACCGGCACCATCTCGATCATCGCGGGCTGCTCCTCGGGCATCGAGCCGCTGTTCGCGGTCGCGTTCATGCGGAATCAGGCGGGCGTGCTCATGCCGGACGTCAACGAGGACTTCGTGGCGATCGCGAAGCGGGAGGGGTGGTATTCGGACTCGCTGATGCAGCAGATCGCCGAAGCCGGGCACATTCACTTCGATCAGGTGCCGGCGAAGTGGCAGCGCGTGTTCGTCACGGCGCACGACGTGACGCCGGAGTGGCACATTCAGATGCAGGCCGCGTTCCAGGAGTTCACCGATTCGGCGATCTCCAAGACCTGCAACTTCTCGAACGATGCGACCGAGGAGTACGTCGAGAAGATCTACCGGTACGCGTACAAGCTGGGCTGCAAGGGCGTGACCGTGTACCGCGACGGGGCGCGCGAGATGCAGGTGCTCTCCACCGGGTCGACGGCCAAAAAGGTGCAGGAGCAGGCCGCGGGGCTGGGCAAGGACGCGCTGGCGGAGGCACTGGGGCGGATCGCCGAGCTGGACGCCGAGCTCGCCCGCACGCGCGACAAGCTGCACGATGCCGAGGCCGAGAACCTGCAGCGGCGGGCCAAGCGGTCGCGTCCCGACCTGCTCAAGGGTGCGACCCGGCGCGTCGAGACGCCGCTCGGCACCATGTACGTCAACATCACCGAGGACGACAAAGGCCAGCCCTTCGAGGTCTTCATCTCGCTCGGCAAAGCCGGCGGCGCCCTGATGGCCGACGTCGAGGCGATCGGACGGCTCATTTCACTCGCGCTGCGCTCGGGCATCCCGTTGCGCGAGGTGTACCGCCAGCTGCGCGGCATCTCGTCCGATCGGGTCGTCGGCCTCGGGCCGAACAAAGTGCTGTCGGTTCCCGATGCCATCGGGATCGCGATCGAGAAATGGATGCAGGAGAAGCAGGGCATCCAGCAGGATCTGCTGGGTGGCGCGGTGCCATCGGCTCCTGCTCCCGTCCAGGGGGGCATCCCCGGCCCCGAGGGGACGGCGGGTGAGCGCGGGGGGGCCGGTGCCGCACACGACTTCATCGGCGCCTGCCCCGATTGCGGATCGCAGCTCGCCTTCATCGAGGGCTGCGCCAAGTGCCACGTGTGCGGCTTCTCGGAGTGCGGGTGAGGTGGTAGGAGCGGTCGTCAGCGCGCCATCTTGAGGCGGGGGCGCGGGGGCGCGGGGGGCGCGCGTGTCATGCGTCACATTTTTCCGACTGCGGTAAGTGTGACCCCAGTCACGACTTCCATCACGCGAACTGGGTATTGTTCTCGCGTGAGCATGCCCTTTCGCCCCATGACGCCGACGCGCCTCCAGGCCAAAGGATGGGCGCGTGTGGGACGGCCCGGCGCGCATCTGCTGCGCCGCGGCGCGTGGTACCCCGTCGTCCGCATCTCCTCGAGTCACATCGTGGTCTTGGACGTCAATCGGCGGAACGTGCCGGTCGACCGGCGCTTCCTCGAGATCCGCTATCATCCCCCCGAGCGCTGGAGCGTCGTGCGGTGCGAGCCGCGCGAGATTCAGCGGGTGGGGCGTCTGTTCCCCCTGACCTACGCCGTGTGTCCCGCCTGCCGCCATCGGCAGGGGTTGGAGTCGGACGTGAAGGAGCTGATCTGCGAGCGGTGCAAGAAGGTCGGCGCCCTCGCGTGGGACGAGATGTCGTGATGCGGGAAGCGTGATGCGGGAAGCGGGATGCGTTCGCACCGCTGCACCACGCATCCCGCATCTCGCATCCCGTCT
>Ga0209161_10001962_pt1 | contig 16876 bp, 16 predicted proteins | sample GraSoiAngelo_155_FD_186169 | JGI IMG/M metagenome (GOLD analysis project Ga0209161, IMG submission 186169) | Grasslands soil microbial communities from the Angelo Coastal Reserve, California, USA - 14_1009_13_30cm (SPAdes) (version 2) | ecosystem: Environmental > Terrestrial > Soil > Grasslands... | reverse complement strand
AGCGGCGCTCGATCGTCCAGACGACGCTCGAGGACGTCGAGCGTGCGATGCGCGTCAACTTCGGGGGGATGGTCCACTGCACGCTCGCCGCGCTGCCGGCGATGGTGCGGCAGGGAGCCGGGCGCATCGTGAACGTCTCGAGCGCCGTCGGGCGGAGCCCCGTGCCGGGCGAGGCGGCGTATGCGGCGTCGAAGGCGGCGATGATCGCCTTCTCGGAGTCGATCTCCTACGAGCTCGCGCCGAAGGGGATCCGCGTCCAGGTACTCTTCCCGGGCTACGTCGCGGACACGCGCATCGCCGTGCAGGCTCGTGCCGCGGGCCAGACGGTGCCGCCGCGCTGGGTGCACCGTACGGCCGCGCAGGTCTCCCGCGCCGTGCTCCGTGCGCTCGACGACGACGCGTTCGAGATCAACGCCGCGCGCCTCGAGACGCTCGCGCCGATCGTCCGGGCCGTCGCGCCGGCGCTCTACCGGCGCGCGATCGTCCGCACGCAGCCGCCGCCCTGAGCCAGCCTCAGCCGAGCCCCATGCGCCGCGCGATGATCACCTTCATGATCTCGTTGGTGCCGGCGTAGATCGACTGGACGGCGGCGTCGGCGTAGTCGGTGGCGATCGGGTACTCGGTCATGAACCCGTAGCCGCCGTGGAGCTGGACGCACTCGCCGGTCAGCCGCTTCTGGAGGTCGGTGGTCCACCACTTGGCCATCGACGCCTCCTGGACGACGTCCTCGCCGCGCACGTGCGCGGCGAGCACCTTGTCGAGGAACGCCTCGCCGATCTCCACCTGCGTGGCGAGCTCCGCGAGCGTGAACTGCGTGTTCTGGAAGGCGGCGATGGGTTGTCCGAACGCGTGCCGCTGGCGCACGTAGGCGACCGTGTCCGCGAGCGACCGCCGGCACGACGCGAGCGCGGAGACGGCGATCGCGATCCGCTCCTGCTGGAGCTTCTCCATGAGCATCTTGAAGCCCTGGCCCTCGCCACCGAGCAGGTTCGCGACCGGCACGCGGCAGTCCTGGAAGAAGAGCTCGCTCGTGTCCTGCGCGTGGAGCCCGAGCTTCTCGAGCTTCCGGCCGCGGACGAAGCCGGGCGTGTCGGCCTCGACGAGCACGAGGCTGATGCCCGAATGCGGCGGGTCCGCCGCCGGGTTGGTCTTCACGACGACGATGAAGAGGTCGCCGAGCTGGCCGAGGGAGATGAAGGTCTTGGCGCCGTTCACGACGTAGTGGTCGCCGTCGCGGACGGCGCGCGTCTGGATGTTCGCCAGGTCCGAGCCCGTCCCCGGCTCCGTCATGCAGATGCCGAGGAGGCACTCGCCGCGGATCGCGGGCGGCAGCCAGCGCTGCTTCTGTGCCTCGCTGCCGTACGCAAGGACGTACGGCATGCAGATCGACGAGTGCACCGCGGTCATGAGGCCGTGCGCGCGCCGCCGGGCGATCTCCTCGATCACGATCGCGTCGTACAGGAAGTCGCCGCCCCCGCCGCCGTACTCGACCGGCATGGCCGGCCCGAGGAACCCTTCCTCGCCGAGGCGGCGCCAGGTGGCGCGGTCGGTCGTCCGGTTCCGGTTCCACTCGGCGACCTTCGGCTCGATCTCCCGCTCGGCGAAGCGCCGGAGCTGGGCGCGGAAGATCTCGTGCTCGTCGCTGAAGATCTCGCGGCGCACGGGTCACTTCCGCCAGTGCGGCGGGTAGCTCCGCTCGTAGCTCGGCCGGGCGCGCATCGTTTCGCGCCAGTCGATGAGCCACGGCGTGCGCGCCCGGTCGACGTCGGCGCCGGCGCGCCCCGCGATCTCGACGAACGGCAGCCACGTGAAGTCGGCGCGCGAGGGCTCGTCGCCGACGATGTACCGCGCACGCCGGCCGGCCGCGCGCGCCTCGAGCCGCTCGAGCTGGCTCCGGACCTCGGCCCGCGCGGCGTCGAGCGCCGCGGCGTCGCGCTGCTCCGGCGGCGTGAAGAACGCCTGGCGCGCGACGGCCCGGAAGGTCTCGGCGAGGTAGAGAAGGCACTCGAGCTCCTCGATCCGCACGAGCGCCCGCGCCGCCGGGTCGGTGGGCATGACGGAAGGTTTCGGGTAGCGCTCCTCGAGGTACTCGACGATCGCGCTCGACTCGTAGAGCGTGAGCCCGTCGTCCGTGAGCGCAGGCACCTTGCCGTGCGGGCTCCGGGCGAGGTGCTCGGCGCTCTTGTGCTCGCCCTTGCTGAAGCTCAGCAGCACCGGCTCGTACGGCAGCTTCTTCTCCTCGAGCACCAGCTGGACGCGCCACGAGAACGGCGACCCGGAGCCGTAGTAGAAGCGGATCATCAGTCCTCCACCTGGACGCCGCGCCAGAACGCGACGTGGTCCTTGATGCGCCGGGCCGCGTCCTTGGGCTCCGGGTAGTACCACGCGGCGTCTTCGTTGGTCTCGCCGTCGACGACGACGTGGTAGTAGCTCGCGAGACCCTTCCACCCACACGTGGTGTGCGTGGCGCTCTCGCGGAGGTAGGCGCGGTTCACCGCGCCGGGCGGGAAGTAGCGGTTGCCCTCGACGATCTCGCAGCGGTCGCTCTCGGCCAGCACGGTGCCCTTCCAGACGGCTCTCGACATGGCGCCCAGTGTAGCGGGGCGGCACGCAAAGAGAAGAGGCGTGCTATGACGGCGGCATGGACCACGCGCGTCTCGGCCGGACGGGGCTCAAGGTAAGCCGCCTCTGCCTCGGCACCATGAACTTCGGCCCGCTCACCACCGAGCCCGAGAGCTTCGCCATCATGGACCGGGCGCTGGAGCTCGGCATCGACTTCTTCGACACCGCCGACGTCTACGGCTGGCGGACGGGCGAGGGCGTGACCGAGCAGATCGTCGGGCGCTGGCTCGCCCAGGGCGGCGGCCGCCGCGAGCGCGTCGTCCTGGCCACCAAGGTCTACGGGAAGATGGGCGACGAGCCGAACGACCGCGGGCTCTCGGCGCGCCACATCCGCCACGCCTGCGACGAGAGCCTCCGCCGGCTCCGGACCGACCGCATCGATCTCTACCAGATGCATCACGTCGACCGGGACGCGCCGTGGGACGAGGTCTGGCAGGCGATGGAGCAGCTCGTGACCGCGGGCAAGGTGCTCTACGTCGGCAGCAGCAACTTCGCGGGCTGGCACATCGCGCAGGCGAATGCCGCTGCCGCCCACCGCCACTTCCTCGGGCTCGTCTCCGAGCAGAGCCTCTACAATCTCACCGCGCGGACGATCGAGCTCGAGGTGCTCCCCGCGTGTCGCGCGCACGGGGTAGGCGTGATCCCGTGGAGCCCGCTCGCGGGCGGCCTGCTCGGCGGGGTGCTCGGCGAGGCGGACAAGGGCCGGCGGTCGAGCGAGCGGATCCGGAAGCGCGTCGAGGAGCGTCGCGCGCAGCTCGAGGCGTGGGAGGGCTTCTGCCGCGAGCTCGGCGAGAAGCCGGCCGACGTGGCGCTTGCGTGGCTCCTCGATTCCCCGGCCGTGACCGCGCCGATCATCGGGCCGCGGACGATCGCGCAGCTCGAGGGCAGCCTCCGCGCGCTCGAGATCGCGCTCTCGCCCGACCACCGCGCGGCGCTCGACCGCATCTGGCCCGGACCGGGAGGCGAGGCGCCCGAGGCGTACGCCTGGTAGCGCGGCTCAGGACTCGGCGGCGAGGACGCGCGCCGAGGCGTCGCCGAGCATCCCGTGCAGCGCCGCCGCGCAGTCCGCCGAGACCGCCTGATGCTTCCGCTTCGCCGCCCGGGCGACGGCCTTGTCCGCGCGGCGGAGGAGCGCCGCGGCCTGCTGGAGCGCGCGCTTCCGTGTGCGCGCGTCGGCGCCGACGGTCTTCTCGGCGAGCGTCCGGGCGCGGGTGAAGAGCGCGCGGACGTTCGGCGGAATCGGCTGCCCGAGACACGCCGGCTGGTCGAGGCTCCGGTCGAAGGCGCAGAGGAGCCCCGCGACGCCCGCCTTGGGCGTCATGTTCGGACAGGCGATGCTCCCGCCGGTGCACGTCCCGCCGTCGAAGCACGCGTCGCCCTCGGTGCCGCACTCCGTGGCCGCCGGCTTCAGGCCGTCGGCGGGACACGTGTCGTCGACGCCGTTGCAGCGCTCGGCCACGTCGCAGGGTCCCGCGGCGGGGCGGCAGACGGCCGTGCTCTTCGCGTCGGCCGGACAGCCGGCGCCGCGGCCCGTGCAGAAATCGGCCACGTCGCACTCGCCTGCCGATGGGCGGCAGGCGACGCTGGCGGGCTGGAAAGCGTCGGCGGGACACACGGCGCTCGTGCCCGAGCAGGTCTCGGCGACGTCGCATGGACCGGCGGCGGCGCGGCACTCGACGCCACTCGACTTGAACGTATCAGCGGGGCAGGCGGTGCTCTGTCCGGTGCAGACCTCGGCGACGTCGCACGCCCCGGCCGCCGGCCGGCACTCGGTGGCCGCCGGCTCCAGGCGATCGGGCGGGCAGTCGACGCCGTTTCCGCTGCACGTTTCCGCCTCGTCGCACGGGCCGGCCGCCGGCCGGCACGTGTAGGTGATCGGCTGCAGGCGGTCGGCCGGGCAGGCGTCGTGCACGCCGTCGCAGCGCTCGGCCGCGTCGCACGGGCCAGCCGCGGGACGGCAGACGTCCGTCCGCTTGTTGTCGTCCGGACAGGCGGCGCCGTCGCCGGGGCAGAACTCGGCGATGTCGCACGGGCCGGCGACGGCCCGGCACTCGACGCTCGCGGACACGAACTCGTCTTCGGGACAGTCGGCGCTGTCGCCGGTGCAGAGCTCGGCGACGTCGCATGGGCCGGCCGCTGCGCGGCACTCGCTCCCGCCGCGCTTCAGGGCGTCGCCGGGGCAGTCGGCGCTCTGGCCGGTGCAGAGCTCCGGTTCGTCGCACGGCCCGGCGGCGGCGCGGCACGTGACGATCGACGGCTTCAGGATGTCCGCGGGACAGTCACGGCTGTCTCCGGTGCAGAGCTCGGCCTCGTCGCAGTCGCCGGCGGCGGCCCGGCACTCGACCCCGGCGGGCGTCACGCCGTCCGGCGGGCAGCTCGCGCTCGACCCGCTGCAGGTCTCGGCTGCATCGCAGTCGCCGGACATCGGGCGGCAAACGGTGCCCTCGTTGCCGGGCAGGTGGAGACACGTCGCCGAGGTGTCGCACACGTCGCGCGTGCAGGCGTTGCCGTCCTCCGGACACTGCGTGCCGGCAGGCTCCGGCGCGCCGCCCGTGCAGGCGCCCTCCTGGCACATATCGCCGCTCGTGCAGCCGTTGCCGTCGTCGCACGCGGCCCCGTCGGCCTCGAGCCCGCCGCCGCAGAAGCCGTCGAGGCAGGTGTCGCCGGTCGTGCACGGGTTGTCGTCGTTGCAGATGGCGCCGTCGGGAACGAGGAAGCCGGCGCAGAACCCGTCCTGACACATGTCGTCCGAGGTGCACGGGTTGGCGTCGTCGCAGTCCGCGCCGTCCTCGAGGGCCGGATCGCCGCCGCAGATGCCGCGCGCGCAGAGGTCGTCGCCCGTGCACGGGTTGCCGTCGTCGCAGGGCGTGCCGGTCAGCGCGACGCCGGTGCAGGCGCCCTGCGCGCAGGTGTCGGAGGCCGTGCACGGGTTGCCGTCGTCGCACGGCGAGCCCTCGGGCTGGATGTCGCCGGTGCAGGCGCCCGCGGAACAGACGTCGTTCGCGGTGCACGCGTTCAGGTCGTCGCACGGCGCGCCCGCCATGAGGAACGGATCGCCCGTGCAGCTGCCCTGCTCGCACGTGTCGTTCGCGGTACACGGGTTGTCGTCGTCGCACGGGATGCCGTCGAGGAGGTCGGCGGTGCAGCTCCCCTGGTAGCACGCGTCGTCGGCGGTGCACGGGTTGAGATCGTCGCACGGCGTGCCGTCGGGCTGGATGTCGCCGGCGCACGACCCGGCCACGCAGACGTCGTTCGCCGTGCACGGGTTGCCGTCGTCGCACTCGCTGCCGTCCGCCACCTGGACGCCGCCGGTGCAGGTACCCTGCTGGCAGCTGTCGTTCGCGGTGCACTGACTGCCGTCGTCGCACGGCGTGCCGTCGTCGACCGGCGTGTGCACGCAGCCGTCGGAGCCGGCGCTCGGGTTCCCGGGATCGCAGGTGTCCGTCACGCACGGGTTGAAGCTGTAGCATTGGCTCGCGAGCTCGCACGTGAAGGCGAACGCTCGGCCGCCCGCGGCGCCGATCGCGACGAGCAGGAGGAGGGCGCGGAGGGTCGGGTGCCGCTGCATGACGCGGGTGGCGCGAGCAACGCGCATGCCGCCGCGAACCGCGAGAAATCCGCACGCGCAGCGCGCCGGACGCGATGCAGCGTCGCGACACTCGTGGCGCTGCAACCTTCCCGCCGCGAGCCGCATGCGGGGCGCGCAGGCGGACGCGGCGGCACACTCTCCCCGTGACACCGCGACTCTGCTAGCGTCGCGCCATGGCGACCTCTCCCGTCTCCGGCGCGTGCCTCTGTGGAGCCGTCCGCTTCGAGATCGAGACGCCGACGCTCTTCTCCGCGCACTGCCACTGCTCGATGTGCCGGCGCGCGCACGGCGCGGGCTTCGTCACCTGGATCGGGGTCCCGTACGAGCGCTTCCGTGTCCGCGCGGGCGAGGACCGTCTCGTCCGCTACCGGTCGTCGGACCACGGCACGCGGAGCTTCTGCGGGACGTGCGGCAGCTCGCTCTTCTGCGAGTCGACGCACCATCCCGCCTACATCGACATCGTGCTCGCCAACCTCGACCCGACGGTCGACGCGCCGCCGCAGGCGCACTTCTACTTCGACGACCGGGTGCCCTGGGTCGCGATCGCCGACGAGCTGCCGCGTTTCGGCGGCCCGACGGGCACCGAGCCGCGGTGAGGAAACGCGTCGGCATCCTCGTCTTCCCCGACGTCGAGGTGCTCGACTTCTGCGGGCCGTTCGAGGTCTTCTCGGTGACGCGGCTCGACGAGGAGCGGCGCCGCGAGACGCCGTCGCCGTTCGAGGTCATGCTCGTGGCCGAGGAACCGGGCACGGTGGCCGCGACCGGCGGCCTCCGCGTGATGCCCGACTGCACGCTCGACGCCTGCCCGCCGCTCGACGTGCTCGTCGTCCCCGGCGGCTGGGGGACGCGGCGCGAGCTCCACAACGAGCGGCTCCTCGGGTGGATCCGCGAGCGGGCGGGGCAGGTCGAGACGCTCACGTCGGTCTGCACGGGGAGCATGCTGCTCGGCCACGCGGGACTGCTCGACGGCCGCCGCGCGACGACGCACTGGCGCTCGCTCGACTGGATGCGGACGTCGTTCCCCGCGGTGACCGTCGAGGACCGCCTGCACGTGGTCGAGGACGGCACCGTGATCACGGCGGCCGGCATCTCGGCCGGCATCGACATGGCGCTCCGGGTGGTCGCGCGCTACTTCGGCGAGCCGGTGGCGCGGGCGACCGCGCGGCACATGGAGTACCCGTTCCCGGAGGACAACCGGCGCCGTGTCTGATCAGTGCGGCATGATCTGCAGGCCGAGGAAGACCTGCACGCCGCAGAGGAGTAGCGCCGCCGCGCCGATCCACGGGTGAATCACCCGCGCGCGCTCATCGACCGCGATGCGCCGCGAGACGAGCGCCGCGGCGCTGAACAGGACGACGATGGCCGTGCCGACGGTGAAGTGACCGCTCGCCGCGGGCGTGAGGTCGTCGCGCAGCGCCCAGACGCTCGCGAGGCCGCCCGCCCAGCTCGCGAGGACGAGGCCGTACACCCACGGCATGAGCGCGGTGTGGCGGGCGCGGTTGCGCTCGGCCTGGAGACGGCCGGGCCGGCCGCGCAGCCCGAGGCTCGCGCCGCGGACCGCGAGAACGATCGTCGCGGCGGCCGCCGCCGGGTGCGCCCAGCCGAGCAGCATCGGCCGGGTGCGGTTATCGTGGCAGCGACGGGCGGTCAAGTTCTGGCCGGGCGCGGTAGTTTCTGGTAGATCGCGGCCATGCGCATCTGGACCCGAATGCTCGTTTGCGTTGGGCTCGCGCTCGCGCTCGACGCCCGCGCCGCGCGCGCCGGCGGCGACTGGAACGACCCGGCGATCAAGTGGATGCCGTACTCCGATGGGCTCGCCGCCGCGAAGAAGGAGAAGAGGCCCGTCTGCCTCGTCTTCTACACCGAGTGGTGCCCGCACTGTCAGAACTACAGCGGGGTCTTCCACGACGACAAGGTCGTCGAGCGGGCGAAGAAGTTCGTCATGATCCGGCTCGATCGCGACAAGGATACCGACGTCAGCAAGAAGTACGCGCCGGACGGCGAGTACATCCCGCGCACGTACTTCCTCAAGCCGGACGGCAGCCTCGATCCCGACATCCACGCCGAGCGCGACAACTACAAGTATTTCTATGACGAGCGGAACCCGGAACCGCTGGTCAAGAACATGGACGTCGCGCTCGCCAAGCTCCACTGAGCGTCGCCGGGCTCTGCGCTGACTGCCGCCACGCGCGGCGGGTGACGTCGGGGCGCGGCTCGACGTTCTGGCAGTGCGGGCGGGCGGCGTCCGACCGTCGCTTCGCCCGCTATCCGCGCCTGCCCGTCACGCGCTGCGACGGCTTCGAGGCCACGACCGCGAAGCTGCCGGCCGTCGACGGTCCGGTCGCGGTCGCGTGGAGCGGCGGCAAGGACAGCGCGCTCGCCCGGCACCGCGCGGTCCTCTCCGGCTACCGGCCGGTCCTCCTCGTCAACATGGCGAGCGCCGACGGGAGCGTGCGCTTCCACGGCGTGGCCGGTGAGCTGATCGCCGGGCAGGCGCGGGCGCTCGGCTCCGACCTGCTGAGCGTCCCGACGGCGCCCGCGGAGTACGAGACGCGCTTCGCGGCGATGCTCGGCGAGCTCTGCACGCGCGGCATCGCGGGCCTCGTCTTCGGCAACCTCCACCTCGCCGACGTGCAGGCGTGGTTCGAGACGCGAACGGCGGCGGCGGGGCTCGCGCACGTCGAGCCGCTGTGGGGGTGGGCGCCGCGCGAGGTGGTCGTGCAGTTCCTCGCCGCCGGCTTCCGGGCCGTGGTGGTGAGCGTGATGGCCGACCGCGTGGACGCGCGCTGGCTCGGCGCGCCGTTCGACGAGCGGTTTCTCGCGGTGCTCGCGGCGTGTCCCGACGTGGACCTCTGCGGTGAGCGCGGCGAGTACCACACCTTCGTGTACGATGGCCCGGGGTTCAGCGCGCCGGTCGGCTTCGCGCTCGGCGCGCCGGTCCTCTCAGAGGGCTACTGGATCCGGCCGGCGCATCCGGCGTGACGGTGCGCGCGGTACTCTGCTACCATCCGCCTCCTCGTGCCCGTTCATCTCCCGTCGCCGACGCGCATCGTCGCGGCCGGCAGCCCGCCGAAGGCGATCGACGAGTACGTCGGCCGGGTGAACTCCGGGACGGCCGCGGTGAGCGTGGCGCACATGCGGAGCCCGAGCGGGTGGGTGGAGCCGGGACAGCGGCCCGCGTTCGACGAGTACACGGTGGTGCTCGGCGGCATGCTCCGCGTGACGCACGAGGGCGGCACGATCGACGTGCGGGCCGGCGAGGCCGTCATCGCGCGCCGCGGCGAGTGGGTCCAGTACAGCTCGCCGGGACCCGAGGGGGCCGAGTACATCGCGGTGTGCCTGCCGGCGTTCTCGCCCGAGACGGTGCACCGCGACTCGTGAGGCGCCTCGCCTTCCACGTCGCGGACGGGCTCGAGCTCGCGGCGGACGCCCACGGCGACCCGTCGGGCCGGCCCGTGCTCCTCCTCCACGGCGGCGGGCAGACGCGGCACGCCTGGGGCGGCACCGCGGCCGCGCTCGCCGAGCGGGGCTTCCACGCCGTCGTCCTCGATCTCCGCGGGCACGGCGAGAGCGGCTGGGCGCCCGACGGCGATTACACGGTGGATGCCTTCGCCGCCGACGTGCGCGCCGTCGCCGCACGCCTCGGTGGGCGCCCCGCGCTGATCGGCGCGTCGCTCGGCGGCCTTGCGGCGCTCATCGCCGAGGGCGAGGCCACGACGCCCGGCGCGTCGGCCGTGGTGCTCGTGGACATCACGCCGCGCGTGCAGCCTGAGGGCGTCGAGCGGATCGTGACGTTCATGACGAGCCACCCCGACGGCTTCGCGACGCTCGACGAGGCGGCCGAGGCCGTCTCGGCCTACGTCCGCCATCGGCCAAGACCGAAGGACCTCGCCGGCCTGCGGAAGAACCTCCGCCTCGGTGCCGACGGCCGCTACCGCTGGCACTGGGACCCGCGGCTCATGACCGGCGACCGCCGCATCAACGCGCGCCGCGACCCCGACCGGCTCGACCGCGCCGCGCGCGCCCTTCGCGTGCCGACGCTGCTGGTCCGCGGCCGCATGAGCGACGTGGTGGCCGAAGAGGACGCGCGCCATTTCCTGGCCCTCGTACCGCATGCTCGCTACGTCGACGTGTCGGACGCGGGACACATGGTGGCGGGTGACCGGAACGACCCGTTCACGGCGGCGGTGGTGGAGTTCCTGACGTAACGGGCGGACCCGTGTCAACGGCTACGATGCCTTGCGCCGGGCGCGGAGCGCGTTGCGGATCGAGGTGACGAGCGCGGAGGAGTCGACGGGCTTGGCGAGGTAGGCGTCGAAGCCCGCGTCGCGGCAGGCGCTGCGGCTCTCCTCGCTGCCGAAGCCGGAGACCGCCACCACCGGCAGCCCGCTGCGCGTCGGATCGGCGCGCACGTGGCGGACGAACTCGTACCCGTCCATCACCGGCATGCGCAGGTCGCAGAGGACCAGGTCCGGGTTGGCCGTGGCGAGCTTCTCGAGCGCGTCGCGCCCGTCGTGTGCGGGGACCACGTCGGCGCCGAACTGCTCGAGGACCTCGCGCATCGCCTCGCGGCTGTCCGGTACGTCCTCCACCAGCAACACCCGGGTGTCGTCGAGCGCCGCGGGTGGGACCTCGCGGGCGGGCCACCCGTCGCGGACCGCGACCTCGGGCTCACGGAGCGGCAGCCGGACGATGAACTCGGCGCCGCGGCCGGTCCCTTCGCTCCGGGCCTCGATGTCGCCGCCGTGCAGCTCGGTGATCTGCCGCGCGAGCGCGAGCCCGATGCCGAGTCCGCCGTGCACGCGTCGCGACCCTTCCTCCCCCTGGCGGAACATCTCGAACACGTGCGGCAGGAAGTCGGGCGAGATGCCGGCGCCCGTGTCGCGGACGGCCAGCCGTGCCTGGTCGCCCTCCTGCGCGGTGCTGACCGTGATGGTGCCCCCGCGCGGCGTGAACTTGACGGCGTTGGACACGAGATTCGTGATGATCTGGACGACGCGGCCGCGGTCGATCTCCACGGGCAAGGGCTCCCTGGCCGGCCGCAGGTCCAAGGAGATACCCTTGTCCTCGACCAGTGGCGCCATGTCCGTGGCGGTGTCGCGCACGACATCGCTCAGGTCGTGCGCGGCGCGGTCGAGATGCAACTTGCCGCCCGTGATGGACGCGAGGTCGAGCAGCTCGGTGATCAGCCCGCGCAGCAGGTGGATGTTGCGCTCGATCACCGACGCGGCCTGACGAGCATGCGCGGGATCGGGCTGGCGACGCAGGATCTCCGCCCACGTGAGCAGCGGCGCGAGTGGCGTCCGGAGCTCGTGCGAGACGACGGCCAGGAACTCGTCCTTGCGCCGGTTGGCCTCGCGTGCGTCCTCGTACAGCCGCGCTCGGTCGATGGCGAGCGCCGCGCGCCACGCGAGCACCTCGGCGACGGCGAGGTCGGCACCCTCGTATCGTCGGGCAGACTCGGCGGAGGCGAGATGCATGACGCCCAGCCTCTGCCCGCGCGCGATCATCGGGGCCGTGATGCACGAGCGGAGCGCCAGGGCCTCGGCGAACGCGGGGTCGCCGGCACGCTGCGCCGCGCCGACGAGCTGCATGCAGCCGACGTCGTCGTAAATGGCCGGCTCCGCCGCCAGCACCACCGTGGCCGCGTGCGGCCCGAGGCGCTCGAGCTCACGCGCCAGCGCCGCCTTCGCCGGAACGGCGTGCGCCACCGGAAGACGGCGCACCGCCCCGTCCTCGATGAGGTCGATCGCACACCAGTCAGCGAAGGACTGGACGGCCAGGTGGGCAATCTCCGCGAGCGCGTTCGTGGAATCGAGCGACGACGCGAGGGCGCCGCTCGCCTCGACGAGGAGCTGGAGGCGTCGCTGGGCCTGCGTGACCTCGGTGATATCGGTCAGGACGCCGACCATGCCGATGATCGTCCCGGCGGGGTTGCGGAGGGGGGCCGCCGCGCTCTGCAGCCACCGCGACACACCCGAGTCCGCGGCGGAGAGGTGGGCGACCCGGCCGGTCATCGCCTCCCCGCGGAGCGCCCGGGCGAGCTGGCCTTCGTAGCTGCCCGACGGACGTCCTTCGGGGTCCGTCCAGGCGATGCGGACGGGCAGCGCGTCGAGCGACGGCAGCGGGTCGTTCGGTCCGAGCCCGAGGAGCCGGCGGCCGGCGGCGTTCGTCCGCTCGAGGCGCCCCGCCGCGTCGCTGATCAGGACCGCGTCCGGGATCTGGGCGAGGATCAGCTCGAGCTGCGTGCGCTCGTCCTCGGCGGCGCGATACGCGCGGGCGTGCTCGAGCGCGATGCCGAGGTGGCCAGCGACGAGATCGATGACCGAAAGCATGTCTCCGGGCGTGCGCTGGCGCCAGAGGATGACCACGGCCCCGACGATCCCCTGGCGGCCGCGGATCGGCGTCACGGTGAGCCAGCGTGCCCCCGATTCGCGGAGGGCGTCGCGTTCCTCGCGCGGCAGGTTGACGGCGTACGGCAAGGTCTGCCGCTGGCCGGACTCGAGGGCTCTCGTCAGCGCGGCGAAATGGCCCGGCGGAACGCTGAACGGCAGGACGTCGGTGAGGGCCGCCGACATCCCCGCCGTTGCCCTGCGGGTGACGTCACCCGCGGCGCCGACGAGGTAGATCGCTGCGGGGCCGTTCACGATGTTGCACGCCGCGCCGACCGCCGCGTCGACCACCCGGTTCGCATCGAGGGAGGACAGCTCGCGGGTGACGTTCGCGAGCAGCGCGAGGTGGAGGTTCTCCGCCTCGAGACGCCGATGGGACGCCTCGCGGTCCGTGATGTCCCGGACGAGCACGAGGACAGCCGCCTCTTCGGCGGCCGGCAACAGGATCAGCTCGTGCTCGCGCGGCCGCGGACCCTCGCCGGAGCCGACGACTACCGAGGTTCCGCTGGCGCCGAGGCCCTCGAACATGGCGGCGAGTCCCCTGTCCGGGCAGCCGAGGAGCGCGAGAAACGGGAGACCCTCGACCGGCTCGTCCCGCCCGAGGAGGCGCACGAACGCGACGTTCGCCCAGCGTACAGCAAACGGTGCCCGTGCCTCGATGAGCGCCGCCGGCAACCCCCTGGCCAGCGCGCCGAGGACCACCTCTTCCGCGTCGCCCTCCGCCATTCGCTCCGCTCCCTACCGGCCGCTGCCCTTCCCGTGCTGCGCTCGCGTGACCCCGAGGATGCCGATCGGATTGCCCTGTGCGGCAACGAGCGGGCGCAGCTCGACCGTCACCTTGTGGCTGTTGCCGTCGCGCACGTACGGCACCCGCTCGACCGTGCGCGGCGAGCGCGTCGCGAGCACGGCGGCGGCGGCCTCGCGGAGGAGCGACGTGGCCTCGCCGATCGGCAGCGAGAAGAAGTCCCGGTTGATCGCGTCCTCCGGCCGGAGCCCCCAGAGCCCGGCGGCCTCGTGGTTCCACGTCCGGACGGTGAACGCCTCGTCGAGCACGAAGAGCGCCTCCTCGAGCGCGTCGACGATGCACTGGTGGTACTGGTCGAGGCGGTTGAGCTCCGCCGTGCGCTTCTCGAGCTCGGTGTTCATGGTGCCGAGCTCGGCGTTGATCGATTGCAGCTCCTCGACCGTGGTCTCGAGCTCCTCGTTGGTCGACTGCAGCTCCTCGTTGGTGGTCTCGAGCTCCTCGTTGGTCGACTGCAGCTCCTCGTTGGTGGTCTCGAGCTCCTCGTTGGTCGATTGCAGCTCTTCGTTGGCGGTCGCCGACTGCTCGGAGATCCGATCGAGCTCGTCGCGCAGCCGCGCGACGTCGCTCACGTCCTCGGCGGCGACGAGGGTCCCCGCGAGGCGCCGGTGATCGTCGAAGAGCGGGGCGACGGACACCGCGAGGTGCAGGACGTCGCCGGAGCGGCGAGGGAAGGTGACCGCGGCGATGCGCGTCCGCGCGAGGGTCGTCTTGACCTCCTCGACGCGGGAGCGAAGCCCCTCCATCCGGTAGCTGACGTCGAGGTCGCGGAACTTCTTCCCGAGCGCCGCGTCCATCGGGATGTCGTAGAGCTGCTCGGCGGCGGAGTTCCAGGTGACGACCGTGTCCGATGGATCGATCACCATGACCGCGGACTGGAGCGCCTCGATCACGGCCTCCGCGCGGAGCCCGGCCAGCTGCTCGCTGCGAGGCTGCCGGGCCTGCGGGCGGAACGGCGGGTCGTCGGACGCGATCGCCTTGCCGGCCAGGTCCGGCGGCGTCACGCGCTGGAAGATCCGCCACTTGAAGTCGAGGGGGACGAACCGGCGGGAGCGCGTCAGCATCGACTCGGATTTGCCGAGGAAGAGATAGCCGCCCTCCCGGATGGCGTACTGGAAGCGCGGCGCGATGCGGCCCTGGAGGTCGCTGTCGAAGTAGATGAGGACGTTGCGGCAGAGGAGCAGGTCGATGTGCGACAGCGGCGAATCCTGCGCAACGTCGTGGCGTCCGAAGATGCACCACTTCCTGAGGTCGCGCCGCAAGCGGTACATCTGCCCCTCGCGGACGAAGTACTTGTCGAGGAGCTCGCGGGGCACGTCCTTCAACGCCTCGAGGCGGTAGAGGCCGGCGCGCGCCGTCACCAGGGCGTCCTCGTCGACGTCGGTGCCGTAGATCTTGACGTCGTACTCGCTCTCCGGGCCGCCGAGCGACTCCGCGACGAGCATCGCGAGCGAGTAGAGCTCCTCGCCCGACGAGCAGCCCGCGCTCCAGAAGCGCAGGCTGCGGGTCGTGGAGGCCTCCCGGACGAGGTCGGGCAGGATGCGCTCGCGGACAATGTGCCACGCGTCGGGGTCGCGGAAGAAGCTGGTGACGTTGATCAGGATGACGTTCAGGAGCTGGGTGAACTCCTCGTGGTTCCGGTCGAGGAGCCGCAGGTAGTTCTCGAGACCGTCGACGTGGACCTGGCTCATCCGCCGGCGCACGCGGCGCAGGAGCGAGCCCTCCTTGTACTGCCGGAGGTCGAAGTTGTGCTCGAGGTGGAGCTTGTCGAGGAGCTTGCGGAACCCGGGGTCGGCGGTCTCGGCGCCGTGCTCCGCGCCGGTCTCGTCCTCGTCCTTGCCGGCGAGATCGTCCACGCCATCACTCATCAGACACCCCCTGCCGCCGCCGTCGTGGCGAGGACCAGCCGGGCGAGCGCGGGACCGATGTCGTCCAGCGGGAGCTTGAAGTCAACGCAACCCGTTGCGTAGGCGTGGGACGGCATGCTCGGGTGCGACGCCTCGCTCGGGTCCTGCACCATCGTCGTCCCGCCCCGCTCCTTGATCGCACGGATGCCGGTGGCGCCGTCAAGGCCCGAGCCGGTGAGGATGACGCCGATCGCCCGGTCCCGGTACGCGGCCGCCACCGATTCGAAGAGCAGGTCGACCGAGGGACGCGAGAAGTGGACCAGCTCGGAACTGGTGAGCGAGAGGTGCGTGTCTGCCACGAGCAGGTGCGTGTCGGGCTGCGCGATGTAGACGGTGGACGGCTCGATGCGCGCGCCGTTGACCGCCTCCTTGACGACCAGGTGGGCGTGGCGGCCGAGGAGGTCGGCGAGCAGACTCTTGTGGCGCGGGTCGAGATGCAGGACGACGAACACGGCCGCCGGGAAGCCAGCGGGCAACGCGCCGATGACGGTCTGGAGCGCCGTCACACCGCCGGCGGAGGCACCGATGGCGACGGCATCGAACGCTGCTCGTTGATATGCGATGCGCCCTCCGTCGGCCGTCGGGGCCGCGAGCAGGGAGAATTGCGCGGGGCTGTCGCCCCGGCGACACCGGACACCAAGGACTGTAGGCGTGCGTCGCTGCGGCTGTCAATGGTACGGGACCTACCGGGGATGCGGAACGGGTATTGCGCGTCCCCGCCAACGGCGCCACCGTCGGACCTGACGGGCGTCCTCGACGCGGGCGCCTGTCCCATGCCATGGGTGGCGACACGAACCCGCACGAGCAAGCCCGTCAAGCCGCAGAACGGGCAGACGAGGCGGCCGAGCGCGCGTTCGACGCGGCGACGCGCGCCACTCGTCTCCTCGAGGAGCTCCGGATGGTGCTGCGGGACCTCCGCCGGCGGACGCGCAAAACCGGCTCCGGGTGGCGCGCCGACGAGTGATGACCCATGCCGCCCGAGGCTGGTCCGGCGGGCGTGATCAGCCGCGCAGGAGGCTGCGCGCGATCTGCGACACCTGGATCTCGTCCGTGCCGGCGTAGATCTGCAGCACCTTGGCGTCGCGGCAGAGCTGCTCCACCTGGAACTCCGCCATGTACCCGTTGCCGCCGAAGAGCTGCACGGCCTCGAGCGCGACGTCCATCGCCGTCTGCGCCGCGTAGAGCTTGGCGGCCGACGCCTCGGCGAGCGTCATCCGCTTGCCGGCGCCCGCCATCTCGATCTGGCGGAAGATCAGGTTCTGGAGGTTCATGCGCGCCACCTCCATCCGCGCGAGCTTCAGCTGGATCAGCTGGAACTCGCCGATCGGCCGCCCGAACTGGACGCGCGTCCGGGCGTAGTCGACGGAGAGCTCGAGGCACTGGCTCACGATGCCGAGCGCCATCGCCGGCACGCCGGCCCGCTCCTGCGAGAAGGTCTGCTTGGCGCCGGCCCGCGCGGGGACGTCCTCCGTCTCGCCGAGCAGCCGCTCGCGGCCGACGCGCACGTCCTCGAGGAAGAGCTCGCCGGTGGGCGAGGAGTGGAGGCCCATCTTCAGCATCGGCC
>Ga0209161_10001961_pt1 | contig 16877 bp, 13 predicted proteins | sample GraSoiAngelo_155_FD_186169 | JGI IMG/M metagenome (GOLD analysis project Ga0209161, IMG submission 186169) | Grasslands soil microbial communities from the Angelo Coastal Reserve, California, USA - 14_1009_13_30cm (SPAdes) (version 2) | ecosystem: Environmental > Terrestrial > Soil > Grasslands... | reverse complement strand
ACCGGGTGATATGCGGTGGCCCAAATCCAGAGAAACGGCCAGATCGCATGAAGGGTGAAGAGACTGATCCACCCGCCTGCGTGAATGGCATCCTTATAGGGGTGATTCCGCGCTTTGGCGATGTGATAGGGGATGTCATGAATCGCGATCATCCCGTAGGCGAGGGTCAAGACGACAAAGAAGAGGATGGCGAGTGCGAAATAGCTCAGAAAGTCCATGGCGGTTAGTTAAAGATGAAGTGCCTGCGCGAGACGAAATTCCAATCTTGTTCCTGCGGGAAAAATCTTTTCTCCAACGGTGAAGCTGCCTCGTAAAAATCGCGGTAATTGAGGCTTATCGCGCCGATTACGCCGAGTTCAAAAAGAGTTCCAATCTTCATTGGTCGTCCCTTTCCACTTTTCGTTGTCGCACTAACAAAGATTGAATCGAGCCGTTCGGCGCGTCGATAGGACCTTGGTCTCATACCCTCTAAAGCCGCGCTCAGTTCAGTGAGTTGCAGACTGATCGCCGCGCTGGAAGAGTTTGGTCACGGACGTGCCCGATCTCCCGCCCAGTGTCGCCCGGATCTACGGTTTGGACAATCTATGGGCTGCTTCAATGATTTGCTTGGTTTTCATGACTTGCTTGGTCTTCAAACAATGATGTTGGAGGAGGGCCCTCAGTGCTCACTCGGCAAGCCACGCGCGCGCCTCGGGCTCACCTGTTTCGGGAAAAAACTTCACCGGTCCTTTGCGAAGACCCGCGCCCGTGAACGCCAGCACCTGCGCTTCCCAGCGTAGATTGCCGACGACTGCAATTTTCTCAAAGTCGTTGCGGTGGCTGAAGAAAAAATCCGTATCGCCCCACTGCTCGCCACGTTCCCAACCGGTAAAATTTTCCAGGAACACTAGAAGCTTGACGGCTCCGGCACCGGCGATCTTTTGCACGAACTCGGATTGCACGGCATCGAGTTCGGATTTTTTCAGTTCGCCACTGACGCGAAGGACGCAAAGGCGGTCATTGTGTTGTTCTAGATTGGCACTCATGAATGTGTTTGGTTTTGAAGTATAAGGAAGGAGAGTTCGTTAGGCCGCAGGCATAAGGAGCATTCGGACGACGGCAAAAAGGAACACCGCCACGCCGAAAACAGCAGCAGAAAGCCGCACGCGTGGCTGTTCAAACTTCCCCGCCGTGCCAGCAAAGAAGAGCACGGTGGCGAAGAGCACGGTGTTGGCAAGGTATTGGCCAGAGCGATTGCCCGCCTCGCGCGCCTCGACGACCCGCCGCGCTGCGTCGGTCCTGGCCGCCGTCGCTTCCGCGGCGCCGCGGACTTGGTAAAGATTCGGCACAAATGGGTGCGCGTCGGCGGCGCGATTCTCGAATGGCTTCTGCGCGAGCCACGCATCGTAGGCCTTCTTCACGTCGGGCGGAAAACGCTCGGCATAAAAGCTCGCGAGTTGTTCGTTGCCGGCATGCTGCGCGGCGAGGAGCTGCATGAACATTGAGGCGTGGATGATCAGAGCCTGGCTGCCCTGCACATCGAGCAGCGCAGCGCGTCGCTCCACCGAATTGGATTCGTTCATCAGCCGATTGCTCCGCCGGGTCCACGCGGCGGATTCATACGAGCACCACGCCGTGCACATCGTGGTCAGCGCCATCAGCACCGCCACGACGGGCTCGATCCATTTCCTTTGAGGTGAATTGGCGGATTTCTCAGCCATATGCATTTCTATTTTTGATGTTCAATGCCCGGTCCCCGGGATGAAGTAGAACATGAGCGCGATGATCGTGTAGACCGTCACGAGCTGAATGCCCTTGTACCAGTTGGACTGGCCGTCGCCGCAGACCAACGTACCGATCAGCACGCCCATAAACAAGGAACCGGTCTCGGCGCGGTTGAAGGATAGTTCAAGCGGGTGAGGCGCGATGAAATAACTTAGCAACACGAGCACTGGCGCAACGAAAAGCGCAATCTGGATGCTGCTCCCCAAAGCAATGCCCACAGACAAATCCATCTTGTTCTTGCGCCCCATCGCAATGGCCGAGCCGCTCTCCGCCGCGCCGCCAACGATGGCGAGGAAGACAATGCCGATGAACGTTTGCGTCATGCCCAGCGATTTGCCGGTACCTTCCGCGGCGCCGACGAGGATCTCACTCATCCACGCCGCCAACACTGACGCTGCGATCAGGCTCCCCACTGCCCGGGCTGTGCTCCACTGTTTACCTTCGTGGTGGGCGCCATCTCCACTGTCGACGCTGGCAAACGCACCCGGGTGAGTTTTGAGCGAGAAGATCAGGTACAGCCCGTAGGCCAGCAGCAACACCACCGCGATCCCGACGTTGAGCAACTGCTCCTGACGGATAGTGCTTTCCGGCGCCAGAATACGGCTGAAAGCGCTTGGCACCAACAGGCTGATTACCGCGATTAGCATCATCGAACTGTAGGTGCGAGCGGCGAGCGCGTTGTATTTCTGGTCGCGGTAGCGGAGGCCGCCGAGGAAAAACGAGAGGCCGAGCGCGAGCAACAAATTGGCGAGAATCGCGCCGATGAGCGACGCGCGCACCATATCCAGAAGGCCGGCCCTCAAGGCCACCGTCGCAATGATCAATTCCGGCGCGTTGCCGAAGGTGGCATTAAGCAAGCCGCCAACGGCATCCCCTGTGCGCGTGGAAAGTTGCTCTGTCGCATGCACGATCAAGGCCGCGATCGGCACGATGGCCAGCGCCGCCGAAAAGAAGATGATCGGTGGCGACACTTTGCCAACGTGTTCGAGGATGACGGTTACGGGAATGAATACGAACAGCCAGTAGATGGTTGGTTTCATAAACATAGTCAGGTTCGCTCCGGTTTGGATCGCGTCTCGTTCATCCGGCTGAAAACGGCGAAAAAGAATGCCGCCGACCAGCCGCACATCAGAATGCCTGTGAGCGCCTCGACGCCACCGACCAGACGCCACTCGTTAGGCAGGAGCAAATCGCCATAGCCCGTGGTTGTGTAAGTCACCGCGCTGAAGTAGAAGGCCGATTGGAGGTCGGGCATTCCGTGTTTCCAGGTGTAGAAAAATGCCCAAATCGCGATCTCGATGAGGTGCAGGAGAATGATCCATCCGGCAGTACGGACGAGCAGCCATGTTGAAAACCAGAAGCCCGCGCCCACTCGCGCGACCGCTTGGTTCACCCAGCGTAACAACGCCGTCATTCCCATCGCGTGCACGATCACGCACAGCGCCGTTAGAGACCAGGCGATGAGGAGTTTCGAGAGCATGCGAGCCGGGTCAGCTGTTCGCCTCCGCAGGGCTCCATTCAATGGTCAATGGCCATCGCTGAAAAGGTAGTTCGTCCACGATTTCATGCGGAGAAGCACCTTCCGCAGGATAGCCAGGTGGTGCATGTGGTGGGTGTAAATAGCCACCTGGGCGGAGCTGCCCGGCACAATCAGATATTTTGAGATACCCTCTTCGGGGTCGATCCTGACAAGAATGCGTCCCTCGCCTTTGATTTGTTCAGGATCGATGAGGTTCCCACTGGGTTGAAGCTGGCCTTGAGCGATGAAGGCGCCGACGGCCGAAACCTTGCCTTTGAAGAATCGTCCCGGCACGGCGGGCAGGATGAACTCGGCCTCCGAGCCCTCCTCGATTCGTTGGGCGCTGTTTTGCAGAAACGCCGCCGTGAATTTCGGTGGTTCATTGTGCAAGAAAATCATCACCGGCCGCAGCGGCATCGAGGCCGCAAACATCCCGCGGCGCAAAAAATTCTGCTGGACCGTGCCGTCGGTCGGCGCGCGCACAACGGATTGTTCAAGATTGAACTTCGCGGTATCGAGGTCGGACTGCAGACGGGCGACGTCGGTATTGACTCCCTTGACCACGGCTTCCGCCTCGAGCAGGGCGCGGTTGGCTTCGGCCCTGGCACTTTGCGCGGTCGCTTCGGCGGCATTGTAAGTGTTTTTGGCCCGCTCAAATTGAACTTGGGCGATGACGCCGGTCTCGAGCAGCTTTTTCGAGCGCTCAAAGATATCCTTCGCTCCGTCCCGGTCCGCCAGAGCGGACTCCAATTTCTTCTGAGCCGAATCCGACGCTTCCCGCAACTGCTTGGTTGTTTGCAGTGCATCGGCTAGCGCGGCCTCCTTAGCCTTAACCGCGTTTTCAAAAGGTGTAGGATCAATCCGAAAGAGAACGTCGCCCGCTTTCAGCATGGTGCCCGACTTGACCGGAACCTCGATCACCACCCCGCTGACGCCGGGAACGATCGGCGTGGTGTTGAAGTAGAACCGGGCCTCACTGCTGAAGGGGTGGTTGTAGTTCATGCCCAACAGCAGTGCGGCGAGGATGGCGATGCCGCCCAGCGCGGCCGTGAGCAAACTGAAGCCGTTGACCGGGATCTTGAATAGTTTAAACGCGCCGAAAGCGAATGCGGCGTAGGTGAGGATGATCAGTAAGTCCATCTTCGAAGGCTATTCGTGTTTCCGACCGCCGGACTTGGATGCGTTCGCTTCTTCATCAGTTTCTTCCCGGGGTCTCCCGCCATAGCCATGCACCGGGTGATATGCGGTGGCCCAAATCCAGAGAAAGGGCCAGATCGCATGAAGGGTGAAGAGACTGATCCACCCGCCAGCATGAATCGCATCCTGGTGGGGGTGATTCCGCTTCTTGGCCATGTGATAGGGGATGTCGTGAATCGCAATCATCCCATAGGCGAGGGTCAAGACGACAAAGAAGAGGATGGCGAGTGCGAAGTAGCTGAGAAAGTCCATCGCGGTTAGTTAAAGATGGAGCGGTTGGGCAAGACGAAATTCTAAACGTGCGCCTGCTGGAAAAGTGCTTTCACCGAAACTGAAGCCGCCCCGCGATTGCCGCGTCGTCTTCGCAGCTTGTGGCTGAACGCTAGCGGTCGTTTTGATCGGGACCATTCGCCCGTTCGCCGCGACGGCAGTCAGGTTCAACGTGAGCGGTTGTGACGAAGTTGTGGAACGGGAACCGCGCGACGCCTGAATGATTCCGGAAACTCGCGTTCCGGCGCGAAGCAGCCGATTTCCATTGATCGCAATATCCTGATCGAGTCGTGCAGTGAAAGTTCGCCCCGGTGTTGTATGCGAGGAGATTGCACCGGCAGTTCGAACAATGATCGGTGTGCCGGCTGGGACTGTAGCGGCGAGCAAAGACGACTGCATCAGCCCGCCGCCGCAAACCAAAATTACAACGAATAGTCTATTGAGCTTATATTTCATTGCGCTCTCCGGTTCTCATTCGGCTGCGATAAGTTTGCGGCCATCCGAGTAGAACCGGGTATTGGACTTTAGACCTACACCGGGAAATCGATCGCCAGGCTGCAGGTTGGAATTGAGTGCTGCTACTTGCTCAGCAATTTCTTTCGCGCTGCCGCAAGTTCCTTGAGTTTGTCTTCCCCAACTTCAGGATAAGCCAAATCGAGATCGGCCAGCGTTTCGATTACTGCAGCCGCGACCACCACGCGGGTAAACCATTTGTTATCTGCCGGCACCACGTACCACGGCGCGTCCTTCGTCGCCGTCTCCTGAATCATTTCTTCGTAAGCGTCCATGTAATTGTCCCAGTAGTCACGCTCGGCGGCGTCGTTGGAGGAGAACTTCCAGTTCTTCAGCGGATCATTGATCCGCTCCAGGAAGCGCCGCTTTTGTTCCTTCTTTGAAACATGGAGAAAGAATTTTCGCACGATCACACCGTTTCGCGTCAGATACTCTTCGAAATTGCGAATGTCTTCGAATCGATCCTCCCAGATATTCTTGTCCATCAGTTTCGGCGGCAGCTTTTGCTTCTTTAGAAATTCGGGATGGACCCGGACGACGAGCACTTCTTCGTAGTAGCTGCGATTAAATATTCCGATGTGGCCACGATTCGGCATGCATCTCATGCAGCGCCAGAGATAATCGTGATCGAGGTCCTCTGCGGAGGGCGACTTAAATGAATACACCTGGCAGCCTTGCGGATTGACACCAGACATGACGTGTTCGATCGCGCCATCCTTACCGGCAGCGTCCATCGCCTGAAACATCAGCAGCACTGCCCATTTATCCTGGGCATAGAGTTTGTCCTGCAATTCCGCGAGGGCCAGAATTCCACTTGTGAGTGCTTCTTTGGCTCTCGGTTTGTCCTGTTCTTTGGTGAATTCAAGGGTGTCGTTTGGATCGACATCTTTGAGACGAAAGTCCTTTCCTTTGCTGACGCGGAATGGTTTGGCGAGTTTGCGGGCTCTTTTGATGATCTGCTTTGTTTTCATACGGCTCTCAATGATTGCTGATTCATTACTCAAAAATTCACATTCACAGTGAAGATAAACGTTGCGTCGCGCGTTCCGGGACTGAGCCAGTAGGTTGTAAAGTCAACTTTCTTGTATTTGAAGCCGACCAGGGGACCGCGCCGGATGTCGATGTTACTGCCGAATGCCTTTGTCCGATCCACTACGACACCCACTTTGCACCAACTCGCAGGCGCGTAACTCAGTTCCGACCAGCTGTAGAAAAAATCTCCTGCATGAATCGCGGAGTCGAAAAAGTACTCGCCTTGCGTAAAGAATTCGATCGGCTCGTAGCTAATCGAAATTGCGTAGCCCGGCGCGATTCCGGTAATATCGCCAAACACGCCGCCGATCATCGGCGTGGCCTCAAGCGTCAACTTTTTGCCGACGCTGAAATTGTAGCCGAGCCAGAGCGAACCGGTTTTGAGCGCTTCATAATTATAGCGCGCTTCCAGATGAAGCCAGTCGTGGTCGGCCGTGAAATTCGGATTGGCATAATCACGTGAATGCTGCGCGAGGTAGGTAGAGATGGATAAAGAGAATTCCCATTCGGTTTCCGCTGTTTCGTCGACGGCTTCCACCGGAACTATTGTCGCAGGTCCGCCGAACGACTCAGAAACTGCCAGGCCGAGAACAATTAGGAGAGTGGCAGACGTGCGCGTCATTTTATCCTCCGAGTAAAATGGCAACGCCGACCAGAATGAGGCCAATCGTCATCATCGCCGACCCCGCTGCGAATCGGTTAGTGCCGGCGTATTGCGCCCACTTTTGTCCGACCAAAAAGAGCATGACGAGGAGAAGAAAGTTGGAAACTCGAAGAGCGAAACGCGGCTGCGAAAAAATGAAGAATGGCACTGCCGCAGGCAGACATGAAATAAAAACCAGCCAAAAGCAGGCGAGGGCGCCATAAAGATCCTCTTTGGTCAGCGTCTTCGTCGCAATCTTCGCTTGCGCGATGTGCTTGAGTACCGAACGGCTCAGCGCGTCGGCCTGTTGCGAATCAAGAAGCTCATGCAATTCCGGCTCGATTTCGTCCTGAATCAGCGCAAGCGCGGATTGTTCGTCGGAAGCACTTTGCACCGCCCGGACCAAGCGCACTTTGCCGCTGCGTACGGTTACACAGTTCATAATGTACATGACTGCGTCGATGATTCCCCAGGCGAGATTACAGCCGATCGCGGCCAGCAAAAGCTGACGCACTCCTTCTCTGCCTTCAGCCACAGTCAACCCGGCTGTGAGCGTGACCGTGAGCACCATGATCAATCCAAACAGGATTTCGCCTAACCGGCTGGCTGGATCGAGGTACTTTGAAACGAATTGTTTCATTTTTCTTTTCTTTCGATACGAGCCATCGCATGCATCGTCTAGATCATGCCGGAGGCATGTGGATTTGGTGACGCGTTGAAACGGCTGACCGGCAAGGAACTGGCGACTTGACTGGCAATCGCAATTGCGATGAGAGACGCGATCACCAGGCCGACTAGCGCAATTTCTAAGAAGGCAAAAACCGCTGTTATCACGCGGCTATGAGCTTGACCCAACCGGTGGCGATATCCGGCGCCGCGAGCATAGGTTGGTATCGCGTCCATAAAATGATTTGTCGACAACTGATACTGAAGCGAGCGCGCCCCGGGGAATATGAGACCAAAGTCCCATTGACGCGCCTAACGGCCGAAACCGACCCTTTGTCATTGCAACAACGAAAACTGGAAAAGACAACCAAATGAAAATTGAAACGCAACTTCGATCAGCGGATCTCAAAGATATTTTTAGGGCGACGGGCACGCGCGCTCGTGGACGACGAGGCATCCTTCTCACAAAGAAGGCTAACGAGCCACCAAACGGCACCATCACGCCGCCCGCTCAATCGTCAAAAACAACCAAGTCCTCATCCCGTTATTCCATCGGTATGTTTAGCGCCGGCGAGGCGCGCTGTGATCGCTGGCAGGAGATGGCGCATGCCGGCCAGACCCTTGTCGCGCAATCTTCCTCCGGCGCTTCCACCAAGGAAACGCTCGCGACCGTGGAAGCTCTTCTCGCACCGCTCAGCGTGATCGAGACCTTCCACGCTTACCCGGGGGAATTAATGATGAGTGCGCTGAAGGATGCGCTGGGCCGGCGCGATTATTCCAGTTTCTCGCGAATCACAAATCGGATCGCGAAGGCGATCATCACCGGATCCTACCGTCGTTCCGTGAATGCATGGAAGCTGGGCGAGGAAGGCGAGATGGAAGGGAATGATCGTCTGCTCAAGGACTACTTTGATACGGGCGATCTCACCAAACCGTACTTTGAGGTGCTGATTGTCAGCGATGATCCCACCACGGAACAGGTGCGCCAGGGGCGGGTTGAACTTCGGCAGCTTCGTCGTCCGGAAGATCCGTTTGTATATGAGGCGGTCACGGTGCCGAGCTTTGAAGAAGGCGTGCTCAGCGTCGTGATGAATGCCGATCTGCAGGCAGTTGTCATTAAAGACAACTTCCGCTTCAAATCCCAATTCGACGCGCCGCTGCTGCGCACTTACCTCGAACAGCATCTGTCGCAGGAGTGCGGTTCGCTCGAGCCAAAGGATTACGGAGTGGCTCTAGCCCGCGCCATTGGAAAGATTCGTCCTGAACTGGACGTGTATCTGATCGTGGATGGCGCAGTGGAAAAAGTGGCGAGCCACCTGGATTCCAAAAACATCCGGCGCATTTTTTACGGCATCGAAGACCTGATGGAAATCCATCTCGCCCTCCTTGAAGGCGTGAACCAGCGCTACGACACACCGTACTTCAATAACTTAAAAAACTACGCGCGCCGTCCGATCGGCACATTCCACGCTCTTCCGGTCGCGCGCGGTAAATCCGTCTTCAACTCTCATTGGATTCGCGACTTCGGTCATTTTTACGGAGCCAACATTTTCCTGGCTGAATCCTCCGCCACAACCGGCGGTCTGGATTCGCTGCTCGAACCAACGGGCAATATCAAGGTCGCCCAGGACAAAGGGGCCCGGGCTTTTGGTTGCCAGAAGCTCTTCTTCGGAACGAACGGCACTTCCACCTCTAATAAGATAGCGGTCCAGGCCATTGTTCGGCCGGGAGACATCGTGCTGGTGGACCGGAACTGTCACAAATCTCACCACTACGGTCTGGTGCTTTGCGGTGGCCAGCCCCTTTATGTCGAAGCTTATCCGCTGACTGAATATTCGATGTATGGCGCGGTGCCGCTGCGCACGATCAAAAAAGCGTTGTTGGACTTGAAGGCGGAAGGGCGGCTCGACCGGGTCCGCATGCTTCTACTAACTAACTGTACCTTCGACGGTCACGTTTACAACGTGCAGCGCTTCATGGAGGAAGTGCTCGCGATTAAGCCGGACATTGTTTTTCTGTGGGACGAGGCATGGTATGCCTACAGCCGTTTTTCTCAGTTCCATCGCATGCGCTCGGCTATGGGTGCCTGCGACGCGCTGCGGGAAAGGTATGCCAGCGAGGCATACCGCGCCGAGTACGCCGAGTTCAAGAAGGAGCACGGGGAAATTGATCCGAAGAATCCGAAGCTCCTCGATACGCATCTGCTGCCCGATCCCGACGCAGTGAAGCTCCGCGTTTATGCTACGACCTCGACGCACAAATCGCTCTCCTGCTTCCGGCAGGGTTCCTACATCATGGTGAATGACGATTGCTGGGAGAGCACGGAGGCAACTTTCAAAGAAGCCTTCTTCACTCATACCAGCACTTCACCGAACCTTCAGTTGATCGCATCTCTGGACGTCGCCCGCCGTCAGGCGGAACTGGAAGGCTATGAGCTGGTGGGCCGCTCCATCGAGCTCTCGCTGATCCTTCGTCGTGAGGTGAACAGGCATCCGCTCATTTCGAAATACTTCAGCATTGCTACCAATGCCCAGATGGTGCCGGCACAGTATCGGACCAGCGGATTCGAGGACTTCCATGCGGAGGGTGTGAGTTGGAAAACCATCTACGACGCGTGGGCGAGCGACGAATTCGTTTTGGATCCGACGCGTATCACCCTGCTGTGTGGTTCTGCGGGGTTTGATGGCACCGCGTTCAAGGGCTTGCTCGCAAGCAAGTTCGACATCCAGTTGAACAAGACGTCGCGCAACAGCGTCCTGCTCCAAACCAACATTAACAATACCCGCAGCGACATTGCCTACCTGATCAAGGTGCTCGCCGATATGTCGCGCGAGCTCGAGCGCAAGCTCTCCATGGATCCTGACGAGAAGGCGGCATTTGACGTCCGCGTGAAGAGCCTGGTCACCGATGTGCCCGATCTTCCAAACTTCAGCCGCTTCCACGACGCCTTCCGTGAGAATCCGCAGAGCAAGACAAACGAAGGCGACATGCGCACGCCTTTCTTCCTCGCCTATGACGCGGAGAACTGCACGCATGTGAAGCTTAACAGCAAGGAGATCGATGATCTGGTTAAGAGCGGTCAGGCGGTATCGGCAAAATTCGTGATTCCTTATCCCCCGGGCTTCCCGATCATGGTGCCGGGTCAGGTCATCACGCAGGAGACCATCGATTTCATGCGCAAGCTCGATGTGAAAGAGATCCACGGCTACCACGCCGCCTCGGGCCTGGAGCTAATCAAGCCGGAGAAGCTCGGCGGAAACGGAAAGAAGAACGGCGCTCCTCGTCGTCCCGTGGCCAGCAAAAAAACAAAGCGAAATGCCTAACGAACTCAAAAGCAAAAGACAAATATGATTAACTGGTTCTTCACGACGCTGCGCACCTACCCGGAGATTGCGATCTTTCTCGCGCTCGCCTTCGGGTACTACTTCGGGAAGTTCACCTTTAAGGGCATCGGTCTGGGAGCGGTCACGGCGACCCTGCTGGCCGGGGTCGTGATCGGACAGATTGGGATCACCATTTCGCAACCACTTAAGGCGACGGTGTTCCTGATGTTCCTGTTCGCGGTCGGTTACGCCGTCGGGCCGCAGTTTGTCCGCGGCGTGGCCAAGGATGGCTTGCCGCAGGCACTCTTTTCGGTGGTCCAGTGCGTGTTCAGCCTGCTGGCTTGCGTTGTGATCGCGAAGTTCGCTGGCTACGATCTCGGCTACTCGGCCGGGTTCTATTCGGGGTCGCAGACGATTTCCGCGGCGATGGGCCTCTCGACCGACGCCATCAACCGGCTGGGCCTGGAGCCTGCCAAGGCGAAGGCCCTCCTCGATTCGATGCCGGTGGCCTACGCCGTAACTTACATGTTCGGCACCATGGGCTCGGCGATCGTGATCGCCGTCCTGGGCCCCAAGCTGCTCGGCATCAATCTCTTTACTGCCTGCAAAGATTACGAAGAAAAGCAAGGCGGCACCAAGGAACTCGGCGGGGCCGGCTCGGCCTGGCGCCGCTGGGAAGTGCGGGCGTTCCGTGTGGCCCAGGGCGGGAAAGCGGTTGGGCTGCGGGTACCCGAGGCCGAGGCGCTGGTACCCGACGCGCGCGTTTTCATTCTGCGCATCCGCCGAAACGGCACTATAGAAGAAGCAACCGCAGACACCGTGCTCCGTGAAGGCGATGTCGTGGCGGTCGCGGGTGCGCGTGACGTGCTCGTGTCGGTGCTCGGAGCGAACGCAACTGAGGTCGAGGATCCTGAGCTTCTCGCCGTACCGGTGGAAGGCGTGGATGTCTATGTGAGTAACAAGGCCGTCGACGGCAAGACGCTGGCCGAACTGGCCCAGATGCCGGCCACACGAGGGGTCTTTCTGCGCAGAATCGTGCGGGGCGCGACTGCGACCGTGATTCCCATTCTGGCGAACACCACGATCCAGCGCGGCGACCTCCTTACTCTCGTTGGGCGCACGCAGGACACTGCTGCCGCCACCAAACTGTTAGGCGTGGCGGACCGTGCGACCGATGTTGCCGACGTCGCCTTCATCGGAGCATGGATCGTGATGGGCGCGCTGCTCGGCGCGCTCGTCTTCAAGGTGGGCGGCGCGCCCATCACCCTGTCCACCGCCGGCGGAGCACTTATCGCAGGGATCGTGGGCGGGTGGTTCCGCTCAGTGCGTCCATCCTTCGGGCGCATCCCGACGCCCACCGTCTGGTTCATGAACTCGGTCGGCCTGAACATTTTCATCGCCATCGTCGGCATTTCCGCCGGCCCGGGGTTCGTCAACGGCCTGAAGACGCAGGGTGTCGGCCTATTCCTGTGGGGCGCCCTCGCGACCACGGTGCCGCTCGTTCTCGGCATGTTCGTCGCCAAATATCTGTTCCGCTTCCATGACGCACTCACTCTCGGCATCGTCTCAGGCTCGCGCACGACCACGGCGTCCCTCGGCCTGGTCTGCGATCAGGCCAAAAGCCAGGTCCCAGCGCTGGGCTACACCGTTACCTATGCCGTGGGCAACACGCTCCTTACCATCTGGGGAATGATCCTCATCATGTTGCTTTCATAACGAAAATGAATCTCGAAACTTCGTCTCGAAATAGAAAGCGCGCCGCGAGCGCAAAGGAAAACCGTATGATGAAACCCGATCTAGAAATCAAACCAACTAAACGCAACCGTGGAAACGGTGCGAAAACTAACGGACAAGCTCATCGTCGCAGTCGCCCATTATCAGATACTGCGAAACTGAAAGAGTTCGACAAACTCGGTCCGTTCGAGATCAAGGATTTCGTCCAAAAAGTGGCATCGAAATCGGCGTTGGAATCTTCCCTCTCTTATCTGAACGCCGGTCGTGGTAACCCAAACTGGGTCGCCACGGAGCCGCGCGAAGCGTTCTTCTTGCTCGGGCAGTTCGCAGTTACTGAGAGCAAGCGCGTGCTCGACCTGCCACCCGGTGTAGGCGGGATGCCTGGCGCATCGGGAATAGCCGGCCGTCTTGAAGCCTGGCTCGCGAAACACAACGACATGCCCGGTGCGCCGTTCCTTCAAGCGATGGTGCCGTGGGCGGTGAAGAAGTTCAGCTTCGACCCCGACAAGTTCGTGCACGAGCTGGTGGATTCTATCATCGGCGATCACTACCCGGTGCCAGACCGCATGCTGGTGCACAACGAACAGATCGTTCACGAGTACCTGGAGTGGGCCATGTGCGGAAACCCGCGGCCGAAAGGCAAGTTCAAGATCTACGCGGTCGAGGGCGGCACCGCCGCTATGTGTTACATTTTCAAGTCGCTAAAGAGCAATCGGATTCTCAACCCCGGCGACACGATCGCGCTCGGGGTGCCGATCTTCACCCCCTACCTGGAGATGGCGCATCTGGAGGACTACGACCTCCATTACGTCGAGATACATGCGAAGCAGGAGGATCGCTTTCAGTATCCCGATTCAGAGATCAAAAAGCTCCTCGACCCGAAGATCAAGGCGTTCTTCATTGTTAATCCTGGCAATCCGTTCGCCGTCGCGCTGTCTCCAGACACGATTAAGAAAATCGGGGCGGTCCTCAAGAAGCGGCCCGATCTCATCCTGCTCACAGACGACGTCTACGGCACGTTCGTCCCGGGCTTCCGTTCGCTGATGGGAGAGTTCCCGGAGAATACGATCGGCGTCTACTCCTACAGTAAGTACTTCGGCTGCACCGGATGGCGACTCGGAACGATCGCGGTATACGAGGACAACATCTTCGACAAGATGATCGCCGCGCATCCCGAGCCGATCAAGAAACTGCTCGACAAGCGCTACGGCGGGCTCACCCTCAAGCCGCGCGACTTCGCCTTCATCGACCGCATCGTGGCCGACAGCCGCGACATAGCGCTCAATCACACGGCCGGGCTGTCGCTTCCGCAGCAGGTCATGATGACACTGTTCTCGCTCAGCGAGCTGATGGACGAAAAGAAGGCCTATCAGAAAGCCTGCATCGGCATCTGCAAGAAGCGGGTCGAGGCAACGATCGAAGGACTGGACATCGAAGTAGGACCTAACGAGTACTTCGACTACTATTACGGCCTGATCGATTTCGAGTTCTTTGCCCGCAAGTACCTGGGCGAGGAGGTCGTCAAGTGGATGAAGGAGAACGTGCACCCGCTCGACATCGTGTTCCGGCTGGCCGAGGACCACGGCATCGTCCTACTCAACGGCGGCGGCTTTGCCGCTCCCGATTGGTCGGTGCGCATATCCTTCGCAAACCTGGAGAATCACGTCTACGACGACATCGGTCGGGCGGTGCGCGCCATCGCGCGCGGATACAGGCAGGCTTATGAGGCAGCTACAGGCAAGAGTGCCCCGCCAGCCCCGACGAGAGCGCCTGTTGCGAGACGTTAGTTCGGTTACTTCGCGATGCTTATGTCGCAATAAGCGATTGTATGGCTTGGCTAACTCAGACGTTCGCCGAAAAATCCCGAACTCGTAGTTCTGATCGGGGCACGCTGCCTCTTACGTGCCAATCTGCGAGAGGATACCTACCCGAAAATCGGACAGTACTTGCGCGAGGCAGCAGAGGGAGATGTGAAAGATGGGAGGGTGCCAGGAAACCCGGAAGTGAATAAAGGTTGACGGTTCTAACGAAGGAGAACTATACCGGAGTTCGAGTCGATAGGTCTCTTATGAAGAAACGAACGTCTTTTGGTGAATACGCATGTGCTGTAGCGGCATTGTTCACCGTCTTCAGCAGCGCGGAGACCGCCCTCGGCCAGCGGGAGAGTGAGATCGACCCCTGGATGGTGGCCGCCCCTTCTGATCTCTCCCTGGCGGTGACGCAAGTCGCTCCCTCCCTGGCGGTGGAGCAAGTCGCTCCCGAGGACAGCGCGCTAACATCTGTTGAGGAAGGTCGGACTGAACTCGATCAGTCATTTCCCTTACCCCAGGGGCGCTTGGAAAAGCAGCGTCCTCTCCTGGCGGCTCTGAAAGAGACGACGTTCGAGTTCAACTTCCGCACCTTCTACTTCGATCGCAGCGACTTCAATGGCGCAGAGAAACAGGCATGGGCCATCGGAGGATGGTTAGGGTTGAAAACAGATTACTTTTTCGACCATATCGCGTTCGGAGTAACCGGTTATACGTCGCAGCCTATCTATGCTCCTGACGACAGGGATGGAACTCTGCTCCTCGGGCCGCGCCAGGAAGGGTATACCGTCCTTGGCGAACTTTACGCTGATATTCGTATCTTTGAGGGTTTGAACATTACTGTCGGACGAAAGGGCTACGACACGCCTTTTATCAACCGCAACGATGTTCGCATGACGCCCAATACTTTTGAGGCGATCGTCTTGCAGGGGCGCACCGAACTGGGCAAGGATGCCGCTGACCAGGCCAAAACTCCAGACGTGAACCCAGACGGCATGGGCCTGCCAGGCCTGAGCAAAGACAACAAAGACTCCGATAAAGAGGTCGCGGCTCCAACCCCGGCCCCGGAAAAAGACGTCGCAGCTATTAAGTACGGCGTCGGCTATTTCAACAAAATCAAGGAACGAAACGACGACTTCTTTGTGTCGATGTCACGCGATGCGGGCGCGGACGTCAAGAGAGGCGTCTTTGCTGCTGGAGCGCTCTACGAGAAAGGGAAATTCTCCATCGGCGCGATTGACTATTACAGCGACGACATCATCAATATCGCATATGCCGAATCGAAACTGGAAGTCCCGCTTGCCGATGACTGGAAGCTAAAGTTCGCTGGCCAGTACGTGGATCAGGGTAGTGTCGGCGACAACGATCTGCAGGGCCACAGTTTCTCAGGGCATCAATTCGGTCTTAAAGTAGAACTACCTGTCAAGAAGGCGCTGTTTACCGCGGGGTTCACTCACGCTTGGGGAAATGCCAACCTGCAAAACCCGTGGAGCGGATATCCCGGCTACACCAGCGTTCAGGTTCAGGACTTCAACCGGGCCGGTGAGAGCGCGTTTCTTCTTCGGGCTGGTTACGACTTTCCCTGGGTCGACGGGCTGAACGCCTACGCCTTGGCGGTGTTCGGCACCGACCCGGATTCACCGACGCAGTTTCGGCAGAACGAGTTCGATTTCAATCTCCAGTGGGGCCCCAAAAAAGGCGTTCTGGAGGGTTTGTCGCTGCGTCTACGCTATGCGGTCGTCCAGCAGTTTGGAGGAGATGTGCACAACCTTACCGACTTCCGTGCGATCTGTAACTATGTAATCAAGTTCTAGGAACGAAGTGCCGTTTTTATCGGTTCAACACGATGGTCGCGAGCGGATTGGACGGAATGATTCCGCCCACGTCTCTTTAAGCAATTCTTCGAGTTCCATGAGAACGACGACTTTATTCTTTGTGTTTTTAGCGCTCCTTCTCGCTGGCTGCGCATCCGATCGCTCGTCTGAGCAGCATCCGTCTGACAAGGGCATCTTCGAGACCCCGGACGCGAGCAGCCTTCATTAGCTCGATTCCGGAAATGCGCAGCGCGACCTTATGTAATCGGCACCAAGCGCACCCATCGGCAATCACTACTTGAAAGGACAGCTCCGCTATGAACTATCTGACCCACGCGCTTAGGGAGCATCAGGAACTCGCGGTCTTCTTGACCCTGGCGATTGGCTTCCTCATTGGGCGTGTCAGGATCGGATCGTTCAGCCTTGGCACGACCGTGGGCACGCTGCTCGCCGGTGTCGCCATCGGGCAATTGAACATCGGCGTGCCTGCTGTCGTTAAATATGTCTTCTTCGATCTTTTCCTCTTCACCACCGGATACAAAGTGGGACCTCAGTTCTTCCGCGCCTTGAAGAAAGATGCGTTGCCGCAAGTAG